>Ga0187867_10002724_pt1 | contig 14496 bp, 10 predicted proteins | sample June2016WEW_13_1_FD_132976 | JGI IMG/M metagenome (GOLD analysis project Ga0187867, IMG submission 132976) | Peatland microbial communities from SPRUCE experiment site at the Marcell Experimental Forest, Minnesota, USA - June2016WEW_13_10 | ecosystem: Environmental > Terrestrial > Soil >... | reverse complement strand
CGGCGAGGCCGGCCACAACTGGCACAACCACAAACTGAATCGCGTGTTGATCTACTTCCGTACCGGCGGGGAGAGGCTCACCTACCTGGACGGCACCGTGGAGGACCTGAAATGGGAGCCGGGCACGATCAAATGGAGCCCGGCAATCGGATTTCACTACTCGGGACCGTTGCCCACTCCCAGGGTCGATCCACGGCCCAATGGCCCCACGGGTCTGATTATCGCAATCAAGAAGCCGGGATATCCCGGCAAGGTGGCGGGTACCGCTCTCGACCCCTTGCGGGTCGACCCCAAGGATTTCAAGTTGGAATTCGAGAACAGCCAGGTGCGGGTTCTGCGCTTGAGAATGGGCCCACGGCAGAGCGTGCCGATGCACGAGTACAGCCTCGACCATTTGGTCGTTTGCATGACGGATCTGGACGCGCGCGTGACCTCGCCGGAGGGAGAGACCGAGGTCACGCAGCGCAAAATGGGGGATTTCAAGTGGAGCGGCCCCTCCAAACAGAAGGTAGACAACCTGAGTGACAAGCCGCTCGAAGCGGTGATCATGGAATTGAAGACCATTTACTGATCCGGGGCTGGCCGATTTTACAAATCCTCAAGCGCACACCGGAACGTCCCGCGCACTTCTCGTTCCTTTACCTCGAATTTCGCGAAAATTCGGTCCCATTTTGCATTATCGAGGCACTCGCGGCATGAACCACATGTACAGCGCTGATATGGCACGAGCGGTGGAAGCGGGCCGACTTGGGCTGCCGCATGTAACCGGGACGGTGGATTCTGCGCTGTTGTCCGCACATACCGTCGAAGTGGAACTACATCGGTTGCCGCACGAAATGCGCAGTATGCGCTGGGCTTAGATCGTTGCATATTCCCTCTTTGGCGCGGCCCGGTCCTTTGAAGCACGGACTTTACCACGCCGTTCGCAAGCGCACGGGCTTGAGCGTTGAACACCGGGCCGCAATTCAATATTGCGCCGGAATTGCAGCGCCGAAAAGTCCCAGGGGTACAGCGAGAGGTCCAGTACCGTCCTCAGGTACCTCCGGCCCTTGCGTTCTGAGCTACCGAAACGGAACAAACCTCCCCACGAAGCCGCCGCCGGAACGAAGGTTGAGATCAAGCGAAGCGCTTCTGCGGAGAGTCACGTGTTCAATCTCGACCGCGGCCGCTTCGTGAGCATCCCGGACCAGCGTGGACACCCAGGTTCCCTCTCCGCCCAGGAACGACAGATCGACACGCACGGTCTTGGCAACCGGGCCGTTGGTCACCGCCAGAAACCAGGTGTTTCCCTTCCGCCGGGCAAACGCGGCGACGTCACCAATCCGCGAAACCGGCAACACCACTGTCTCATCCCAAACGCTGGGGATACTCTTGATCACGCCCACGGCTGGGTTCGCCAGGATGTTTGCCGGATGTGCGGAAAATACAAGCAGCGGAGCCTGGAGGATAATCGCGTTTCCAATCTGGTGCGCCCAAGTCGTGTCGGCAAGCTTGACGCCGCCGAACATCATGGGCGTATAGTCGGCGAGCCCGGCCAACATGCGCGTGAACGGGAGTGTCACCTCATGCATTGCGTAGGGCGGCCCATACTCCATGCCACGAATGGCTTCCTGCCCCAATAGGTTGGGGTAGGTGCGTTCCAGGCCCGTGGGCTTGTTGGCGCCGTGAAAATCGACAAGCAGGCGATACTCCGCCGCCAGCTTCAAAATTGTCTCATAAAGCTCGATTATTTCCTTGTGCTCGTGGTCGAAGTAGTCGATCTTCACGCCCGCGACACCTGCGCGCCGGCACGTCTCGAAGAAAGTCCGGATGGCCTTCTCAACGTCCTTCTCATCTGCGGAATGGTTGCGAATTGCGGGGCGCCGGGGGAAGATGGACGAGCGGCGGGGATTCTCAACGTCCTTCGCATCCGTAAAATCGTTGCGATACTTCCAGACGATCAGTTTGACGCCACGCTCCCGAGAGTAATCCGCGAGACCCTTCAGCTCGGCCTCGGACCACCTGCTCCAGTATCCTTCGAGATAGTTATACTCGAATCCGAGTTCGCGTCCCAGGTCCGCCCAGGGCTTCATCTCCTCACTGGTAGGGGATGGTCCCCTCGCCGTGTCGTCGCCATTGTCCATGTATCTCCACAACGCGCGGCCGGGCTTAATCCAGTCGGTGTTAAGTCCATTCGGAAAGAGCTTTGGGTCCGGGGGATCCGAGACATTATGCACGATGTCGCAGTTCACCAGAGCGTTGAGATCGGCCCCGATCATCACCACCCTCCAGGGCGTCGTGATCGTCCCCGTGATGGACGCCGGCTTCTTCAGGCGCTCCGCGTCCTGCAGATGCGCTTCCCGGAAAACCCAACCGGGCTCCACGGCATGAGCGAGCCGCGCATGCAAACCGCCGGCATCGTCGGCTTGGAGTCCCATGCCGCTGTAGTGGCGCAGTCTCCCTTCCGTGATCGAAGCGTAGCCCCCGCCCTGCGGCAACATGAAAGTCACGGGAGGCGCCAGATATCCGCCGGGCAGCACATCGCTGATCCGGATCCCCAGGTCGATGGGGTTTACGACTCGGCCTTCCAGGTATCTGCCTTCGTAGCCGCTCTCCATGTCGGTGTACCAGATCGAGCTTCCCACGGGCACTTGGAAGACTGTAGCTTCGTCCGGCACGCGTGTTCCTTCGCCCGGCACTATGTGGCGGAATGCGATCCCGTCGTTGTAGGCGCGAACCTCTACCGTGTAGGCCGTGCGCGATCGGCGATGCGTTACGCCGATTTTCACGCCGTTCGAGTGGTCAACCGCGGTTGAGTGAACCCCGTTCCAGGGGTAGGTCTCATTCACTTGGTACTGATCGGCCTTGCCGAGTTCCACACCCTCTGCGAGATTAACGCCATCGACCGTGATTCCGATCGCGGAAGTCCCAATGACGGGCTTCTCCTTGAAGGCGACTGAGTACTGCAGCCGGGCGTCGCTGTCCAATGAGAGCCGGAACTGCACGTCGCCGTCCGGGCTGGCCAGGACGACACCATCGGCCGCTGAGAGTTGGGCGGCAAGGCAGAGCAACGCAACCAAAGTGAAGGCGATTCGAATGAGCATACGCGATCTCCAGTAAGGCGGAATTCCCATTTTGGACTCCGGTGTCCCGTTCAGTGTACACCCAGCCGCCTTGGCGCGGCATGTGGGAGACTGGCCATATGCCCAAATGGAATGCCTGCCTTGTTCTGTCGTCAGTCCTGGCAGCCTCGGAGCTGTCCGGCCAAACTGCGCTCACCACGCCGGACATCCCTGGAATCGTGGCTGGCGGCACGCCCGTCATCCTGGTGAAGGCCGGCTTGAACAGCGCGGAAGGCCCCATTGCCGCGCCGGACGGCAGCCTGTATTTCACCGAGCCCTCGGACAATAAGATCTACCGTGTGGATGCCGACGACAACATCACCGTGCTGTTCGATGCGAAGAGGATCGATGACAGAAAAGGCGAGCGGTGGCGCCTCCCGGCCTGGCGATGGACCGCCAAGGCCGTATCTTCGCGTGCCGCAGGGCGGGTCCTGGCAAGATAGGTATCGCTATTGTGTACCCTCCCAGCGAAGCCAGATTCTTTGCGGACTCATATCGGGGCAAGCCCTTTTCTGCGCCCAACGACCTCACTATGGGGAAGAACGGCGGGATTTATTTTACCGATCCGGGAGACGGGCCGGATCGCCCGCACGCCGTCTATTACGTCAAGCCGTCCGGCGAGGTTCTGCGAGTCACGGACAACCTCGACAGCCCCAACGGGATTCTGCTCACCCGCGACGAGAAGACCCTCTATGTCGCCGACTCCCGTTCCGAGTACATCTTGGCTTTCGATGTGGAGCCGGACGGCACGCTGGGCAGTCGCAGAAACTTCGTCAAGCTGAAGGGAATCAGGAAGAACGAGCAAGGTGTGATCGATTCCGGAATCGACGGTCTCGCGCTCGACAGCGAAGGAGATCTCTACGCCATCAGCCATGACGGAGTGGAGGTGTTCAATTTGAAGGGTGAGCCGCTCGGAATCATTTCCGTGGGCACACAGGCCACCAACCTCGCATTCGCAGGCAAGGATGGGAAGACGCTATACGTCACTACGCATGGAAGTCTGTTCAAGGTGCGCATGTTGGCTCAGCGGTATCAGGGGCGGGCCAAGTAGCCGGCCTGGCCGAAACCAGCCAACGCTTGCTCACCGACGGACGTCTCCGGCAATGCGCGGTGCCTGCCCGATAGGAGGGGATTGGATGTATAATCGACACCGGGCCAGGACGGCAAAATGGAAATCCTGGGTATGTCCCCGAAAGCCTACGGGAGGGCGATCGCCATTGTCGCGGCAGCGGTTTTCCTGCTGCCCCCGGCGTTCTGTCAAGATCCGCAACAGATTCCCCCGAACACATCCCAAGCCTTCCAGACCCCCGGAATGAAGGTGGAAGACGGCACCACTCCGCAACCGACCATCCCGAACGCATCCCAAGGCACGCGAGTGCCTGTTTCCATCAGCGGCCGCGTCATGGTCGATGACGGCGCCCCGCCGCCCGAGACCGTGGTGATCGAACGGGTTTGCAGCGGGAACGCCCGCGCGGAAGGCTATACCGACCGCAAGGGCTACTTCTCCATCGATCTGGGCGCGGACCGGGGAGGGTGGCAGGACGCCAGCAGCGGCGGGAACTTCAACGATATCGAAACGCACAGTCCCGGGCAGTCCCAGGTGTCACCCGGCCTCGGCGGAGCGACAATGTCCCTTCAGCGGTATATAAACTGCGATCTGCGCGCCAACCTTCCCGGCTACCGCTCACAAGTGGTGAGCCTCGCCAAGCACGGTGTGATGGACAATTCCGATATCGGCACTATTTTTCTTCACCGCCTGGGCAACGTCGAAGGACGCATCATCAGCACGATTTCGCTGGCGGCCCCCAAAAACGCCCGCAAGGCGTTCGAGAAAGGCTCGGATCTGGCCAGGAGGAACAAACTGGACGACGCCATGAAGAACTACCGGAAGGCGGTGGACGTTTATCCCAAATATGCCGCCGCGTGGCTTGAATTGGGGAAGTTGCAGGCTGCCAAGGGCCAGGCGGATACCGCGCACCAATCGTTTGACGCAGCCGTGCAGGCGGACCCCAAGTACTTGAATCCCTATCTGGAACTTTCCCGGCTGGCCGTGGGGGCCAAGAACTGGCGGGAACTGGCCGACGTCACCGGGCGCGTGGTGACACTCGATCCGTTCGACTATCCGCAGGAATTCTTTTTCAACTCGGTGGCCAACTATAACCTGCATGACATGGATGCGGCGGAAAAGAGCGCGCGCGAGGCCGAGAAGCTGGATACGCAGCACCACTACCCGCAAGCCTCGCACCTGCTGGGGGTGATTCTGGCGCAACGCCAGGATTACACCGGCGCCGCCGGCGAGATGCGCAACTACCTGAAGTTCGCGCCGGGGGCCGCGGATGCAGGCACCGTGCGCGCGCAGTTGGAGCAGTTGGAAAAGCTCTCCGCGCAGAACGCCCCGCCCAAGCAGTAGGGGCCGGACAAGCCCGGCCCGCGCAGCTTCAGAAGCAAGCGTTGTAGATAATCACCTCTGATGCTATGATATCTCACGCGTGTGACGACTGAGGTGAATGGCGATGCCAACGTACACACAGGCGGACCGGCCGCTCAAGATCAGTACTCCACTGGGCCCGGACGTCTTGTTGATCACCAACATTCAGGGTCGCGAAGCAATCTCGCGGCTCTTCCACTTCCAACTCAATCTCATCGCCGACAGGCAGAAGCTGGGCGAGATCCGCTTTGACAGCATCCTCGGCCAGAGCGTGACCGTTGAAATGAGTTTGCGAACGGGTGACACCCGCTGTTTTAACGGGTTGGTAAGGCGGTTCACTCAGGGTGTTCGCGACGATCACTTCGTGGCTTTCCGCGCTGAGATTGTGCCCAGGCTGTGGGTGCTTACCAAGAAGGTCCAGTGCCGCATTTTTCAACATGTCTCGGTCCCTGACATTCTGAAGCGGCTGCTCTCCGACCACCACGTTGACCACGAGTGGACTGGAACCGGAACCTACTACCCCCGCGATTATTGTGTCCAGTACCGCGAATCGGACTTCGATTTCGTGAGCCGGTTGATGGAGGAAGAGGGAATCTACTACTATTTCGTGCACTCCCATGGCGGGCATCGAATGGTTGTCACCGACACGGGGAACGTGCATCCAGCCGTTCCCGGGCAATCCACGGTCAATTACCAGGAAATACTCGGCGGCGTGTGGGAGGACATGCGAATCAGGGATTGGGAGAAGAGCCAGGAGGTGCGCTCCGCCAAGTATACGGTTTGGGACCATAGCTTCGAACTGCCGGGCAAACACCTCGACGAAAGCGTGCAGTCCATGGTTGAGGTGAATGCGGGCAGCATAAGCCACAAACTCGGTCTGCTCGACGATCAACCGGAGATCTATGAGTATCCCGGGGGCTACGCCAAACAATTCAATGTCCCGGAGGATACCAATCTTATACCCGAAGTCAGAAGCCGAATCGTCCGGGTTCGCATGGAGGAGGAGGAATGCGGCGGCCTGGAAATCACGGGCGCCGGGGATTGCGGCAATTTTGCGCCGGGGCACAGGTTCACACTGAAGGGACATTTCAACGGCGACGGCGATTACCTGCTGACCAGCGTGGAACACGACGCCGTGCAGTCGGGATACCGGAGCGGGGAGCAGGACTCGTTCCACTATGAAAACCGCTTCCTCTGCATGCCCGACGGCCTGCGATACCGGCCGCGGCGGGTCACGGCCAAGCCGTCAATTGCCGGCATCGAGACCGCGACGGTGACCGGCCCGTCCGGCGAGGAGATCTTCTGCGACCGGTTCGGCCGCGTCAAGGTGCAGTTTCATTGGGACCGCGAGGGAAAGTTGGACAACAACAGCTCATGCTGGCTGCGGGTGGCGCAGCTTTGGGCGGGCAAAGGTTGGGGCGCGTTCTTCTGGCCGCGCATCGGTCATGAAGTGGTGGTGGCTTTCGAGGATGGCGATCCAGATCAGCCGTTGATCGTCGGCAGCGTCTACAACGCCGATAATGTGCCGCCGTACACCCTGCCGGCTAAGAACCAGCTTGCCGGCATCCGGTCGGCCAGCGTGCGAGGCAACGCTCACGAGAACTATAACGGCATCGTATTCAACGACGAAAAGGGCAGTGAGCACCTGGGGCTTCATTCGGAGCGAAACATGGCCTTGAACTCGGAATTCGACAAGCTTTTCCACGCGAAGAACAAAGGCGAACGGATCGCGGGCGCCAGTGTGCACACGGTGGGCATTCTTCCCGGCGGCAGCGGCAGGGGCGACAGCGGCGGTGGCAGTGGTGGCGGTGGAGGCAGTGGCGGCGACTCCTCTAGCTGGTGGTACGGCCGTGTGATGCCGGCCCAGGAAGAGGAGACGGGGTTGGGCGTAAAGGCCGACACGACGTACGGGCTGAGCCAGGCGCTCACGTTAGGCAGCGATTATGGGTTGGTCTTCGGCGCCAAGAACGACACCTGCATCAACCCGCTTGGCTGGATTCCGTTTCCGGCCTGGTTGTCGAGTTTTCTAGGGGGTGGCCTCGGCGGAACGCTGGACTTCCTGATCGGTTCGAAGACAGAGTTCCGTTGGGGCCCGTCCTTAAGCATCGAAATGGGTGATGAAGTTCTCAAGTTGAAGAGTAGTGGTAACGCGGTCATCAACATAGCGGCCATCCTTCTGGCTGGCGTATCGGCGGCCTGGTTTATTGTCCATTCCTTATTGGAGGAGGAAACCCAACGTGTGATACTCGGGGGAGCAGCTCAGGCCGCTTCTCAGGCTATCCAGACTTTTATCATGCTTTTCGCGAAGATCCTAGAGAAGATTGAGGAAAAGACTAACGAGGCCCATACGGAGACGAGATGTGCGGTTGTCGAGATGAAAGAAGAGAAGGGTTGGCACCGCAAGCTGGAAGAGATCAGCGGCGGATATCTGATCCACGCGAACCAGTTGGCTCTGCTCAGCCGGCCCCCGAAACCGCCGGACGTGAAGAAACCCTGCGTGATTACGGTGATGGCCGCGGATTACGTCCGCGGCGGCCGGGTGAATGTGAGGGGGTGCCAGGGCGTCCGCATCACCGCCGGGCCATGGGGCCAACCGGAGACTTCGTCGGACTCCACCAACGGGGTCGAAATCATTGTGTTCGACGACCAGAACGTCACCATCAAGCGTGGCCTTAAGCCAACGGATCAGAAGATCGAGATGACGCCCGCAGGAATCACCATCGACGCCGGCACGGGGATTTTGACGCTCAAGAGCGCGACCCAAATCAAACTCTCGATGAATGACACGAACACCATGACGCTGGATGCGAAGGGCGTGAAGATCGTGGGCGCGCCGATCATCGCGCTCAACTGACGCCGGGGAGACCGCATTTGTGAGCAACGGGCCGATTGCTGGGATAGAGGGGCTGACAGCCGCCGATATCTGCGCGCGCTTCGACGCGAACAAGGAAGCGCTGGCGCTGCTCCGCGAGGGAATGGCGCCGGAGGAGTTCGTACAAGCCCTGATGGTCAACCGCCAGTACGTGGACGGGATAGATTTCATGGCCCATGCGCTGCCGGTGCGCGAAGGGGTCTGGTGGGGCTGCTTGTGCGTGCAGCACGCCTGCGGCACGAATCTGACGGCGCCGGACAGGGCCGCATTGCTGGCCGCCGCCAGTTGGGTGGTGTGGCCCACGGAAGCCAACCGTGCCGCGGCGCAGGCTCCGGCCGAAGCCGCCGGACGGGCTTCGCCCGCAGGCGCCCTGGCCCTGGCGGCGAACGTGGGGGGCGTCGTCGGCCCGGTCCCGATGACCCCGGCGAAAGCGGTCGCCAATGCGGTGAAGGTGACCGCTACCAAGGGCGACCCGGCCCGGATCGCCGACACCCAGCGTCTGTTCGTGGAACTGGGAATTGGAGTCGCGGAGGGCCGCTTTTGCTGGCCCAGCGACTGAAAAGGCCCGCCGGGAGAGGCGGATTACGGAGGCTTGAGATATGGGGCAGCCGGCTGCGCGCTTGACGGACATGCATGCCTGTCCGATGGTGACAGGAGTGGTGCCGCACGCCGGCGGGCCGATTCTGCCACCGTGCTGCCCCACGGTGCTGATCGGCAGCTTGCCGGCCGCACGGGTGGGCGACCAGGCCACTTGTGTCGGTCCGCCGGATGTCATCAGCCAGGGTTCCTCCACGGTCCTGATCGGCGACCAGCCGGCCGCGCGGATGGGTGATTCTACGGCTCACGGGGGCAAGATCGTGTTGGGCTTTCCGACGGTTTTGATCGGCCCATGACCGCTAAATGAGTGGAAAGGAGTTCGCGAGATGAGCGAAGCCACGGCGGAGACGCCTTATTCCATTGTTTACGAGAAACAGTCCGATGCGGAGAGCAACCGGACGTGCGGCGCCGCATGCCTGGCCATGGTGTACCGTTCCCTGGGGATGGAAGTCCCGCAGAGCCAGATCTGGCCGGCGATAGCCAAGGCCAACCGATTCGGCGATGTCGGTTCCACGACCCACCTGATGGTCCGCGATGCCTTGAGCCGCGGTTTTGACGCCGTGGCCATTCAGGCGCGGCACCCGTGGTACGTGTTGCGGATCTGTCGGGGCGCCGGCATCCGCGTCGTCCTGAATCATCGTCTGCACGCGGAAACGGCGGGCGGCCACTACACCGTAATGGCCGATATCGGAGAAGAGGATGTGGCTCTGCACGATCCATTCATGGGTCCGCACCGCCGCCTTTCGCGTGCCGAGCTGATGGAGCTTTGGGAGGCGCGTCCCAACTCGGAGATCGCGGGCAACACACTGATTGCCATCGCCGCCCGCCAGCCGACAGAGGCGGTGTGCGAAATCTGCGGCACGCCGATCCCGGCCAGCGTCGCTTGCCCGCAGTGCGGCGATCCGGTGGCGCTCAGGCCGGCGCGGGTGCTCGGTTGCATCAGCATGGCCTGCATCGTCCGGCTTTGGCATTATGTCTGCTGCCCGTCCTGCGACTATATGTTCAACCTCAGCGCCGCTCCGCCGCAGGAGGCTGCCGAGGCTGAGAGTACGCCGCCGGAGAAGCCGAAGGATGCGGCGGAAGATGCCTTGAACCTGAATGAGGTGTTCGCCCAACTGGATAAGTTCTGCGCCTTCATCCTGGCAATGCCGAAAATCGCGGGCAACCCGGACGTCATGAAGCAGATCGCCCTCATCAATGACAGCAAGGAAAATCTGAAAGTGGCGCAAGCCGAGGAACTCGCCATTCAAAAAGCGCACGGAGAGAAGCTGGCCGCAATGGTTCAGCAGGCGCAGCAGGCGGAGGAAGCCCACCGCCAGAAGATGGAGAAACTCACCACGCCCTCGCCGCCCCTGGATGGAAACGCTCTCGGCCGGGACCTGCTGAGAAACGTGGGGCTGATCCGCTGAAGTACGACGCAGGAAATCTACTAGTCGGGCCGGGCCTGCGTGAACCTGAAGTTAGCCAGCCACACCTGTGAGCTCCCCGGTAGATGAATCCCGAAGCGCCCGCCGGTGAAGGGCCGGTCCGGACGGCTCCAATCCTGTAAGGTGACCGGCTTTCCCTGCTCGTCGACGAGCATCGTTACAAGGTGCGCCGGCTCGACCACCTGGTTCACCGTGAAAGAGTCGGTCTTGACGCCATGCCGCTTCCGATCGGTGATCATCGTTCGACGGTTGTTGGTGTATTCGCTCGAAGTGAACGTCTGCTTGTCGATCTCGAACAGAAAGTAGTTTCGCGGATCGCTGTAATCGAGGACCCACTCAACCTTGGACTTGGCGCGCAGCGTGAACTGGAAAGTCCCCGCCGTCGGAGTACGGCGGTACAGAACGAAATCGCCTCCCCGCCGCGTGAACCACTCACCATCTGGCGTCCACGGTTTCTCCCAATCCGCTGGGTCCATCTGAAACACTTCCGGCGGCCGGACGATGGGCTTGACCGGCGTCAGTTTCAACTCAGCCGTTTGGGTCGCCGAAGGCGGCGACACCTTGATGTGAAGCTCGCCCAGTGCCGGAGCGGCCGGGCGGGCGGGCACAGCAGTCACGGCCGTCACCGGCTTGTGCTCCAATCTCGTCGGGGCGGCTCGATGCCGCAGCAGCAGCCAGGAGGTCAATGAACCGGCCAGAGCAAGCACCGCGATCGCCGCAATCCGTGCGCGGCGTGGAAGTCTGCGCCCGGATCTGGGTGCGTGCGGTCCGGGGACACCCTCGAGCTCCGCTGCCGGCGCGCGGGAAGGCTCCGATGTTCCGCTCTGCCCCGCGATTGCATCGGCCGCCTCCGGTGCACCGGGAGCGGGCGGTGGAATGGCGTCCCGGCTCAGAATCTGAGTCGCGCCGATCGCCTGTGCCTGACGGATACGCACCATCGTCTGGTTCAGATACTCTTCCCGTTTCAGGTCATCCAGCAGGGCCAGTACACCTCTGGCTCCCGCATGAGCAGGGTCGCAGCCCAGGGCGTGCTGAATCAAAACCTCGGCCGCGCGCCAATCCGTCGCGAGTAAGTTCTGTGCCCGCGCGGACAGCCTGTCCACGAGGCTCCGGCGAATCGGCTCGCTGCGTGCGTCCAACTGGTGGGCCTTCCACAATAGTTCCAGTCCTTCCTCGAACGATGCCTGAGCAAAAAGCTGTTCGCCCCGTGCCTGGAGCCTTTGGGCTTCCTCACAATGCTCCGCGCCTTGCCGCGCCAGTTCCTCGAGCGCTTGCAACTCGCCATCTCCCGGGGATTCTTCCAGCGCCCGGCGACACGCGTCCAGGGCCCGCCGGTACTCGCCCGCTTCCATGCACGCGTCGATTTCCTGCGCCCAGCGCGACTTCGATTCCATCCGCGCCTGCTGCTCCCGCCGCTTGATCACGCGGTCGATCTCGAGCTGCAGCCCGGGATACCGGCTGTGTATGGTGCGCAGGATCTCCCACTGCGCAAGCGCATCGTTGAACTGCCCGTTCTCCTCGTGGTAGCGGGCCTTGGCCACGATTGTGCTCGCCAGGCTCAGCCGCTCATCCATGATTTTCCGAAGGTGCTTGAAGTGCGTCTCGTCGGGATAGCGTTCCCCCGCCTCATTGATGATGCCGGCCTTGCGTTCCAGGTCGGTCTCCGCTTCAACACGGCGATCGATTTCCGCGATGTAAGCCGAGAGGTGCAGGCGCCGCTGCTCTTCCGCGTCGAACTTGAGGCTCTGGAACAGTGCGTGCGCTGGGTACTTGGCGAGGAACTGATCGCTGATGGCGAGCGCCCTGGAGAAGTTCCGGTCTTCCAGGTGCTTCCTGGCCTCCGCGTAAGCGTTGCGGATGGCCTCGTATTCCGAGCGCACGTCGTTGTAGTAGCTTTGATAGACGTTCCCGCGGCCCTGGCTCTCCGGCGCGCGCCGGTCCATATCGATCACCTGCTCCAGCTTGGTGATGGCCGAACTGAGGTCCCCCTTCTGATGGGCCTCGACCGCGGCCTGGTACAGCCGCTCTTTTTCCTGCAGGCTCCGCCGGTACTCCTGCTCCCGCCGCTCGATTTCGGAGAGCAGCCCTGTGGCCCGCGTGTCCTGGGGGTGAACTTGCAGGATGTTCTGCAACGCCTCGCGCGCGTGCCCGAACGCGCAATTCTCGGCGTGCTGCCGCACCAGCCGGAACCAGCTCTCGATCTGCACTTCGCTGCGCGTGCTTTCGATCTTCGCCCGCAGGCTGAGCGCCTCCGTGTTCCCCGGGTCCAGCTCCAGGGTCTCCTGGATTTTCTGCAGCGCCAGAGGATATTCCTCCACTTCAAACCGGCTGCGGGCGGCTTCGAGCAATCTGCGGACCCGCTCCTGTCGGATCGCCGCGTCAATTTGCATCCGCAGCAGCTTCACTTCCGGGTCGAGGTGGCCCTCCGCCTCGAGCTCGGTGACGATCTCCAGGGCGAACTGTGTATCGCCCTGGGCGAACGTGGTCTTGGCTCGCTGGATTCGCGGCCCCAGGTGAGCGGAGTCGAAATACTCGATGGCCTCGCCACGATGCGCCTTTTCCAGGCACTCGGCGAACTCCCGAGCCGTCGCAAAGCGATGCCACGGCTGCTTGGCCATGGCCTTGTGAATCACGCGGCTGACGGACTGGTTCACCGTCGGATCGACGTCGGATGCGCTCGGCGGACTCTCTCGAAGAATCGCCTCGACAATCTCCCGTTCCGTCGGTCCGTCAAACGGTCTGCGCCGCGTGAACACCTCGAAGGCCATCACACCCAGCGCGAAGATATCGGACGCCGGTGACGGCGGCTTGCCTTCGATCAGCTCGGGCGCCATGTAGTACAGGGTTCCCTTCTGTCCCGTCATTCCCGCGCTGACCATGTGGGCAATGCCGAAGTCGATAATCACCGCGGAGTAGTCCGGCATGACGAAGACATTAGCGGGTTTGAGATCGCGATGCACCAGGCCACGCTCGTGCGCAGCGTTCAGGCCGCGACATACTTGTGAGAGGATTTCCACGCGTCGCTCGGCAGTCAGCCGTGTGCCCGCTGTACGGATCAGCTTGTCGAGCGGCATACCGGACAGCAAGGGCATGACAAAGTATGGCTTCGCGAATCCCTGCTCCTCAGACTCCCCAATATCTAGGATGGGGACGATGTTGGGGTGATTCAGCTTGACCAGGACTTCGCATTCCCGATAGAAGAGCTGGAGCGCCGTGCGGTCAGGCGCCTCGCGAATCGTCTTCAGCGCCACATCGCACTTGAGCACGGCGTCATAGGCTCGGTAAACCACGCCCATGCCGCCCTGTCCGAGTGGCTCGCGAAGCTCATAGCGGTCCTTCAATCGGGCGCCGCGATCCATAGACTTTGCCGGTGTCCTATTATGCAGCAGTTTCAGAGTGAAATATACCAATATAAGAGACTTGCCGCAACTTGGCGGGCGGTCTGTGATGCGGGCGCAGGAACCACCCTAACATCCGTTCTCAGCGAAGGTGAGGCGGACGGCGGTCCCGGCGGCCGAGGACCGCTCCAAGGCGCTGACCAACTTATGCGCCTTGACGGCGTGGGCGAAGCTGGGGTCGAAGGGCTTGCCCTCCGCCATGGCCCGGGCCAGACGCACATAGGCCTGGGCGACGTTTCGCGGCGGACCGGGGGGCACGCCGTCCGGTATCGGCGTGAAGCGAGCCGGCGTCTCCATCGGCGCCGGCGGTTCCTTTCCGCGCGCGCCGAAAAGCTGGTTCGGTCCGTGATAGACGCTGGGATTGCGCTCGACGACGGTCCCGTGCGTGCCCGCGCCAATCGACAGAGTGCCCTCTCGCCCATAGATTTCGAACGTCCGGCGGCCGTCGGGGAGCGCGGGCACGGCCGCCACGAGAAACGACACTTCAGCGTGGCTCTGCAGTCGTCCGGACACGCTCACCCAGTCGGGCGAGTCGACCGGCACCGTCTGGCCCGTATCGGTGTTGTGCCACTCGGTGACGGTGGTCGCCAGCCGAGCGGACACCTCGGTGAAATCGCCCAGCACGAAGCTCAGGGCGTCAATGGCGTGGCCGCCGCCGATGGTGAGGATATTG
>Ga0187867_10002721_pt1 | contig 14509 bp, 10 predicted proteins | sample June2016WEW_13_1_FD_132976 | JGI IMG/M metagenome (GOLD analysis project Ga0187867, IMG submission 132976) | Peatland microbial communities from SPRUCE experiment site at the Marcell Experimental Forest, Minnesota, USA - June2016WEW_13_10 | ecosystem: Environmental > Terrestrial > Soil >... | reverse complement strand
TATGGTGAGGATATTTCGTATCTCCTATTGGCAATGCTATCAAAGAAGCAGCCGGAAATTACATATCGAACCAGAGTTTAAGTTGACGCTTACATATACCAAGATGACGACCAAGTGATTTTATGTTTTGGCTGAGGAGATGTGCAAAAGAGGGGGAGGTATCAACTCAAAAACTGAAAATAAAATTGGTTTCCCGTACCAGAATAAAAGATAATACATGTTAAAAGAAGCAAAAAACATTATTAATAATTTAGTTAAGTAGTTATTAAAAAAGAATGGAAGGGAAAAATATACATGACCATGTTAAGAATAAAGCGTAATTTGATGTAAGAATAATCAGAAAGGAAATTAGAAAGTTAAATCCCCTTTGAGCTTCATCGCATAGCAAACATTGGTGCTTACAGAATTACAAGATAAACTTCAAAACCAAAAACTCATTCAGAGAGCATTTTAAAAAATAATTTTCAAATTAAATCAGGTATTTTCAGGGCTAATTTGAAATCTTTTTTGTAAACACGAAAAATATAAGTATTTTAGATGCCATTGAATGTAAATCTGAAGTATTCATTTATTTAATAAGTGATAACAAAGCAAAAGGCATCATATAATGATCTACCAACTTCGAACATCAGTAGTGTAGCGGTCATCACCGGGCGTTGCCAACGCTCGAACTCGGGTTCAAATCCCGACTGATGTATAATTCTTATTAAAGACCTCTGACTATTCCCACTTTTTTATCTCTTAACTTTTTCCTTTCAGCCACACGAGGTTAAATAATAATAAAATTTATCTCTTGCTCTGTAAGGATCATCATTTACAATTTCAACCTGCTTGATTTTCAATCCATTAGCTAAATTACCTGTATCAAATGATGCAAGCAAAAGGAATATCATTCAAGTTATGTGAAAATGTAATTACATTATCTTTAACTTCGAAGCCGCTTTGATTGTAGAGTAATGCCAAAAGATAATTTATACATTTGAAACTAGATGATCGTGCTTTCAAATTTCCATTTTTAATTTGACTAAAAAAAGAATGATAGCTACCATCAAGTTTTTTAAAGAAACTTGAAATCCCCGATCTAAAAATTCATGGGATTTACGCACCTTCAGATTACCAACCCAAAATAAGATTTTACTGCTCACATGAATATGCTTAGTAGCCGGAACGCAATACCACCTATCACGATTGCTGTGCCAATCTCTGATATTGTTATAACCGTTGCTTTTCTCCTATCCAAACTCCGATGCTATGGCCAGTATATTGGCTAAGCATGGGACGTATAGCATACTGACCAGCGACAATACTATTAATTGAACCGGGGTCATGATCGAGCCAAAATATGTGGTATGAAAAATTACAGCCAGCGTTAATAGAGTCATTTCTTTCCTTACGATCCCAAATATCAACAATATACCCGATACGGCTGGCAATCCGAGCCACCAGACAGTTAGTGGCATTAGAGCATTATTAATCGGAGTTAGTAATCCGAATGAATATAATGTTTACACTGCTGCACTGCCGATGATGTAAGCCGGGAATACGATCATGATCAATGATTTGGTGCGTGCCCACGTCTGTTTGAATATAACTTTGAGAGAAGGTATTTGATAATCTGCCATCTCTATGATAAGACCAACGGACTCTCCAGGCATTACCTTGAATACTATGCGACCTACCACGATAATCAATAGTATATCAAATACATATAGCTACAAACCCAACCAAATATTTACAAAAGTAGCCACTAATCCTAAAATAACTACAGTCCTCTCCGTGCATAGTATTAGCGTAACCAAGTAAACTAAAATTGTTTTCTGCGTTGGGATCTCCATTATTCGACAAGAGTAAACCGCTGGCACATTGCAACCATACCCGAGGATGAGTGGAATGACCGCCTTGCCGTGCAATCCGAGCTTATGCATACCGCGATCGAGCATAAATGATATTCTAGTCAAGTATCCAGAATCCTCGATAAATGCAAGTATTAGGTAAAATGGCAGCACATACTGAATTATGAGAGTAACTCCAGCTATAAATCCAGTGAAAGCACCATTCCATATGATGCTTTCTATGGAACCTGTAAGAACTGGTTCGTACTGCTCTATCGAAGTTAAAATATTTTGTATAAAATCAGAAATATGAGCACCTATTAGGAACGTCCAGACCAACAGCCCGCCAATGGCCATGATAGCAGTTACATATCCCAATACTGGATGCAGGGCAACATCATCCAACAGTTTCTGTTAATGTTTTTTTCACGCCTGGGATGACATCTCTGACGACCTCATGAGCTATCATGTCAGCTACATGATAGCGCTCTCCTGTGAGCACTATTCCAGATGGCTCTCCATGTATCTTCTCAATCTCGCCAGCCAGTGAATTAGCTAATATGAGAGCATTCGAATCAATCTCCTCGAAAAGCTTGAGTATCTCAGCATCTTTCTCTATGAGCTTGATAGCCGTCCACCGCGAAGGATATCCAGTGTTTACATTACTCAGGGCTGCTACAAGCTTCTCTATACGTTGCTCTATTTCCTTACCATATTTTATTTTGTTTGGAAGTTTTTTATTTTCAGTTGAATATACAATTTTTTCTGTCAGTCTGTTGATGCCTATTCCTTTGATTGCTACAGTTGTTACAACCGATACTCCCAGAATTTCCTCAAGTTTGTTAGCATCGACGGATAATCCTTTCTTTTTCATGAGGTCTACCTGGTTAAGTGCTATGACTATCGGTACACCTAGTTCTATTAGTTGCAGTGTGAAAAACAAATTTCGTTCCAGTGCCGATGCGTCTATGACATTTACGACTATGTCCGGCTTTTCTAGGGCAATGAAATCTCGAGATACGATCTCTTCCATTGAGTTGTAGAGAACTAGTATATTCCTGGCAGGTCGATTATCTTGATCCTTATACCTTCATAATGCAATAAACCCTCGGCACGCTCTACTGTCTTCCCCGGCCAGTTGCCTATTATCTGATCCACACCAGTTAACTGGTTAAATATGGCACTTTTCCCCACGTTGGAGTTTCCCGCAAGAGCAACCACAAATTTAAAATCATTTCTCTGTTTAGATGTAGGAGCACACTGCCCACAATTTTTGCATCCCACCATGAAATACTCCGTTTTCATCCTGCCAAATTTACAAAAATATTGTCTGCTATTTCTCGCGCTATCGCCAGATTAGTCCTTCTGACGCATATTTCGATAGGACCATTCATAGGTGCTTTTCGCAGTAGTTTGACTTCAGTGTGCAACGTTAATCCCAGATCGGATAACCGCTGTACGATTTTTTTATCTCCCCTGAGAAATTTGATGAAACCCTTTTCAAACGGTTCAAGGTCAGTGATTGGGACAATGCTCCCATCATTAACTTCATACTTCAGTAAATCAGTGGCTCCGCTGCACTCATCACACGTACCTACAACCATGGTACAGGAACTTATAGGGCTCCCATGTGGACACCTCGCCGGTGCATTAAGAACCTTACATAAAGCGTTTTCTGTTTCGTCAGAAATATCATGCTCCATCTTACACGCTTCAAAATGTGCCTTTTTCTCATCTATGTGGAGAGTATCGGTGAGAAATACTTCCAGAAGCCTATGCTTCCGTTTAATTTTAATCGCGATTATCAACCCTTCCTTTGTGAGAGTAGCGCCTTTATAAGGTGCGTAAATTACAAAGCCTTTGTCCGCCATGTGCTGAATCGCTTCTGTGACGCTTGCTGGCGATAAGTGAAGGCATTTTGCTATCGCAGTAGTCCGTGCCGAGCCACTTTTGCCCGCGATATCATATATAGTTTTCAGGTACTCTTCCACTTGCGCTGATGGCATAGAATCACTATCGTGATAAACAACAATCCAAATATATATATATACTTTGGTCAGCCTAAATAATTTAGCTCAGGGGAAGCAGGACGAAGAAGATGCACTTTTTCAAGGCATCGAAACACATCGTCAAACCCCAAAAATGGACCCAGCTAGAAATAAAAAACAGCAATAGATAATTTTTTGAGTTGGGGATTATTACAGCTTATAATGCACAATTTGTTATTTAAAAATAGATGAAGTGAAGCTACCAAAATCTCCACCACGGTTTTCTAGCTCCAGGCGCTTCTATCGATTTTTGATTGATAAGAGTTTGGACCTGCAGAACATGTTTATTGTACATTTCAATCAGATCCTCTTTATCTTTTTTCAAGTCATCTATCTGATTTTGAGCCTCTTCAAGTCTTTTTTCAATTTCTGGAAAAGATGCTTCCTGATGACTTCCAAGTTCCTGATATTCAATAAGCTTTTCAAATGCTATAATTACGGCCTTTGTGGGACTATCGTATCCTAATGATTCTACGTTCTTCCAAAGACTTCCAGGACACCAAACATTGATTTTGTGCTTTTCTTCAGCCGTCATGTGGAAGTTTTAGGAATTAATTCAATATGAAACTTCCCATATTTCCCACTACTTACTAATACTTCCTAGTACCCTCTATTTGCACCCAATTTGTTTCCAATTTACTTCCTTATACTTTCCAGCCTCTTCCATTATTTTTAATTTATTTTTCAACAATTCAGAATAAGTCCTAATGTTTCTATTTTCTTCCAAAAGCTTCCAAGGCATTAACATTGATTTTGTACTTTCCTTTTACCGTCATGTGGAAGTTTGAGGAATTAATTCAATATGAAACTTCCATATCCCCCACTACTTGTTAATACTTCCTAGTACCCTCTATTTGCACCCAATTTGCTTCCAATTTACTTCCTTATACTTCCAAATCTCTTCCACTATTTTTTATTTATTTCCCAACCATTCGTAATTATTCTTAATGCTTCATATTTAGCTTTCTCCTGCTTACTTATTGTCGTCGAATTCATCCATGATTATTTTCCAATTATCTCTAATCGTCTGTGAGCCTACCTAGCTGTAAACTGACAAAAGTTATTAATTTTTTTGAGAATAAAATCCCACCGCCTATCACGATTTTTTTCATGAGACTTTTTATTATTTTCTGGGTTTTGATTGATTGCAGTCAACTGCCATTTGAACTAGTGCTAACTTTTGGCATTTCCAGAAGATATTAGGAGACAAATTTTAGGCAAAAGAGGATGAACTTTTAAGCTTATAGAATTTTTATAATAGAAGACCCAATTAGATTCAATGGAAAGAATGGTAAAAATGGTACTGGCCCTTTTAACCATCACCCTCCTTGCTGTGGTTGTTATTTATGCTACACTTCCCTACTTAAACTATTTTTCAGGGGCTTTTATCCTTTACATTATATTCAAATCACTGTATCATTTTTTAATAAAGAAAACCAAGCTCAATAAACAAATTGCAGCATTTTTGGTTATAATTATTTCAATATGTATTGTACTCGTTCCATTGTACTTTCTCTTAGGTATAATTATCAGTGAAATTCAGCAGCTTTTGCTCAATCAGGCATTTATTATCACATCTATTCGATCTGATAACCAATTTCTCACTAATTATTTTTCAGGGCTGAGTATTCCGACTGATGTTCTCCAAAAACAGATACAAGAAAGAGTTATGAGCATTGGTTCTGAAACCGTTAATTACGCGAGTAAGTTCATTCTTGGCTCAATTCAGATACTGAGCCAGCAGTCTATAGGCCTATTAATTATGTATTTTTTGTTTTACTACCTCTTAACAGGAGAAGATTCAATTTTCGCACACAAGATTTACGCAGCAGTTCCATTCAATGAAGAAAATACATCCACTCTACTGGGCGAGTTCAGAAGAATAGTCCGAACAACGATGATTTCCAACGGGGCTGTAGCTATTTTCCAGGGTTCCATTCTGACAATCACTTTTTTGATCGTAAAAATTCAGGGAGCTTTTCTTTGGGGTTCTATAGCAACACTTCTTTCTTTTTTACCAGTTTTCGGATCAACTTTAGTCTGGGTCCCAGCAACCATTATTGAATTTCTCCTGGGAGATTATACTGCAGGGTGTGCTATTCTTGCTGCAGGGATATTTGTAAGTATAGTGGATAGCTTTCTTAGACCCATGATCCAGAAAAGAGTTGGAGAAATACATCCTTTTCTATCCCTTATTGGAATTATCATTGGAGTATCCCTTTTTGGATTAATTGGAATCATTATAGGCCCCCTTCTACTTTCCTACTTTATTCTAACCTTAGAAATGTTCTCCAAGGAATACCTTTCTGAGATGAAGTAAAAACATAATTGTTGGAGAGATTTCTTGAAATCCACGAGATGAAAATTTATCTACATTATGTACAAAAATGTTAAGTATGCAAAATACTTGAAATTATATTCTTGTCAGTTGTTAGTTACTTTTTTCTTGTTCTGAAATTATCCAAAGACTCGGAGCCTGGTGCATCGCCAGTTAGGTAAGCAAGAATGAAGTAACCAGTTTTACTTATTTTGTTATGAATATGACTAGCGATAATAGCAATGGAAAATATAATAGTTACCAACCAGCCTATACTTATCGGTCGGTCGAAGACCCCCAGCCAATAACTTTTTTGCCAAACCACACCTTTTTGTAATTCTTTTCGTATCTTTACATCTCATTTATTATCTGATACCAAGCAATGTATTCCCAAATGTAATGGAATTATTGTGTTTACTGACACATGGGTAGAACTAATGAGATTTTTCATTTTTGCAGTGGGACTGCAGTTTATCAAAAATGAATGATATACTCATTAATCAAATTTGTTCAACGACTCAAGGTAATAGTCTGATGGAAACCAAAAGAAATAAGACAGTATCGATTACCTTAAAGAACATCAGTATTGCCCTGAAAATTAAAGGACTAACGCTTTTAAATTTTACATGGAGATTCCAACTATCAACATGAAATTAACAACCATAAAATATTGTTTGTGTAATTAGCGAGATTGTCAACCCGAAGTTTGAACCTTATTTTTCCAGAACGATTGTCATATTTTCACAACTATAATGTAGGGTGCACACTAGTTCAGACGCAGATTTTTTAGCATATAATCATTATAAAATTGATATCTTTTGAATTTGCTGATTCCAGATAAACAGAAATCATAAAAAACTTTAGAATGGAGGAGAAGATTTTGCGGAACCTGCGACTTGATGCCAAAATCGATTAATCATTGTTTTTTGATAGTTATGTTCTACTTTTCAACGCAGCTTTTCTTGGCTTGTATCTGAACTCAGACCAATTTTTTTCTGAATAGTTGCCTTGCAATTAAAACATTATTGTACAAATGGAGCTTTAAAAGTTCTGATAAGTTCTATAATAAAAATAACATCAATGATATTTTTATAAGATAAATAATATAATTTTGGGGTGGAAATGTTTAATTTATATTGCGAAGTATTAAGCCATATGTATGATGTTTAGTCGCTTTTCATAATTAATATATAAACAAATATCAGGAGACTGAAAAATGAAAAAAGTGATAGTTAATAAAGCAAGTCGAAGGCATACAAACCGAATGGTTTTAGTAATCCCTGTACTGGCGATTTTAATCCTAATAAGCATCGTAAACGCTGCGAAATTTACAGATCAAATCAACCCACCGAATCCTTCAACAAATTGGTACAACAAAGGAAATGCTCTATGCCAATCAGGCAAGTTCGATGAAGGTATAAAAGCTTATGAAAAAGCGATTGAAACTAACCCGCAGTATTATGATGCTTGGTACAATAAAGGAAATGCTTTAGGTGATTCAGGTAAGCATGATGAAGCCATAAAGGCATACGACAAAGCAATTGAAATTAATCCACAAGCACTATACGCTTGGTTCCAGAAAGGAGTTTATCTAAGTAAATTAGGCAAGTTCGATGAAGCCATAAAAGCATACGACAAAGCGATTGAAATTAACCCGCAGTATTATGATGCTTGGTACAATAAGGGTACTGCTCTAACTAGCTTAGACAAATCAGATGAAGCCATAAAAGCATACAACAAAGCAATTGAAATTAACCCGAAGGATGCAAATGCTTGGTTCCAGAAAGGAATTTCTCTAAGCAAATTAGGCAAGTTCGATGAAGCTATAAAAGCATTTGACAGAGCAATTGAAATTAACCCGAAGGATGCAAATGCTTGGATCAATAAAGGCGCCGCTCTTGCTAACTTAGGCAAGTCAGATGAAGCCATACGAGCATACGACAAAGCAATTAAAATTGACCCGCGGAATTCAGATGCTTGGTTCCAGAAAGGAGTTTCTCTAAACAAAATAGGCGAATCCGATGAAGCCACAAAAGCATATGACAAAGCAATTGAAATTAACCCGCAGAATTCAATGGCTTGGATAAGTAAAGGCGCAACTCTATGGAAATTAGGCAAGTCAGATGAAGCCATAAAAGCATACGACAAAGCAATTGAATTTAACCAATAGGATTCATTAACCTGGGAAAGTAAATAACCATCAGTTCTAATTTCATTTTTTTATTGTAAAATAAAAGGCTGGAAAATTAATTATATTTTACAGAGTTTTCGACATACGGCCAATAATAGCGCTGGTTGGGTTTAATGTTTGCATTAGATCTAAGCTATCCCTAACAAACTATAGCAAATAGTAATTTGTCGCTCTTAAGTTACCAATTAAGTTTAGTATAAAAAGTATACTCCATATAAGATAATGATTTTGGGATTGATTCATATCATCTGTATCAATCTGTATGATTATAAGATTTATCTATATGACAATAGATTATTTTCCATAGCATCATAGGTTTGATCTATATCATACATACCCATCTATAATCTCTAAGTCTGTATGATTTTGCGTTTGATTCATATCATCTGTATCAATCTATATACTAATCAGTTTGATCTTTGTCCCATCCAACTTCATTAATCCACATAGCACACAGACAAATTGAAAAATTATACATATAATCATCTGTATAAATATAGATCATGACTGGACGTAAAAGAATTAATATTAATATCCCAATGGACCTATACTTACAAGTTACTAAATCAAAATAAACTCTAACATAAGCAATTACAGCAGGTCTAAAGTTACTTTTTTCTGGTTCGTCAAAGAGTAACGACGATGAAATTAGCTATGATATCTTAGACTTACAAAAATCCAGGATTAAAGATTTACAAATTCATAATGAAACTTTGATAAGAGAACTTGAAGACCTTAAAAGAACCTGGAAATAAGGATATCCTACAATTGCATGAAGCCAGGATCAAGGATTAACAAATCAATTAAAAGCACAAGCTATCCATATTCAAACGATGCTTAATCAAAAACTTATAGAAGCACCAGGGGCTAAAAAAACTATGGTTGCAATTTTGGTGATTTTGGCTACAATCACGCCTCCGGAAAAAAATTAGACAGAAAACATTAACAATTTGAAGAATCATTTTTTCTCTAACCAGAGTAAACCTTCAAATGTATTTGCATCATATTCATACTCCAAGCCATCACAATCAAATTTCAATCACTTCGGATTGTTGTTACTATTTAATTACCATGATTTTTTTAATGTATTGATACAGCTTAATTCATATTCCAATTGAGCTTTCAAGTCTCTATATGAAACGTCTCATATCATTTCCAATCCCAATAACAAACATTGTCATCTGAGTTATGCTATGAGACCCTAAAGAAATCTGATTGTCAGTGATCACCGAAGATGAATAATTAGGTTCTACAGCAAAAGATCCTGCTAAAAAGATTATCACCATCAAAAATCTCATTGCTCCCGATATTGAAATATTCAAATTTGAATCGATCAAGTTTGAAATCGGCGGAAATAATACAAAAACTACCATAAACATGAATACTGCTGAAAAATATTCATGTAGTATACTCATTCCTAAGGCGAGTACTATGAAACATAATCCGAATATCCAATGAAGCATCCAACTTAATGTTATTTTTACGGGTTCTTTTTGATCCACTTATATCCCCAATTCAAATTTTTCTTTTAATATACTAAATTAATAATATATATATTAATTTCTAATATCTATTTTCGTTTTTTCAAAAGTTAATATTCCATTTAGTTTCTTTCAATTGCATATCTCGGTGATTTTACTCAGAAATGGTGAATAGGGAAGTACGAGGCAATAAAAAATCAAAGAAATCGAAAATGCTGTAGAATACTTACAAATTTAGTTTTTGCAGTTATATGTAAGGAAAAATATAAATCATCCTCATTTTTTAAATTAATAAAGAAACAGGTAAAATAAAAAACTCATTAAAAAATACATATGATATAATCATGAGTTTATTAAGGTCCTTGTTTTCGTGCTAATTTTTTTTCATACAGGAAAAAAAGTATCTATGCACATTTTATGTGTATATATATCATTTCCTAAGGAGATATGGATTAGATGACATGATGTTTCCTTCAGAACAAATGCATAAGTACAAATATTTCCTAAGCAAATTATGTATAACGCTTCCGAGGAGAAGAACCCATGTCAGACAAAGTATCATTGTCGGAAATACTGAATTCTGATAAAGGTTTATTTGTAAACAAACAGGTTTTGAAACCTAATTATACATTAAAAGGAATAAATGAAATCTTACACCGAAATGATGAAATAAGAACTTATTTTGAATATTTAAAAGACATATTTTGTGGAGTGTCGCCTAGCAATATTTTTGTATATGGTAAACCAGGGCTTGGTAAGACCATAATAACAAAGTGGGTGCTTGAAGAAATTAAGAAAGAAGCTGAAAATCGTGATATAAAATTATGCGTGATTGATATAAACTGTGATGGATCTGAAACAGCTCATGCTATATTGCAAGACATTAATGAAGGGTTGCCATCTCCAAAGAATGAGAAAAAACGAAATATCGTAAATTCAAAAGCAAAACAAATCAAATATTTTGAATATCTTGTTAATAATTACGAAGGAATTATACTCATTGTGCTCGATGAATTTGATAAAGCGGTTAATCCTGAAATAATTAATAAAATAATAAGAACTGAATCTGTATTATCTAATCAGTATCCATGTGTTATATGTATTACTAATGAATTACAACTTCGTGATAGATTCCCACCACATTTGAAAAGTACATTATGCGAAAACACTCTTATAATAAATCCGTATAACGCAGAGCAACTTATCGATATAGTTAAAGCTAGAATGGAAATGGCATTAAAACCTGATGCCACAGCGAAAATAGTTGCCCCATTATGCGCAGCTTTAGCGGCCCAGGAACATGGAGACGCCAGAAGAGCTATTGATCTATTAAAGGTTTCAGGAGAAATAGCAGAATTACGTGGTAAAGTATGCATCGAAGAACAAGACGTTATTGATGCTAAAGAAAAAATTGAAGTAGACAGAGTGATAGAAGTTGTGAAAACACTACCAATTCAATCAAAAACAGCATTACTTGCATGTATATATATATTTGATTCTGGTAACGGAAACACCACGAATAATATTTATAATGCATATCGAATGCTTTGTGATGCTATTGGTATAGATACACTAACTCAGCGACGAATGACTGATCTTCTTGGAGAATTGGATCAACTGGGAATCATCGAAGGAACGATTGTTTTTCAAGGGCGCTATGGAAGAAAAAAGCAAATAACAAAAATTACTTCTAAAGAACACGCATTAGAAACTTTATATCAAGATTTCAGGCTTAAAACAATAGCTTATATTCCATCGAATAATTTTTTTAACACTTCAGTAATAAGATGGTAATTTGGTGTTATATAACTAATTGTCTAAAGAGTTTGGATTTTTGTGGTGAAAAGCTCTATAAATTAATGTGTTAGTATTAGCATATAGTAATATGGTTGAAACCGTAAACAAGAGAGATTTTTCACGATGCAAATATTTTTATATTTTTAATTATTGTTACATTACAAAAATGAAAATATATATCGGATCATTTATTTTAATAGTATTCTAATGCTATTGATCTCCTTCGGAAATGTTATATACAGTATCATTTGGATCATTACTTTAAGCTTCTCAGGTCTTAGCTTGCGTTTCGATTCCTTCGTCCTGTTGCTATTGATCTCCTTAGGAAATGGTATATACATGTATCACTTGAATCATGTCTCTGAATTTCTTAGGTCTTAGCCCGCTTTTCTGATTCCTTCGGAAATGGTATATACATGTATCACTTGAATCATTGTTCTGAGCTTCTTAGGTTTTAGCTCGCTTTTTGATTTCCTTCGGAAATGGTATATACATGTATCACTTGAATTTTTAATCTGAGTCTTTGGCGAATTGACGAATTAATAGAGAATTATTTGTGCTGGTGCGCACGATCTTTTTACTGATAAACAGAAATTGCTCGGTCTATTAGCAGAATAAGTTAAAAAATTAGGGAAAAATAAGCTTTAAAGCATCGGGTTGATTATCTCACTAAATACACAAATAATATTTTACTGATGTTAATTTTATTTGATAGATGTTATTTCCATGTATAATTAAAAAAGGTTTGTCATCTAGTTTCCCGGGCAATATCGACATTCTTAAGGTAATCGATATTGCTCTATTTCTGTTTTGAGTTTTCTGCAGCACTTATTATTTTGTCATTAGTTAAAATTAATATCAAGTAAATAGTTTTATTGCCAAATATTTTTGCAAACTATTTAATATTAGGAATTAACTTTCCGTATTTATATTTCATCAAATTTTATATTCATTAAATAATAATCTATACACGATACAATTAGAAATCACTTCCATTACATGCATGGCTCTGTTCCAAAATCGAGTAGTTTTTACATTTCATCACTGGATTTTGGTATTGAGTAGGCATGTGCTATGAACTAGAGAGAATTTTGATAAACTTCCGATTTTTCACTAGTTGTATGTAGACAGTTATAAGCTTGTGATAAAATCTGGTGGTTTATTGAAATTTCAGAACTTACGCATTTAGCAACTACTTATTTTGTTGTTAAATTCCATGAGTCCTAAACTGATTTACATTGTATCGAATTTAATAAAATAGGAGTGGAAATAAATGTTGAAATTATTTTCTAGTGGAATGAAGAAAGGAATATCCATTTTGCTGGCAGCTTTTTTTGTAGTGTCTTTGACAGCTGTGGCAGCTAGTGCACATCACGGTGGTCATGGTCACGGCGGCTTTGGTGGCTGGGACTATGGCGGCTGTGGCTATGGCGGCTGTGGCTATGGCGGCTGTGGCTATGGCGGCTGGGGCTGGGGCGGCTGGCCCTACTGGGGCGGCGGTTATGGATGCTGTGGGTGGAGCGGTTACCCATACTTGGGCTGCTACAGCGGCTGCCTCGGTTGGGGTGGCTGGTGAGGCTACGGCAACGCTGAGGCTGTGGCTACCCTTAATACGTGCAAGTTAATATTATATTATAGCTGATATATTTATTATAGTAAATTCCGATCTGCATCTGATTAAAAAGAGTTACCAACATAAATTTCATAAACAACTAGCATAAAATTATGATTTTATCGGAATTTTCTATAATTTTTTTGCTCGAATTACATATTCTTCAGAATCCTAATAGTTTGTTGCCAGTGTACCGAAAATTTTGTAAGATCTGATTGATTCTAGATTTTTTCATTCACTGCAAAAAATAGGATAGAGAGCTAATAGTTTTTCTGATAAATATTATGTTTCTATTTTTCTCACTGTTTATGTATCAATTATTTTATGATAGTTACGTTCTGCTTTACAATATAGTTTTTTTATATAACTCAAGATTAAAAGCTTTTCTTCTTAATAGCTACCTTGCAAGTTAAAATATTGTTCTAATGATTTGGTTTTGGAAATTTTAACGAATTCACGAATTGATATTTATATAAAATAGTGTTAATATATTTAAAAATATAATTTTAAGTCTGAATGTCTAACTCGTAGGACGAAGTATTAAGCTTCATATTATGACCATTATCAAAGTAATTTTTCAGCAAGAGCGAACAAATCATGATAAACGTTTTCTATACCTTTTGGAGTCTGGTATTTTTTCAACTCTGCCATGATTTCAGCCTCTATTTTTTCGCTTACTGATATCGGAATGTTGCCCCGAAAATTCCCAAAGGAACTCGCTTCGACGTATTCCAGGCACTCAGCAGGCGTATCAAAATGTCTTGAATCTTTTTTCGCTTTATTTCTATGACCCTAAAACTCGATTTTCGTAACAATGGATCCAGTTCTACTGTATTTACCGGAGCGCTGAAATCTCCGTCTTCATCAATGATACCAGCTCTTCTGAGCACTTCGTTTGATATTACCTTTTCCGTGAACGGATGGTCTTTGTCACCGGTACATATACCAAGCTTTCCACCGGGCTTTAGCACCTGGTAGATATTATCCAGCGCTTCTTCTTCATCATTTATCCAGTGAAAAACTGCGTTCAGGTATACGATATCAAAGATGTCTTCACCGTAGCGGCCGATGTCATCACTGCTTCCAAGCTCAAACACTACGTTTCCAAGATCCATTTTAGTGAGTTTTCTATGGGCTACTTCGATTCTTTGTGGAGAAGGATCAATACCTACAATATGGTCAACCTTGCCCGCCAGTTTTAATGTGAGACGCCCAGTTCCGCAGCCCACGT
>Ga0187867_10002719_pt1 | contig 14512 bp, 13 predicted proteins | sample June2016WEW_13_1_FD_132976 | JGI IMG/M metagenome (GOLD analysis project Ga0187867, IMG submission 132976) | Peatland microbial communities from SPRUCE experiment site at the Marcell Experimental Forest, Minnesota, USA - June2016WEW_13_10 | ecosystem: Environmental > Terrestrial > Soil >... | reverse complement strand
ACCCAAAACCGACGGACCCCGTATAAAAAAGATCGTTTTGCGGGATATTCGCCACCGTACCCCCGATCGGGTTGTACGCATTGATCCAATAGCTGCTGCGGATGATCTTGTTGAATCCCGGCCCCGGCCAGGTCACCGCGATTTGCGGATCGCTGTCGCCGTACGTCGGCCCCGCGAACTCCATCGGCCATTCAATCCATCCCCGCGGATTGGCCCCATTCGTTCCCGTCTGCCCGTTGGCCATCCCATTGATGTCCACCGTGTTCGGGCAGTAAAAAGCCGTCGCCACGTCCCGAGCCGCGCTCCGCACGAATCCATCCCGGTCCAGAATGCTCGGCCAGCCGTCCATGATCACGTTTGGCCCCGCAACCAAGTTCGTCGCCGACCCCGGCTGTTGCGGCAAATTGAACGAGGGAACAACCCACCCGTTGTTCTCCGCCGCATACGCAAACAGCCCCGCGGATATTTGCCGCAGGTTTGACATGCACCTGATGGAGTTGGCCTGTTCCCGCGCTTTGTTCAGCGCCGGCAGCAGCAGCGCGACGAGTATGGCGATGATCCCAACCACGACCAGAAGCTCGACCAGCGTGAACGCCCGTCGCCAGGATGCCGGCAGCAATCGCGGCATGGAACGTCTCCTTCGGATTCGATCATTCCACTTTCCGCGTTGGTTTCAAGTGCCGGCCGGGTGCGTGTCACCTGCTGCCGAGAATTTCCCCCTCCCCATGTACTCAGGAAATCCTAATGAGGCAATTGCCGCAGCGCAGCGTTAACCGCGTCCAGATCAAACTCGTCGGGATCGATCTTGCCGCCGGTCCATTCTTCGATGTCCGCATATTCGGGATGAGCCGGATCTTCAAGAATCTCCACCATACGGTAATATCCCCATATCCCACCGCAATCCTCCATCGGACAGCGGCCACGCCCAGCCAGGCAGACGAGGGTTTTTGCTCCCTCCGCCGCGGGAATGATCTTTTCAATCTGGAGAACGTGTTCCCAGCTATCCCCGAAATCGTATTCGTAACGGAATTTAGCCTTGGCCGATGGAAGCAACGCCCCAAGCCGGTATTCTCGCTCGTCAAAACCCTCGATATCCAATTGCGCCCCGTCCTTTGATGTGGCGGTGTATTGTTTATTCTCGATGACGAATGCGTGCAGATGGCAGTCATACCAACCCATGACGATTTGGATGACGTCGTGAAGCGAATCCAGCCTGATATCCGCCGGAACGACAAATCGCCGCCAAATCGGCGGTTTGCTGCCGCGAAGAACGATCTTGATTTGATACGCGTCCGGTTGAGGTCGGGTCTTTTTTGCCATGGCGACGAACAGTTTATGGATGTGGGGCTTGGATTGCACTGATGCGTTTAGATTTCTGTGGCAAACTGCCGGACCATTTTCAGCCCGCTTTGCTTAGCACGGTTTTGACGCCTTCGCTGAATAGCTGCGAGCGGGTCAGTCGCCTACGCCCGAAGTCGAAAAACCCCGGGCTTTTCTTGTTTGATATTTCAGGTAAAATGAAGTGGTCAGGAGCGTCGGCTATGACTTACCGCGGGCACATCAGAAATGGCCAGGTTCTGCTGGATGAGCCGGCGCGCTTGCCGGAGGGGGCGGAAGTAAATGTTGACGTCGTTGAGAAAATGGTCCGCATCACGCGGCCGCAAGAACGTCAGCGTCTTGCGAAATTCCAACCCATCGAGATGCCCGGCGGATCGCTCGCCGATGAATTGATCCGGGACCGACGGTGATCTGATGCCCGCCTTTTTCGTGGATTCTTCCGCTCTCGTGAAACGATATCGAAACGAGGAGGGATCGCGACGCGTCTCGGAGTTGCTGGAGGGCGCCGAGCGACTGTTGATGGCACGGCTTACCGTGGTCGAGGTTTCCTCGGCTTTGGTTCGTCGTGCCCGCGCGTCAAGGACGCCCGCAGAAGAATTGCGAAATGCGATCAATGCAGTTGATGTTGATCTCCAGAAATCATTTGATCTCATCGAACTGGATAAGCCGGTAATGGAACATGCGGTCGCGATGGCCCGAAAGCATGCGCTGCGCGGAGCCGACGCCATTCAGCTCGCGTGCATGCTCCTCGCTCAAAGTGAAACGCCTGATGTGCCGCTTGTTCTTTTGAGCAGCGATGACGAACTTAATGCCGCCGCGTCGGCGGAGGGATTGCAGGTGGAGAATCCGAACTTGCACCCATAATTGGCCGAAACAGGCATCGTGTCACGGGGCAAGTCGAAAATCCTCGCGACTCTGGCGAATAGAGCATTCGTGTTATGATGAATCCCTCGAAGCGGGCATCCTCGCCCCTTCGAGAATCGCCCCCATGGGCAGGATGCTCATGCCACGTCCCATGAATCCAGCCACGCCCCAATCCGACCCCGATGCGCCCCAGCCGCTGGAGTATGCCAGACCAGGGAATTGGCGATCTCGACGACCCCATTGGTTTTTGTGGTGTTTGCTCGCTGTTCTCGTCTTTCTTCTCCTTTCAATACTGCTCCCCACGGGCTATGTCTCTCCGCACCGCGCCAACCAAATTAAATCCGCCTCCAATCTCCTCCAGATTGGCCAGGCAATTTCGCTTTACACAATTGCCCATAAGGGCGAATACCCCGACTCATTTCGAACGATTTTTCTGAACGAAGACGTCGTCAGCGAGGTTTTCGTTTCTCCCGAAAGATTTGAAACGCCGGCCAGTGGCCCTTGGCCGGCGATCACCGACCAATTGACCCCGGGAGGCCATCTGTCATACATATATCTGGGCCGGGGACTTTCTGGGAACACGGTGAAGCCGAACACGATTGTGGCTTATGAGATGATCCCCCATGCCGGGGGCGGGACGAACGTGCTCTTTGGCGATGGCCACGTTGAGTGGGTCGGTCCCGTGACGATCGGAAAGATCGGAAGCCGCGCCAATTCGGGACAGTTCCCCGTCACTATTCCTGCGGATGGCACTTGGGGCCAATGACGGCGCCGGAGAATCGATCCCGCTACCGCATCGCCGCCTGATTACCCGCGGTGTCCTGGCTGGCGGCCAACTGGAGCCGCAGGATCAACAGCGCCGCCGACAGTTGCGGATCCACTTTCAGCGCATCCTGAAGCGTCGGGCGGGTCGTTGGTACGCCCCCTTCCAGGACCGCGCCATCGAGCACGTCAAGCTGCATGCGCGCCAGGTTCCGGTCTCGCATCTGCATGGGCGTCATTTCGATGTTCACATCCGGATCGACTCCCCACGTCGTGCTGTTCTCCTCGCGATGAATGCACCGCCCGCTGGGAAGGTAATAGTGGCTCGTCGTGAGCTTCAGATACGCGTCGCGCTTGGTGTCCAGTGGGAAGAGCATTTGCACGCTGCCCTTGCCGAACGTCCGCTGCCCCACGATCAGCCCTCGATGCCAATCCTTCAGCGCCCCGGACACGATTTCGCTGGCGCTGGCCGAGTATTGATTCACCAACACCAGCAGCGGCACGTTGGTCAGCAGGTCCTGCGCATCGGCATCCATCTCCGAAGGTGGATTGCTCGTTGGCCGGTCCGCGTGCGTGCTCACGATCACGCCGTGATCGATGAACTCGTTGACGACCTTTTTGGCCGTGTCCAGCAACCCGCCGGGGTTGTCCCGAAGGTCCAGAATGATCGCCCGGGCCTGTTGTGATTTAAGCTCTTCCAGCGCCCGGCGCAGGTCCTCCCCGGTGGATTTGCTGAAACCCGTCAGCCGCACGTACCCGATCCGTTGATCCGAATCCAGCATGAAGTTCCAGTCGCCGTCCGGCTTGGGCGTGCATCCCTTGACGCTGGCGACCTTGATGACCTCCCGACGCAGAACGTAATCCTTCACCGACCCGTTCAGCGACCTCATCGTCAACGTCACGCTGGTCCCGGTCGGACCGGTGATGATCTTCACCGCCCCGTCGGGCGTCAGGCCCTTGGCCGTCTTGCCGTTGATCTTGGCAATCACGTCTCCCGGCCTCACCCCCGCTCGCGAGGCGGGCGTATCCGGCAGCGGCTGTACCACCACGATATTCGAGTTCTCATCCGCTTCGATCTGAATCCCCACTCCGCTGAATTGCCCCTCCGTCGTCTTTTCCAGTTCCGGAGCGTCGTACGGCCAGATCACCGTCGTGAAAAGATCGAGCCTGGAAAATGCCCCATCCGCGAACTCGCTGACGAAAACCTCCTCGGGAAGCTTGATCGTCTTGGCGTTCACTTCCCGAAGATCCGTCAGCGCCTCGACGACGACGCGCCCGGCATCGTCGGCGCCGGCCACTTGGGCCTTCGCCTTCCATTCCTCGATATCGTTCACGAATTTCTTGCGCTGATCCGGGTCTTTCAGGCCCGGGAACGCGTCTTCCAGGCCGTCGGTCGTCACCACCGTTTCCAGGCCGTTCAATCCGCCTTGCAGCAGCGTCTGGAGGGTCACGTCACGATAGTATTCCTGCGCCGCCAGCTCCAGCGCGTTGTACAACATATCGAACTGAATCCCCTTGATCATCTCATGCCAATCGGTCGGCGGCGATTCGTCGTCCGCCGCCACGTCCACGGACGGCTGCGTGGTGTTTGAGCCGATTGAAACCGCGCCGCTCGGCCGGGTCGTCGCGGCCTTGGCAACCGACGGCTGCGTCGAGGGATGAATCACCGCATCGGCCGCGTCGCGCTCACGCCATTCAATTTCCTGAAGCTGCTTCATCCGATCCGGGGCGTACTCCAGCAACAACCTCACCCGCAACGCCGCCACCTTCAGCTTGCTCTTCCAAATCGGATTGCCCGGCTCGATCACGCTCAGGTCCTGGTACATCCGCCACGCCTTGAGCCACATCGCGCCGCTCTCGTCGGCATCGGCCGCGGCGGCGGTTTCCTTCACCAGGCCGTCCACCCATTTTTCCCCACGAAACGCGTCCTTGTTATCCGCCAGCAGATACGCCTGCGAGACCTCGTCGATCGCATAGCCGTCCATCTTGTGCGCCAGCAGAAGCCGGGCGTTGTCCGCCGCCTTCTGGAATTGTTCGTGTCGTTGGTTGTCGAAAACGCTTCGCTGGGATTCAAAATCCTCGACCCATTCCTCCATCTGCCGCGATTCAGGATCGTGGGAAATCGCCTCGGCGCGCCCGAGGTACCGTTCGCTCTGAAGAAAATCACCGCCCCGGGCCGCCTGCACCGCCGCCGTTTCCAAACCGTACGGAGTCGTCAGCGACGGCTCGGTGGTGGATTGCCCGTCCGATAACCGCGCCGGTTGAGCCGGATCGCCCGCCGCCGCATTGGCCGCGCTTGGCGACGGCCGGCACGACAGGCCGAGCGTTAAGCAAATAACACATCCGATGCCAAAAAACACCCGGCTCAACATCACCTTCATTTGATTCCACCTTGATGAGATTGGGCTTTCGCACGGAAGGCTTGCCCTCCGTGGCCACAACGCGTTCCCGTCGGCAAACCTTAGCTCCGCCAATTGCCCCGGTCAAACCGTAACTAAAACGAAAAACCTCTATGCTCAGACGCTATCGGCAATTACCGCCCCATGGAGATAGCCGCCGGACCAATGTACCATGCTCCGCGCCCGCAATAGTTGCGGCACACTGATTTTCACCATCGGTATATAAGAATGTAGGCTTTCTGAATTTATGCCCACGATCCTCGCCCAACTCGACCAAATCTTCCGAAACGCCATCCGAGACGCCTTCGCCATGGAATGCGACCCCCTCGTCGGCCTCAGTCAGAACGAGAAATTCGGAGATTATCAGTCCAACGCCGCCATGGGTCTCGTAAAAGCCCTGGCCGAGAAGGCCGGCGGCAAACTCAGCCCCCGCGCCCTCGCCGAACAGATCAAATCCAAGCTGAATCTCGGCTCCATGGCATCCGAGGTCACCATCGCCGGCCCGGGGTTTATCAATATCCGGCTTTCCCCGGATTGGCTCGCCGCACAACTCAACGCCATCGCCCCCGACCCCCGCCTCGGAATCCCGCCCGCCGCCGAACCGCAGAATATTGTCGTCGATTATTCCGGACCCAACATCGCCAAGGAAATGCACGTCGGCCATTTGCGGAGCACGATCATCGGCGACGCCATCAGCCGCGTTCTGGAATTCCAGCAAAACCAAAATAAAAAGATCATCCGCCAAAACCACATCGGCGACTGGGGCACGCAATTCGGCCGCGTCGTGCTGGCCATCTGGTATCACGTAATGGCCGAGCATCTGCACGAAACCGAAACGATGAATCGCCTTGTCGATGCCATGACCCCCAGCGCCGACGCACCCGCCAAGGCTGCTGTCGTTCATTCCCTAGCGCAATTGCATCGGCAGATGTTGTCGGCCGACCCCGATGGAACGCGCATTTTCGAACCGGCCCTGCGCCAGCTTCATCTGCGCCTTTCCTTGCTGGAGAGACTCTACCAGTTCGTCTCGGCAGTAACCGACCACCCGGCCGCCAAAGACGAACTTATCGAAGGAAATTCGCTGGCCAGCCTTCCGCGCCTGTTTACGACCTACATCCAGGACCCCAAAAACCCAAAGAATCGCCAGGAAGAACTCGCCTGGCGCAAGGCCAGTGAAGCGACGCTCGAAAGCTGCAATGAAATTTATTCCCAGCTCGGCGTAAAACTTACGCCGGCCGACGTTCGCGGTGAATCGGCCTACCAGGACGATCTGCCGGCCATCGTGGCCGAGTTGCAATCCGCCGGAATCGCCGTCGAATCCGAAGGGGCGATAGTCGTCGAGGTCCCCGGCTACGAATCCCCCCTCATGATCAAAAAATCCGATGGCGGATATCTCTACGGCACGACCGACCTGGCCGCGATCCGATATCGAATCCTCACCCTCGGCGCTCGCCGCATCATCTACACCCACGACAGCCGCCAACAGGAGCATTTCAAAAAAGTCTTCTGGACGGCGAGAAAGATCGGCTGGGGAAAGGATGTTTTGCTGGAATACGCCCCGTTCGGCACGATCCTCGGCGAAGACGGCAGACCCTTCAAAACCCGTAGCGGCACCACCGTAAAATTGAAAGGTTTACTCGATGAAGCCGAAGAGCGGGCGATGGCCGTAGTCACCGAGAAACAGCCGGACTTGTCCGACGCCCATCGCCGCGCCATCGCCCACGCCGTCGGCATCGGCGCCGTGAAATATGCCGATCTGTCCAAAGATCGCGTCAGCGACTACGTTTTTTCCTTCGACAAGATGCTGGCGTTAGACGGCAACACCGCTCCGTATCTGCAATACGCCCACGCCCGCATCCGCTCCATCTTCCGCAAAGCCGGCCAAGCGCAAATGGGCCAAATCTCCCTGCAATCCCCGTTCGAATTATCCCTTGCCAAACACATTCTGCGCCTGGGCGAAGTGATCGACCTGGTAGCCCGTCAGCTCCAGCCGCATCATCTATGTGCTTATGTCTACGAACTAGCCACGCGTTTCAGCGGCTTTTTCGAGAATTGTCCGGTGATCCAGAGCGAACCAGCAATCCGCGCCAGCCGCTTGGCCTTATGCGATCTGACCGCGCGCACCTTCGAACTCGGCTTAGACCTGCTCGGCATCGAGCATCCCGATCAGATGTGAGCGAACTCCCGCCGCAGCCCTGAGGCTACCGAAGAGCCCGAACGCCCACGGCGCTGCCGTGGGGTTTTGTCCTGCGATGAGGGCTCTGAAACGCCTTCAGTTCCCCGGCTGCACCGGCATTACCGGAAATCCCTGCCCCGTCGGCGGCGCGAGATGCTGCCGGATCGCCGTTAATTCGTCCAGAATGCGGAATATCACGATCAGCAGCTCGCAATAAATTCGGCACACCAACGGCCCTAAAAACAGATACAAGACTCCGAAGAGCACCTGCGCGCCACCGCCAAACCTGGATTGGGCCCCGGCCACAATCATGACCAAGCCGATGATGACGCTCAACACGACGCCGATAATGAAAATGATCCGAATGAACATCGGAGTGATCATTTGCTTGAAATCCAGAAAATCCTTCATGGCTTCTCCTTCGGTTAATGGGGTTTGAAAAATGATACCCGGACGTGCGGCACGTTCAATCGCCGTACTCCGCTCCCGCCCTGAGCCTGCCTGCCCTGAGCCTGTCGAAGGGCCTGCCGTGAGTCTGTCGAAGGGTCGAAGGGCCAGAAATCCCGCATCCCACCCGTCGAATTTCGTGGAGCCGCCCCGCTCGCGGGGCGCGCTCGACTGGCGACGAAGGGCGAATCGCTGTACAAAATCAGCGCGCTGCTAGTCAATTCGGCGGAGTTGTGGAGACCACCAATGTCCAAGATCAAGGTTCTTAGCCGCGAAGTAACCGTCCTTTCAGTCAAAGGCGAGGACTATATCTGCCTTACCGACATTGCCCGCTACAAGAATCAGGAGGGAACGGACGATCTGATCCGCAACTGGCTCCGCAACCGCAACACCATCGAGTTCCTAGGCATCTGGGAGCATCTTAATAACCCCGGTTTTAATCCCGTCGAATTCGACGGGTTTAGAAAACAGGCAGGCCTCAACAGCTTCACCCTGACCCCAAAACAATGGATCGAGAAAACCGGGGCCATCGGCATCATTTCTAAAGCCGGCCGCTACGGGGGCACCTACGCCCATAAAGACATCGCCTTCGAGTTCGCCTCCTGGGTCTCCGTCGAGTTCAAGCTCTATCTCATCAAGGAATTCCAGCGCCTCAAGGAAGAAGAACGCAAAACTCTCGGCTGGGACATCAAGCGAAACCTCGCCAAGATCAACTATCGCATTCATACCGATGCCATTCAGACTCATCTAATCCCGCCGGAGTTAAGCAAGGCCCAAACCTCCCTCATTTACGCCAGCGAAGCCGACGTGCTCAACCTCGCCCTGTTCGGCAAGACGGCCGCGCAGTGGCGCGATGAAAACCCCCACGAGCGCGGCAACATCCGCGACGAGGCCGACGTCTCCCAGCTTGTCTGCCTTTCCAACCTGGAGAATCTCAACGCGATGTTCATCGCCGAGGGCCTCGGGCAACCTACTCGCCTCAAACGGCTAAACCAGATCGCCATCCAGCAAATGAAACTCCTCACCGCCGACACCCGCGTCAAGCGCCTTCCGGGCAGGAATGAACCCGGCAACAAATAACGCGACGGCTTCAGCACTTGTAGGGTGGCGCGTACTCGCCCACCGTTTTCCCCGTCCCGCGCCCGCCGAGGGGCCAACGCCCTGTAAATGAGTCCCAACCTTCTTTGCCCGAATGCCAATCCGGCTTATAATGCATTAATGACCACCGCACCGGCATATCCCCATATCGAAAAAACCGGCGACGAACCGGCACGGCTTATCCGCGTCCCGCGCATTCGGGTATCGCAGATTGTCGCCGACTATCTCGCGCACGGCTGGTCTCCGGAGGAAATGTGCCGGCAACATCCGTACCTCACCTTGGCCGAGGCCCATACGGCCATGGCCTACTACTTCGACCATCAGTCAGAGATCGACCGTGAACTCGACGCTGAACTCCAGCAAAGCGAGAAAGATAGACACGCCGCGCCGCCTTCCAAGTTCCTTCTCCGCATGCGCGCCCAGGGGCGGCTTTGAATGCATCCAAAGCCAGCTCAACTTATCCTCTACCCGTTCGCGGCCTGTCGACTTCAGTCGGCAGGGGATCTCGTAATTGGAAGATCCCATTCGGCAATCGGCAATCGGCACTCTCTTCACCACCCCAAATCCGCCGTCGCGTCATCGTTCGACAACTTTCCTTTCGCTTTCCTCAACTCAATCTTCCTTCGCTCCTTCTCTATCTCCATGGTCTTCTTTACCTCCTCCGGGTCCGTCGGGCCGACAGGCTCGTCCTTGAGTAATCCCATCCCCTTCAAAAGCTGGAGTGCCGCTCGCGCGTCGCCGGCCTCCAGCGCTTTCTCCAGCGCATCGGTCGCCTTGTCCGTCAGCATCAGCAGCCGCGAGCGCGAACTCTCCCTCAATTGATCGTGCCACTCGTTATACGCCGCCCGAAAAGCCGGATCGTGTTTCAGCCAGCGATGCACCGTTTGGCGTGCCACGCCCGCCGACTTGGCCGTCTCCGCAACCGATTTGCCCAGGAGCAGCAATTCCAGCGCCGTCTGCTGCTCGGCCGCCAACGTCTCGATCCCTTCGTCCCCATTTCTATTGTTTTGCATGACCATTTGATCCGACTCCCGCACGTGTTTGTTTGCCGCTGGCGCCTCCCACGAATGGGAGGATCACCTTTCACAAGCCTAACATATACCTAACTAAACGTCAAGCAGAAAAAGTGGCATTTTCGCACGCTCTGAGCGCATGAGCCCGCATGAGACACTTCCGTTGCTGTCCAGTTGATCCTAATCCGAAAAATAGCCATAACCGCATTGATGGAAGACCGTTACCATCAAATGCTAAGTTAGTCTTTACTAATTACAGCCCCGAAAGTGTCGCAAAGTGTCGCATTGTGTCTCATCCCCGTCGCATCGTCAGGACCCGGTCATGCCCCGCTTGATCCTTCAAAATGCGGATATCCGAAAACTCCGGATGCTCGGCCGTGATCCGGCGGGCCAGGTCCGCCTGATCGAACGCAATCTCCAGGAAAACGTGCGCGCCCGGCAAAAGACGCGATGGCGATTCGGCCAGAATCCGCCGATGGATGGCCAGGCCATCCAGTCCGCCATCCAGCGCGGACAACGGTTCATATTCCCGCACGCTGCGATCCAGTTGAGGGATCTGGCCGGTGGGGATGTACGGGGGATTGGCCACCAGCAGTTGGAACGGCTGGCGATCGACCATCCGATCCAGCGGGGCGAAGAGATCGCCCGCCTCCACGGTGACGCGCTGCGAAAGCCCAAGCCGATCGAGATTTTTGCGGGCCAGCGAGACGGCCGCGGGGCTGATGTCCGTCGCGATCACCACAGCGTCCTTGACGTTGTGTGCGATCGCCGCGGCGATGCAGCCGCTGCCGGTGCACAGATCCAGCACCCGCGGGCTTTCAAACCCCGCCTGCCTCCGCACCAGTTGGATGACGTTTTCCACCAGGGTTTCGGTATCCGGGCGCGGGATCAGCACGTCGCGCGTGACCTCGAATTCCAGGTTGAAGAAATGGGCGTGGCCGGTCAGGTAGGCGACCGGCTCCTCCTCGGCGGCCCGGCGAACTAGTTCGCGGTAGGCTTCCAACTGCCCGGCGTCCAACTGGCGCTCATAATCGGTGTACAGCTTGATCCGCGGGATCGTCAGCACGTGCCCCAGGAGCAATTCCGCCGCCAGCCGCGGGGAATCAACCCCTTTTCGCTGAAAGAACGGCGTGGTCCATTCCAGAAGCCGGCGGACCGTCCATGTCCCTGCGTTTTCGGACATCGACGGAAGATTGTACACGATTCCCGCATTTCCCAATCGCCGCCTTTGGCCTAAAATCCGGGGATGAAGGCAATCGCGGCCATGATGGCGGTATTGCTGTTGGCGGTGGTGGCGAGCGCGGACATCGTCAACCTCACCGACGGCACCAGGATCGAGGGGAAAATCCGCAAGACGACCGACGGCTGGGCGGTCACTCAGACGGACGGCACGGTCGTCAACGTCGATGCCGACAAAGTCGCGTCGATCGAAGCCAGCCGGACCGCCGACGCGGTTTCAATAGCGGAGGACCGGCTTCAGTCCCTGCGCCGGGTTGCCGAACATTTGTCCGACATTTCCGAAATCGTCAGCCGATACCAGAAATTCATCGCCGAGACCGGCGATCTCAAGGTTGCGGCCGAGGCCACGAAGGATTTGCAGACGTGGCAGTCCCGGCTGGATCAGGGCATGGTCAAGCTTGGGGACCAGTGGATCTCCGCGGAGGAGCGTCGGCGCCGGCGAGAACTGGCAGAGAGCGAGGCCCTGCCCGCCAAGGATTTGATCGTCAATTACCGCTACAAGGAAGCGGACAAATTACTGCGGCAGGCGATCATCGACGATCCCGAATGCGCGACCGCGCTGTATTTGCAGGGAGTGATGCTCTACAAGCAGGAGCAGATATCCCAGGCCCGAACGTCGTTGGAGGCGGTGAACCAGATCGTGCCGGATCATGCTCCGACGCTGAACAATCTGGCGGTCATCGCCTGGCGGCAAAAATCATTCGTGGTCGCCATGAATTACTATGACGGGGCGATGATGTCCGCCCCCCAGGCCAAGGAGATTCTGGACAACGTTGCCGAGGCCCTCAACGTCGTGCCGCCGGAAAATCGCAACGCCCCGGTCGTCTTGCAGGCGGTGAAGCTTTTCGCGGAGCAGGACGCGATTCTGCAAAAGCTGGCCGCCCAGCAGGGGATGTATCGCTGGGGCGCGACCTGGGTGAACGCCAAGCAGCTCGCGGAGTTGAAAGCCGACGAGGCCAAGGTCAAGCAACAGATGGATGCCTTGCAGCAGCAATTCGACGCGCTTCAGCTAAAAGCGGGTCAAATCGATTCGGAAATAGACCAGAACAAACGGGAGATGGATCGCCTTCAATCGCAAAGCATCTCTATGGACCGCTACGGAAATACGATTCAGCTGGCTCTGCCCGATCAGTATTATCAGTTGAAGCGAGACAACGACAACCTCGCCAGGGATAAGCAGGCCATCCTTCAGCAGCAAGGCGATTTGCGAAACAAAGCCAGGGAAGTGCAGGCGCAGGTTCCCACTCCCAAATTCACGGGTGTCCAGCAGATTATCGGGGTCGATGGCGTTCCGGTGCGGGACATGGGTTCCGGTCCGACGACCGCGGCCAGTCAGACCAACTGATGGGGCGGCACACGAAGCTCGCTGGTGTCGATTTCAATCGGCTCTTGAATGCACGAGGCGTCCAGCGCGATTCGAGCTTCGTCGCGATGGGTTTCGACCATCAGCAGCAATGCGTTGCGGAGCTTCCTGCGGCATTCATTCAGAGACCTTCCATGGGTCATGGTCCCGGGAATTTCCTCGACCCATCCCACGAAAAACCCGGTGGACTCGGGTTTGATAATGGTATGGTAGGTTTGACGCATGACATTATGAAAGCGAGAGTTGGCGGCGAGGTCAAGATAATTCGCCCAATCTGACAGCCTTCGCGACCCGCGCCATCCACCGGACACGTTGCACCGGAGTACCCCTGGAACCAACCGCCATGGCCCGCAATTTGACGCCAAACAGCGATTTTGCTGCAACTTTACCTGCCAACAAAGGGTGGAATGAGTAGAGAACGCAAGCGGAAAGGCTTCGGACGGCCGATGGCAACTACTTGACAAATGACGAGAAATTATTGTAGATTGCGACTGCGTTCGGCCGATGGTCTGCTGGAGTAAGTGGATAGATTCAGTTGATTCTGGGAAGAGGTGTGGTATAAGATAAGATAGGTAAAGTTTGCAAGCAAGCGCTTATGGCGCATTTTCTCCCCTCCGGAAGACACCGTGCAGAAATGCCGGTGTCTTCTTTTTCCTCTCCGCGCAGAACGTAAACGCCGTTCGTGAAGGTTTTATTACCAAGATGTTTGAAAGTTGCGCCGATTTCAAATCGCCTCTCGTTGCCGGGCAATTTGTCATTGATTGAAAGTTCTCGATATGTGACGCGCGTCGCCGAGGAGCACATTGCCCGTAGCGACTTTCTGTTATATCGCTACAAAAATCTGCTGCCGCAAAAGTCTACATCGGTCCAACGCGTTTGGACGCCGGCGGCAGATTGTCCTACCATTGCCCGAACACCGTGCCGGATCAGAAAACTTTCTACATTATCGATGGCCACGCCCAAATCTACCGGGCCTATTTCGCTCCGTTCCGCGATCTGTCCAGTCCCACCGGCGAGCCGACGAAGGCGACCTACGTATTCACGCAATGGCTGCTGAATCTGGTTGAAAATCGCAAGCCGCATTACCTGGCCATGGCAATCGACACCGGCGATGAATCCGTTTTCCGCAAGCAGATTTTTCCCGAGTACAAGGCCAACCGCCAATCTCCGCCGGACGATTTTTTTCCCCAGGAGCGCCGCATTCTGCAAATTGTGGGCGATCTGGGGATTCCCATCTTCGCCAAGCCCGGATACGAAGCCGACGATCTGATCGCCACGATGGTCCACCAACTCCGGGACAAGGGGTTTGAAACGATCATCGTTTCCAAGGACAAGGACATTCGCCAACTCATCGACGATTCCACGCGAATGTACGACGTTCAATCCGACGTCTTTATGGATCGTCAGCGGATGCAAACGGAACTGGGATATTCCCCCGCCCAGGCGATCGACGTCCAGACGCTGATGGGGGACGCGATCGACAACGTGCAGGGAATCCCCGGGGTCGGCGAGAAGACCGCGGCCAAGCTCATCGCCACCTACGGGAATATCGAGGGAGTCCTTCAGCACGTCGAAAATTTCACGCCGAAGATGAAGGAGAATTTCCAGAAATACGCCGATCGGCTGCCGATCGCCCGGCAACTGGTCACGCTGAAAGCCGACGTCGAATTCGAATTTGATCCGGACAAATGTTTGTTCCCCGGATTGAAAGTCGATGCCTTGCGTCCGCATCTGGAATCGTTGGGATTCACAAGCCTGCTAAAGCGCGTCGGTCCCGGCGAAGAACCGGCCGCGCCGGCGAAGAAGATCGCTT
>Ga0187867_10002716_pt1 | contig 14518 bp, 10 predicted proteins | sample June2016WEW_13_1_FD_132976 | JGI IMG/M metagenome (GOLD analysis project Ga0187867, IMG submission 132976) | Peatland microbial communities from SPRUCE experiment site at the Marcell Experimental Forest, Minnesota, USA - June2016WEW_13_10 | ecosystem: Environmental > Terrestrial > Soil >... | reverse complement strand
TCAAGGCGACGTGGAAGACCCGCCGCTCCTCCTCGATGTCCTCGGCCAGCCTGTGCGGCATGAGTCCGGCGGTGGCATGATGCACCACGACGTGTGGCCACTCCCGGCCCTTCACGGCATGGATCGATGCCAGGGTGACCCCGTCAAGGTCGTCTGGCGCGTTCAGCTGCTCGAAAAGCCAGGCAGGAAACCGGCTTGCATCGCTTTCGAGATCGGCCAGCTCGCCCAGCGCGTCGAGATCGTCACCGTGGGCGGAGATTGCGCCGTGGCTCCATTGGTCGAGCGCCGTCGCGCTCGCGTCCAGCCCGCCCTCGCCGATCTGGGATCGCAGCACAGCCAGGACCTCGGCAGTCGTCCCGCTTTCAGCCGCATTGCGGACCTGTCTCAGGTCGTCAACGAGATCTCGGACCTTGCCAGCCTCGCGATCGCTGCCCTTGGCATCGAGCCAGCCCGCCAGGCTGGCCAGCCCGTCCATGGAACGCTGTCTGCCGACAAGGTCGAGAAGCGACCTGCTCATGCCGCGCTTGGGGCGCCGCGCGACGTCTCGCAGCACTGGACCAGGGAGCGCCCAATCGGGAGCGGTCGCAACTGTCAGCCATGCCAGCGCGGCTCGGACGCCGCCTCGTTGAAGGAATTGTTTGCTCACTCCTCCATTCACGGGCACCCCGTCGTTGCGAAGGAGGACCTGCACGGGGGCCAGCGACGCGTTCACACGCGCCAGGACGGCCACATCGTTGGTTGGTGCGCCTCCATCGAGGAGGTCCCGCACCCGGTGCGCAGCCCGGGTAGCCGGGCCGTCGTCACCCGGAAGTATCGCCAGGCACCCACGGTCACCGACCTGGGTGCCTTCAGGTGAACCAGCGCGGATCACTTTCGCGACACGTACGGCGTTTCGGGTCAACAGGTTCGATGCCGCGGCCACCACGGGGGCGGGGCACCGGTAATTGACCTCGAGCGAGTGCAGGGCAGCGCCGGGAAACCATTGGCCGAAGTCAACCAGCCAGCGCGGTGTGGCACCGGCATATCCATAGATTGTCTGGTCGTCGTCGCCCACCGCGAACACGGCGCCCGCCGGTCCGCTGAGCAGTCTGATGAGGAGCAGGTGCGCGGGCGTGAGATCCTGGAACTCGTCCACGAGGAGCACGCGAGCTGAGCGTTGGGCCCGTAGGCGGAAGGCGGGATCGCCCAGCAGCCGCTCAATGGCGCCGGTCACCTGCTCGTCGAAGTCGACGACCTCCTGTGCGGCCAGCTGGGCACGGTAGACACGGGCGACACGCTCGAGATCGGACACGTCGGGTAGTTCGTCCTCGACGGTCGCCGGGTCGGCGAGCCCGAGGCGGACTCGCCCGAGCGCCTTGAGCCACGGTGCCAGGGGGTCGGTCTCCGAGCGTTTCGGGAACCTGACGAGGTCGCCGAGCAGTCTGCGCACCTCGACCTCTTCGATGGTCGAGCGGTGCGCGCACAACCGCAGTCCAAGCGCGTTCAGCGTCCGCACCTGCACGCCCGTGACATCGGCGAGGCGCGTCTTCATCTCGTTCGCCGCTCTCGTGTTGTAGGCGACCAACGCGACCGCAGCAGCCGGGAGGCCCCAACCTTGGAGCAACAGGCGGGCCCGCTCGGTGAGCACCCTCGTCTTGCCCGAGCCCGCAGGGGCAATGACCCGGGCTGTGGCTCCGGGCTCGGCCACGGCTTCGAGCTGGTCTGGCGCCAGCAGAACACCGACCGGCTCGTTCGCGCCGAGCGGCTGAAGCACACCGTGCTCGAGCGAGATCCGGTGAAGCACAGGCACGCCAACTCGATCCGAGAGAGTGACGTCGAGAGGCCCACCGTCGCAGACGGCGAGCGTGCCGTCGGTGAGCACGACGTCGCCTCCCGCGTCGGCGCGGGTGGCGCCGAGACTGCATGCGAGCTCGGCCCAGTGCCACCGTCGGTGCGACGAACCGGCGCGTGCGTCTATCGAGTTGGCCCACACGCCGTGGTGCAGCCGCTCGGCCACGAGGTCCAGGTCTACCGACCACTCCCAAGGCTGCCGATCCGTAATGGCCTCGGCAGGCGGCACTTCGGGATCGTCGATACCGAGGCCCGGCGTGAGCTCGATGGTGATCGAGCGCCGCTCGCGCCAGGCCGCCCCGAGCTCGTCCGCGATCTCCCGGTTCACGGAGGCTACACGAATCCGGTTGCACGAAGACCATTCACCCGGCGCAGCCTCCCCGAGGCCCACTACCACAGATCGGCCGAGAGCTATCGGGTCAGGCATCCTGTGATCTTGCCTCACCAACCTTGGGCCGCGGACCATGCTGAGGAGCAGGCCGGCATAACCCCAGGCTGCTATGCCGGCACAGTATGGGCCGCCTCAAAAAGTTTCACTCAGGCTCTGGTGTTTCTTCGAGCTGCCGGTCCAACGCCCTAGAAACGGGCAAATAGCGCCGAGGTTGTCGAGCGATGTGGTCGCGGATGAAGGTGAGGAGGCGGATGTGCTTGGCGGTGTCGTGCTCCATGAGCTCCACGAGCAGCGCCCACAAGCTGGTGTCACGAAACGGCCGCAGCTCCTTGCGCAAGGCCCGCAGTTGCTTGGCATCGGCGCGCTCGGCGGCGAGGAAGCGGCCAGTAACCTCCTCGAGCACCCGGTCGGGCGGTTCGTGCGAAAGTTTGGGAACGGCGTCGGCGTCATTTCGTCTGTTGCCTAGGGCAGTCGCGATTCCGTGCAGGACTCGGTGATGACGCTCCTCGTCCTCGAGTACCAGCCCGATGAGGTAGCGGACGGCCTCGGGCGTGGAGGGTGCCTCGGCTAGTTCCCGGTAGGCGGCGATGAACTCGGCCTCCGATGTGACATGGTCGGTCAGGTGGCGGAATACCTCCTCCAAGAACAGTGCGCGTTCCGGTGCTGGTGCGGGCCTCGGAACCGTCAGCTGTGGCGTCTCGGCCGTCGGCGTTGAACTGACGGCGAACAGCGCCGTCGCCGCCTTCGCCTCGGTGCACTCGTGGCACCGACAGCCGGAGTTGTAGGCCGACAGTGTGCCGTGGGTCACTAGTCAGAAGCCTCCGGAGCCGACCGATCCGACGCGCAGCGATGCCGCCACAACAACGCGCAAGGTATGAGGATTTCGCCACCCCCGTTCGCTACCGGCACGACAAGAGGAATCTAGCCTTGAACGGCCACCGCCGGTCGCTCGGTTCGGTAGGAGCTCCATCCAACTCGGGGCGGTTCATTCGGCGGCCGTATGACGCTTGCGGACGATAGCCAAACCGTATCTCGCGAGCAGGGCGGGAAGTTCGCGCTGCGCCTCGTGGTCCAACTCCCGTCTGGACTCGCCTAGCTCGCTCCATGGGACAAGGTCGGTGTGGCGCTTCTGCTGCAGGTCGATTTCAGAGCCACGAGTCCAGCCGTCCGCCCACCGCTCTTCGCACCAGCGCTGGTGCTCGGATTCGGCGAGACGTTCTATCTCCTCGTCGTTCAACACGGGTAGCGTCACGGCCCAGTCGTCGGAAACCTGGACGGAATAGCCGGCTTCATCCAAACGCTCGCTCAGATGCGTTGCCGCGTCTCGATTGGCCTCGCGGAAGGTCTCCTTGAGCACGTCCCACGGTTTGTGGGACTCCCTCGCACGATCGTAGGTACCGTCAAGCCGGCGATGACGGAGATAGTTCCCGTGCAGGGCCTTCGCCATCTGCTCGGTGACGCTGTTCACGAACACCTCCGGTCGGCACAATCGGTCGAGGAGCGGGAACGTCGTCACATTCGAAAGATGCAGCTGTGTTGCCGCCCTGTCGAGAAGCGTCACCGGGCCGGTCTGGCCCGTGGTCAGCGCCACGATCGGTACTCGAGACGGCGTGCTGCTTGCCAGTTGCATGACGGCCTCGAGGCTGGCCCGCTCGTCCGCGTAGCTGACGAACACCGTGGTCCGGCCCCAGTCGTCCTCGAGCGCGAGCGACGGCAAGTCCGGCGACGTCGGATCGGCGGGGTCGCAACTTACGGCGGCGAGGTGACACGCTTCGTCGAAATGGGGGTAACGACGACGTAGTGCGTGAATCCGCTGCTTAGCGTCTGTGGCAACCAGCGTGAGCTCGAGACGGAGGCCGTCTTCGCGGTGATCGAACCACCACTCCCGGACCGCGCCCACGACTAGGAGCAATCCGACCCGGTCGGTCCCGACGACGATGACGTGCGGCGCGCGACCATCACGTTCGGCGAACGAGCTCGGGAACTCTCCTAAGAGAGCGAGCCCGCCAGACCGGAAGACGTTGACGTAATTGAGCGTCACGACCCTCTTGTTGGTGTCTACGAGGCTCGATTGCTCGAGACGCTCGCACATCTGGTCATCATCGACGTGCAAGAAGCAATCGAGCCGGCGCCGTCGATTCCTGACGCGCTCGTTGGACATCACGACCCTCTTCGCTGCCACGCCAATTCTGTCGTTGACGCTGTTGTCACCGCACACCGCCACGATGCGCGTTGCCCTCTCGACCCCGGCCTGTCGAAGGACCTCCGGGTCCGTCGCATCGCCCGCCAATACCGGGATGGAGAGTTCCCGACAGCGCGAGAGCGCCACGGAGGATGGATTCCAGTCCACCACGACAACCCGCTCGCCACGGGCCTGGAATGCGGAGGCCACACGAAGGCCAAGGTGGCCGAGTCCACAAACCACGAGATGCCTCCGGTAGAGACCGTGGATACGCAGCCGGGTGAACGGCTCCTCCAGTACCGCGAAGATCGCTGACAGACCGGCGAGCACAAGGATCGTCGGCGAGAACCAGCGGGCCACCTCGAGTGGCCAGGGAAACGGCGGGACTACCACTGAGACGGAATGGACTCCGGAGTAGATCGCAGTGTTGTCTCTGAAGAGAGCCAAAGCGGCGTACAAGCGGTCGACGAATGCGAGCGTCGGGTACAGCTCTGTATACCCCCATAGCCCGAGCCCCAGACAGAGCAGCGCCATGATGCCGAGCAGCGACCAGCGCCGGCGGTGCAGAGCCGCCCAAGCGCTTGTCCGCCGTGAGCGGGCCTCGAGCGCCCCTACAAGGCGCCTCACTCCGGTATCAAAGTCGTCAGCGTCGAAGGGGAAGAGCTCGAACTGCCGTAGCTCCTCAGGCAGGTTCTCAACAGGGATGTCCTGGGCGCGCACGAGGACGATCCGTTTGCGCAACGCAACGGCTCGCTCAAGCTCGTGACGGCACCTCGTAGAGGCCGCGAGGTCGGGCGACACCACGACCAGCACGGCGGTCGCGCCCGTGAGGGCGGTGTGGACCTCGTCTGCGCGTTCGGCCGCGCGCACCGTGCGGATCGCCTCGAACCGGGTCTTGCCCACGGCTGGGAGGTCGGCAGCTCCCGGCGAAAGTGTGCTCGTGCCGTCAGACGATTCCAGGGCCAGCACTTCTTCGCCGCTCACGGTGTGCTCTCGACTCGCGTCGTCGTGCCACCATTCGCCAACATCTACGAACATGTCCGTGGCACGTTCTCGCAATGCCTCCGCGAGATTACGGACGAAGTCCAGATCACGTCGCGAATAGCAAATGAAGACGTCAGTCATTGCGACCCCCGCCAATACGCCCGTCGCCGCGCGTCAAATCGAAGTCCGGCAGTTCGAGTCAGTTCACCCGAGTCTAGGGGACGGACCGCTCTACGACCCGGGTCGCTCGGGATCACAGGTCGGACAACTTGCGATCGCGGGATCTCTCGATCTCCGACAACCAAGCGAAGAGCGGACACGGCGCTCTGGTGCTTGGTCGACGAGATGGCATCCTCCTCATCACCGCGCATCAGAGCTCTTGGCGGCTAGGCCGTCGGACAATCGAGAGGCCCGAGTCGGCCACCAGAGTTGGGATCGCCCGGACGCTGTCGCGGTCGAGGTCGCGCACCTCCTCGGAAAGCTCGTTCCACGACACGAGGTACGGCGAACGCTTGCCCGCTACATCGCGACACGGTCCGAGGCGCCAGCCCTGCCGGAGACGGTCTTCAACCCAGCGGACGTGCTCCATGCGCGCAAGCATCTCGATCTCGTCTGGTTCGAACTCCACCACCCCACTTCGGTCCTCCTCGCGGAGCACCGCCTCGCAACCGATGGACGCGAGTTTGCGTGCGATGTCGACCGCCTGGTCCCTGCTCGAGGCTCGGAGCGATTCGGCCAGCTCGTCCCAGCTGCGGAGGGCGGGATCGCCGTGAGGTAGCGAACCATCAGCCTTCCGACGTCGGACGTAGTCCTCGTGGATCGCCTGAGCGAGCAGTTCGATCTCACCTGGAGCTCGTGCCAGGTCGCGACCTTCCTCGAACCTTCCGGGAGCGAGCTCCCGAGGGCCGTCCCTGGGAGGCGTCCTGTCGTTCGTCAGTTTGAATCCAAGCGATTCAGGTCGATCACCGCCATTCTCGCCAAGGTCACCGCAAGGACATCTGCGTCCTGTGTGACGCTTGAGGTGGGGCCTGCCTCGGTGTATGCGACGACATCACCCCACACGACAGCACAGGCCGACATGTGCGCGGCGGCCGAGCTCGAGGACGCTCGTTCGAAGTAGGTACCGCACGTTGCATGCTGGGAGAAGCCCGAAGAGTCGATCGACCCACTCGGGGTGTATCCGGTCGGCTGCAGTCGTGTTCCGTAAAAGCTTTGCGCGTCCCGAGCGGAGTCGAACACGTAGAAGTACACAGCGTCTCGGTGGCTCCTACCGGCCAGCTGGGCTCGGATGTACGAGCCTGCGACCAATCCCGTCGGAGAGCTCGACCCCAAGGCGAACTTCTGAAGGCTCACTAATCCGACGCCCGTCGGCAACAAGTCACTGCCAAGGGGAGACGAGTAGATCTGATCGCTCAGTGCCAGTGGTGTGAGGGACGCAGGCGGCGGTGTCACGGCGGCTGGAGAAGTGGCACCTGCCACGCGTGAAAGGTGCCCGATCGCGTCCCTCGTCAGCGTTGCCGAGAGGCTGTCGTCTGCTTTCGTGCTGTTCGCCAGACTCGTGACAACGATGAAGCTGACCACCTTGGCGCTGAGCGTCTCACAACTCGATTCCCAACGCTGGGCCTGCGTCGAGGTTGCCGCCTCATGGCCCATGTCGCACTCTTTCGAGTCGCCAATCCCCGCGGCAACGAAATGTCCGGTAGCGGTATAACCGTCCGGAAGCGGACGGCCGTTGGCATAGAACGAGCTGGCGTCGCCCGAGTTGTCGAATACGAAGTAGTTGAGCGAAAGAACCGAAGCAGGACCAAAAAGTGGCACATAGACGGCGTCCACAAGGCCGTGCGTTCGGAACGAGACCAATTCCGGCTTGGACGCCGAGATGTCGCTCGGTACTTCCTTGGAGTCAAACCGGCTTTCTAACAGTGTCCCAGCCAGTCGATCTGAGGAAACCGCGGCAACGGCATGGCCCGCCGAGAGCGATGGGAGGGACGGCCGCACGGGGCCCGGGCGAAAGACCAAAACAACCGCTACCACAATCGCAGCGGCAAGCGCGATCGACCCCGCGAGAACAAGCCGGCGCGAACGGCGCGGTCCGCGGCCTTGCCCGGCCGGCTTGTCGATCTCCTCGGAGTCGATCACAACCGTGTCGGGCTCCGGACGGCTCACCATCGGAGCGGGATCGACGAGCTGCTCGACGGCTCGCACGAGACGCCCCACGTCGTACTCCCAGCGCTGGTTCTCCAGCTCCAAGGCATTCCGCCTCGTCAGTGGCCGTAACGATTCGGGAAGTTCCTCGAGTGCCGGCATTCGGGCGCGCTCTACGAGGATAGGGATGACGGGGACACCACTCCGCAGGGCGGTGTCCGCCTCCATCCGGACGAAGTCCGTAGGATCGTCGAGAAGGTGCTCGTCTGTCTCGCGGCTCAGCCAATCACGGCCTATGAGAACGAGCGCGACACCGCTCGAGTCGATCGCCTCTTCGATCTTCTGGACGAAGTCGGCACCTGGGGCTATGGAGTCCACGTCCATGAACACCCGGTCGGCACCGAATCGTTGGGCCAGGCGATCGTGCAGGGCACGCGCTTGACCGCTCGTCTCTCCGCGCCTGTAGCTGATGAACACGCCCTTGGACCGAAGACGAGAGTCCGTGCTGTCAGTCATTTCGCCTTCAGCTCAGTCCGCGGCGTCCGGATGGGCGAAGGCAATCCGCCCGCCGAAATCGCGGCCCGCCCGGCCCGCAGGAGCACGATCCGCCAGCCCCCTAGGTTCGCGACAGCGACCGGCGCAGCAGAAGACTCCAGCCGTTGCCCTATGAACGGCCAGAGAAGGCTGCCATCGGCAGACCTCCATTTGGCATCCCTCCCCCTAATTAGTGACGCGACATTACCCGACACTCTCGCCACCTGCTAGGACGAACCTGGAACTTATAGGTAGCTCTCGCCCGCTCGGCGCGATCCCCAGTCGTCGCCGTCGCTGCCACTGTCTGAACGGGCGAGCCGTCGGACGGCCTCGTGCGAGCGGGCGATCAGAACCTCAACGACGCGATGTACCCGGTGTAGGTGTCATCACTGTTGACCGCTGGGACGCCGAACACCAGTGACGATCCATGCACCACGACTCCCTGGACGCCGGCGATGACCACATCGGCCGCGGGATCCGTCCCCCCGGGACACGACTCGCCATTGCAAGGCAACGGCCAGCCTCCGAGCACGCGGGTGATCGTGCCCGAGGGGCTCACGCGGCGGATCTCGTCGCAGTCAGCGATGTAGAGGTTGCCGGAGCGGTCGAGGGCGAGCGCGATCGGCGGCACGTAGCCGATGTTGCCGTAGTCGTTCGCGGTGTTCTCGCCGACAGCGGGATAAGTGACGCAGTTCCCGTTGACATCCTGGGTTTCCGGCATGAACTGAGCACTTGTTGCAGCCCCCCCGTCTCCGCAGTTGCCGGCGACAGGCAGGTAGGCGAGGCAGGTCGAATCATCGCCGGCGACACGGATGATCGTGCCCGCAGGGGTGGCCTCTTGGATCTCGAGGTCGCCGCTCTCGGCGATGAACAGGTCTCCGGCGGCGTTGATCGTGATGCCCGTCGGCAAATCGAGCTCCGCCTCCCTCGCTGGTCCGCCGTCGCCGCAGTGCAGCAGATCTTTGCACCGGGAGCCGTCACCGGCGACGCGCGTGATGATCCCCGATGGGCTGATTTCTCGGACCTCGCTGTCGCCGGAATCGGCAACATAGAGGTCACCGGCACGGTCCATAGCGAGACCACTGGGCACGGTGAGCTGTGCCTTCGACGCTGGTCCCCCGTCTCCACACGCGGGTGGCCTGCCGCACGGTACATAGTCGCCGGCAATGACCACGTCGTGCCCCGAGGGCGTGATCTTCACGATCTCGCCACCGACGCTCGACGACACTGCGTTGGCATTGAGAAAGCTCAACTTGCCACTCTCGGCGACGTAAAGATCACCGGCGCTGTTCATGACGATGCCGGTCGGATTGAACAGATCGCCGGCACCGGGCACGCTGTGCGCCACCCCGGCCGCGGTGACCTCCTGGATATAGTCCCCGAACGTGTTCTCGTCGTGGTCGTCAACCGCGTCCTCGTCATCGGTGAAGTAGAGGTTGCCGGCGGGACTCACCGCCAATCCCAGTGGGTTCGTGAAGCCGAGCTCGTGAGCAGGCGTCCCTTGGCAGGTGCCCGTCGCCCCATCGTTGTTCCCGATCGTGCACTTGGCCTTGTCGTGCGTGGTGTTCCCAGCGAGAATCCTTAAGGGTCGTACCGATGCCGGCGGCAATTGCACGGGCATGGCCGCGAACGGCTTGTCGCTCAGCTTGCAGGTATCAGCCGAACCTTGCTTGCCTTCGACTTCTGGCGTGTGCTGGTTCACGGTGAGAGTGCCGAGAATCTCGAGCGCGGCACCTTTCGAACTGCGCATTACGGTCGCTCTGACCGTGTCGAGATCCCGCCCTGACGAGCTGTCGGGGCCGCCCTTGAACAAGAAGTGATCATCTTGCAAACTTGCCGTGCCGCTGTTCAGCTCCCCCGCAACGCAGGAGTCCGTGACTGAAACCGACACGCTGGAGGTCCCGAGCACGAACCTGAGCAGCGAGCTGTCCGTTGTGACAGCCCAAAAAGTCTTCCCTGAGCTTGCATCACGGGAGCTACCGAACGCGAGCGAAACGAGGGTGACGGCAACGACGCCAGCGAGCCCTATGGCGAATGCTCCTGCGGTCTTGCGCCAGCCCAGACGTGCCAACGTGCGCCGATGTCCGTTGCGTCGCATTCTCCGCTGCTCCGCTCTGCCACTCACGAACGGGGCATCGGGAATATGTCGGAAAGCCAAGGTACAAACCGGCGGCTCGCCCGACAATGATCGCACGTCTCGACGCCACACTGTCGACGCCTCCACTTGCACCTCACCTCGACGAGCTCATCCAGACGAAGGCGCGAGCACGCTCTGGGTCTCGGACCGATGCAAGCCCGAAGAGGTTGCCTCTCCCTGCAGGGAGCGCTCCGGCAAGGACGACATACACCTGGGCGGTTCGCTCTCACCCACGGCTGAACGCGTGCAAACCGCCACTTGCTATACGCCACTCCACCTGCCATGATGACCCGGCGATCGTACATGGGTCGTGGGGGGCTCCGAGCACTGGTCGTTTCGACAGCGAGCTCGAGTTGATGACGTCGTCAGGCCTAGGGGGAGGAAGCCGCTGTGGTTCAAGGCAGCATTGGTGAGCTAGCCCGTGCATGACGGACCGGCGGTGAGCCGAGCGCGGCACGAACATCCGATCGCGCACGAGCCGATCATGTTCAAACGGAACCCCAAACCGCGGGGCGTCGCAGCCTTGCGTGTGTCTTGTCTCGTCGTCTTGGTAGGTGTCGCCGCTGTCGTGCTGCGCCAGAGCCCGGCAACAACGGCGTTGCCGGCTACTGCCCAAGGGGCGTTGCTGTCGGGCAGCCCAGGTACCCTCATCGGACCGGCCCGTGAGAAGTCGGTGTCCTTCCTCGTGCTCCTGCGTTCTGCGGCCCGGCCGACCTGCCTCGTGCAATGGGCGAGCTCGGCGCGGCTCTCCGTGCGGTGGCCGGCTGGCCAGCGGTGGGCAACGGTCTCGGGCGCCCCCGGTAACGTCGACCGCAGCTTCCATCTTTCGATCGACGACTACCGCTCCCCGACTGGGAGCGTCGTCTTCGCGGCTGACCATCAGGCGGCCGTGCCATCCGGAGTGTGCGGTGAAGTCGCCGGAGTCGGGACCATCCACTCCTTCATAGAGCCGACCAACTCGGATGTACCCCAAGGGGGATTGAGCAGTGTCGATCTCATGAGAGCCTACGACGCCTTTCCCCTGACGAACTCCGGCTTCGACGGACAGGGAGAAACGGTGGTCTTCATGGAGGGCGGAGGCTTCTTGCAAAGCGACTTCAACACGTTCGCGGCCGACGAGAAGCTGCCCCCTTACAACCTGACGCTGGTCGGGAAGAACACTGGCTTTGACGATGAGACGACGATGGACATCGAGACGGTGCACGAGATCGCTCCGCAAGCTCATCTCGTCTTTTTCAACCTGAACGCGATAAGCAACGCGACGTCCGATGCCGATCTATTCGCCCAGGCGTTCCTCGAGGCAGCCAAGCTCTGGCCGGGCGCGATAGTCAGCATGAGCCTCGGAGAGTGCGAGAGCAATATGCAGGCTTTCAACGACTCCGACCTCGTGGCGCTTAACTCGACCGTGATGTCGATCGAGGCGAAGGGCTCGACCGTGTTCGCTTCCAGCGGGGACGCCGGTGGACTCGATTGCACACCTAATTCGGACGACGGTCAGCCGCCTCAGAGTTCCTTCGAGGGTGTCCTGGTACCGGCCTCGTTGCCGGCGGTGACGGGCACCGGTGGCACCTCCTTGACTACCGACGCGGCGGGCAACTACGTCGGCGAGACGACGTGGTCGGAGCCGCTGTTGTCCCAGGGCACGGGAGGCGGAGTGTCGCGATACTTTGCGCGGCCCTCTTGGGAGACCGGGGTCGGCACCGGGGGACAGATCGACACGGGCAACAATCTCGAGGTGCCTGACGTGGGCTCCGACTCGGACCCGGCCACCGGCAACGCCATCATCGAAGATGGGCAGGCAACCCAAGGTGGGGGAACCTCACTGGCCGCCCCCACCTGGGCGGGGTTCACGGCTCTCATGGACCAGGACCTCAGGGCCCACCACGATCCCCCGGTCGGATTCTTCAACCCGATCCTCTTCCACCTCGCGAGCTCCTCTGTCGCCTATCCGCCCTTCCACGACGTCACGCTGGGCGGGAACGACTTCTATGCCGCCACTCCTGGGTACGACATGACCACTGGTCTGGGCTCGCCCGACGTGTACAACCTCGCCCGGGACCTGATTGCGGGGAGGTTCTGACATGAGCGCGATGACGTCGTCTCCAGCAGATCTGCCGGTGCTCGCCACGGTGGTGTGCCCCTACTGCGCCGTGGTGGTTCCTGATGCGCGGTTCTGCGGCGCATGCGCTGCGCACCTCGTCGTCAGCGGGCCTAAGGCCGCGCAACGGTTGCACTCCTACGCTGCGTTCCCCGACGAGCCAGTCTTTCGGTTCTCGGTTGTGACCTCACTGTTTCCCCACCTCTCGCACCGGGCCAAGGCTCCCTTTCGCGTTGGCTTCGCCCTCTTCCTGGTGCTGCTACTGATCTTTGCGTTGGCAGGCACAACTGCCCCGTTGATTGCCGTCAGCGCGCTCAGCGTGCCTCTCCTCTTCCTCCTCTACATCTGGGAGGTCGATCCCTACGAGGGCAGCTTCCTTCCGCCGACCTTCGTCTGCTTGCTGCTTGGTGCCGGACTCGGAGCCGGCTGGGCGATCATCGGCGGCAGCTACGTCGACAGGGCCCTCTTGCCCTCGTTCACCTCCAGCCTCACCAGCGGTTCGTCGATCGTGGCCGCGATCGCGGTGCCTGCGATCGGGCAGCTCCTCATGTGCGTGCCCATGGTGATCGCCAGGAGAATGCAGCGCGGGCCGATCGAGTCACTTGACGGCTTTGTCGCAGGAGCGACAGGTGCGCTCGGCTTCACCCTGGCCGCCACGATCGACCTGATGGCACCCTGGCTCAGCAACGGCCAGCTCACCCACGAGGCGTTCCTTGCCAACATGACCCAGGTGATCCTGCGGGGCGTGACCCTGCCGCTGGTCAGCGCCATGGCGACCGGCTTCATCGGGGCGGCGTTTTGGGCCAAGATCGGCTCACGCTCTACCTCGGCCAAGGGCAAATGGCTCACCTCGCCTGCGGTGGCGCTCGTGTTGGCGCTGCTCGTTCAGGTAGGGCTGGGCTTCACCGACATTGCTGCGCTGTCGGATGCCGTGCTCGTCGGCATCCACCTCGCGGCGCTGGGCGTGCTGACCTTGGCGATGAGAGCAGGCATGCACCACGTGCTCTTGCACGAGGCCATCGACGTCACGATCGGGGCCCCTCGGGTGTGCGCCAACTGCAGCCACCTGGTCCCGGCCATGGCGTTCTGCCCACAATGTGGCGTCGCTGAGCGAGCGATAGCGCGACCGCACCGTCGACGGGCGACGTGGCCCTTGATCAACGGCGTAACGACGCCGTCAGGAGGCATCACGTGAGCACGACAGATACGCCGTTGCCAGACTCCCCGTGGCCGACCGCGCCGCCGGGCGCTCCCGGCCTGAAGGTGGGCTTCCCTGGAGCCCACGAGCTTGCGTCGCCTGCCCGCCGGTTCAGTCACCGCGCCATGATCCTCCTGCTTGCAGCCGGACTGAGTGTGCTCACGCTCACGCTCATAGTCGTCGCTTTGCTCGCCACCCCCGGACCACCCGCGTACTGCAACCCGCTCAAGTGCCAGGGGCCGCCGATCGGCCAACCGCGCAAAGGTGTGAATAGCCAGAGTGCCCATGGGCCCGCTTTGGTCAATGGCACTCTGTACACGAATCCGCAAGGCTTTTCTTTGCGCTACTTTCCACAGCCAGTCGTCCAGACTGATTCCGCCGGGATCGGCCTGACATATTCATTCAAAAGTGGAACAGCCTATCTCGACGTCTTCGGCGGCTCTGAAAACGGGACCTCGCCGGAGGCGGAGGTGGCATACTTCGTCTCCCAGAAGATCCCGAGCGCCCAACCTGTCTACGAGCTGCCTGACCCGTTGATCGGCTACCATCCCGCCTTCGGCGAAGCGTTCAATGTGCAGCCAGCCAGCAGCGATGGGACGACCCAGACTGCCCGAGTCCTCGTGGCTGCGACATCCTACAATGGGTTCGGGATCATCGTGGTCGCTTATGGGTCGTTGCTCCCGACGGTGACCGCCAGTTCCGATTGGTTCAACGGTCATCCCTCTCCCGCCAACCTCAATCTGGCCTATTTCTTCGGGGCAGACTCGCTCGTCAACAGCATCGTCTTCCCCTAGGAACGACCCTGAGCTCGCTGGGCCCCTCAGCACGCTCGAGCGGCTCGCCCGCAGCCCGGTGACCGGTCAGCTCCCCAGCGGCCGCGCGCAGGACCTACCTGTGACCGGAGTTTGGCGCGACTTTCGCGTCTTCCCAGGTAGATGGCATCGCGCGGGAAAAGTGTTTCCACTACGCGTGAGGTAAAGGCCCTGCTCAGGCGATTGTGGCCTTGTCCCAGGTCGAGG
>Ga0187867_10002714_pt1 | contig 14519 bp, 8 predicted proteins | sample June2016WEW_13_1_FD_132976 | JGI IMG/M metagenome (GOLD analysis project Ga0187867, IMG submission 132976) | Peatland microbial communities from SPRUCE experiment site at the Marcell Experimental Forest, Minnesota, USA - June2016WEW_13_10 | ecosystem: Environmental > Terrestrial > Soil >... | reverse complement strand
CGGCTCCGAACAGCACGCGCCATGCCGTGGTCTCGTCCGCCGATCGGGGGACGGCGGATCGCGACTGCATGCGCTCATCACTAGAGACGAACCGGACGGAGATGACCCGGTCCACGATCGACCCGACGAACAGCAAGACCGACTCTTGATTCGGGTCACCATCCCCACCTCAACGCCGATATGGCACAGAGCACGCCAACGAAGAGCAGAAAAGCCACACAAAGTCCTTCCCCTGGCGTCTTTGGCGTTCTGGTGGTCACTTTTCCCTGGATCAGCGCGAACTACGCAGCGTGCGTGCCAAACGTCCATCGCTCTTCCTTCCTGACCGCATGACGACGGCGTGCAGTGTGCGGATAGTCTTGGCATTTTGCCTCGACAGCTCCCCGCTGGGAAGACCGCCTACCCCTGAAGCCTCACGAACGGGCGGGATCGAAGGGACGTATATCGAGATGGCGCGCAATTGATTTGAGACCCAACCAAAAGACCGCGAGCGCAGGGATCAGATAGAAGGTCTATGGCCGTCCGAGCCGTCCTGTGACGTCGTCCATTTGCCTTTGGTTTCCGGCTCACGCTTTGGTCAGAACGGTCGCCTGAGGCTGCCGGCGCGGCATGCGACGTGCACCTCGACCGCGAGCATGAACATGATCAGAAGTATTATGTGTGGGCTGTCGCTCTCAACCGCAGGATTCCTGTTCGCCTGCGGTGGAGCGACCCACGGCTCGGCCGTGGCTGGGACTCCCGAAAGTCAGGCCGGAAGTCAGAACTCTCAAGATACCGCCGACACCGCTATCGTCGAGCGACTGACGTCGGCGCGCTGTGACCAAGAGCAGGAATGCAAAAAAGTGGGTCCTGAAGGCAAGTACGCATCGCGCAGCGTGTGCACGGACCAGGTTCGCGGAAGCATCGGCAACGACCTCAACGCATACAACTGCCCGCGCGGCCTCGACCGCACCGCCGTCGATCGCTGTGTCGGCGCGATCACGATGGAAGAATGTGGTCATCCGTTGGACACGCTGGCGCGCCTCGATAAGTGTCGCGCGGGCGCCATTTGCATGAAGTAGCTTCCGCCGCGCGGAGGTCCATAATACGCCGCTCATCGCTTCGCTCCCGCGAAGTCCTTGCCTATGTCACGCCCTCGGCAAGCCGCATCGCCAAGCTGGTCGTCGATGGTCCCACCACGCGGGCGGCTGCGGTCTTGCCCAGTTCAGTTACGACAGCGCGGCACGACCCGAGAAACGGAAGTCTCGCGCCAGTCAGTACTACCGTTACGACCACGTTTCCGTCGGGACCAAGTAGGAGCGCTCGTCCGAGAACGCGCGGGCACGATTGCGACGAGCGCTCGGGGATCGGTCTGATCACTCGGCATTGTTGGGCACGCCGTAGTAACGGAAGCGCTCTCGAAAGATCCACAGCAAGTCCGCCGACGACCGCGACGGCGTCTACCAACGTGCTGACATCCGATTCAATGCTGGAGGTGGATCTCGCGACACTTTCATCCGGCAATCCGGTGGCCCGTCATGAGCCGAAGGACGATCGCGACCACCGCCAGAAGAAGCAGTATGTGAATGAAGCCGCTGGCGACATGGAACGCGGCGAAGCCGAGTATCCACAACGTCAAGAACACGACTGCCAGTACCCATAGGAGATTCATTGTCTCATCCTCGTCCGGGGTGATTGATGTTCGAATACGCCTGGTCGCGGCCCGGTCGGCACCAAACTTCCGCTGCTGGTCGGAAGTGCACGCACGATGCGTACCACCCGGACCTCCATGGCCATGACGGCGGCAACCTATCGAACACGCGTCTCATCAGTGATGCGGTAATTCGAGTAGTCAACGTAGATACCGACGCCCTCGACGGCCATGGGCTCGCTTCGTTTGGGACGACCGAGGGGCGTACGCAAATGCAACCTTCGAATCTCCCAGTGATGGGCTTAGAGGGCCTCCAAGGCCCCGAGCGTGGGGAGCAAGTCGATGCTCTCTCTCATCTTCGTCCTTCCTTCGAAACCTGACGAGGAGGCTCGCGCAGGTATTCCCTGACGGTTTGCGCGATGTGCTTGGCGTCAATGCCAGCCGCACTCAGGAGTTTCGCGGGCTTGCCGGAGGTCGGCATCGATCGCACGGCCAGCTTGATCACCCTGGGGACGTCTTCCGCTACACCAACGAAGGCGTCCATAACGGCGTCGCCGAGCCCGCCTTCAGACCAGTGATCCGCAACTACAATGAGTCGGCCTCCCGTGACCCTCGCGGCCTCGTGCAGTGACTTCTTGTCGATCGGTTTCACCGAATAGGCATCGATCACCCGCGTCCGGATGCCTTCCGACTTGAGCTCCTCGTAGGCTTGGAGACTCTCGTGCAAGGTGATTCCGGCGGCGACAATCGCCACTTGATCCGCATCCGAATGCCGCACCACCTTGCTTCCGCCGACGGGGAACGTCTCCTCCGGACCATAGATGACGGTTGTGTTCGCGCGAGTCGTTCGAAGGTAGGAGATTCCTGGCAGATCGGCCATGGCAGCCACCATGCGTGCCGTCTGGTTCGCGTCGCACGGGTACAACACCGTGCTGCCGTGAACGGACCGCATCATCGCCAGGTGTCTTCCGGTGCCATCTGCGACGGCCCGTCCTCGCCGATGCTGACGCCGGCATGCGACCCGCACGGGCGAATGCTGGCACCGGACACGGCAGCCATTCGGATCTGGTCGAAGGAGCGAGTCAAGAAGGCAGCGAACGTTGCTGCGAACGCGACCTTCCCGAGAACGCTTAGTCCAAGGGCCGCGCCGACGAGCTGTTGCTCCGCGATGTATGCCTCAAAGAACCTACCAGGATAGGCCTTATTGAACTCCTCCGTGAACGTGGAATTGGACACTTCGCCGTCGAGAACGATCACTTCCGGTCGGCTGGCGCCGACCGCAACGAGCGCATCCCCAAAGGCTTTCCGCGTTGCCACTTCGGTCCCGAACTCGTATACGAGCAGATTGAGCGGTTGGGCCGCGAGCTGGGTCGCGGGCGGCAGCTGCGGGGGTTTCGCAACATCACTGATGAGGTCATGCTCTCCCCCAATTTCCTTGATGGCCTGTTCAGCCTCGTCGGGGCTGAACGCCCTGCCGTGCCACCCATCATGGTTCGCCACGAACGCGACGCCGGAGCCCTTCACGGTCTTCGCGACTATGCAGGTGGGCTTCTCCGCCTGGGCGAGCGCCTCGGAGTAAGCCGCGTCGATGGCGGCGATGTCGTGGCCGTCGATCTCAATGGCATGCCAACCCAAGGCCCCGGCGCGAGCGGGGTACACGTCGGCATTCCAACCGAGGTCCGTGGGCCCCGCTGTCCCAGTCGGTTCATGTCCAAGACGGCGACCAAGTTACCAAGTTGTTCACCTTGTAGTGTCCCGCCTTGTCGAACGCTTCCCGAGAGGGCGCCTCTACGCCGGCGGCGGCCTCGCCGCCTTCTCCATCTCCATCTCCATCTCCGTCGCAAGCGCGAAGTCTTGCGCGCTGATGCCGCCCGCGTCGTGCGTGGTCAGATCAACAACGACACAATCGTAGGCATTGAACCATTGAGGGTGATGGTTTTGCTCCTGTGCGACGAGCGCGCAGCGGGTCATGAAGCCAAATGCTTCGGAGAAATCCCCGAACGTGTACTCGCGATGCAGTTTGTCGTCGTGAAGCGCCCAGCCAGGGAGCAGTTGCAGCCGGGACTTCACTTCGCTGTCACTCAATTTGACAACTTTCATGCGCCACACGGAAGCATGCTTAGTGCCTAGCCTCTCTTGAGCCGGCCGAGCTCATTGGCCTCTCGCGCCACGCCATGGCGCGGGCGTGTCCGATCAACTCCCGCCGGGGTATTCGAAGAACGGGCTCAAGGCGGACTCGACATCAGGACCTCTCGATTGCCACGTGGGGGAGCACCGGAAAGGCGGGGCGCTCTCAGCTCGCGCTCGTAGTGACCGACGATGGTCTGGTTCGCTGCATTCCCTGGGCTGCGGTAAGTCAAGGTTTCTTCGTGCCACGATGCGGTCTTGCGGTCTTCCTCGCTGAGCGCGCTTTCCGAGTGGGCACCTTGGTGCCCTCTCGCCGCGCTTCGGACAGCCCGATCGCCACTGCCTGTTTGCGGCTAGTGACTTTCTTGCCAGAGCCGCCGGACCGAAGGGCGCCGCGCTTCATCTGGTGAATGGCGAGCTCGACGTCCTGCGAGGCCTTCGCACCGTACCTGCGCCCGCTTTTCTTCTTCTTTGCTTTGATCATGAATCCACCTCGATCGGTGCCGACGCAATGCTCGTGCCGGTTCGCCGAATACGACGTCGAGCCATACCTTCCGAGGTGTCGACTAGGCAGCGAGTGCGGTTCGCGATTGGCGTCACGCGCATGGCAGATCGCACACGAGCAGTCACTTCAATGAGCGACGCGAAGCGTGCCGAAGCGCCACCGAAGCACTGCATGTGAGTCGGAACGGCATCGAGTTTGAGTTAGGTGAGAGGATGCTGCTGGCGTCGTCCCGTGACGCCCTCCGGGTTGCAGTGCCCAATCGTGTCGCGCTGCGGATCGGGTGACGATCACGCGCGGGCAATGACACCGAGTCGTACGCGTACCTCGTGCACGCCCCCCTGGGTAGGATCCACGCAGATGCGCCGCGAGTCGAGTAAATGACCGTCCAACGTCATGGCGGCGACTCCACTGGCCACATGCTCGGGATTTTCGATGACGACGTGGACGCATTTATTCCCCACACGAATCCACGCTTCATAGCACTCCCAGGTCGGCGGAATGCACGGCTCGATGTGCAGCTGTCCCTGTTCCATTCGAATCCCAAGAATCGATTCGATGCCGAGGCGCCACATCCACGCCGCCGCGCCCGTATACCAAGTCCAACCGCCACGACCCACGAACGGAGGACAACTGTAGATATCCCCGGCGAGCGCATAGGGCTCGACTCGATAACGCACAACGTCTTCGGCGGTGTGAGTGCGCAGCGCCGGATTGAGTAGGCGGAAGACTCGCTCGGCACGCTCGCCCTCACCGAGCGCCGCGTGCGCGAAGCCGAGCCACGTTGCTGCGTGCGTGTACTGGCCACCGTTCTCGCGGACACCCGGAGGATAGGCCCGAACGTATCCGGGGTCATGCAGGGTGGTGTCGAACGGCGGCCAGAACAACAGCACCAGGCGATCGGCTTCGCGCACGAGCTTAACGTCCGCCGCGCGCACGGCCTCACGCATCCTTAGTTCGTGGCTGCCGCTGTCGCCACTCGATAGAACAGCCCACGATTGCGCAATGGAGTCGATCTGGCACTCGCGGCTCTTCGCCGATCCAACGAGCGAGCCGTCGTCGTGGAAGGCGCGCAGGTACCAGCCGCCGTCCCAAGCGACCTCTTTGACCTTCGCGCGGAGGACTGCAGCGCGAGCCTGCCACTTCGAAGCCTCCGTCATGTCTTCCCTGCACGTCGCGAGCGCCGCGAAGCGATCCATCGTCGCGCACAAGAACCACGCGAGCCAAACGCTCTCACCGAGCCCTTTCGCACCGACGCGATTCATGCCGTCGTTCCAGTCGCCGTCCCCCATCAATGGAAGTCCGTGGGCCCCTTCGGTCACGGCACGCGTGATCGCTCTCTTGCAGTGATCGAAGAGCGGCGCAGTGCCGCCCGAAACCTCGTATTCGGAATACCGGTCGTGCTCGTCGGGCCCGAGAGGCTCGCCTTTCAGGAATGTCACAGGCTCGTCGAGAATCTCTGCGTCGCCGGTGAAGCTGACATATTCGCCCGTCACGTAGGGCAACCACGCCATGTCGTCCGAGCAACGCGTCCGAACGCCGCGACCCGAAGGTGGATGCCACCAGTGCAGTACGTCGCCCTCTTCGAATTGATGCTTCGCCGCTTCCAAGATGTGCGCGCGTACCATCTGTGGCGCGGCATGGAGCATGGCGAGGATATCCTGGAGCTGGTCCCGGAATCCGAACGCGCCGCTCGACTGATAGAAGGCCGTCCGGGCGAAAATGCGCGATGAGAGGCTCTGATAGAGGAGCCATCGGTTGAGCATAAGATCCATCGACGGCTCGGGGGTCTTGACGCGGATATTTCCGAGGACATCGTCCCAGAATGCGTGCAAACCGTTCCAGGCCGACTCGACGGCGGCCCCGTCGCGAAAGCGCGCCACGAGCGCTAGCGCCCCGTCGCGATTCGTCGATTGCCCCAGAACGAAATGGGTCTCCTTCGACTCGCCCGGAGCGAGGTCCATGTGTACCTGCAGCGCGGCGCACGGATCAGCACCGAGGTCGACGCGGCCGGAAAGGCCCCAGCGATCGAGAGCCTCAGGGCGCGCGTAGTCGCCGCGACGACCGAGGAACTCGGTCCGGTCGGCGGTAAACCCGTGCACCTCGTCCTTCGAGGCCAGGAACGCGACGCGGCCACCGAACTCGGCGTTCCAGTCGCAGGTCGCGAGGAGGCACGCGTGCTCTCGATCGACCTCGGATACAATGTACGGCCGTTGCCCTTCGCGTCGGCTGCCAAGGACCCATTCAGCATAGTAGGTGGAGGTCAGCCTCCGGTGCCGCGCGAGCGTGTTTCTTACGCGAAGGCGAACGACCTTGAGCGCGGCGTCATGTGGAACGAACACCGTGAGCTCTTGGACGAGCCCGTGGTTCTGGCGCTCGTACGTCGTGTATCCGGCCCCGTGGCGGACGAGCACCGGTCCGCCCTGTCCGGCCGGGAGTGGTGTTGTCGACCAGACCGTCGCCGTCTCCTCGTCTCTCAGGTACAGGGCCTCGGACGGGGCGTCGCAGACGGGATCGTTTCTCCAAGGCGTGAGACGGTTCTCTCCACTGTTGAGCGACCACGTCATGCCAAGGGACGACTCGCTCACCAAGCAGCCAAACTCCGCATTCGCGAGAACGTTGCACCAGGGCGCAGGCGTCGGATGTCTGGGGTCGACCTCAAGTATGTATTCGCGACCGTCCTCGGAGAAGCCGCCTGTACCGTTGTCGAACAGCAGTGGCGGCCGTGGTCGGCGCTGGTCGTTGGCATCGTCGACCAGCGTCGGCGTGAACCGCGGCAGTTTCGGCGGGCTCTCGCCGACCCGACGCAAACGCGAGGCGAGGGAGCCGTCCCGTGTATCCAACACGATTCGTGCGCTCGCCTCGATGTGGCGGACCTCGCTCTCGGGGACCTGGTCCAGGGCAAGCACGAAGATGCCGCCATGGCGACCGAGCCAATCTTCGACCTCGTTCTTGGCCAGCACGGAACGCAGCGTCTCCGAGCCATCCGTTAGGTACCCCGATGCATGCTCGTCGAGGAGAACGAGATCGAGGCGCACGCCGCATAAGCGGAGGTATCGTTGCGCCGCGATCGCTTCGCGGAGTAGGGGGGCCTCCGGATCGTTCACGCGTACGAACACGATGGGGTCGTCGCCCGAGATACCGCGACCCCAAAGGCGGCGCTGGCAAGGGGGCGTGGCGGCGCGCGCGGCAGACGACGCACGCAACGTCGGATCGACGAAGAGCAGCGCCGAGAAGAGACGCTGGACCGACGGTATCAGCGCAGGCTCGACCTTCGTGCGCAGGAGTCGTCGTGCACTCTCGTCTTCGGCATCTCGAAACGTCCAACGAACCGAGTGCATGGAGCCATACTTCCGAGCCAGCTCGATCGCCGTCGCGCGGGACCGACCGACCGTGGTGACGAAGGCGAGTGTCACCGAACCCTTCGCCTTGAGATCTACGTGCGCCGTCAGACTCATGATGGGATCGAGGACGGCTCCGACCCGACCGCGAACGCACTCGCCATCCGTCATGAGCGACTCGGGGGCCCGTGGGCTGCCGTTGCGCCCCAAGAATGCGCAGCGATCGCTCTCGTATCCAGCGAACGAGACGGCGCTTCCTTCCCGCACCAGTCGATGTACAAGGACGGCCGGTTTCTCCTCGGCCGTTTGGGGGCGGCGCGCGAAGACAAGCGCGTCGAGCTCCCCGACCACCTCGCTCTCAATGAACATGCTCGAGAATGCCGGATGGGGCGGTGCGCTCGTTCTTTCGAACAGCACCGGCCTCGCCGCACTCGTCACCGTGAGACTGCGCGGACGGTTCGTCTCGTTGTGCAGCGTGACGTGTCTCACCTCCACGTCGTCGGCCGGCGCTACAGCGACGTCGACATGCACCGAAATCCCCTCGTTCCGGTGATGAAACTCGGCTTTGTGCATCGCGAACGTCGTTCGGCCGTTGGGTGAGGTTGCGAACCAGACTTGCCGCGTCTCCTCGTCACGGAGGTAGAGAACGCTGCCGTCGTCGTCGCGAGTGGGATCGGGCTCGTAGCGGGTGAGCGCGAGCCCCTGCCAGCGGAGACCGCCGCCGCCCGAGTCCGTCAGCAGGCTCGTGAGGTGGCCATTGCTGAGCACGAATGCTTGCGGGCCAGCCGTCTCGACCGACAGCCAAGGGGCGGGCGCCGTCACCGTGGGCTCGACGCCGGAGACCTTCGGAGCATCCTCGGTCAGCCATTCGGTAGGCGCGTTCTCGGGCGCGTGCTCGTTGAGCAGCATCTCCCCAGTCTTGACCCGCGCATCGGAATGAAACCGATCGACCATGGTGCGTCCGTTCAAGAAGTTGCCAAGGGCAACGAGGAGCATTCCCTGGTGATGCGCCATATATGACCGCACGATGATGAGCGGCTGGCCTTCGGTCCTAACGGCCATATCGCGCTCCGGGGTCGAATCGAGCGCCTCGAACAATCCGTACGTTCCCATCATCCCCACCGCTTCAAGCGCCCTCACGTTCTCGATGACGGCACAAGGCCGGATCGACAACGCTAGGAGTGACGCGTAGGGAGTGACGACCCGGTCCTCTGTGAGCCCGCGTCTTAGACCGAGTCCCGGCACTCCAAAGGAGCGATACTGATAGGTCTGATCAGAGTCGACGCGGCCGTATGCCGACTCGGAGACACCCCACGGTTCGCTCTTCCGCCTCCCGTAGGCGACCTGCGCCTCGACCGCGAGCACACTGGTTCGAGCGAGCAGGGTGCCCGGCTGGCTCCTCATCAAGAGGCAGGGCATGAGGTACTCGAACATCGTTCCGCCCCACGACAAGAGCGCTGGAGAGCCCGCGACGAGCGTCAGCGGCCGGCCGAGCGCATACCAATGCGCCTGAGGCACGTCGCTATTGATGATTGCCACATAGCTCGCGAGGCGTGCCTCGGATGCTAAGAGGTCGTAGTAGTTCGCATCGACTTGGTCGATCGTGGCGTTGTAGCCAATGTGGAACAGGCGCCGTTCGCTGTCGTAGAGGAGCTTGAAGTCCATCGCGCGGACCTCGTCGTCTGCGCGCGCCGCGAGGGCGACGATCTCGTTGGCAAGCGCGGCGCCGCTCACCTCGGCGATTCGAAAGGCCTCCTCCAGTCGTTCCGCCGAGTCGTCCATCTCTGGAGACCTGGTCCCGTCTTGACGTCGCTTGGCCTCCTTGGCTTCGAGCACGAGCCGAAGATCGCGCGAGAGAGCCGCGAGCTCGTCGAGGCGAGGCGACACCGGTAGGGCGATCCCGTGCAAGGCTGCTTCGTCCTGCAGGGCAAGCCAGGGGACTAGAGCATCGAGTTCGCGTCGCATCTGTTGCAGCTGCCGGTGGAGCCCATCGATCGACGTACGAAGGGCGCGGAGGCGGTCGACCTCATGGCGGTGCGCGCCCGTTGCGACGAACACGAGCAGCTCCCGATCGAGCTCGCTGGCGACTTCGTTGGCGAGGGTTCGGAGCGTCGGGTACGCGTCATGGAGGTTGTCCCGGGCGTACAGGCTCAGCTGGCGCATCCGAACGATCACTGAGCGCAACGAGTCCACCGAGCCAGTTGGGAACGCCTCCACCGCCTCCCCGAGGAGATCGATCGAGTCGCCAAGCCCGTCCCAGGCCTCGGCGCGCACCACCGGGGCCACCGCCATCTCTGTGCACCCTTGCTTCAGCGCTAGGAGGCAACCGGCGAGATTTCCGCTGTCGACTGTCGATACGTAGCGTGGAAGGAGTGGCTGCAGACTCCTGGTGTCGTACCAGTTGAAGAGATGCCCCTGGTAGTGAGTCATGCGCGTCAGGCTGTCAAACACCCTTCTAACGCGGAGCGACAGCTCGCTCGGACCCAGATAGCCGAAATCGTATGCCGAGAGCGTCGCTAGGAGCGTGAGGCCGATGTTCGTCGGCGATGTACGATGGGCGATCTGCTCGCGCGGCGCTTCCTGGTAATTGTCGACGGGTAGCCATTGGTCGGTCGGCCCCGCGAACGCGTCGAAGAAGCGCCACGTTCGACGAGCAAGCAACCGAAGCTTCCTGCGTTCGCTCTCGGTAACGTGCTCGGCGCGCGAGCGTACAGGTGTGCTTATGAAGCGCGCAATCTCAGCGGCGAAGAACCAGAGCACGAGGAGCGGCGACGCGGCGACGAGCGACGACGGTCTTTGCCACGCGACGAGCTCAGCGACCGACACCGCGAGCAACGGCGACGCGATCATCGTCTGCCAGAACATCGCCCGAGGAGATCTTGCCGCGATGCCGAACGCCGCGTCCGCTGCGCTCGTCCACTGCAGCAAGCGCTTACGCGTAATCGTCTTTCGAACGAGCGCGCGAACGATGGCATCGATCACAATCGACGCTTCAAAGGGGAGAAATGCAATCGCGAGAGCTCCCCGCTCCAAGTGCGCGAGGTGCGCACGACGGCGACTCACAAGCGCCGGCAACATCGGCGCGAGGAGAATCCCGAGGACCCCGAGAGTCCATAACGGAGCGTTTGCCGGCAACCAGATCCAGCCCACCACAAGCAGCACCAGCAGAGATGGACTCGTCAGGCTGCGACGGAGGTTGTCGGCGATCTTCCACCGATCGATGGGCGCGAGCCTGTTCTTCCGGCTCGAGCCCTTCTCTGAGGGCACCCTTGGAAATAGCCACGAGAGAAGCTGCCAGTCGCCGCGGACCCACCGATGCAGCCGCATCGCGTACGTCGCGTAGTCAGGAGGGAACCCCTCGAACAAGCGGATGTCGCTTGCGAGCGCCGTTCGTCCGTGGATCCCCTCGAAGAGATCGTGGCTGACGAGGGCGTTCTCCGGAGCGCAACCATTGACGCTGCGCATGAACGCGTCCACGTCGTAGATGCCCTTGCCGACGTAGATCCCAGAGCCGAAGAGATCCTGATACAGGTCCGAAGACGCGTGGGTGTAGATGTCGAATCCGACGTCACCCGTGTAGATTCGCGAGAACGGCGAAGGGCGGGAACTCGATGGAGATATCTCGACGCCGGGCTGGACGATTGTATACCCCGCGATGACGCACTCCGTTCTCTCCTCGAAGACGGCGCGGTTGAGCGGGTGAGCAAGCAGGCCGACGAGCCGATGCGCGCTCCCCATGGGGAGCTGCGTATCGCTGTCGAGCGTGATCACGAACCTAATCCCCAAGAGGCCTTCGGGCTCGCCGACGTGGAGGGAAAAGCTTGTTTGGGTGTCGCCACGGAGCAGACGATTGAGCTCCTCGATCTTGCCGCGTTTTCGCTCCCAGCCCATGAAGCGCTCTTCGGCTGGATTCCATCTCAGGTCGCGGTGCAGGAGGTGAAACGGGCCGTGACCGCTCTTCCCGTGCTTGGCGTTGAGCGCTTCAATTCCCCGCGAAGCGCTGTCGAGCAACCTGCTTTCCCCGTCGGCGTCCCTTGGCGCCTTCGCGTCTACATCGTCTGTGAGGAGCGCAAACTGGAACTGAGGGTCGGGATTCGAAAGGTAATGAAGTTCGATGTCCCGAAGCATGCCCCCGACGTCGTCAGCCCGGCCGAGCAACGTCGGAATCACGACCATTGTTGCCATGTCGCGAGGTAGACCCTTCGTGAAATCGAGCTTGGGCAGCGTGGCGGGCGGCAGGAGCCACGCGAACACGGATTGGATGAGGGTCATGGCCACGGCCGACGCCGGCACGATCGCAGCGGCGACGGATGCGGCGATCGAGAGGAGATGGGCATTCCCTCGTTCGGATCCATTTGCGAGACACCAGGCGAGCGCCAAGACCGGGACGGCTGTCAGTAGCGCGAGCGGCAGTAAGTACGAAACCGTCGGCCAAGTCCGAGCCATGCGGCGGACGCGTTCGAGTCCGCGAGGGCGATAGCCCATGCGCTCTTCCAGCACGCTTCTGCCCGCGGCGATCAGGTAGTAACCGACGTGCCCGCGGCGTTCGTCGAGCGTGTGCTCCCGCGCGAGCGACACCGCGATATCGGCCACTTCTTCTTCGGTGCGACCAGCGCCCCATGCGATCGTTTCGATCACCTTCCGGTAGGAGTCGCAGGTCTCGAAGTCCATCCGCGCGTAGACGTCAGCAGGATCGGTACGCAGGATCGACTCGACCCGATTGACCTTCGCGAAGAAAGCCTTCCAATCGATGGTGTCGAGCACACGCAGTGCACGGATTGACCGTTCGACTCCCGCGCCAGGGCTGAGGCCAAGCCAGTCCGTATGGAGAATCCGACGGTCGTCTCTTTGAACGGGCACGTTGAGCTCACGGAGTGCTCGAAGGAGCTCCTCCAGCACCGTGGCCCGTAGCATCGTGGGAAGCGCCCATAGCTCGGCAATGGTGAGCGGCGACACCTCCTGATAGGCGCGGACGAAACGCTGCAGGACGGAGAGGTCGAGCACCGTGTCGGTCTTTTCGACCAGCATTCGGGCCAGGGCGTCGATACGCAGTTTCCCCTCCCGCGGCCCTGACGCGAGCTGCGGGAGGTGGCGTACGAAGCCGCGCGGAAGCTCCTCTTCCACCTGTCGCGCGACGCGACGGATCAAATAGTAGTTGTCGAGAAACCACTCGGCCGCTCGTTCGATGGCGGTGTCACCCAAGGAGCGCGCGGCTAGGAACCGCTCGGCACGCTCCAGCGGGCGAGCAAGAGGCTGCGGCCCGAACACACGCGTGACCGAACGCGCAACCCGTTTGAAGCCGCGCCCTGCTTCGGCAAGGGCGCGCGCGTCTGCCTCGATACCTGCCGTTTCCACGGCGTTTGCCGACGCTGCACTGACCGCAACCGCGGTCACACGTGCTCCGGCGCGTAGCTGGCTCGCAGCTGCGGCGTCAAATGCACGCCGTCGAATCCGTATACTCGGTGACCATCGCCCCCGGGAAGGTCCTGGAGGACGAGCACTGGCACGGTCGAGTGGGTCAAGAGATACGTCGCGACGCTCCCGAAGGACCGAGCCGAATTGCATGCCGATCCGTGCGCCGACAGGATGATGAGATCGGTGTCCTCCTGCTGCGACATCTCAAGGAGGCACTGCCGCTCGTGCGCATGCCGAACGACGAGCGTGCGAATGAGCGCGCACTCGTGCGCCAGCTGCCCTTGGAGATGCGTCAGGTAGCGCTTGGCGCCCGACTCGAGACGCTCCGCGAGCGTGCGCGCAAGAGCCATGTCCTCGGGCGCGGGTAGCAACTCCGTTGGGAGTGGGTCTTGGACGACGTGAACGAGCAAGAGCTCGGCGCCGCGATCACTCGCCATTCGTACGGCGGCAGGTAGGACGCTCTCGGCACGAATGGATCCGTCGAGCGGAACGAGGATGCGCCTCGGAGTCACGGCGGCGCCGACGACCGACGAGGAGTGAGCGATGAAGATGGAGCTGCGAGCCAGCGCGAGGACCTGCTGCGCCGTACTGCCTAGCGACGACGCGGGCGCTCCACTGGCGCCACGACATCCGAGCACGGTAATCTCCGCCGCGATCTCAAGAGCAAGGTCCACGATGCGCTCGGCCGGCCGCCCTTGCTCGAGCCTGACCTCCACGGGGTGACCCAAGGCTTGCGAGACCTCCTTCTCGACTCGCTCGAGGTAGCCCTGCGCTTCTTGCCTAGCAAATTCCCAATCGAGGGCGTCGCTGGGCTGCGGGCCGGTACGCTCATGGCGAACTTCCATGACGTGCGCGAGCGTAATGGCCCTGCCGAAGGTCCTTGTCAGCGAGATCGCATGGAGCAGACACACCTCGGCGAATGCGGAGCGGTCAAGACATACGAGGATGGGACCGCCATGAACCGGGAGGTGAGCGCTCGAGATATCCGTACCCATTGGACCCGTGAGCGGACGAAAAGCAAGGCGCATGCCCGCTCGGCCCGGCCTTGGCGTCGATCATTCGGAAACTCGAGCTATGCACTTACGCGTCGCGAATGGATTCCACGTTTCCACGACGGGCTCCTCGCCGTTCTTGCTGGCCCGATTGTGATCCGTCCGAAAACTCATCAAGACTCGAGGCCGGAGCTCCTTGATCATTTGCCCAGTTGGGCCAGCGTAGCCCGGTCTTGCTCGGCAAACGCGGCCTCCGCGCTGAGGCTCTCCTTGTCGCGTCCGATGGTCGCCACGGCGAGAGTGTCGCCCCCCAAACGGTATGCGAGAGTGCAGTCCTTGCCGTCGAGGCTGCCGGATATGTCGATGCGATCCCATCTCTCCGCGTGACCGACGTACGAGATGGAGACGTCGTAGTGCTCGCTCCAGAAGAAGGGCGCGAACGCGTACTTGACCCTGTCGCCCATGATGTTGCGCGCTGCGATTTGGCCTTGGCGCTCGGCCACAACCCAGTG
>Ga0187867_10002713_pt1 | contig 14522 bp, 13 predicted proteins | sample June2016WEW_13_1_FD_132976 | JGI IMG/M metagenome (GOLD analysis project Ga0187867, IMG submission 132976) | Peatland microbial communities from SPRUCE experiment site at the Marcell Experimental Forest, Minnesota, USA - June2016WEW_13_10 | ecosystem: Environmental > Terrestrial > Soil >... | reverse complement strand
GACTCGCGCGGGGGCGTCGAGCCAGGACCCAGGACACGAGAACCTCCAAAACCCTGGCGACCTGGACCGACAACGGCCACGGGGTTCACGTCAGGCGAAGCGTTGTTCGTCATGGCCGCCAGGTTCGTCACGCCGGCCTAGGCGCATTGCTGCGCCCAATGGTTGCCAGCGACCTCAGATCGGAGCTGATGACGTGAACCCGCTGACCACCAGCGCGTTTGACCTTCCCGACCGCCTCTCCCCCAAGGCCGACCCGACGCTGATCGCCGGCGACGAGAAGCACTTCGCGGCCATCGCGGAGAGCCTCGAGCAGTCGATCGCCGAGCTGTCCGGCCGCCTCGATGCCGAGCTTAAGGCGCCCGGCGGCATAGGCCAGAAGGCGATGGACCGGGACATGCAGATCCACCGGCTGGCCGCCCGCCTGCGCCTCCTGCAGCGTTTCGGCCTGGACCTGTGCCTCGGGCGCATGGTCAGCGCAGGCAATCCCGAGCCCGTCTACGTCGGGCGGCTTGGCCTCACCGACAGCACGGGCCGCCGGCTGCTGCTCGACTGGCGCTCCCCCGCGGCTGAGCCGTTCTTCGGAGCGACCCACGCCAACCCGATGGGCCTGGCCAGCCGCCGCAGGTATCGCTGGACCCACGGCCGGATCAGCGACTACTGGGACGAGGTGTTCACCCCGGACGCGATTGAAGGCCACGCCGCGCTCGACGATCAGTCCGCCTTCATCGCCAGCCTGGGCAGCAGCCGGTCGGCCCGGATGCGGGACGTGCTCGGCACCATCCAGGCCGACCAGGACGCGATCATCCGCGCGGGATCCCGCGGTGCTCTCGTCGTCGACGGCGGTCCTGGTACCGGCAAGACCGTCGTCGCCCTGCACCGCTCCGCCTACCTCCTCTACTCCGACCCTCGCCTCGGCCACCGCCGCGGCGGCGTGCTGTTCGTCGGGCCGCACCAGCCCTACCTGGCCTACGTCGCCGACGTCCTCCCCAGCCTGGGCGAGGAGGGCGTGCAGACAGCCACCCTGCGGGACCTCGTCCCTGAGGGAGCCGCGGCAGCGATCGAGACCGACCCGGACGTGGCCCGCCTGAAGTCCTCCGCGGACCTGGTGCGGGCGATCGAGACGGCCGTCAGGTTCTACGAGAATCCGCCCGCCAAGGGGATGACGGTCGAGACCCATTGGTCTGACATCCGGCTCAGCGCCGAGGACTGGGCCGAGGCGTTCGACGCACCGCAGCCCGGTACCCCGCACAACGAGGCGCGTGACCAGATCTGGGCGGAGCTGCTCACGATCCTGGTTGACAAGCACGACGGCGACGCCCCGGCTGACCTGCTCCGGAAGTCGCTGCAGCGCAGCACAGAGCTGCTGGTGACCTTCAACCGCGCGTGGCCGCGGCTCTGGGCGGCTGACCTCGTCGGAGACCTGTGGTCGGTACCCGCCTACCTGCGGATGTGCGCTCCCTGGCTCAGCCGCGAGGAGGTGCAGAAGCTGCAGCGCGAGGACGCCCAGGCCTGGACCGTGTCCGACCTGCCGCTCCTGGACGCAGCACGGCAGCGGCTCGGCGACGCGGAGGCGTCGCGGCGCCAGCGCCGGAATGACGCCTCGCTCGCCGCCGAACGCGAGTACCGGGCCAACGTCATCGACAACCTGATTGAGGCCGCCGACGACGAATACGGCGTAGGCCTGGTGACGATGCTGCGCGGCGAGGACTTCCAGGACGCCCTGGTCGACGAGTCCGCGCTGCCGGGCACCGATCCGGACCTGCTCGCCGGCCCGTTCGCGCACATCGTCGTGGACGAGGCTCAGGAACTGACCGACGCGGAGTGGCAGATGCTGCTGGTCCGCTGCCCGTCCCGGAGCTTCACCATCGTCGGGGACCGCGCCCAGGCCCGGCACGGGTTCGCGGAGTCGTGGCAGGAACGGCTCGAGCGGATCGGGTTCGACCGGATCAGGCTGGCCACCCTCAGCATCAACTACCGGACGCCGCAAGAGGTCATGGCGGAAGCCGAGCCGGTCATCCGGGCTGTGCTCCCGGACGCCAACGTGCCGACCTCCATCCGCAGCAGCGACGTCCCCGTCGTACACGGATCTGCCTCGGATCTGGGCTCGATCCTCGGCAGCTGGCTAGCCGCGCATGCCGACGGGATCGCCTGCGTCATCGGCGATCCCACGTTCCGGGCGACGTCCCGCGTCCGGTCGCTGACCCCGGAGCTGTCGAAGGGGCTCGAGTTCGACCTGGTCGTCCTCATCGACCCAGAGGCGTTCGGCAGCGGTATCGAAGGAGCGGTCGACCGCTACGTCGCGATGACCCGAGCGACCCAGCAACTCGTCATCCTCACGACCTCCTGACGTCGGCCAAGACGCCGGGAAGGCACCCGCAAAGATGATCATGCAGTCCGCGAGGGCCGCCAGGACCCGATCCCCCCGGAATTAACCAGCAGGGTCGCGGGTGGCGGGCGGACGCTGAAGTGCTCGTGCGGACAGGGCTGTGAGCCAGGTGAAGCCGGTGATGATGCTGGCACGCTGGAGCAGTCCGCCGAGATCAACGAGCCGGGGTGACTGGCCGAAGCCCGCGGCGGGCAGCCCGAAGAACACGGGGAGGGCCGCCAGATTGTGCGCGACGCCGGTACGGCTGGCCCGGGTGAGCGCATCGGGTGTGCCCGGCGGGTAGCCGCTGACCGGGTCAGTGGGGAAGACGGCCGAGCCGATAAGCCCCGCGCCTGCCGCGCTGATCAGGGTCGGTGCGGCGCGGCTGCTGCTTGCGGGATTACCAGCGCGCGCCAGCCCTGCGGCCCCGGCCAGGAATAGTGTCCCCGCCACGGCGAAGTTCCCGGTCTGGATCCAGCCGCGCGGTCCGAGCGCGAGAGAACTGACTGGGTGGCGCAGCGGCCGGTAGCCGTCCCGGACGGCACCCTCAAGCAGGAACACCGCGATGAAGACGGGGCCTGCGGCCACGCCGCAGCGCAGCAGTCTGCGGGTCCATCCCGCCGGCTTGCCGGGGGTGCGGATACGCATAGCGGGTGTCAGCGGCCGAGGATGTCGCGAAGGTGCTGCACGGGCCATCGCCGGTCGAACAGTGTCGGGTTGTCCCGGTCCTCGGCGCGAAGGTGCTCGATCAAGGTCACATAGTCGTCGAGGTCGAGCGTCCTGATCAGGGCGAGCAGGTCGGCCGCCTCGCCAGTGACGGGGGCGATCGGTGCGACGAGCCGGTCGTAGAGCTCGACGACCTGGTGAACCATCGTCAGGTGGCGCGGCCCGGGCTCGACGGAGGGGAAGTTCGTCGCGGCGAAGTCCTCGGTGAAGACGATCGGCTCGAGCGCCAGGGCCTGTGGCCCGTAGTGCTGGGCGAGATGGATGAGCAACTCGACGTCGAAGGTTTCGTTGAAGGACGTCATCTGCCGGATGGCCGGGCCGAGTGCGGCCCCGTCGAAGACCTTGAAGCCGGCCTGGGTGTCGAGCACCTGGGCCAGGGATGGGATGAGCAAGGCCCGGACGAAATGGCGGAACAAGACGATGATCTTGTCCGGCTTGTCGCTGGTGCTGTGCGGCTCGGTGACCGGCCCGTCGGCCCGGACCAGCACCGCCCCGTCGATCCCGTAACGCTGGCCGAGTGCGCCGACCACCTTGTCACCGGCCACCACCGGCGCCGCCAGCGAGCCCAGCTGGGCCAGGTTCGCGGACAGGTCCGCGTCGGTGTAGCAGACCACATGCCGCCCGGCGCCGTTCGCCCGCGTCGGATCGGTCCCGGCCGCGGCGGCCAGCCCGGCCAGTATCGATCCGCCCTTGCGGGACTGCTCGGTAGAGATCAGCCGGTCGAATGCGGGGCTGATCGAGGTGTCACCCCCGATCACCTCAGCCAATCTGAGCACCGTCACGCTGCGGTGACCTTTCCTCGGATAGCCCTCGGCCCCCGCGATCTCCGTCATGAGGTCGGCGCTCGAGGGCCGGTCCGGGCATCCGTCGTCGCAGGCGATAATGCTCCACGTGACGCCGGGCAGGCCGCTGGTCAGCCAATCGAGCTGGCGGACCTTGGTCCGTACGAAGTCCTCCCCGTGCGGGTGCGCTGCACGGGGGACCATGCGGCTCGTCTCGCCGTACATGGCCCACACCACGGTCAGGTGGATCGGCCCGGTGAGCTCGCCCAGCCGCCGCCGCGAGCGAGCCGCAGCGAGCGCTTCGGCCGCCACCGCCGGACCGTGGCTGCCCGCGGCACGCGCCGCCGCCGCGGGGTCCTCGGCCAGGGCGGAGGCCACGTCGAGCACCGCCTGGTTCTGATCAGGGTCCGTGAGGTCGCGCACGGGCATCAATGCTTTGTCCATAGCCCCAGGATGCCAGGGCCCCGGCTCCCAGGCCCCGGACTCAGCCGCCAGCGAGCGCTTTGTCGACCCAGGCCCGCAAGGCAGGCAGGGGGGCGGCGCCTGTCTGCCGGGCAGCCACCCGTCCGCCGCGCAGCACCAGCAGGGTCGGGATGGCCTGGGCCCCGAAGCGCTGCGAGATCTGCGGCGAGACGTCGACGTTCACTTTGACCAGCTTCACCTGGCCTGCCAGGTCGCGGGCAAGCTGCTCCAGCGCGGGGCTGACCATACGGCAGGGCCCGCACCAGGGTGCCCACAAGTCGACGATGACGGGAATCTTGGCGGCCTCCGCGACCTCGTCGAAGGTTGCGTCGTCGGCGTCGACGATCCACGGCAGCGGCTGATGGCACTTGCCGCAGCGCGGCGTCCCGGCCGCCGCGGCCGGCACCCGGTTCGCCTGGCCGCAGTGCCCGCACCGGATTAGCCCGCTTGTCATGGCTTCATTATCCCGCGCCGGCACGTCACGACGGGTTCGGGCAGGGCGGCACCGGGTTCGCTGGAGCGTCGCTAGGTGGCGATGTCCGGGTAGGCCACGTCGTTGCCCGCTGGCCGGCGGAGCGCCAGCCCTGCTCGGGAATCGCTACCGTGGGCCCTATGACGAAATTCGGCGTGCAGCTGCCCAACTTCTCTGGATTTGAACCGGCCGACTTGTTCGATCACATCGCCGGCCTGGCGACGACGGCAGAAGAAGCCGGGTTCGACTCGGTGTGGGTGATGGACCACTTCTACCAGCTGCCGCCCCTGGGCGGCCCGGACCAGCCGATGCTAGAGGCCTATACTTTGCTTGGGGCGCTGGCTAGCCGCACCCGGCGGGTGCAGCTCGGCACGCTTGTCACCGGTGTGACTTACCGCAACCCCGGCATCCTGGCCAAGATAGTTACAACGCTGGACATCGTCTCGCGGGGCCGGGCAATCCTCGGCATCGGGGGCGCCTGGTACGACGCTGAGCACCAGGGCCTCGGCATCGACTATCCAAGCGACCGGGTACGCCTCGACATGCTCGAAGAGGCGGTACAGATTTGCCGGGCCATGTTCACCGGGGATGACGTGAGCTTCACGGGCGTCCACTACCGGCTCGATCACGCCCGGAACCTGCCCCGGCCTGTGCAGGCCGGCGGGCCGAAGATCATGATCGGCGGCGGCGGCGAGAAACGGACACTGCGCCTAGTGGCCCGCTACGCCGACAAGTGCAACGTCACCGGCGACGTCGACACGCTGGCCCGCAAGATCGGCGTGCTCCAGGGCCACTGCGCCGACGTCGGCCGTGACCCAGCTGAGGTCGGCGTGACCTGGATGACCCCGCTGATCCTGACCATGTCCGACCAGAACACGGCCGAGGTGCGCGAGATGCTGGCGGCGGCCGGTTCTGCCGACGAGATCGCCGGATTCACCGTCGGCCAACCGCACGAGATTCCCGGCCTTGTCGCAGGTCACATCGAGGCCGGCGCCGACGAAGTGATCTTCAGCTTCGCCTTCGCCGACACCGCGGGAATCGCAGCGGTCGGCGAGGCATTCGGACTGGACCGGCGGTAGCATCCCTCCCCGGCGTCGGTGCGGCCGGGATGGGATTCGCCCTCCTAACGGTTGCGGCCCGGTCCGCCATCGTGCCGCAGGTGGCAGCCCTGGAATCGAGTGCCTTCAGCCGGGCTGTTCCCGTGGCGGGGCAAGTCCGCGCTGATAAGCGAAGGTAACCGCTTGGGCGCGGTCGCGTGCGTCAATCTTGGCGAGCAGGTGGTTGACGTGACTCTTGACGGTGCCCTCGCTGACGACGAGGTGTTCGGCGATCTCGCGGTTCGACATGCCGGTGGCGATCAGTGACAGTACCTCGGCTTCCCGGGGAGTGAGACCCGCGGGAAGAGGTGAGAGCGATCGCCGGGCCTGGGCCGGCGATAGCGTTGCGATGGCGTCGACAACGTGATGCTGAACGGCGGGGTCGATCACCGCGTGGTTATCGAGGACCTGTTCGAGGGCGTGGCGGATCTCCGCCCCGCCCGCGTCTTTGGTCAGGTAGCCGCGTGCACCAGCCTGCAGGGCGTCTATCACGGACCTGTCATCCGCGTAGGTGGTCAGTACGACGACCGTGGTCTCTGGCACGCGGTCACGCAGCAGGCGGGTGGCCTCGACGCCGTCGCAGCGGGGCATCCGCAGGTCCATGAGAACGATGTCTGGGAGTAGGTCAGCGGCCAGGGCGACGGCCTCGTTACCGTCAGAGGCGGAGCCCACGACTTCGACGTCAGGCAGGAGACCGAGCACCATCGCCAGGCCTTCACGGACCACTCGCTGGTCGTCAGCGATGAGAACACGCATCGGCTTGCTCACGCCGGCACCCGCAACTCCACGCGGAAGCCATCGCGTGTCATAGCTGTGCTGAGTTCGCCGCCGAGCAGTTCGGCCCGCTCGCGCATCCCGGTCAGGCCATAGCCGAGGCCGTCGCCGCCCGCTCGCGGCGGTTCGGAGTTGATCGCAAAGTTCTCGACCGTCAGGCTGGTGCGGCGGGGCTCATAACCGAGGTGCATCTCGACCCGTTCCGGGCAGGCGTGTTTGGTGATGTTCGTCAGGGCTTCTTGCGCTACCCGGTACACCGCGAGCCGGGCCTCCGACGGGAGTTCGTGGGCCTGGCCGGACACCGTGAACTGGCACGGGACGCCAGTGACCTCCTGGAACTCGGCGGCGAGGCTGGCCAGGCGCTCGGGCCCGGGCAGTACGTCGTCGCGCAACATGCTGATCGCCCGGCGGGCCTCTTCGAGCCCGGACTTGCCCAGGTAGTGGGCACGCTCGATGATCCCTGGCAGCCGGGGATCGCTGGGGTCTTCGGCCGCGAGCATCCGGGCGCCTTCCAGTTGCAGCATGAGCCCGGACAGGGAATGGGCGAGCACGTCGTGCATCTCCCTGGCGAGCCGCTGGCGTTCAGCCAGTCCAGCCGCCTGTGCCTGCGCGGCCCTGGCTCCCTCCAATTCGACCAGGAGCCGTTCGGCTTGGTGGTTGGCCTGCCCGAGCCGTCTCGCGAGCAATGTCATGCCAGGGAAGCCGACGATCGCGATGGCATCGAGCAGCGCCAAGGCCGGCGAGCCGTGGCTGACGGCCACCGCGACCGCCGCAAGGCACGCGATGCCGGCGATAGACAGGGCGATCGGGAAGCGATCTGGCACCCGTGGGGGGAGCAGCACGAGGCCTGCCAAGAGCCCGGCCAGGCCCGGTCCGTCCGGTTGCAGCCTCACCAGCGCCGCTGAACTGGCCAGGAGCATTACGGCGAAGATGGTGCGGACCGCCGCACGGCGGTAGCGGGCTGTCAGCGCGCCCAGCCCGCCCAGCGTGCACCCGCCCACAGCGATGGCGGTTTCCACGTCGCGGCTGATAAACCCTGGGTTCCGGCCGCTGCTGAACACGACCGCTGCCACCACGACAAAGAGCGGTGGGACGAGGCGGCGCATCCACCGGTGGGTTGCCTCCTGCTGCGCCCGCGCCCTGCGCAGCGTGTCGAGGGCGACGCTGGCCGCGGGGTCTGAGCTCATCTCATCAACGTTACGGCGCCGGCCCGAACGGCGTCATCTACAGGCAGAGACATGCTCTAACGCTGGGCAGATACGTCTCCACCCAGCGTTAGAGCGTGGTGGACTGGCAAGTTCCAACCCTGCGCCGAAGACGCTCCCGCCTCCGTCATCGCATGCTCTTATACCAGCCCAGCCAGGCCAGGGACCCGTGATGCTTCTGCCCCACCGCCGTTGGAAGGATCCGATGACCGCCGTTATCACCTTCGCGCTCTTCGCCAGACCGCCGCTGGCGGCAGCGGTCGCCGCCGGGGACATCGGGTGATCACCACGGCTGTCCCGAGCACCCCCGGCAAGCCGGCCGCGGAGAGCCGCTGGGCCGTGGAGACCCACGGGCTCACCAAGCGTTTCGGGGCGAATATTGCCGTGAACGGTGTTGAGCTCCTGGTCCCCTGGGGATCGGCGTTCGGCTACCTCGGCCCCAACGGCGCCGGCAAGACCACGCTCATCCGGGTGCTGCTGGGATTGACCCGCGCTGATGCTGGCACGATGTCCCTGCTCGGGTACCCGGTCCCGCGGCATCGCGACGCGGCGCTCGCTCGTGTCGGCGCCATCGTCGACGAACCCCGGTTCCACCGCCATCTCACCGGCAGGCAGAACTTGCGGCTTCTCGCTGCGGCGCGCGAACCGGCCGCGCGGGACCGCATCGGGCCAGCGCTAGAGCGCGTCGGCCTGGCCCACCGCGGCGACGACCGGGTCTCGGAATACTCGATGGGGATGCGCCAGCGGCTGGGGGTCGCCGCGTGCCTGCTCGGAGACCCCCAGCTGCTCCTTCTGGACGAGCCGATGAACGGGCTCGACCCGGCCGGAATGGCTGAGATGCGTGACATGATCCTCTCGATGGTGGCCGAGGGCCGCACCGTCGTGTTGTCCTCCCACCTCCTCGACGAGGTGGAGCGGACCTGTGACGCTGTCGCCATCGTGGACCGCGGCAGCATTGTCCAGCAGGGACCGATCTCCGAGTTGCTGGCGGGGGCGCCGATCGCGCTTGACGTCGAATGCTCCGAACCCGGCCGGGCCCGCGCCCTGCTCGCGGGCACCACCCTCGGTGCCCGCATCAAGGCCGTGCCATCGGCGCTGGGGCTGGAGATCACGCTGCCCGCGGGCACCGGACGCGACGTCATCGCCGAGATCAACCGCGTTCTCGTCGAAGGCGGAATCTCCATCTACCGGCTTCAGCCGGTCCAGACCTCGCTCGAATCGTGGTTCCTGCAAGTCACAAGCAGAGTGGGGGATCCGGAATGACAACCCGGCCCGCCCACGGCGCAGACCAGGCACGCCAGTTGGCGCCCACCGGTCACTCACGCGACCGCCGGGGATCCCCGATTCCCACCGCCGGCATGATCGCCACCAGAGTCATGGAGTTGCGCAAACGGCGCGGCCTCATGATCGCCCTCATCGTGGTGAACATCGGGTTCCCGGCAGTCTTCCTCTTCATCCGCCTGCTCGCCCATGCGTTCGCGCCGTACGCCAACCCGCCCGCCGGCGGCGACATGATCTTCGTGGTCCTGGTAGCCGGCTTCTTGCCCACCTTCGGCTTCATCGTCGCCACCACCGTGGGCTGCACGGCGGGATCGCGTGACCTCACCGAAGGAATGTTCCGGCACCTGGTCGTGACCGGCCGGTCCCGGCTGGCGCTGTACCTGGCCAGGATCCCCGCCGGACTGGCGATCGTCGTGCCGATGGTCGCGATCGGCTACACGATCGTCTGCGCGGTATGCGTCTTCGCCGCACCGACCTTCATCGATGACTCGAACGTGAACATACCTCCCGGCTTGTCACGCGCCGGCTTCGAGAACTGGGCCCGGGACCGCGCCGAGCCGATCATCTGCCTTCTCCCCTATAACGGCCACATCCCGGGGAATGTCGCGTGCCCCGGCCCGCCTCCCTGGTCGAAGTCAGCAGTCACCCCCAGCCAGCCTGCGCCCGCTAGGCTGGAAGCTCTGGCCGTCAAGATTGCCAGCCAGGGCTACCACGGTTACACCCAAATTCTCCGCCGCCCGTCGATCTCCCTCATGATCAAGGCCGGGCTGTGGATCGAGCTTGAAGCGGCCGTCGGATTCGTCCTCGGACTCGGGCTCGCGTCGCTGATGGGGCAGAGACTCGTCCCGGTGATCTTGCTGATCGTGCTCCAGATGATCCTGACGCCGATCCTTTCCGCGGTTGACATCCCCCATCTGCAGGACCTGCAACGATCATTCGTCGGGCTGGCCGTGGCGCACCTGGAACCATCCGGGCTGCCGATAGCATTCGGGCTGCCGGGGGTGGCCGGAGGCCTCGCGCGCCCCGGCGCCGCGCAATCACTGCTGCCCGAGTCGGCCACCCAGGCTCTCTGCGTCATCATCGTCTGGCTGTCGTGCTGGACGATCCTCGGCGCATGGCGAATGATGACCAGGGACGCCTGAGAAACGCCGTGCTTACCCCTGGAGACCTCCGCCCGTCCCACTGAGCGAGCGAGTGGACCCCGCGGCAGCAGGGTCACGGTCCGCTGCTGACGGTGCTGATGTGCATGGTCACGAGTGACTTGTCAGCGCAGCCCTGCCGGCTCAGCGGTGCAAACAGCGCGCTGTACTGGTCGGGCGGGTAGACCTGCAGCCAATGCACTTGTACCTGGTGGTGCAGGCAGTTGTTGCCGATCAGCACGTCGCTGACAGCCAGCGTGGCGTGCGCGGTCGCGCCAGGCTCCAGGGTGACCAGCGCTGGCGCCGTATTGCTGCCCCGCCCGGCGGGTGCGCCGACCTGGCTGCCACCCGGCGAGCCGACGAACGCGACTCCCGGGTAGCCATACATCGTGCATGCCGAGGTGGAGGCGTTGGTGAAGTCGACTGGATAGTAGATCGTGCCGGCGGCGCCGTTCGCCGCGCCCACAGTCAGCCGCAGGTCCGTGGTCAGGCACGGCAACGGCCCGGAAGGGGCCAGCGCCGCTGGTGTCGGCGACGTTGACGGCCTGATCGTCACAGTGACCGTCTTGACCGGCGCGGGAGTTCCGGAGGAGCCGCATGCGGTCCCGAGCAGAGCGATCAAGGTAAAGCAGCACGCGGCCAGCATCCGCTGACCCGTCATCGTGGGCGCTCTCATGGCAGAACATCTCTATTCATCTGATTCACGTAAACCATTTACGACACTGCTGCAGTTCAGCAGGTGACGTCGTGGACTTTGATGCGGTCGGCGAGTTCGTCGGGGGTCGCCGCCTTTCCTGCTGGCCAGGCCGCTTCGATGGTCTCTGAGCGGTCTCCTGGGCCTGGGTGCGTTGGCCGGCGTTGTTCAGAGCAAGCGCCAGTGGTGTGGGCGGAACCGGCAACTGCCCGGCAGGCTGGTCGACGTCCGGGACCGTTCGGTACCGGACGGCCACGCGCAACCGCCTCGAACAGCTCCCTGGCCGAGCCGGACAGATCGAGCGCCTCGCAGAGTAAACGGGCAGTCTCCTTGCGGGTGGTGCGGTTGATGCCACGCTCCAGGTCACTGACCGAGCGGACGCTGATCCCGGCAGCTTCCGCGAGTTCCTCCTGGGTCAGCCGAGCGGCCTGCCGTAGCCGTTTCAACAACTCAGCGAGCGTCGTCCCGGGTGCATCAGCCAAAGCCGGACCTCCCCTCGCCGGCGGTGGCGGGCCGGGCAGGGCCGGACGAGGCCGCCGGTGCCTCCCCAAGCCGAATATAAGGTGCAACGGATATGCCTGTCCTGCCCGGCCGGAGCCGAACGGACCATAGCTGTGGGCGATCCCGTGTCCGGTCCCCGGGCACGGCTGCTTCCTGATCAGCCGAGCAGGTCGGCGACGCCGGCGATGGCGGGTTCGATGGCTCGCTCGCGGACGTTGCCGAAGCCCATCACCAGCGCGGGTGGCGCCGCGGTGTCAGGGTTGCCGCGGTAGGCGCCGATGCCGTGCAACCCGACCCGCCGTTCACGCGCCGCGGCGATCACTGCCGTCTCGTCGGCGCCGGGTGGCAGAGGCGCGACAGCGTGGAATCCGGCCGCGAGCCCGGTGAGCTGGACCCGGGGGGCCTGTCTGGCGAACGCGCCGGTCAGTGCGGTGCGGCGGGCGGCGTAGACAGTTCGCATCCGCCGCAGGTGGCGGTCGTACCGGCCGGTTGTGAGCAGGGTGGCCAGGGCGAGCTGGTCTAGCATGCAGGAGCCGCGGTCGCTCATTTCTTTCTCGGCGGCGACCGCTGAGGTCAGTGGTGAAGGGGCGTGGACCCAGCCGAGGCGGACCGCGGGCGCCAGTGCCTTGCTGGCCGTGCCGAGCAGGAAGACCTGGTCTGGGGCTAGTCCCTGCAGCGCGCCGACGGGTTCCTTGTCGTAGCGGAACTCTGAATCGTAGTCGTCCTCGATCACGTACCCGCCGTGCCGCGCCCAGCCGGCCAGGGCGTGCCGCCGTGCGGGGGACAGGACCACCCCGGTGGGGGACTGGTGTGCCGGGGTGACCACGACAGCCTGGGCTCCGCTGGCCGCCAGTTCGCTGACCACGAGGCCTTGCCCGTCGACCGGCACGTAGGTGACGTGGATGCCCATCGCCAGGGCCGCGCGAACTGTTTCGTCGGCCTGCGCGCTGCCGTAGCCGGGGTCTTCGAAGGCCACGCACGTCACGCCGCCCTGGCGGGCCAGGGCGCGCAGTACCAGGTTGATTCCTTGCGCAAAGCCGGCGCTGATGATCATCCGCGCAGGGCTGGCGGCGGCGGCTCGTACCCGCCGCAGGTACCCGGCGAGGACCTCGCGCAGCACCGCGCTGCCGCGCGGGTCACCGTATCCCAGGTCCGCGGACGCGGCCTGGGCGCACGCCTGCTTGATGGCCCAGGCCCAGTCGGTACGCGGGAAGCTGGACAGGTCCGGTACGCCCGGTTGGAAGTCCGCGATCAGCGGCAGTTCCGGGGGCTGGCGTGCTGGCGAGGGCGCCGGGGGCGAGACCACGGCCGGGCCGGTCACGGGCTGGTCACCGGCGTGCTGGCCGCTGATGCCGGCGACCCGGGTGGCGGACCCGGTGCGGCTGGTCAGGTATCCCTCGGCCAGCAGCTGCCCGTAGCAGTCCTGCACCATGCCGCGGGAAACGCCGAGCTCACGCGCTAGCTCACGCGAGGACGGCAGCCGTTCCCCGGCGCGGAGCCGGCCGTCCCTGATCGCCTCGCGCACGCTCGCCTCCAGCTGGGCGCGCAGCGGCTGGCTGGCCGAACGGTCAAGCCGGACCAGCAGCTCCGGACTCAAACCGGACCACTCAATCGCCATGAAATCGGACCTTACCAGTGTGCCGGCTGGCTTCTACCGTTCTTGCTATGAGCACCTTGCCGCAGGCGCGGCCTGGTACCGCGGTCCCGGCCCGGCTCCTCAGCGTGCCGCTGGCAGCCACGTTCCTGGCCGAGTTCACCTCGCTCACCAGCTTTTTCCTGCTGCTGTCGGTGATGCCGATGCTGGCCGCGGCGGCCGGCGCCAGCAGCTCCGCTGCCGGGGTGATCACCGGGGCCCTGCTGCTCGGTACCGTGGCGGCCGAGGTCGTGGCCGCCGCAGCGATCAGGCGGTTCGGCTACCGGATGGTGCTCGCGGCCGGAGCCGTGCTGCTCGGCGCGCCGGCCCTGGCCATGCTCGCGCCCGAGCCCCAGGCCGTCATGGTGAGCGTCAGCTTGGTGCGCGGGCTCGGCTTTGGCATGTGCGGCGTGGCCACCGGCGCGCTCACCGCCACGCTGCTGCCCCCGGGACGGCGCGGTGAGGGGCTCGGCCTGCTCGGCCTCGTCTCCGGCGTCCCGGCGATTATCGCGCTGCCGGCCGGGGTCTGGCTCGCCGGACACCACCTGGCCACCGCGGCCGCGGCGATGGCGGCCATTGCCGGCCTGCTGCCGCTGGTGGCCATCCGCTGGCTGCCGGGCGGGCGCGAAGCACGCCGCAGCGCCCGCGCCACACGGAGGCGGGGCGTCCGCAGCTCCGGGCGGATGACGGGCGCCGCGCTCCGGCTGCCGCTGATCTTCGCCGCCGCCACCATCGCGGCCGGCGTGCTGGACTCGTTCCTGCCGCTCGCGAAGGGGATCCCCAGCAATCTCTGCTCGGCCGCCCTGCTCGTGCAGGCGATCACCGCCACGCTCAGCCGCTGGCAGGCTGGCAGGCACGGCGACCGCTACGGTCACGCCCGGCTGCTCATCCCGGCGCTCGCCATGGCGGCGCTCGGCATGGCCGCGATGATGGTGCTGGGCTCGCCCGTGGTGCTCTTCGCAGGCATGGTGCTGTTCGGCGCCGGGTTCGGGGTGATCGAGAACGCGACGTTCGCGCTGCTGATCGAGCAGCTGCCTGAGGCTAAGGCCAGCGCGTTGTGGAACCTCGCTTACGACGCCGGGTACGGCGCGGGCCCGGCCGTCTTCGGCCTGATCTGCGTCCGCACCGGCTACCCGGCGGGCTTCGCCCTTACCGGCGTGCTGATCCTCGCCGCGGTCCCGGTCGCCGTGCGCGAGCAGAAGGCCGTGGCCAGCGTTCCACGGCCAGTGTGACCTGCGCGCGCTGGCCAGGCGGCCAGTGCGGGCGGCCGGGTGCGATCGGCCGATGGGGATGCCGCGGACGGCCGCTTGCCCGGCGCTGCGGAACCGACGAGAGTCCCGGGCTGTTGCGGTGCTTTCGTGCTGTACGCAGGGGCGTGGTCATGGGACTGT
>Ga0187867_10002711_pt1 | contig 14529 bp, 13 predicted proteins | sample June2016WEW_13_1_FD_132976 | JGI IMG/M metagenome (GOLD analysis project Ga0187867, IMG submission 132976) | Peatland microbial communities from SPRUCE experiment site at the Marcell Experimental Forest, Minnesota, USA - June2016WEW_13_10 | ecosystem: Environmental > Terrestrial > Soil >... | reverse complement strand
TGCCTCGCGCGAGGTGCGCGAGCTGATTGCGCGTGGGGAATGCCGGCGGACCAGCCGTCCCCTACAAGCGGGCCTGTTGGAAGCAGCCATGGAATTGTGCCTGGCTGCCGGACATAACCCGAATGACGATTACCGCTGCGATGACGCGGAGCCACCCTCGCTGCTGGACGATTTGTTGCAAGTGCCGGACAGGCATCCCCTGGCACGGATCTTCAGCGCGTTGCGCTGGCGGGGAATCTGAGTGACGACGCCGGCGATTTGCGAGGAGCATGGGCAACGACAGGCCGGGAGGCCTGTCCTACTGCACGGGGCTTGGATCGCCACTCCCGCGGAGCTCGCCGAACTCGGGCCGGAGTGGGACGATTTGTTTCGGCGCGCAAACGCCGAGAATATCTTCGTCAGCTTCGGGTGGATGTCCACCTGGTGGAAACATTTTGGGAAGGGCCAGTTGGCGGTGATCGCCGTGCGCGATGCGGCCGGAAGGCTGGCCGCCGTCGCGCCCTTCTACATATCGCGTTCAGCCGCGGGCCTGGGTGCGCGCCGTCTTGGCTTCCTGGCGGATGAACATGTGGGGTCGGACTATCTGAATATCGTGGCCGAATCTGCATGCGAGGCAGCGGCGGCGGAAGAGATCGCGCGGATCCTATTTGCGCAGCATCGTCATTGGGACTATATCGAGCTGCGCGACACCGCGGATTCGCCGCTCCGGGCCGCCCTAACCGCTGGGCTGCGTGAGCGCGGCATGCGCGCCATCGAATCGACGCGGAGGGTATGCCGCTACATTCCACTGCCACCAACATTCGAGAAATACCTGTCCGGTATCGGCGCGAGCCTGCGCGCGAATTACCGGCGCCGGTGGCGCGCTCTCCAAGCTGAACATCGAGCCGAATGCGTGGCTGTTTCGGAGGCCGCCGCATTGGAGCGCCACTTCCCCGCCCTGATCGCCTTGCATCGCATGCGCTTCGCGCAACGAGCGGCCGAGAGCGCATTCCTGGCGCCCAAGGTTCCGGAGTTCAATGCCGAGGCCATGCGAGTTTTGGCAGCGCAAGGGGCAGTCAGGTTGCTCCTGCTGAAAGCCAGCGGCGAAAGCGTGGCGGCGCTGTACGGCTTCTCTGTGGGGGGGACGTTTCAGTTCTACCAGTGTGGTATGCACCCCGGTTGGACGCGTTATGGTCTCGGGCAGGTCTTGATCGGCAACGCCATTGAGCACGGCATCGCCGCCGGGCATAACACCTTCGACTTCTTGCGCGGCGACGAAGCCTACAAGGCGCAATGGGCAGGTTGCGAGAGAGAGAATACCACGCTGCGCTTTTTCGACCGGCGGCCGGCGAGCGTCGTGGCGCGCTGGAGTCTGCGGATTTCCGCGGCGGTGCATAGCGCCGCGCGCAATATAAGAGAAGGCGTCCGCAGGAGTGCGGACACGGCACGTTGAAAGCGTTCGCCACAAGGTAAACTCACCGCATGACCGGGTCCAGAAATCTCGCGGACTACTATCATTGGGATGCGGCGGACAGGGGTGTCCGGATCTTCATGCACGCCGTCATGGCGGACCGCCTGCAAGCCGAGGTCTACGACGCGGGTATGGAAGTTGGCGGAATCCTGCTGGGCAGCGTGGCAGACGATCGGGCGACGATCGTCATCGACGACTTCGTGCCGGTATCGTGCGCGCGCGCAGGCGACAGCCTCAACCTGGAAGCGGCCCTGTTACGTACGGCGCTGGCGGGATGCGAAGCGCCCGATGCGCCCGTTGTCCTCGGGTTCTACCGCAGCCATATGCGCGATGGCTTGTCGCTGTCGCCCGACGACCTGGAAGTGATCGACAGCTACTTCCAAACTCCGGCGAGCGTGTTTTTGCTGGTCAAAACCGTCGCCGGCAGCAGAGCTTGCACGGCCGGTTTCTTCTTCTGGGAGGACGGCCGCATCGAACCGGAATTCAGCTCCCTGGAGGTGGCGCTGGGGCGCACGGCGCCATTGCCGTCCACCGGGAGCGAAGCGGCGGATTTGGCGCCCCCGTTGGGCGACCCTCTGAATGACGATCTGCCCAGCGATCTGGCGGAGATGTTCCGCCGAGCGGCGTTGCCCGAGCCGGGCGTCAGGGCTGCCGCGGAGACTGACCCGCCGATCGAATCCAACAAGGTTCGACTCGCATGGCAGGGTTTGTTGTTCAGAGCCGCCACGATCGTGATTGCCACCGTGGCGCTGGTGATATCGGTGGTGACCTACTTTGGCGCGTCGCGGCCGCCGCGCGAAGATGCGGCCGGGTCCACGCCCGCTTCGATACTAGGGCTGCAAGCGGAGCGGAATCCGCCTGACCTGCTGGTGACCTGGAACCGGAATGCGCGTGAAATCGTGGTGGCGCGGCGCGCCACCTTATGCATCCGCGACGGAAGAACTGAAAGAATCGTGGAACTGGACAAGGATCGACTCGCGCGCGGCAGCTATCTTTACACACCTGCCAGCGACGACGTTCAGTTCCGACTGGAGGTGTATGGGCCGGACGACGGGAGCGTGGCTCAATCGGTTCGGTTTTCCGGCGGCGGGGGGAGCTGAGCGCGCGCTACTCTATACCTGGAGCAGTTCGCGCACTTTCCCCAGCAGCGTCTCCAATTCGAAGGGCTTGGCTAAGGTCGGAGTACCCGCCGCGCTATCGGAATGGCCATTCAGGAATAGCGTCCGCAAATGCGGCTGCGCGCTTGCCAGACGTTCGGCCAGGTCCGGCTCAGGCTCGCTGATCAGCAAGTCCGGCGGCCCCTGCGTCTTCGCCATTTCCAGTGCGTCACCAGTGGCGGAAGCCGCGAGCACGCGGTATCCGCGCTTGTTCAGGATATTCGCCATCACTGTCCGCAGGCCGTCGTTCTGCTCCATCAGCAGAATTGTGGGGGCCGGCGGGGCCACGGATTCCGGCTGCGCCATTGGCAAATAGATTCTGAAGGCCGCTCCCTTTCCCGGCTCGCTATCGGCCCACAAGCGGCCGCCCATCTGGCGCACGATCCCCTGCACCGCAGCCAGCCCTAATCCACGCTTGCCATGCGGCTTGGTGGTGAAGAATGGCTCGCAGAGATGGTCCCAGCTCTGGTTGTCGAAGCCCGCTCCGCTGTCGGCCACCTCCAGGATGGCGTAAGCGCTGCTGGCATCAGTGCGCGCAAACAGGGGGTCGTCCGGCGAAGCGTTGCGCGTCGCGATACGGAACGTCCCGCCGCATTCCATCGCATCGCGCGAATTGGCCGCCAGCTCGAGAACGATTTGCCGCACCTGTGCGGGGTCCGCCAAGATGGGCGCCACGTCCGGGCTCAGATTGGGAACAAGCTGGATATCCCGCCCCAGGATCTGTTGGAGCGCGGGTTGCATGCCCTCAATCAGTTCGTTGAGCTGGAACCGGCGGCTTACCAGCGCCTGTTGTCCGGTATAGGCGCGTAACTCCCGGACAATCGCGGCCGCATGATCGGCCGCCTTACGGATCCGGCCGGCCTCCGGCAGCGCAGATTGGCCGAGTGTCCGCTCCATTTCGGAGAACTCGCCGGTCATTCTGGCAGCCAGCGAGCGCTGCGCATCCATCCGCTCGGCCAGTCGCGCGCCGGCGCGCATGGTGGCGTCCCGCACCTCCAACTGGACCCATCCCCCAGCCAACTCACCGCCACTGATTTCCAGCAACAGGCGGCTTCCGCTGGCGGTCCGCAAGGGCAACTCGGCGCCTTCCACCAGCCCGCCAGAGCGCAGGTGCTCGAAAACTTCGGCGCCGGCTGCGGCATCGTCGATGAGCGGCGGCGCCCAGAAATTGAAGCCCACCACTGCGTCGCGGGGGCGTCCGCACAGGCGCAGAAACGCCGGATTCGCTTTCGTCACGCGGCCGGTGTCCCTTTCCACCAGCAACACGCCCGCGCGTAGGTTCTGAAACGCGTCGGCGAACATATCGTTGGAAGTCATGGGAGCCTTCTTCCAGTGTTTCACAAGGCAGGAAGGCTGCGCGTAATGCTGGTACAGGTTTAAGTACTGGCGAAGCAGCCCGTTAGTTCTGGCCGCCGCCGCTTTGCACGTTGTTCATGCGGGCCAGTTCTTTGCGGAACAGGGGATTCGAAGGATAATCGCGCGCCAGGCTCTCCAGCAGCTTCTCGGTTTCGCGCGGACGTTTCTCGCGCAGGTCGATAATGCCCAGCAGGATCTTGGCGAACGGCGCGAAGTAGTGCCCCTCTCGCACCACCAGTTCCAGGTTCTTGACGCCCTGCTCCTTGCTGCCCTGCACGTTATCGAACCGCACGAACCAGCGGATGAAGAACGGCAGGCTGCCTACCATGTACTCCGATATGCCGGCGGTAATGTAAGCGTCCACGCAAGGGGGATTCAGCTTCAAAAGCTGCTGCGCGTAACTGTTGGACCGCTTGGCGGGCGATAGGCTGGCGATCTGGTGTTTCTCCACGAACGCCATGTAGTCGGTGGTCACGCCCTCGACGATGGACATGGAAAACAATGCCTGGCGGTCCTGCGGGTTGGCGGCTAGCGCCGCGTCCGCGCGCGATTGCGCGTCCTCCAGCGCCTTCAAGAATTTCGCCCGCACATCCGGATCGGGCCGCAGAGCTCTTTTTTCGGCGATGTGCTTGTCGCTAGTCAGGAACTCGGACTCAAGGATACCGAGCCGGTCCAATTCGTAGAAAAGGTACGCGGCGGCACGAATGGCGTACCCTAGGGGCTCCCGCGGGTGCGCCCCGATATATTTGTTGATGTCCGCATGGGCCGCCGGGAAATTGAAATTGTAGAGTTGATCGAAAGCTTGCGCGATTTCGGGGGACTCCGTGCCACAGGCGCTTCCGCCTCCCCCTGCCGCCACGATGGGCGCACATATCAGGAATCCAAATACCCAGAGCCGGAACATTCTCCCCTATCCTAGCAAGCGGGGGACAGGCCACGTCACAGCCATGCCGCCTATCCTACCGCAGACGTTCTGCTACGACTGTGATTTCACGGTCCCGCGCCTGCCGCACTACTTTGTGAACCGTGCTCCCCACCCCGCCCCAAAATCCCCGCGCGCCCGCGCGCCCCAGAAAAATCTGTGTGATATTCTGCTCGCGCGCGAAATCCACGATGGTGCGCGCCACATCCTTACCTTTCAAGACGTGCGTTTCAATATGCAAGTTGCGCGCGAAGGTCAAATGCTTTTCGAGCGCCCCGCTGCGGCCTCCGGTTCCGCCGCTCCTGGAATTGCGTTGCACGTGGACCGCCAGACAGTCCGCATGCAAGTAATCCGCCACCCTTTTTCCGCGGCGGATCAGTACGGCCGTAGACGGTCGCTCCGTCAGGCAAATGAGAATGCGTTCATGGCGCGCGGGGGCTTGGGCCGCGGGCCGCGCTGTGGGCGTCAGGCCCCGCGCCGGCGCCTCCAGGTCGGAAAGCCGGCCTTCGACTTCGTGCGCGGTGTGGCGCAGCGCCATCTCCCGCAGGGCCGTCAGATTCGCCTCTGTGAAGAAGTTCTCCATGGCCTTCTTGGCCTTGTCGGCGGTATACACAACGCCGCGGTGCAAGCGATTCTGCAAGGCCTCCGCGGTCAAATCCACCAGTACCACCTCGTCCGCCGCATCCACCACCCAATCGGGCACGGTTTCGCGCACGCGCACGCCGGTGATATGCCAAACTTCGTCGTTGAGGCTTTCCAGGTGCTGCACGTTGAGCGTGGTCAGAACATCGATGCCCGCCTGCAGCAGCAACTGCACATCCTCCCACCGCTTCAGCCGCGGCGAGCCGGGCACATTGGTGTGCGCGAATTCGTCCACCAGGCAAACCGCCGGCCGGCGGCGCAGGATAGCGTCCACATCCATTTCTTCGAACACCGAGCCACGGTATTCGATCTGCTTGCGCGAGATGAACTCCAGGGCCGCCGTCTTGGCGATGGTGTCCTGCCGGCCGTGGGGCTCGAAGTACCCAACCACTACATCCACACCCTTACGGCGCAGTTCCTGCGCTTCATCGAGCATCTGGTAGGTCTTGCCGACGCCCGCCGCATAGCCCAGAAAGACCTTCAGCCGGCCCTTGGGCAGCGGAGGCTCGGCGGCGGAAAGTGGGGCTTCGACAGGACCGCTCATAGGGTTTGCGGATGCGGAAAGATGCGCACATCGATATCGGTGGCCGCCCGGATTAGCCGGTCCACCGGGCTGTGCGACCACATCTCACTCCAGCGGTTGGGAGCGCTGTGGCCCACGAAAATCTGCGTCACCTTTTGCTCCCGTGCAAACCGGATGATGGCGTCAATGGGATCCGCGCCGTCCAACACGTGAACATCGGCCTCCAGTTCTATGGCGAGCGCCAGGTTGGCGTCCATGGTGGCTTGGTCCTTCGCGGCCAGCCCGCTTTGCTGGACGTAGCAGACCAGCAGATTGCCGTGGAACCGGTCCGCGTTGCGCCGTCCGCTGCGCAGCATGGCGGCCGCATCGCTGCGCGGCGTGATGCATACCAAAATGCGCTCCTGCGATCCCCAGCGCAGTTCCACGCCGTGCGCCCGCAAATAGCCCTCGAGTTGCCCGTCGATCACATCCGCCGCCAGCAGCAAGGCGAGTTCCCGCAACTCGGAAAGCCGGCGGCGCAGATCCCCCGGCTCCAGCGTGGTGGCGCGCTGCATCATGTCGTCGACGGCGGCATCCACCAGCACGATCTCGTCGGCGGAACGCAGGAATCGCTCCGGCACGGTCTGCAACGCGCGCTTACCGGTGATGCGCTCCACGGCATCCTGCTGTTCTTCGATATGCTGCAGATTGATGGCGGTGATCACCGAGATGCCTTGGTCGAGGATGTTGTCCACATCCTGCCATCTTTTCGGATTGCGCGTGCCCGGCGGATTGTCATAGGCCAATTCGTCCACCAGGCAGACCCGCGGATGGCGGCGGAAGATAGCCGCGACGTTTAACACTTCGTACTCGTTTCCGCCGTAAGATTCCCTGAGCACGGGAATGTACTCCAGGGTGGCCATCAAGGCTTCCAGATCTGGCGTAAGCGGAAACTGGATGGCGGCCACCACCACGTCTTCGCCGCGCTCCTTGCGCCGCCGGCCTTCGTCCAGCATGCGGAACGACTTGCCCACGCGCGAGGCGTAACCCAAAAATACTTTGAGCCGGCCGCGGCGGGCGCGGCGTTCCTCGGCTTGCACGCGGCGTAATAACTCGTCGGGGCTGGGGCGTTTGTCGATACTGGCCGGCAAGTTGCTGAGTATCCTCTCGTCATCCATTCTGCCACGGCCGTCCTCCGGAACAAAAAAGCTTATAGGGGGGAAAAGAAATTTCGTCTTGACCCTTGCGCGCCCTTTGATTCACTCTACTTAGATGAGGAAAATCCACTTCTCCGCCAAAATGGCCGTGCTGCTGGCCGCTGGACTCGCGGGCCTGCTATGCCTGCCGGGCCGCGCCGACGACGGGCCGAAGCCGGACCCGGCCGGTATCTTCACGGGCGACAAGACCTCCGCGGTAGACGCAGGCGGCAACACGTTCACGGTGCCGGCCCCCACGGATAAGAGTTCGCCGGACTATCTGAAGAACAAGAAGGACTTCGACGACTACCAGTCGCAGGCGGCCAAGGAACCGCTGGCGGTGAAACTGGCGGACTCGGTGGGCCACGTCCGCGTCGCCACCAATTTTGCATGGACCCTCAATACTGGCTACCTGGTGCTGTTCATGCAAGCCGGATTCGCGCTGCTGACCTGCGGGCTGGTACGCAAGAAGAACGCCGGCCATCTGATGATGCTCAATTTCGTGGCGTATGTGTTCGCATTTCTGGCGTATTACGCGGTGGGTTACGCGTTCCAGTTCGGCGCGGTAGCGGTTAACGCGGCGCCGGGGAACCTGGGGGGCGTCCCGACCCTGAACCACTACCTGCTGGGCAGCGGGCAGTGGGGATTCCTGGGCGGCAAAGGGTTCTTCATGTCGGGCGCGGGTTACGACGCCGGCAGCAACTGCCTGGCGCTGTTTGAAGTCGTGTTCATGGAGACGGCCGGCTATATCATCGTGGGCGCCATCTGCGAGCGCATTACGTTTTGGGCGTTTCTGTTGTGCGAATTGTTCATCGGGGCCATTCTGTATCCGGTTTTCGGCTGCTGGGTGTGGGGCGGCGGATGGCTATCCCAAGTGGGCGTTACGATGAACCTGGGCCACGGATACGTCGATTTCGCCGGCTCCACTGTGGTACACGGCGTGGGAGGATTCTGCGCCATGGCGTTGGCCATCATTTTGGGACCGCGCCTGGGCAAGTACGGGAAGGACGGAAAGCCGCGCGCTTTTCCGGCGCATAATCTGGTCTATGTGGTAACGGGCACCTTCATTCTGCTGTTCGGCTGGATGGGTTTCAATCCCGGCTCGACCCTGGGCGCCACGGACCTGCGCATTTCCGTGATTGCCATTAATACGAATCTGGCGGCGGTGGCCGGTTCAGCGACTGCGCTGCTGGTTTGGTACTTCATGTTCGGCAAGCCGGATGTGACCATGGCTTGCAACGGGATGCTGGCCGGTCTGGTGGCGATTACCGCGCCATGCGCGTTCGTGTCTCCTAATTCCGCGGTGGTGATCGGCGTGTTGGCCGGGATACTGGTGTGCATGGGTGTGCTGTTCAACGAGCGTGTGACGAAGATCGACGATCCCTGCGGCGCCATTTCGGTACACGGCTTCTGCGGGTGGCTAGGAGCGGTGTGCGTGGGCGTTTTCGCGGATGGAACTTACGGTTCCGGTTGGAACGGCGTGGGCGCCACCAGTTACCTGGGACACGCCGGCCAAGGGGTGACGGGTTTGCTGTATGGAGACACGCGCCAGTTCTTCACGCAGCTCGGCGGCGCCACGCTGATGGTGGTGTGGGCGTTTGGCGCGACATACCTGGTGTTCTCCGTGGTGAACAAAGTGAAGTCGATGCGGGTGCCGGCCGAGGTGGAGTTGGAAGGGCTCGATGTGCCCGAGTTCGGAATGCGTGCGTATCCGGAGGACGCCATAGTTACGGTGGAGTGACAAGGCAGAAGACAGGAGACAGAAGACAGAAGTCAGAAGAAGTCAGCCACGGAGGCGGGCTCGTAACCAGTCCGCCAGTTGCGCCAGCGGCACGCCGGTCTGTTCGCCTGTCGCCATCTCTTTGATTGCCACGGCGCCTTCGCGCAATTCATCCGGCGCCAGGAACACGGTGAAGCGCGCGCCGCGGCGGTCGGCGTAACTGAAGAACTTGCCAGGCTTGCCGGCGGAGAACGCCAAGTCGGTTTGGATACCGGCGGCCACGAGTTCCGCGGCAATGCGCGCGGCGTCCCGGCTGAGCGCGGCATCGAACATGCCGACACATACCTCGACTTTCGGCCTGTCAGGCGTGAGTCCCTTTAACTCGGTCAAGATCTCGGCGATGACGACGTCGCCGAAGCCCATCCCTACAGCCGGACGCGGGGCGCCGGTCATGTCGCCGAACAGGTTATCGTAGCGGCCACCGCCGAAGATGGCACGGAAGCGGCGTTCGACGTCGAACCCCTCGAAGACCGCGCCCGTGTAGTAGGACAAGCCCCGCACCACGCCGGAGTCGAAGCGCAGGTAGTCCGCGAAGCCCATGGCATCGGCGAGATCGAGCAGGCGGCGCACATCCTCCGCCGCCGGACTGGCGGCCAACGGTCCGGACGACAGGCTGTCCACGGCTTCGCCGGCCAGTTGCCCGATCACTTCGTCGGCGGTCTGGGCGGCGAGTCCTTTTTCAGCAAGCATTTCTTTGAGGGTCTCGACCGGCACCTTGCCCTTCTTGTCGAGCACCATGAAGACGTCCACATGCTGTTCACGCGGGACACCCAATTCACACAGCAGATACGCCACCACCTGGCGGTTATTCACATGGATGCGCACGTCGCGCGGCCCCAGGCCCAGCCGGGCGAGCGCGTTCGTGACGCACGCCAGAATCCAGGCTTCGGCCTGCACGGAGGGCTCGCCCACGACATCGAGATTCCACTGAAAGTGCTCGCGCTTGCGGCCGCGAGTCATGCGCTCGTAGCGGAAGCATTGCCCGATGGTCCACCATTTCGCTGGAAACAGGATCTGCTGCGGCCGCGCGCTGATCATGCGCACCAGCGACGGCGTCACCTCGGGACGCAGGGCGAGTTGCCGGTTGGATTTGTCCTCGAAGTGATAGATCTGTTGCGCGACCTCTTCGCCAGCCTTGCGCGCCAGCAACTCAAAGGATTCCACCACGGGCGGCTCGAAGCGCTGGAATCCGTGCAGACTGGACGCATCGGTCCAGGCGGCGAAGATGCGGTCGCGCAGATCCAGGTCTTCGGGATAGAAGTCGCGCATGCCGCGCGGCGGCTCGAATTGCATACAGTATTAGTGTAGACGCTCGCGGGACCACAGGCCTACAGCAGGCGGAAGTTCACTTCGATGGTCGCCGACACACTTACCGGCTGGCCGTCCTTAGAGGCTGGCCGGAATTGCCATTGGCTGATGGCCTCCAGGGCATTCTCGTCCAATCCGAGTCCCACTCCCCGCAAGATCCGCGGTTCGCGGGCGACGCCGTCGGTTCCGATCACCACCGCGACAACCACGGTGCCTTGCAACCGCGCGACCCGTGCTTCCTCGCTATACTGCGGATCCGCTTTTCGCACAACCGCCGGGGCAGACACGCCGTGGCCCACGCGAAAAACGCCAGGGGCTGGGGCAGGGCTTGCGGTAGCGTGCGCTTTCCTTATGGCTGACGCGCGCTCGTCAAGATCGCGGGCCTGGTCCTCCCGGCCCTGCGCACGCAGGAACTGCGTGTAGACTTGCGTGATGATGGCGGCATCGATCGACTCCGGGTCCTGGGCAGCCAGCGCAGCCTGAAAGAGGCGTTCGGCATCGTCGGGTTTCTGTTCCGTCTGCCGTACTACCGCCATCCACATGAGCGCGGTTCCGGCTTGGGCAGGATCGACTTGCTGTATGTGCTGGAAATGTGCGAACGCCTCCGCGTAGTCGCGTTTCGCAACAGATGCGAGGCCCAGGTGCGTCAGCGCCCGCGCGGCTTCCGGCCGCTCCCCAATGATTTTGGCGGCACGGGTGTACAAATCTCCCCCAGGCTTGGGGTCGCTCTTTTGCTCGAATTCGGCCAGTTTGATCAAGCCCACGCCATATTCCACGCTTTGCTCGCCGGCTACCTCGGCGCGAATCGCAAGGGCGGCCTCCAGAAGCTTTTGCGCCGTATCGTATTGGTGCGAGAGCGTGGCGGCCTTAGCGGCAGCGTCCAATGCTTCATAGTTTTTCTGGGACTGGGCGGTGCGAATGGCGGCGTCCACGTCGGCGGGAATTGCCGGTGGCGGCGTTTCTTGTGCGTGTACCGCGGCGATCGGCGCGACGATCCCCACCGCCAACGTCGCGACTGCCAGGATGGACGCGCGGCTGGGCGCGGCCCGCTTGACGCCGGAGTCCAGAATGGCCAGCAGGCGGCCTTCAAGTTGCGAGCGCCGGGCTATTCCGGGCGCCGCCCAAGCCATCACCGGAGAGTTCTGCATGGTGCGCGCAAGGTCCAACAGGTGGCTGGCGTATTCCGCGGCGCAGGCACCCGTGTTCAGCACCAGGTCGTCGGCGGCGCGCTCGCGCTCTTTAAGGAATTCACGCCAGGCAGTCCATGCCAGCGGATTCCACCAGTAGAGATCTACGGCTGCACGCGCGAGGAGGTGCGTGGCTGCATCGCGGCGCCGTACGTGCGCCAATTCATGCAGCAACACGACGCGGCGCTTCTCATCGCTCCAGGCGGAGGCATTCGCGGGCATGAGAACGGCCGGTCGCCGCATTCCAAACGTCATCGGCATAGAGCCTGGAGCGGTCTCCAACACAGCCACCGGGCGGCGAATCCCGAGGGTTCGCGCCAGTGCGCCGCCGAGAACGCCATCGGGAAACGGGCCAGCGGAGCGGCGCACGCGCCAGGCAAGGGCATACGCCAACAGCGTGCGCCCGAACGCGGCGGCCGCGCCGGCGGCCCAAAGCAGCAGCAGCCCCATGCTCCAATCCGGGCGCCATGCGGATGGACGCAGTGCGGTTGCCACACCGCCCGCCGCCGCGGGCAGGACAGTGCCATTGTTGGCAGGCGATGCGACGGTGGTCCGAAACCGCGCGCCGACCGGCGACGGAAGTACGATGCCGGAGAGCGGGACGCGCAGCGCCGGCAGAGCGGCCGAAAGGAAGGGCAGCGCCAGAATGGCGGCGAATGCCGCGGTCCAGATCAGGTGCCGCGTGGCTGCGGAATGTTTGCGCAGCACGAACGCCGCGATCCACGCGACCGCCAGCACCACGGCGCTCTTCACCGCGGCGCCAGCCAAAACGTAAAACCACGTTGTCAGATTCCACTCGAACATCTACTTATCCTCCCTTCTGGCTTTATCGATGATCTCCGCCATGCGATCCAATTCCGCACGTGTCAGACGCGTAGACGAGACGTCCAGCAACGCGGCCACCACCTGGTCCGGCGCGTCCTTGAAAAACGTATCCACCAGGTGTTTGACGGCCGAGCGTTTGGCTTTGTCGCGCGGCACGGTGGGCAGATAGACGTACTTCAGTCCTTCCGCTTGGTGCCGGATGTGACCCTTTTCCTCCAGGACGCGGAGCATGGCGCGCACCGCTGAATAGCTGGGGGCGTTGGGCATGGCCTCTCTGACCGCGGAAGCCGACGATTTGCCCCGTTGGTAGAGGGTATCCATGATCTGGCGCTCGCGGCGGCTCAGCGCGCTCATCGGGCCGGCGGCCGCGGTCATCGTGAGGGCTCCTGCTGGTTTCTTAGCAGCATGCTAGAAAATTAGCATATCCGAGTTTGTCCTGTCAAGAGGAATATTGGGAGAGTCTTGGGTGTCGCGGCCGCGATCAGATCCTAGCAGAGGCTGGGGCAGGCGGGTTCTGAACTTCACACTCGCGTACTAGAATTAACAGGTCGCCGCATTGACCTCCCGTAGATAGAAGGGCATAATCGGTCCATGAAGTCCTATATTGAGCCGGCATTATCCCTGCTTGCCTTACTCTGTGTTCAAAGTGTTAACTTGTGCGCGGGTACGCTCTCCGCCAGCGCCACCTTCACGGACACGGAGGTTAGCCCAGGTGTCTACCAGTACGACTTGACGCTGGACAATACCGGCACAACCAACATCGGCACGTTCTGGTTCGCGTGGGTTCCCGGCGAAGGCTTCATGACAACTGCTCCCACCGATATCCAAGCGCCGTCCGGTTGGACCGACATGACGACTAACAGCGGCGGTGCAATTCAGTGGCTCGACTCCGGCGTGCTGGGTCAGGGGATGTCTCTTTCCGGCTTCGAATTCGACAGCACGTTAACTCCATCTGAACTGGCGGGCGATGCGACGTCTTTCGTTTATATCGGCGCGCCGTTCGGGGATCCCGGATTTGAATTTGTTGCTACTCCAGCGCAAGGTTCGGTACCAGAGCCTGCCACGATCTTACTTAGTGCTTTAGGAATCTGTGGTGTAATAGTTGGCTGGCGCCGGCGTGGGAATCCCACTCACCCTACAAACTGACGCCAATCCACGCCGCGCATAGCTTGAATGCCGCCGTGAACGTCTGCGGCGCATGTCCGCCCTCCCATTTCCAGAGGCACCCCCCGGCTTTCATCAAGCGGATGACAGAATGGCGTTCGGTCCGTTGAAAGCGCCAGTGCTATCATTATCGCTGGCTGAATTGCAAAGGATTGTGGTTGACACGAACGTTTTCGCAGGTGCTCTGCTGCGAAAAGAAGGACAACCGGCAAGTACTGCGCGCCTGCCTTGAGCAGCGATGGCGGCCCCTCATGGGCCGAGCCCCACTGCTGGAATATGAAGAGGTTCTGGGGCGCGAGCCGGTATTTCGGCGGGCACCGTTGTCCGCCGCCGAGCGCCGCGAGCTGTTTGAGGCATTCTTGAGTGTCTGCGACTGGGTACACGTTTATTATCTGTGGCGCCCAAACTTGCCCGACCTTCGTTTCCCGAACTTGCGAGTCTTGTCCCCCAGAGACGCCTTGAGGGAGTTGTTATGAGCACACTGACGATTCGAATTCCGGAAGGTAAGCACGTTCGCTTGCGCAGCCTCGCAAAAGCGCGAGGCATGAGTATCAACCGACTGATGGACGAATTGGCATCCTCGGCATTGACGCATTATGACACCGAGACCCGGTTCAAAGCACTGGCTCAGCGCGGCTCCGGAAAACGGGGCTTAGCGCTGCTCGATAAACTCGATCGAGCCTTCGCAAAGGGGCGTTAGGCGCACAAGCAACCCGGGTTAGCCAGAGCCAAGACGGCGCTGCGGCGCGTGTCAAGCACTTTGAGACACCCGGCATAAGATATTTAGTGACGATCTTCCTTTGTCTGTGGGTCGGGTGGAGGCGGCTTGTTGATCCAAACCTTCGAAGGTAAAGGCAGTGGTTTTGGAGGCTGCCGAACGAAGCGATCCGGGTGCGCCAGGTAAGCGGCATCTAGCACCACCTGCCGGTGGGCCAAGACGGTCGTCGCCTAATGCGACACCGGAACGAGTGTCAGACCATCGAGATGCTCAAAGTCACGATAGTCCGCGGTGACCAGCGCGAGATCCCACTGTATAGCTG
>Ga0187867_10002707_pt1 | contig 14541 bp, 9 predicted proteins | sample June2016WEW_13_1_FD_132976 | JGI IMG/M metagenome (GOLD analysis project Ga0187867, IMG submission 132976) | Peatland microbial communities from SPRUCE experiment site at the Marcell Experimental Forest, Minnesota, USA - June2016WEW_13_10 | ecosystem: Environmental > Terrestrial > Soil >... | reverse complement strand
TGAACAGACCGTTGTTGATCAGGGTCTGACCGGCGGGCGTGGGCACGCCGGCAGCGATGCTGTTGTTGTAATTCTGGATCACTGTGTTGATGTTGTTGGCCTTGATGCTGCGGCCAAAAGAACCGATGCCGGTTCCGGGCAATACATCTCCATAGCCGCCGTTGGAGCCGAAGCTGCCATCGCCGGTACCGTCGCCCGTAATATCCGTCAGAAAAATTCCACCTGGATTTCCACTGGGACTGAGGGTGGGAGTGACCGGCAAAGGGCTGTAGAAATGCCCAATCACGCCGAGGCGGAACTTGTAAGGCAAATCCATCGATCCGCCAAACGAAAGCTGATTCTTGCGGTCCAGCCCGTTGGGACCGAGGTATTTGAGGGGGTGGTTGAAGTCAGTGGCAATGTTGATGAAATCGTTGTCGGTTGCCATGGCCACGTATTTCGACAGCGAATAAGAGACCTGCACGTTCATGGCCCGAATGTAGCGCGTGGGAGTCTTCAGATCTTGTTTGAGGGAAAGCTGCAGCCCGTTGTATACGGCACGACCGCTGGGGAACAGCATCTGGTTGGCGCCCACGTTGGGGTTGATGCCGGGGAACGCGGCAGCGGGTTCTCCCACGACGGCGCACGGGACGCCAAAGCAAAGGGAATAGCCCGAATCAAGGCCGTTGCCTGCGTAGTCCGAGATGGTGGCGGGCCGGGGCACCCAGGTTCCAAGGTCGGTTGTACCAGTTGCTGGATCGGTTGGACAGTTACCCGTATAAGAGCCGGTAATCGAGCTTATTCCGCAGTTCGCGAGGGTTGTGTTGACGGCGGTCTGGGCCGCGCCCTTATTAAAGAAGCGCGCATCCCCGACGTGGTTGGTGTCGATGGCCAGCAGACTGTGCGTTTCGATGTTGCGGAGGTAATCCGCCGTGACGACCATTCCCTTGCGGATCTCTTGCTCAATGCCGAAGTTCATCTGTACGGAACGAGGACTGACGTATTTCGGATAGAGCAGGTCTGTGCCCGTGACATCGAGCCCGTCCGCAAGTGTGTTTGGATTGTTGACATAGGACGGATTGACGGCCGGTCCAGCCGAAACCGTGGCCGCCTGATATTGTTGCTGATTCGCCAGGATCTGGGAGGCGACGGTGCCGATGGCGCCCCCGCAGATTCCAGACCAATCTTGAACAACGCCGTTGGGTAAGGTGAACTCGCCACCCGAGCCGCCTGAGCAGACCGTCGGATTGGCTAAGAATAATCCACTCGCAAGGCGCGCGGGTCGGTCGAACTCGAGGTTGTTCCAGATCGAGTTCTCGTAGAAGAGTCCAATGCCGCCGCGAATGACGGTTTTGCCGGAGTGCCGCGGATCCCAGGCGATTCCGATCTGTGGAGCAAGATTCTTGTTGGGTTGATTGACGCGGGCCCCGAGGTTTGAGTAATACTGATTGTCAAAATTCTGGTTGAAAGGCTGCGGAAGGCCGGGCAGATCGGCGTCGGAACGCCCGGTATCGCGCACATAGCGGAGGCCGTAGGTCAGGGTGAGACCTGGCTTAATCTTCCAGGCGTCGCCGAAATAGAAAGACAGTCGATTGTCAGGACCAGAGCCGCCGGCGGGAAACCCGAAGGCTGGAATTTCCGAATCGTAGCCTTGTCCGTTGCCCAACTGTATCGTGTTAGCCGGATAGTTGAGAGGGTTATTGCAGCCGTTTGGGAACGGCAGAGTCGGGCTGGGAACGCAATCGCCCACGTTGGCATTGACCGCTGGTCCCAACGCCAGGAAGCTGGCAAAACCGCCGCCAAAAATATGATTCAGGCCGCCGCCGTAGCGGAGAATGTGCTTACCCACGGCTTTGCTGCCGTCATACTTGAACTGATGATCGGACTGGTAAGTCTGCTGGGGCGCCAGGAAGCTTGGTCCGGAGCAGAAAGGGTCAGCGCCCGGAGTCAGGCAATCGGGATCGCTGCCGATGGCAAGTTCTATGCCGGGCAACGGGTTGAAGATCGACGATCCCGCAACTGCATCGACAATGCCGTTGCGGAACTTGGTGTAACCGAAACGAATGCTGTGGGTGAAGCCGCCGGTGATAAAGTCCAGCCCGACCGCCTGCACCGGCGTGTGGTTGACGTTGCCGAAGGGCTGAAAGGAGTTGGGAATAATCGCGAGTACACTATGATTCTGATCGTAGGAAAAACGGTAAAACAACTTGTAATTGTTGGTAATCTGCCAGTCCAGCCGCGCTAGTCCTTCGGCTTCGCGGAAAGGGGAATCGAAGCTCTGCCCGACTATTTGTGTATCAAAGGGCGGGCCGGGTATCACCGGATCGAGCAAGTCTTGCTTGGTGCGTTCCGCGTCGAGGAAGAAGAAGACTTTGTTCTTGATGATGGGTCCACCGAAGTTCCCGCCGTATTGGTTGCGCTGAAAATAATTGGTGCTTCCGCCAGGCAGCGCCGCGTTGAGCGACTGATCGCGGAAATAGTAGTAACCCTCGCCGTGGTACCCGTTGGTTCCCGACTTCGTGGTCACGTTGACGGAACCGGACGAGGTCAATTCCGTGGAGAGATCGAGTGAAGACTGCTGGATCTGGAATTCCTGGATGGCGCCCTCGGGAACGTTTTGCGTAGTCGTACCCACGGTTTCGTCGCTGATGTCCAGGCCATCCACTTCAATGCGGGCGGTACGCCCGAAGCGTCCGCCAAACGATATGGACGAGAATCCATTCTTGGTGGGATCGAAATTTCCGCCGTCTTGAATCTGCACTCCGGGCTCGAGCTGTGCGAGATCCAGAAAGTTTCGGCCATTGATCGGCAGGTTCTCGATCTGTTGCGTAGTCAGGACGCCTTGTATCGTCGCTTGTTCGGTGTTGACGGCAATGGCGGAAGCCTGCACCTCTACCAACTGGTTTGCCTGCCCGACCTGCAGCCTGGCATTACCCGATGCGGTGACTCCCACTTGCACGGTCACAGGGATCTCAGTCGTCTTGAAGCCCGAGGCCTCGACGCGGATCGTGTAATCTCCGGGGGTGAGCGCTCCCGAAGTGTAGGCGCCAGCCGAGGTCGTGGTTACAGTGATCAGACGCCCGTTGGACTTGTTATTAATGATGACTTTCGCGCCGCCGACGACCGCGCCACTGGGGTCGGTGATCGTACCTTGGATACTGCCGGTTGAGGCCGTCGTTTGCGCTGACAGGCCGACGTGGAACGCGAGCAGAATACCAAGGGTTGCGAGAACAAAAGCTGTTTGATTCCTCACGGTACGCCGCAGAAGGAGATGGAAGCTGACTGACATGGACTCATTCCTTTCAGACGTCACGAAAATGAACGCACGGTGCCGTGCCGACACAACATATCACACTTTTTCCCTGCAGATGACCGACGCAGGGGCCGAGATTTTTTGCGGAATCACTCACAACGCAAGTTCTCTGTCAGAAGTGGTCGGGGTGAAGTTGGATCAGGTACCGGAGGCATTCGGAGCGGCACACCGGGCCGTGCGGACTTAGTCCCGGATAACGGGCACTTCTGAAATAATCACCAGGAGTATGGTTGCCGATAATCCGGGAGCCGTACTGGCCAAATTTCGGAGACTTCGATAAAGTGATGGACCGCATTGGAGGATGAAAAATGTTCTGCGCAAAATCGCTTGCGTACCTGCCGCTCTGCGTGTGCCTTCTGTGTGCCGTGCCCGCGTCAGCTCTCGACGATGAAATGCACGCCCATCATCACGAAACTACCGAACAGCTCGGCAAGGTTTCGTTTCCGATCTCATGCGCACCTGCTTCCGAGAAAGCTTTCGAGCGTGGCGTTGCTCTGCTCCATTCCTTCGGATATGAAGAGGCCGAGGAGCAGTTTGTCGAAATCGCCCAGACGGACACGGCGTGCGCCATGGCTCACTGGGGCATTGCAATGAGCTTGTTCCACCAGATCTGGGAGCGGCCACAGGAGTCAACGCTGACGCGGGGCCATGAGGAAATTGAGAAAGCGCAAAAAATCGGTGCTAAAACCGAGCGCGAACGCAGCTATATTTCCGCCCTGGCCGTGTTCTATCGTGATCCTGCCACGAACGACTACCTGAAGCGGGCCGCCGCATACTCGGACGCAATGGGAAAACTCTACCAGCAGTACCCCGCAGATTTCGAGGCGGGCGCGTTCTATGCCTTGTCCTTGCTGGCGTCCGAGTCCCCGGACGACACGTCGCTCGCCTCGGAAAAGAAGGCGGTCGCCGTTCTCAACCCGCTGTTCCTGCAGCAGCCCGATCATCCAGGCATAGCGCACTACATCATTCATGCCTGCGATTCCCCTCAAATGGCGCCCATGGGACTCGACGCCGCCCGCCGCTATGCGGAAATTGCCTCGTCGTCAGCACACGCGGTCCACATGCCCTCGCACATCTTTGCCCGGCTGGGGCTCTGGCAAGAGGATATCCAGGCGAACCTGAAGTCGGTGGCCCTGACGCAGAAGTCCGGTGAGATGTACATGCATGGACACGAATTACATGCCATGCACTTTCTTCTTTATGCCTACCTGCAGACCGGTCAGGACGAAGCGGCCAGGCAAGAGGTGGAGCAATCGAAAAAGATTCTGGCGACGGCGCCCACGAATGGCGACGATTCAGGAATGCTGGAATACTACGGCTTCGCGGCGGCGCATTTTCCTGCGCTCTATGACTTGGAGATGCGGCACTGGGCGGATGCCGCAGCGCTCCAGCCGGCGGCGAACGCATCTACGCATTTGCAGATGATCACCTATTGGGCGCGGACGATCGCCTCCGCGCATCTGGGCGATGTGGAAGCGACCCGCCGCAATGCGCAGAAATTCGACGAAGCGGAAGAGGCCACTCGCAAGTCGAAGTATGCCTATCTGCTTGATGGCCCGAATTCGTCGCACGGCGAAGTACACGCCTGGCTGGCTTTTGCGGAAAAGAAAAACGACGAAGCGTTGCGGCAGATACGCCAGGTCGCGGACACCCAAGATAAAGTGGGAAAAGCAGAAGTCGACATTCCGGCGCGCGAGATGCTGGCCGAGATGCTGCTCGAACTCAACCAGCCGGAGCAAGCCTTATCGGAGTATGAGAAGTCCATGAAGATTGATCCCAACCGCTTCAACGCGCTCGCCGGCGCCGCACGCGCCGCCGAGTTGGTTCATCAACCAGTAAAGGCGAATTCTTACTACGCGCAACTGTTGAAGAACTGCGAGAACGGAAGCCACTCGGACCGCCGCCCGGAACTGGGCCGCGCCAAGATGGTGCTGGCAAAGGAAGGGCAATAGGGCCCGATAGAGAAAAAGTGATGACGGCCTACCCCGATGCACGATCGGCGCAGCGGGAGTCAATCGAGATCTTGGACTTCAGGTGTTAGAAGGCCGGGCGTTCTTGAGCGAGGGCCTCGACCAGCGTCGCGCGGCTGATTTCCAATCCGATCTTCCCTTTCAATTTTCTCGCGGCGAGTCGCCAGCTGCCGAGTCACTGTAAGAACAAGAAAGCCCATGAGTACGCCAACGACTAAGATAAGTCTTGGATATCTGACAGTCTCTCTGTCCTTCCCTTTTCGCTGGCGCTTCAAATCAAACCCCGCCGATTACCTTCCGGTGGTGACCGCGCGGCAATGATCCCGCTGTGACCCCATTTTTCTCGCCCTGTCGCGTTACCTGGTGAACGCTGAGATCGACTTCCGGCGGATAACGACGTAACTGAAACCGAGCCAAACCTAACTACTCAAGGAAAGGAAAACTAAAATGAAAACGACGAATGAAAATACGCAAAGCGGCAATCAGCCTTCCACTTCCAGACTGAGCTCGATCGGGTTCATGGCCGTCTTGTGCGGCGTTGTCGTTTCGGGGCTATCCACTTACTCGATCGCGCAGGCACAGACCGCGACTCCCGAAGCCCATATGGACAAATCCCGCTGGGTGCAGATTCCGGGGGAGTTAATCCGTCCCGATTGCGTGCATGCAGTGCCCAAGGGCGCAATGGTGGAAGTCGCTGACGACGGCCAAGTTACTGGCGATGTGACGCTAAACGGCGCGCTTATCGCCTACTATGATCCCTGCCCCGAGAAAGCCGTCATCACGCGTCCCAGCGCGGGCACCGAGAGCGCCGCCATTCCTGCCGGCAATGGCTGGGTCGAGGACTCCCAATGGGGGTTACCGCTTAGCTCGAGCGACAACATCGATTTCATGTCCAGTAAATGGACCGTACCGTCGTATCCTTTGGAAAACGGCGCTTCGATTTATATTTTCAATGGCATCTAGCCTCAGGGCGGGGCATGGATACTGCAACCCGTGCTCCAGTATGGCACGAGCCGCGCCGGGGGTGGCAATTACTGGGCGATCGCCAGTTGGTTGGTGAGTGGTGAGGTCTACGCTTTCTTCAGCCCGCTGGAGACGGTTTATCCGGGCGATTCGATCTTGGGCTATACCGAGATGACCGCTGCCTCTGGCAGCACGCCGTACTGGACGGTAATGGCGAAGGACGAAACGAGAGGTACTTATTCCTGGATCAAAACCCACCACGTTTCGGGCCAACATTGGACTTGGGCGTATGCTGCCGTCCTTGAGGCGTATAACGTGACTTCGTGCTCCCAGTTCCCCGCAAACGGCAAAGTCACTTTTAACAAGGCCACGGTCGACCACGGATTTCCGTACTACGATGTCGAATCTGGAAACGGGTGGGTTGGCCAGATTTTTGCCTACGGGGGCCCGTCCTGCGACTTCCTGGTCATCGCCTCAGAAGAATCGACATTGCGCTTCTAAAAGGTCTCACCTCACCAGCCTGGGCGCAACATAACGGTTGCGCCCGGGCCCCCGCCTTTCCTGACCTCACCGGTTCTTCACCATCGCTGCCAGATATCCCTCTTACATGCCCTTTCGATCGCTGGCAGGGGCATACGCTCCGCCGGAGGTGCAGCAAAATCTTCCCCAGACGGTGACCCCACTTTGCTCGCCTTGTCGCGTTACACGGTGAAGGCTGAAATTGCGCGCTTCCAAATGAAGGCACACAAAGCGGCCCTCAAATTCTCACCAGGAGAACGCAAATGAATAACACAAGGCTTCAGGAAGTTGGGTTTGTTGCGGATTGCCAGTGGAGCGCGCTGCCTGGCGTAAGCCGGCCAGTTCGTTCTTTCCGAAGGCAGACAATGAATTCCACGACGACAATTTCCATGTATCACGCCATGCGTCGGATGATGGCGCTGATGGTTTCATCGTTGCTGATTCTGGCAACACAATTCGTGTACGCACAAGCGCCCGCGCCGGCTGCGTACGTCGATCTGGACGCGGTGCAACTGGATCAACTGGTGGCCCCGATTGCTCTCTACCCGGACTCGCTGGTCGCTCAAATATTGACTGGCGCCACTTATCCAAACCAGATTGCCGCGGTCGATACCTGGCTGAACCAGAACATGAATCTGCCCCCGGATCAACGCGCGGCCGGGGCGAACGCCATGACATGGGACCCCGCCGTTAAAGGTCTCATAGAGTTTCCCTCCGTCCTTGACAATCTCGCCAAGAACACGGCCTGGACGGCGCAGCTCGGCAACGCCTATTACAACCAGCCCGGAGACGTCATGAACGCTATCCAGGCCATGCGGTTGCAGGCGCAACAGTCGAGCGTATTGGTTACGACGGCGCAGCAACGTGTGGTGGTCGACGCTGGCGTGATCGAGATTGTACCGGTCAATCCGGCTGTAATTTTCGTTCCCTATTACAATCCGTGGCGCGTTTGGGGAACGCTATTCGTCGCCTATCCCGGCTTTGTTGTGCTGCCGCCCCCGCCCGGCATCGTGTGGGGAGTCGGACTTGCCTTCGACCCAGGAATCGCGGTTGGGGTCTACGCTGGCTTCGGCTGGGGTTTCGGCGCATGGGCGCCAGCCTGGGATGGTGGGACCGTGATGTTCGGTGGCAACACTTACATTTCGAACAGCGTGACGGTCTGCAATCACGGTTATTTTGGCGGTCACGACCGGGGCGCGTTCGATCATGGTGGTCGCGGCGTCCCAGGAGGTTATCGCGCCGCTGCTCACGCAGGGGCAGCTCGGTCGGCCGCTGCTGCGATTTTGGGACCGGCTATTCCAGCCTCAGCTACTTGAAACACTTTCCGGTCAGCAAGCTCAAAATCGACCGTTCGTTTATTCGCGATGTCGTCGCGAATCCTGATGACGCGGCGATCACAACCGCAATCATCAGCATGGCAAGAAGCCTGAATCTCAAGGTGATTGCCGAAGGCGTCGAAGACGAAGCACAAATGTCATTCCTGCGGGCACATCAGTGTGACGAAATTCAAGGCTACTACTTCAGCAAGCCTTTGGCGGTTGACAAAGTTGCCGATAAACTGAGAGGCGACCATCCGGAAGCGCACGTCCGAGCCCAAGCAAGTGGGCGACAATCGTGACCGAGAACGTTATAAGGAGTGTATTTCATTATGGCAATCGGCCTCGCGCTTGTGGTCTCCGCTGATCCAGTCACCATTCAGCAGGTCAGCCACGCCCTACAAGAATTGTCTATCTCGCCCGATGTCTGTCAAGAAGTGCCTGCGTCGATTCACCTATTGAACCGCCAAAAGTTCGATGCCGTTATCGTTGATCTCCAGCTAGGAGAACAGAGCGGACTGATTCTGGACGAGGTGCGTCTCTCCCCATCAAACCGGACGGCGGTGACGTTTGCCATCAGCGGCAGTAATCCGGAAGGCACACCCTTCCGGAAGAAGTCGGAGTTTGTCTTCGAAAGACCTCTTTCTGCTCAGTCAATCCGCAATACGCTCAAGCCTGCTTACGGACTGATCCTGAGAGAGCGACGGCGCTATTTCCGGTGTCCCATCTCAATCCCCGTCACCATTCTGAGACAAAGCGTGCCGGAAGTTCGCTGTTACAGCGTGAACATCAGCGAAGGGGGCATGGCGGTGAGTACGTTCGTTCCGCTCATCGCCGGAGAAGACGTTCAGGTTCAGTTCACTTTACCGGATCACCAAGGACCATTCCTGGCAGAATCGAAAATCTGCTGGTCGAAAACGGACCGTCTCGGTATTCGCTTTGTGTCTTTTTCGGAGGAGCACAAATCCGAGCTACAGCGCAGGCTATCACAAAAGCTGGAAGAGATGCTTCCGCAATTCGTGGCTCGGAAATTCCAAACCAAAGTGCTCTTGGTCGACGACAGCAAGTTTCTCCGCATGGCCAATGAGCTCGCTTTGTCCAAAGCCGGTTTCGACGTCAGCACCGCCGCCAATGGCGAGGAAGCGTTGCAAGTCGCTAATGACACCCCCCCCCGACATCATCCTGCTCGACATGATGCTGCCCAAGATCAGCGGTCAGGAAGTCCTAAGAGCCCTGAAAGCAAATCCTGCCACCATGGGTATTCCGGTCATCGTGCTGACCAGTTTGTCGCAGAGGAACGAAGAAAAACTGCTCAGCGAAGGCGCGGCCGCCTACTTCGAGAAGTCCGCTCTGGAACTCGACAAGAACTCTGATCGCCTGGTGGCCACGGTAGAGACGGTGCTCGGCCGGGGCAATCACCAGAAAAGGATAAATCTTTGTTTACAGGCCTCGGCCCGCCAAAAAAAGGCTACTGACGACTGAACGACCGTTCCCGTTCCGAAATCGATTTCTATTTTCCCTATAGAGCCGCAGTTCATCGCTCGGCACCTTTAAGGACTTTTTTCGCCAGACTCTGAGGATCACGCCCAACATGGCCGCTGGCCTATCGGATCACGTTTAGTGCTTCTAGGAGGATAGAATTGCCACTCATTTGTCAATCGGTTTAATGTCGGCAGGACAGAGCTTCACAAACTCGAAGAACTCCTTTTTCTTCTGGTCTCCCACCTTCCACACGCACCACGCACCATTCGTGAAACCATTCGTTTGTGGGCCAATGCTTTCGATAATCATGTCAGGGCCGCCGGTTTCCAATCGAACAACGTCTCCGGCCTTAAACTCGTGGTTCATTTTTGAATTCTCTTGTGGTTTTCCCCCTAGCGATCAAACGAGCTAATCTTGTTACGATTTCAGGAATGGGGCGGCTAGATCGAAACTGAGACACTACCCAGGGTCGCTTTTAGCAGCAACGGCAGGCACGTGGGGACTCGAACCCCCAGACTCTATGTGTCAATTTTGAGGTCAATGACCTGAAATCCTTTCCCCATCCAGCTTTTCCGCACCCCTTCTGAAGTTGAACTAGTTGGAAACTGGATCGTCGTAGATGGCAAAGTTCGCGGCGATGGTACCTGTGAACGGATTGAATGGCTGACGGCGCATCATCTTCGGAAGGTGGCTACCCAGCGTAATCCCGTCAATGAAGATGCACTCCAAGGAATATAGGCATCCCTTAGACCAGCTTCTGGAGGACACACTCGAGTATTTGAGGCATTTTCGCGGCCAGCGCGGGTGAAAGCTCAGGTTGCAGGGGCGCTGAATCGATACAGATGGCAACCAGACTGAGGCGAGCCGTCTCCAAGGACGGTGACACAATCCTAAGTAGGTGAATGGCTTGAGTCAGGGAAAGATGGTGGACATGCCACTGTCGATCCTCCAGACTCCGCAGGCCATTTCCATCTCCAAAAACTGCCACGCTGCCCACTTGAGAGGGGTCGAGCAGGGCGTCAACGAGAGTAACCCGGCTCCGCCCTTCGATTTGTTCAGCGCAGGCGAGGAGATCTGTGCCGCCCCAGAGTAGCTCCGTGTCTCCAGGCAGTCTGGGGTCACAGGCGAGCCGGTTAATGACGTGCCAGCCGATTCCTTCATCACCCATGAGCTGATTGCCAAGACCAATAACCAAATGAGATTTCACGAGGGTTGACCTGCGGCGACGACGGAAGCAATCGGCAATCGGATCTTAAAGGTGCTACCTTTGCCGACCTCACTCTCCACGGAAATACTTCCGTGATGCGAGGTGATGATTCCATAAGCAATGGATAAGCCGAGACCTGTCCCCTGACCGCTCTCCTTGGTGGTGAAAAAGGGGTGGAAGAGCTTGTCAATCTTATCTGGGGGCACGCCGCATCCCGTGTCCGAAATCAGGACCTCGACGGAATTTTCGGGCGCGCTGTGGCGCGTGGTAATGGTGATAGTACCTCTCTCTTGCATGGCCTGAGCGGCATTTAAGAGGATGTTCATGAACACCTCCTCAAGCTCGGATTTGTCAGCCATGACGGGAGGAAGCTGCGGGTCGAAGTTGATGTTCACTGTGATGTTCAGGAATTGCGCTTGCTTTGTAACGAGAGACAGCGTGTCATGGAGGATCGTGTTGAGGTCGGCAAGTTCGGGGTTGACCTTGGAATGACGGGAGAATTGCAATAAACCCTTGACGATATCGCGGCAGCGCTCGCTCTGCCGGACGACCTCCTGGAGGTTTTCCCGGTTGGGATCATCCTCCTTGAGGTCCTCGAGGGTGAGCGCGGTCAGCGCCATGACCGCACCCAAGGGATTGTTGATCTCATGGGCAACGCCCGCCGCCAGGATACCTAAGGAAGCCAGCCTTTCCGACTGGGCAACCCTCGCCTGCATCGTGAACAGTTCTTCGCTGCGCTGCTTGACCTTTTCCTCGAGAGTTCGTCCCCACTCCTCGAGGTCACCCCGCATCTGCCGCAGGCTTTTCAACATGGTGTTGAAGGAATCGGCCAGAAGGGCGATTTCACCATGCTGGGGACTCGACTGGACTTCCTGATCGAAGTGGCCCGCGGCGATGTTTCGGGTGGCAGCCACCATCTTGCCCACGGGAAGCATAACTTTGCCAATCTCGCGATAAGTCACTCCGAGAATAACAATGAAGCCAATGGTGGCAATGCCGAAAAACGACAGGATGACCCGGTTGCGGGTGGAAGTGTAGGCTCTTTCCAAGCGCCCGACGGCGAGCATACCGATGATTTGCCCCTCGTAACTGCGCAAGGGGGTATATGCGCTAACGTACCAATCCCCTGCCGCGAACATCCGGCCGCGAACACTGCGGCCCTGCTCGAGAACATCCTCACGGACTTCTGCCGGGGAGGGTGTGCCCACCCAACGCACACTGCCGGCCGTTTTGGCTGTGGTCGAGATACGGATATCGTCCTGGAAGATCGTAACCACTCCAATATCCCGGTCGCCCAAACGGTCTCCCTGAAATACCACCCTCCAGATGCGGTCCACGATTTCGAAATCCTGGTTCAAAAGGATGCCCCCACACAACGCGCCCACGATTCTGCCGTCGGTTCCGACCACCGGGGCGCTGGCAATCATAACCAAGCCCGATGGGCCCGCCGTCTTGTCCCCGGGTTCGGCTCGGGGAGATTCCCCCGCAGGCAGGTAGGGTCTGGAGGTAAGAAGAGGATCCATATTGTGGAGGATCTCGGCGGATAGGATTTCTGTAGCCGCGGCTACCTTCCCTGAAAGTGCCGCTCTGACGACACCAATCGAGGAGACATCACCCATCACACTGTGAGGTTCAACCCGCAGAGGTAAGTGTCCCTTCGGATCGGTGAGGGTGAGGAAATCAAAACCGTGGTCTTTCCGGATCGAATCCAGGTAGGCCAAGGGGGAGTTCCCTTTCCCTGGTGCCAAGTGTTGTTGAACGACCGCTCCGGAGGCAACGAGCTGAACCGTTTGCTCCACGTTCTCGAGCTTCTGGTCGAACAGCGAGCGAGCCATAGCCAGGTCGTGGTCTACAGCGCGGTGGGGCTGCATCATGATCGTCGAACTCACGATCCACGAGCCCAGCAGCGATGTGGCCAGCCCGCCGATTCCCAGAATGACCAGGTAGTCGGAGATCAACTTCGTCCTGAGCGAGAGCCTCCGAAATGAGAAGTCGAGCCTCATGGCATTTCTCTAACGTGCCGGCCGCGGAGTTTGCGCCACCCAAACTCTTATAGGCGATCCGCTCCTCGTCCTGCCACATTGGGCGCTCTCACACGTCAACCGATGGGCGTCTCTGAAGAAGGTGCACGGAGCACGAGATGCACGGGTCGTAAGCCCGCGCGACCATTTCTAACTTCTTCTTGAGAACGGGCACATCCTTACTGGCACTTTGCTCGACGGTAGAGCGGAAGTGGTTTTCAATGCTGGCAACGTTAAATGCCGTAGGGGTGATAACGTCCGCCGCGACGATTCGACCTTCGTCGTCGTAGGTATAGCTGTGAACGAGCAGTCCGCGGGGCGCTTCGGTAACCCCCGTGCCGGTACCCGCTTTGGGACGCACGGCGACACATCCTTCTTCTTTAATGCCGTCGCGAAGCAGGCGGTCCACAATCGCGAGTGCGGAATGTACATCATGAACCAATTCGACCGCTTGGGCTTTGTTGTTGTCCATGGGGTTGTCACTCGGTAGCCGCAGTCCCAAATCGTCCAGGGCCACTCGGGCGCGCTCTGTCAGTCCCTGCGTGTTGGTGGTGAGTCGAGCCAGGGATCCCACCATGAACGGCTTACCGTGAAACGAACTGTGCTTGGCGTGGGAGCCGGGAACGGCCTTTTCATTGCTCAGGGAGCGGTAGTCAGCGGCGCGCACGCTCTGCCGCTGCCCATTCGAGGAGACGACGATTTCATCACCCGCATAATAACCATGATTTCCAGGCGAGGAGAGTGCGGCGAAGACGGTGTCAGTATGGCAGAACTCGGCAACGGGCAAGGAGGCCAACACCTTTATAGTCGTCTCGCAATCCGCCACGCCCTGGATGAGGGCCGCGCGCAACGCCACCAGCGAGTCCACGCTGGGAAGTTTCCCAAACCCTCCCACAATCGCGTTGACCGGGTGGACGGCCCGGCCCCCGAGCGTTTCCTGGATGGAATTCCCCAGCGTCTTCAAGCGCAAGCCCAGCTTCACCGCATCCAGATGGTCCGCGGCAAGCGCGATCACACTGGGATAGTCCAGATAGTCCGGCACAGCGAGGCAGAACAGATGCAACGCATGGCTCTGGATGCTCTCGCCCCTGTACAAGAGGTCCCGCAGCAACTCCGTCTGGGGGGTGACCTTGACTCCCAGAGCGTTTTCGGTGGCTTTGAGCGAGGTCAAGGAATGGGCGACGGAACAGATCGAGCAAATTCTGGACAGTATCGGAGATATATCCTCGTAACCCCTGCCCCGCACCAGCCCTTCCAGGAGGCGCGCTCCTTCAAAAATGTCGAAGCGAAACATCGAGACAACGCCGTCGTCCAACTCCACCGTAATTCCACCATGACCTTCGACCCGAGCCAGATGCTCGATCTGAATCTGTGTGCTCATGAGTGATCTCCTGATATGGGTGCGAAGGTGCGCAACTTGGCTGCGATCCTCTCGCGAGGGATGCCTTTCTCCCCAAACATGGCCAGCGCGGAAGAGAAGTTCGCCTCATCGACCGGGCCACGGCAACCCACGCAAGGGATGCCCAGCTCCGGGCAGCGGGCGTCACACCCGGCCACCGTCAGCGGACCGCAGCAGATTTGCGACTTTTCGATGAGGAGGCAATTGTTTTCGAGCATCCTGCACTCCGTGCAAACGGGATACTCCGGGAAGATGGGCGGGTCACCGTTCAACAGGCTGGACACGGCCGACAGAAACTGCCCTTTTTCAATGGGGCAACCCGTGAGGTTCAGATCGACCTTGACAACTTCCCGCAGGGAACGCGGGGGCAGG
>Ga0187867_10002702_pt1 | contig 14565 bp, 13 predicted proteins | sample June2016WEW_13_1_FD_132976 | JGI IMG/M metagenome (GOLD analysis project Ga0187867, IMG submission 132976) | Peatland microbial communities from SPRUCE experiment site at the Marcell Experimental Forest, Minnesota, USA - June2016WEW_13_10 | ecosystem: Environmental > Terrestrial > Soil >... | reverse complement strand
TCAGCGGGCGAATCAGGAACTCGGCCGGGCGAGCGGCCAACTGGCGGCCAAGAACCGCCGGCTCGCCGTGCGGGCGCAGTATTTCGACGCGCTGAGCGCATTTCAAGGCCAGCTTCGCGCCGATGCCGCGCCGCAAACCGTGCTGCGCGCCATCGGCCAGACTGCCGTGGGCGTTCTGGGCGTTCGCTGCGTCGCCGCGTTTTCCCTCATGCCCGCCCAGGACTTCGCCGAAGTCCTTCTCTTCGACGAGGCTGGGGAAATCTTTGAATCGTCTCTGGTGGATTGTCCGGCCCGGCCGGGCGTCGGCGACGGGCCCGTCCTGCACGCCGGGGATGAATTGGACTGGCTCCTCTCCGCCATCTCCCCTCGCCTCGTCGGAGACCAGCGATATTGGATCTGCCTTTCCGCCGAAGGAACCTGCGTTGGTGGCGTCGTCTGGGGCGCCGTCGCCGGCGAGGGGCAGCGCCTCGGTCCCCAGGCCCAGGAACTCAACGCCATGGCCGGAGGTTGGGCGCTGGCTCTGCGCACCGCCCAAATCCGTGATGAAGCTCGCGCATTGGCCGAGCAATTGGCCGAGGCCAATCGGCGACTTCAGTCGGCCCAGAACCAAATCATCCATTCGCGGATGATGACCAGCATTGGCGAAATGGCCGCCGGCGCGGCGCACGAAATGAACAATCCCCTGGCCGTGATTAGTGGCCGATCACAGTTGCTGGCGGGTGAATTAGCGGACCCCAAGCACCAGGCCATGGCGCATCTGATCAACGAGCAGAGCCATCGGCTCAGCGAGATCATTTCCGAGTTGATGGATTTCGCCAAGCCCGTGCCGCCCCACCTCCAGGAATCGGACCTGGCCGACCTCGTCGCCCACGCCCTGCACGATGCCAAGCAGCACTCCGATCCTGCCGATAGGACCATTGAGTTGACCATGGGCGACGTCCCGCCGGTCATGGTCGATCCGAAGCAGGTCGCCGCCGCTCTCACGGAAGTGATCGACAACGCCCTTTCGGCGACGGATCCTTCCAAGGGGCAGGTGGCGATTCACGCCGCGTACGATCCGTATTCGTCCCGCGTCGCGCTGACGATCACCGACAACGGCTGCGGAATGGACGAGGCCACGCTCAAACGCGCCTTCGATCCGTTTTTCAGCGGCAAGCCGGCGGGCAGACGCCGCGGACTCGGCCTGCCCAAGGCGCTGCGATGGTTGGAATCCAGCGGCGGGTCCATGCGGCTCGAAAGCCGCCCGCAAATGGGAACCAGAACTTTAATTCTGCTTCCCGCGGTCAACGGCAACTCCGCTCCGGACACCCAGGCCCCGGCCCCATGACGCCTGCATTGGAGTGATGATGACGCCTGTTCGACAACCGCCCCAGACCGAGCGATCCGTTTCGCCCCGAGTGCTCGTCGTTGACGATGAGTGCGACGTGATCGAACTGCTCAGCGACGCGCTGGGCCGCAACGTCGATTGCCGCCTCGTTTCCGCCCCCAGCTTCGCCGAGGCTTCGCAACTCATTGAGACCGAGGCCGTCGATCTGCTGATCGTGGACCTGCATCTGCCCGACGGCGACGGCGTCGAACTCCTGGCCGCCCTGCGGAAACGTCATCCGCTGGCCAGCGCGATCGTGGTGACCGGCTTGCCCAGCGTCGAGACCGCGGTTTCCGCCCTGCGGCACGGCGCGGTCGATTTTCTCGCCAAGCCCTTCACCCTTGATGAATTCCTGCGCCGCGTTCGCGCCGCCCTGCATCGCAACGCCCTCCACGCCAAGAGCGAAAGCCGCGTCGACCGCCTTCGACTTGCCGTGCGCCGTCTCAACGACGCCCGCAGGCTCGTCACCAGGAAGGTCGATCTCCTCTGCAACGATCTGGTCGCCGCCTACGGCGATCTCTCCCGGCAACTCGATTTGGTCCGAACCACCGAATCGTTCCGCGGCGTGGTCGTCAGCTCCGACGATCTCGAACAGATGCTCTGCCATGCCATGGATTGGATTCTGCGGCAGATCGGCTACGCCAACGTGGCGATCTGGCTGGCCGGGCCCGAGTCGGATTTCCAGCTTGGCGCGTACATGAAATACACCATCGCCGGTGAGCCGGCGCTGACCGAGGCCATGCGTGACGGACTGCTGCAAGTCCTTCGCCGCGACGGGATGCTTCATCTCAACCCCGATGAAGCCGCCAAGCTGATGAGTCCCGCCGAGTTGCGGTTTCTTCGCAACCAGGCGGTCCTCGGCATCCACTGCACTTATTTGGGCGAATCGATCGCCAGCATCGTCTTGTTCCGCGAGGGCGCCAAGCCGTTCACCTCCGACGATGCCGCCACCCTCCGCGCCATCGCCCCGGTGTTCGCCATCACGCTGGCGACCATGGTCCGCGGCGAAGTCGACCCGAACGATGCCGATGGCGACCTCCCCGACGATTACGATGGTCCGCTCATGGACGGACCGGATGATTCTTCTCCCCGCCGAAAGAAAAAAGACGATTCCGACTGGTGGAAGCGCGGCGAGCCGCCGCCGTTCTGACCGACCGAACCGGCGCTGCCGCCGTCAAGTAAAAAATCGCCTTAATTCAGCTCTTTTTTCACGGGCGATTTTTCCTTTGAATTAATCTGGTCTTGATGAAATCTTGATTGCCCCAGGCGCGGCGGGCCGATATTATCTCCAACGTACGGTTGTTCTGCTGATCTGCGTGATTGGAGAGCATTATTGGTTAAACCTATAATCAACCCCAGGGGATAGCCGCCGACGCTACGGCATGCCCGCTTAGACGGGAAGTTGGACGCGCCGGATAACGGGAGAACCCTCCCGCATCGGCCAATCACCCACCTTGTTCAAAGGGTTTGATCAAACGCTTTCACACGATTTTGGCGGATCCCCCGTACTACCCCGCTTTCCGCGCCGCGGCCATTCCGGGCGCCTTGTCATTCAATTGCTATTTGCGCACCGGCGGAAGAGCCGGCGGCGCGATCAATCGCTCAATCTCGCCCGGAAATCTGCAACTTTCCGCCCCCTTTGACCATCTATAACTATACAACTCGTTCATTTTACGCGGGTTTGCCTAGCGGGCCGTTTCGAGTCAGGCATGAAAAATGATATAATTTTGGCATTAAGGAAACGCCAATGAAATATTGCAAACGATCTTATCTCGCCGTGCTCGCCACGGTTGCCGGCATTCCATTTTTCGCCAAACCCGTTCTCGGACAGATACGCGTTGACACAACGGGCCGCGCGATGGATGCCAACCCGCAGATTGGCAGCGGGGGGTACAACCTGGGTCCCATCAACGCGCCGACAACTTGGGGTCAGTACCAGAACGCATTGATCAACAACAGCGCGGGCGGATTTGGCGCCGGTGGCCGCAACTACAACGCCTTCGCCCTTGGCGCCGGCTATACCAATCCGTTCGGATTCCGCGGACTTATGGCCGGACAGGGCGTGGACCAATTCATCTCCCTTACCAACGGCACGGCAGCGATGGTCAACCCCTCCGCTTCTTCTTCCAACCCATACGTCGTGGCATCCCCGTCCCAGCAAACCTTATACGGCCTGGCGAATCGCTCGGTGCCGCCTCCGGGACTGCCCAGCACCGTCGGTAATCCGGGATACGTTCCCGCTCAACCGGTGGGTCAGGCGCCCGAAGACCTTCGCCTCGGCGCTATCGAATTCAGCGGCCAAAGTCAGGTCCTTCCCAAACCAAGCGAAATGATACTGCCCGGACCCGTCGATCCAACCGCCAATCCGGCCACCTCCGCGCAACAGCAGTTGGCAGCCTCGCCCCTTTACGGCACCTTGGGCATTTCCACCAACGCCCAACAGCCCGGACCGGAAGACCAGAACAATCAACAATCCGGCATCTTCGGCGGCCAGACCCCATTGCAGCAAGGCGGGATCTCGCCGGTGCTTAGTCCAACCCCCATCCAAGTTCAAGTCAAAGAACTGCGACAGGAACTCAACGCTCAAAGCATGAACGGCATCGGAACGAAATCCCCCTCCAACAGCCTCGGCGCGTCACTACTTAAGCCGCTCCAACCCGGCTACCAAAACTCCAATCTCGACCAGCCGTTGCCTTCCGCCGCTCCGCAAACCTCGCTGGTGAAGTCGGCCAACGTCACACCGACGGCCGGCGACGTGGATACCGGTCAATCCAACCGGCAGTATCTCCCCGACGACGCCAACCTGCCGCCGCCCACTCGGCAAAGCGCTCTGTATGCCAAGCTGCGCCAAAGCTTGGACGATTACAATTCCACCAATTCGCTGACCGATGAGCAGGCCAACCGGAAATTCCAGCAGATTCTCCGCCTTCGCGACCTTGCAACCGCCAACGCCGAACACGGGTCCAACGTATTGAACGCCCCCGGCGCCGGCGCAGCGGCGAATCCCGGCGAACTCCCCGGCGGCATCCCCAATCCCGAAGAATCCACCGGCCCGGGACGGTTACCCAATCCGGGCCTTCTTCCCGGCCCCGAGCAAAATACCCATCTCGCCAAGCCCGGATTTACCACCATGCCCAGCAACATGGGCGCCGGACCCGGCATCGGCTTGCCGCCCGCTTCCGCCCCGCCCGTGCCCATCGACAGCTTCGCCACCGGAATACAAGCCAGGGGATTGGCCACCCTGATCGGCAGCGCTGAACTCAACGTCGAGCAACGTCATTACGACAAGGCCATCGCCCAATACAACTTGGCCATCGACGCCGCTCCGAACAACCCGCTGATTCTCATGGCCCGCGCCACCGCCGAGCTTGGCGGCGGATATTACGCCCAGGCCAACGTCGATATACACCTCGCAATCGCTCAGGACCCCGCGGTCCTCATGGGGCAGTACGACCTGCAAAAACACCTTGGCGCCGATCGCCTCAAATTCCTCCTGGCCGATCTCAAGCAGATGGCCAAGGATTCCAACGACGACACGCTCCATGCCTTCCTGCTCACCTTCGCCTATTACAACTCCCAGCACATCGGGCAGGCGGTGGATTGGCTGAACATCGCCGACAAGCGCTCGAACGGTCAGGATCTGGCCATCATACAAATGAAGAAATACTGGAATTTCAACGAAGACGAGCAACCGGCGCCGACCCCGCCCGGTGCCAGGCCCGGTTCCGCCGCGCCGTCAACGCGTCCGTCCGTCAAGAACTAGAAGCTTCCGCGGCAATCCCTTGCCGAAGCACCGCATGTACGTGCCGCGCCGCGCAAAAAAAAGGCCCCGGACGGGGGGATCCGGGGCGTAACTCCCTTTAGGAAGGGAGGTCGTCCAAGGGGGTGCTTGGACGGTTGAGGGCCTTAAAATTCGTTTGGAGCTCAACTCCCCCAAACGCATATTTTCTCAAACTTACCCGTCTCCCGCCTCTTAAAGGTGGAGACGCACTTTCAGAAATATTAGCGGCACATGCACAAAATGCAAGGGGTATTTTGAGCCGCCTCACCTCCGGAGCATCATGGCATAGATAACCCCATAATACAAAGCAGGTTACATGTCTCATGTCGAGCGTCCCAAACGTGTCGAATCCGCCCCATCTAATGCCGTATCCTGGTGGCGATAGTGAATCGCGCCGTTGATTCGATCGAGGTCAATGCGTCAAGGATACTTTCGCGGATTATCGTAGTTTGTCCCGTTCCTCGAGAACTGCCGTCGGTGCCGCCGCGTCTGTTAATATTTGATGATCCTCTTGATGCCATGCCGGTGCCCCATACACTTGCCGCCGTCCTGGAGAGTTAACGAAGTATGAGCAGGACTGCGCTCTCGTTATCGACGCCCTCGCCTTCTACGGAGGCCGCACTTCCCCCCGCGGGAGACATCGTCACCGCCACGCCCCAGGACATGGTCAGTCCCGCTGATATTCTCATCGAGGCTCGAAATGTGAGCGTCTTTTACGGCGCCCATGAGGCCGTCAAGACCGCCTCCCTCTCCATGCCCCGAAACCGAATCATTGCCATGATCGGGCCCAGCGGGTGCGGAAAAACCACCTTTCTTCGTTCCATCAACCGCCTGAACGATCTCATCCCCGGCTGCCGAGTCGAGGGTGAATTGCTTATCTCCGGCCAGAATATTTACGAACCCCAAGTGGACCTGGTCGCTCTTCGACAACAGGTCGGCCTGGTTTTCCAAAAACCCAATCCGTTTCCAAAATCCATCTATGACAACATCGCCTACGGCCCGCGGCTCCAGGGCATCACCCGCCGCGCGGAATTGGACGCCATCGTCGAGGACTGCCTCCAGAAGGCCGCGCTTTGGGAAGAGGTCAAGGACCGCCTCAAAACCAGCGCCTTGGGAATGTCCGGCGGCCAGCAGCAACGACTCTGCATCGCCCGAGCCCTGGCTACCCGGCCCACCATCCTGCTCATGGACGAACCCTGTAGCGCCCTGGACCCCATCGCCTCCACCAAGATCGAAGACCTGATGACCGGCCTTCGCGCCAATTACACCATCGTCATCGTTACCCACAACATGCAGCAGGCCGCCAGGGTCAGCGATTTTACCGCTTTCTTCTACATGGGGGCCTTGGTGGAGTATAATGCGACTTCGGCGATGTTCACCAACCCGATGCGAAAGCAGACGGAGGACTACATCACCGGGAGGTTCGGCTGAAAAAAACTCGGTCGACAACCAGCGCCGCATGTCACATCATCTGACCGATCTTCTTGAAAACCTGCGAACGCAAGTGGCGCGCATGACGACTCTGGTCCTTCAGGTTGTCGAGCAGGCTTGCGATGCCGTCTTCACCGCCGATTCCAAGCTCGCTCAGGAAACCATCGCCCTCGATCAGCGCATCGACGACGAGGAAGTCCGCGTCGAGAAGAGCGCGATCGACCTCCTGGCCCTTCAACAGCCCGCCGCCGGCGATCTGCGCATCGTCACCACCATCATCAAAGTCAACGCCGACTTCGAACGCATCGCCGATTGCGCCGTCAACATCGCCCAGCGCGTCCTGCCCCTTTCCCAACTGCCCGATTACGAGCCCCCCGGCGACTTGAAGCTCATGGCCAACACCGTCGTGGCCACCCTCCGCGACACCATCAAGGCGTTCAATCTGCGCGACGAGGACCTCGCCCGCCACGTCATCAAGAGCGACGACGTCGTGGACGCTCTCTATCACCAGATCGTCCAGGACATGATCTGCCTCATGGAAACCGACGGCCAGAAGGCCAACGCCGAGCTTGGCAACATCATGATCGCCAAGAACCTCGAGCGCATCGCCGACCACTGCACTAACATCGCCGAAGACGTCGTCTACATTCACACCGGCCGCATCATCCGGCACCTCCGCGCGGTGTAGGAATTGATCCGCCTCGGTAGGGTTTCGCGCTCTCCCCTTGGAGTCGAGCTGCGACAAGGGTGTTCCGATCAAGCGCGTATATTGAAACCGATCAAACATCGACAGATGGTGATGACGAGGCGGTAGCAAGTCTGGCGGGGCTTCACCGAAAGCACCGCGCTGGCCGAGTGGACGATCGCGTTGATTTGACGCCCCACTTAGCGTCGCCGTGCGCGAGCGACGAGGATAGCGCCCGGTGGGCGTTGGCTTCGGCGAGCAACTCCTTGGCCTTCTTCTCGAAGGTCTCGACGGCGTCGGCGCCAGCGGCCCAGCGCAGCGGGGGCCCGTCGCTGTCCGCGAGTTCGACCAGCGCCTTGGCGAGCTTGGCGGGGTCGCCGCCTTGTAACCCGCTCATTCCCTTCCAAGCGGTGACGGTCTGCCTGGTTTTCTCGGCGTAGTCGTCGATCGAGGGCTCAGGCCACTTCGTCGACTCGTCCGTGAGCAGCTCGGTGCGAAAGAAGCCGGGCTCTACGAGCATCGTGCGGATGCCGAACGGCGCGACCTCGGGGGCCAGCGATTCGATCCAGCCCTCGACGCCAAACTTCGCCGCCGAGTAGGCCGAGACGAACGCCTGCCCGGAAATGCCGCCGGTCGAGGAGATCGTCACGATGAGTCCGCGGCGCTGGGCACGCATGACGGGAAGCACGGCGCGCGTGACGTTCACTGGACCAAATAGGTTGGTCTCGATCTGTGCTCTGAAATCCTCGGGGGAGAGTTCCTCGAAGAACCCGGCGTAGAAGTTGCCGGCGTTGTTGACGAGCACGTCGATGCGGCCAAAGCGTTTAAGGGCGGCGGCCACGGCGGCCTTGGCGTCGTCGGGACGGGTGATGTCGAGCTTGACGATGAGCAGATCGGCGGCGGCGGTGAACGCTCTGGCCACGCCATCAGTGTTGCGGCCGGTCGCGACGACGGCGTGGCCCGCGGCGAGCGCCGCTTTGACAATGTCAACGCCCAGGCCACGGCCGGCGCCGGTTACGAACCAGACCGTCTTTTCAGTCATAGTATTTCCTTTGTAACGCTTCCGCCCCCTTTGATTCATGGAAACCGACGGCCAGAAGGCCAACGCCGAGCTTGGCAACATCATGATCGCCAAGAACCTCGAGCGCATCGCCGACCACTGCACCAACATCGCCGATGACGTCGTCTACATTCACACCGGCCGCATCATCCGCCACCTCCGCCCGGTGTAAGCATTGATCTGTCCCTCGATAATGGATTGATTTCGTGTAGCCGGCGGGCTTGCCCGCCGTATTCATCCGAATCTCGCCGACTTGGCGCGAGCGAGCCGGTCAGCATGTAAGGGGTGTTGGCCGCCTCGAGCGCCGCGATCGTCTTTTTTTGTAGTTCCGATTGTGACATTTCGCGACCCGCGTCAAATGCAGCGCATGAAGCTGCCGGTCATCCGCTTCCGGAAATCGCCTGCGCAGGCCCTGGAGAAACAGTCGTTTTCCCAGTTCGGACAGTTCCATCGCCTTCGCCAGACGCTGCGCCGGCGTCAGCCCCCGCAGCACATTCATGTACCGGCCGCGATCTGGCTTGGGCTTACATTCCATGTCAACCAATGTACGCCAAGTCGTGGGAAATGATGCGAGCTTCGCCTCGCGTCATAGTGATTTCGCATAATCAATCATGCCTTGAAAATCGACGACGACCGCCGCTTCGTCGCCGACGACCCAGGCATCGTGGCCGGATGGCAAGAGGGAAACGTCGCCCGGCTTGCAGTCGAACTCCGTCCCATCGTCCATGCGAATTCGCAGCACACCTGAAACGTGATACTGGAAGTGCGGAGCTTGGCAGCTTTTGGTCTTGGCGATCGGCTGCACTGACGTGGACCATCGCCAGCCCGGCTCGAAGATGGCTCGGCCGACTGTCGCGCCGCCCACCTTGATCAACTCCACTCTGCCTTTGGGAAACTTCCGAACCTCATCCGGTTTACCGAAGTTCTTCAATTCCGCTTTCTTCATATGTCTCCTTTCCGGCTGTGCGTGTTTGATTCCCTCTCGACGCGAACAATTTCACCAAGGGGTAGGCGGAAAGTCGAGGTCTGGGAACTTGCGCGACATCCCAAGTTCAACTCGCCTCGCCCGTACGGGCAGCGTTACTCGAATCGAATCCTCCCCCGATCCGACTTATCGGAATTGCCGCCCCGCACATTATCAGACGCGCGAAAAACCTTCCCGCACCACTAATGGTGGCACCCCCGCCCGACCGATCCGACCTGTGGAAAATGGACATGGACGTGATCGCTGCGGAAGGAGCCAGGCCATGAGTTGTGTCATCGCCAGTCCCCCAGACCTGTTCGATTCAACGCATTTTGCCGTGTCGCCGCGGCGAAGGCGCCAGACGGAGCCGCTGCTCGCACCCGGCAGTCTGTTTGATCTTCCGCAGTCCCCGCCGCGCAGGGCGATCCCCGGTCCGTTCCGCCGCGGAGCCGATGCCATCCTCCGTCCCGAGGAACACCTCGAGCGATGGGATGGACTATCCTGATTGCATTGCCCCCAAAAGACTACGCATCCGCCCCGGCTTGCCGGCGTTCCATTTGCCGCAGCACGTTGAGAAGTCCGTGCATATGCAGTGGCTTGAGAAAGACGTGGACGTGACAAGGCGCAACTTTCCGACGCCAGTCACGGAGCTGCGCGTCGATCGAATCGCTGAAAACCGCGACTTGATTCGGCCGCTTCGACGCCGGCATCTCGCTCAGCGCATCGAACAACTCCCGGTTGGCGCTGTTGCTGATGTCCACCACCAGCAGATCGGTGTGTTCCGAATTAATCAGTTCCAACGCATGGTCCGGCGAATCCGCGCGGGCCACGTCATGGCCGAGTTGTCCAAGCAATCGCCGTGTCGGCGTATCCTGGGGATGCGCATCCGACGATGGGAGCACCACTGCCCGGAATGCGGCCCGAAGTTGCGCTGGCATAGATCTGGCCTTCCTTGGAACTTCGAGGCCCAGTGTATCCCTCCAGCTTGGATCGAACAAACATTTGCCCGCAACTAACGAAATCTTAATTTTGGCAAACTATTGCACCGGTCAGGCGCGGCCCCGTTTGTCAATTTGCTCGGCCGCCGTTTGCAGAATTGGGTCAATTTCCAGCCATTCCATGCAACTGCGATGCGAGCAAGTCCGGGAATAGCACGGACTGCACGGCAAATCGAGCCGTACCACGCTGTCACCCCGCCCAAACGGCCCCGTGCGGGCCGGGTCTGTCGGGCCATACGCCGCCACCAGCGGAATTCCCATCGCCGCCGCCATGTGCATCGGTCCCGTATCGTTTCCGATCACCAACCGAGCCCTTTCCAATAATGCGACAATTTGCCGCAGGTTGGTCTTCGCCGTCAAATCGAATTTTGCCGGGATTTGACCGCTCAACCCCACGTCCTCCGCCGCGCCGGCCACCACCGTTTCCAACCCCAATCGCTCCTTCAGCGGCCCGACCATCCCCGCAAATTTTTCCACCGGCCAACGTTTGGTTTCCCAATTGGTCCCCGGCATCAGCACCGCATAAGCCGTCCCCGCCGGGATCAGCCCCTCGATATACCGCCGGTCCTGGTCATCCACCGCAAATTGGAATTCCACGGGGCCATCCCCGCAGCCCAGCGCCGACGCGATTTTCAAATATCGCTCCACCGCGTGTTCCTTGTCCCACCGGCAATCCACCAGCTCGCTGTAAAACAGCGGGGCAAACTCCCGCGCGTTGGAAAATCCGATCCTTCGCGCCGCTCCGCTGGCCATCGACACGCACCCGCTGCGGAACAGGCCCTGAAGATCGATCACCAAATCAAATCCCCGCCGCCGAATCGAACGTAGAAATGCCCCCAACTCCCACAACGCCGCCGGGCTGTGCCAGCCTCTCCCCAAACGCTTCCGCTCGAATAGAATCACCTCGTCCACCAGCGGATGCCGCTCCACCAGCGCGGCGCACCCCGGCGTCACCAGCCAACTCAGCTTCGCCTGGGGCCACAGTTTTCTTAGCCGCGGCAGGATCGGCAAGGCGTGAACGACGTCGCCGATCGCGCTGGGTTTGATGATCAGCACTTGCCGCGGACCCGCCCCCGAGCTTTGGGCCGAAACTCCGCTCATACGCTTCCTTCCGCCGATATCCGTGAAAACGGGGCATATCCCTGGCAAAGCGCCAGCGAATCCGCCACCGTGTATTGCGGATGATCCCGCATCGCACGCAACAACCGTTCAATCCCCAGCGCACGCCATCGCCGGAATCGGATCCCGTCCACGTCCACCAGCACCGGCATGGCGCCGAGCTTGGCATCCTCCTGAACGATCCAGTTCGTGGCCTTGGCGTCAAAATGTGAAAGCCCAAGCTCGTCGATCTGACGAAGGATGCGCCCCGTGCGCCGCATCAGCATGTCCCGCTCCTTCGCCCGCATCGCATCCAAATCCGCGTGCGCCAGCACCGAACCCTCCACACGCTCCAAGACGATCACGCTATCCGTGATGTATCCGAGCGCACGCTTTTGCATCACCGCCAGCGGCCACGCCGTGGGAATGTCGCGCACCACCAGCGACCACGCCTTGTGCCACGCCCGCCACGCGCGGCTTCCGCGGCCAATCTCGTTGACGTAGCGATACCAATACCGCTTGAACGGCCGCTTCACCACGACCTCAAGCCGCCGGCCCCCCAATTCCACCTCCCCCGCCAGCACGTCCCCGCTCGCCCCACGCTTGATCACCGCCAACTGATCCGCTTCGATCTGGCGCAACAACTTCGGCCAGGCGAGTTGCCAATCTTGGGCCGAAATTCGCAATCCGCTGGCCGCCGACCAACGCCGCGGGTATTTGTACTGCTTGAAGAAAACCCCGCGCCATGCCCCGGATTTCAGCAAACCGAAATAGTCGTTTTCCCGCCGCGCCCGCTCCGTGAATTTCCGCCACTGCCGCCGGCTCACCGCGTTTCCCGCGGGCATCGGTCCGCCCGGACCCAACTCGTTCCATCCCCGCTGCAATTCCGTTCGCGTCGCCATGCCCCGCACGCTGTGCGCCAGCTTCATCACGTCGCTCATTCTCAGCCCGCCGAACCGGATCGCGTAGCCGTCCAGAAGATAAACCTCGCCGTCGTGCAACACCATGTTGCCCAGATGCAGATCGTCGTGTCCCAGCCGCGCTTTGCCAAGCCGCCGGACAAGCTCGATCACTTTTTTTGCCAGCCTCGGGCGATCCGGGATTTCCTCCCCCTTCAGGCCCATTTCGGTGACGTGCTGGTCCAGCGCCGTCGCCGGCTCGATGGCTTGGAGGATCACCGCGTCCCCGATCTGTTCATTCAAGCGGAATCCCGAAAGCTGCGCCACCGCCCTGGGCGCCGGCACGCCCGCGCGTTGCAGCGCCTGGAGCCGCACGAATTCCCGCACCGCCGGGCTGCCCCGGAATAATCGCTTCAGCGCCATTCCCCGCCGCGGATAAAATTTCAGGTAATATCCCCGGCCCTCGAAGTCGAATCGCCAGACCTGCCGATACCCCCGGTCCTTGACCAGCCTTCCGTTCCGCGGCAAATCCCGCAAAAGTTTTTCCAGCGCCTCGGCCGACACGCCCGAATTTATATGCGCGATTGCCCCATTTGTCTCGCCACCCGCCGTTTGAAACGATTCAGTGCGGCCGCACAAGTGGGAGGCCGACCGATCCGGCGCGGCAAAAAGATTCCGGAAAGTCAGGCGCGATTATTGATCCAATGGGATAATGCGTCGACCACATGTGTGATGACGCTGTCCCAATCCCGCCGTGAGGGCTGGCGGAATAACCGCATTGTCGGATACCACGGGCTGTTTGTCCGGTCGCGCAGCCATTGGAACCCGGGATTGAAGGGAACCAGCGTCCAGACCGGGCGTCCCATTCCACCGGCCAGGTGTACCACGCTTGTGTCCACCGAAATCACCAGGTCCAAGTTCGACACCAGCCCCGCGGTATCGGCAAAGTCGGCCAGTTCATCGCCCATCTGAATCAGCCGCAAGCCCTGCGGAACGGGCTGATTCGCTTCCGGACCTTTTTGCAGGCCGTAGAACCTGACTCCCGGTACCGCCGCCAGCGGCGCGAACGTCGCCAGTGAACATGACCGTGCATTCTGCCCGTCGATTCCCGCCCACACGAGACCCACCTTGAACGATGAATCGCCCGCCAGCCGTTTGGCCCATTGCTCGATGCGCTGCGGCGGGGCCGACAGGTAGGGCACGTCGGCGGGAATCGTCTGCATCGTCGTGCCGAAAACCAGCGGCAGGCTAAGCAGCGGCGTCTGCCAATCGAAACTCGGCAGCCGCTCTCCACGCACAAACACCGACGAGATCCCACGCACCCGGCTCAGCAACGGCGCCAATTCGGCCTGGCATTCCAACAGCACCGTGGCCCCCCGCTCGGCCACCAGCGGCGCATAGCGGATAAGATGCATCGCATCGCCGAACCGGGCGTCGGAAATGAGAAGGATCGTTTTGCCTCGCGCGTCCTGCCCGGTCCAGCGCGTCTGGGAAAAGTCCCGTCCCAGCTGCGTCCACTGCGACATCCGCAGCCGCCATTCGAATTCCTTCCATCCCTCCTCGAATTCGCCCAGCGTCAGCAGCAGCCAGGCGTAGTTCCAATGCGCCTGCACAAAGTCGGCCTTCAGTTCGATCGCCCGGCGCCCGGTGGCGAGCGCCTCGTCAAATTGCCCCGTGTCGTGTAAGACGCTGCCGAGATTGTTGTGCGCTTCGGCGTAATCCGGCTTGAGCCGAATGGCCTGGCGATAGGCGGCAATGGCCTGATCAAGTTGCCCCAAGTCCCTCAAGGCGTTGCCGAGATTGGTGTGCGCTTCGGCAAGATCGGGCTCAAGCCGAATCGCCTGACGAGAGGCAGCGATCGCCTCCTCAAATTGCCCCCGGTTTCGTAAGACGACGCCCAGATTGTAGTGCGCTTTGGCGAAATCCGGCTTGAGCCGAATGGCCCGCCGAAGCAATTCCACCGCCTCATCCGACTTGCCGGCCTGCGCGGCCAACATTCCCAGTAGATATAAGACTTCAGCGTGATCCGGCTGCCGCGTCAGGATTTCGCGATAAATCCTCTCCGCTTCCGCCAAGCGGCCCGCCTGATGATGCGACATGCCGGATTCGAGTTGTTGCTCAAGGTTCATTGGTCACTGGTGATCTCGAAGTTCCTAGCTGCTCGCACCAGTTCCGCCACATCTGCCGGTACGCCGCTTCGATATTGCGGGCAAAACGTGGGGCATCCATCAGCGGCGACGCCTCCATCCGCGCTCGCAGCGTCCGGCGTAACTCGGCCAGCCG
>Ga0187867_10002700_pt1 | contig 14574 bp, 14 predicted proteins | sample June2016WEW_13_1_FD_132976 | JGI IMG/M metagenome (GOLD analysis project Ga0187867, IMG submission 132976) | Peatland microbial communities from SPRUCE experiment site at the Marcell Experimental Forest, Minnesota, USA - June2016WEW_13_10 | ecosystem: Environmental > Terrestrial > Soil >... | reverse complement strand
TGCGACGACCCCTATTCCAGCGGCTGCGAAGATCAATGTCGCGGCGCGCGTTCGCCATATGGCGCCGCCCTTTGTTGCGTGCGCATCGCGCGTGTACCAATTCAAAACGCCGCATCCGACAACCGTAGCCGCTGTAAGCGTCGATACGGCTCGCACAATATCAAGCGGATCGATCACGTCGGTCGCGACCTTAGGCAGGTTTGTTTATAGTGAAGCTTAGCTTGTCATCGACCACATGGCCGTCAACGGACAAAATATGGTAGCCGACGGTGACAGGCCCAGCTGGAACATTATCTGGAAACGCGACGATCAGAAGCCGCGGATCGGAACTGTCGCCATGGCTGGTCAAAGGGATCTGCTCTCCCTCCGCCGGCACGATCCACACCTTGGCGAATGCTGGTTCGACATTCTCGTTGAACCACAGCTTCAATTCCTTTGGCGATGTATCGAGGACCGCGCGTGCTGAAGGTTCGGATTTAACGAGACGCGAATGGGCGGCGACTTCGGAGATCCCGAGGCTGAACCCTAGCAATACAACGAAATAAGCAAGTAGGGTCCGTCCCCTCCGGTCAATTGCGGATCTCATCCAAAAACTCCTCCCTTTTGGCGTTCCCCTTGGCGCAGGATTTTCTTTACCAACGTTATAAGCTTATAGCTAACTCTTAGAGCATGCCCCAGAACTAATATTGTTCTGAATCAAACCTGTGTTAGAGCCTGCCGGCGGGTCCAAAGCGTGGCATAAAAGCCATAGTGCGCATCCAAACGCTTGTAGCAAGCACCGATCGTTTGACAAAAACTCAAGAAAGCGTGAACCCTAGCCCCATAAGAAAGATGGAGGGAGAGTTCATGACCGGTGCTATCAAAGTTTGGGCAGTTGCGTTGATCGCAGCCCTTGCCATCACGCGAGCCGAAGCCGCGGATTTAACCCCGCCGGCGCCGGAACCGCTTCCGCCGCCTGCGCCGCTTTTCTACGTTCATGTCGGTGCCCTGGGCGCCTTTTACTCGCCGCCCGACGCGCAGTCGACCGGAGGCGGGTTCTTGAAGTCCATACCGGTCGGCGCCGCTACCGCAACATTATATAACGTAGCTATCCCGCCAAGTTATACGCTCGGCTTGGAAGCTGGCTATTTCGTCACGCCCAATTGGGCGGTCGCATTCTCAGCCGGCGTGCCCCCGCTCATGCATATCAAGGCGACTGGTCTCAATCTTGCTCCCGTCTTGGGAACGGACCTACTGGGAAGCGTGCGCTTTGGGCCCCTCATGGGCCTCGTTCAATACCATTTTACCAATTTCGGTGCCTTTCAGCCTTATATCGGCCTCGGCGCTGCCTATGTGGTGATGTTCAGCAACAACAGCGACGGCATTCTTTCGAATTTCAGCGTGGATCCATCTTGGAGCTTCGTTACCCAAGCCGGCTTCGACTATATGCTGACGGATTTCGGCTTGTCTAACTGGGGCGTCTTTGTGGATGCGAAAAAGCTGATTTACCTCAATCCTGACTTTCAAGGGGATCTCCTGAATTTGGGAATCCACGTCCGCACCCTTGGTAAGATCGATCCCTGGATCGCATCGACAGGCATCACCTTCAAATATTAACAGCACAAGCATCGACCAGAGGAAGAGTAGGCCAGCTTCGCCAAAAAAGTATTCGCGAAGCTGGCCGGATGGATTGCTGGTGAGATTATGGCCGGTGCATCGAAAATATCGGCCTCAGCACTTATCGTCACCCTCATGCTGACCCCTGCCGCGGCAGCAAACTTGAGCGACGGGTGCGATCGCTCTCACGACCACTGTCTCTTTTCCACCGCATGATCTTATCCAAAAAGTCTCCAACTTTTTGCGATTATGCTTTAGCTCCCGGCCTTTGGACCGCCTCGGGAGACCCCGACCTTGGCCGGGCGCAGAACCCGCTCGCCGATCGTGTAGCCATCCTCCATAACCTGCGCCACCGTGCCATTGGGCACCGTCTCGTCCGGCACCTCGAACAGGGCCTCATGCAGATTGGGGTCGAATTTCGCGCCAAGCGGTTCAAGCTTCTTGATGCCATATTTCCCAAGCCGCGACAGAAAGTCCCGCTCGGTGAGTTCAATTCCCTCGATCAAGGTTTTCAGCGCGGTTCCCTCTTGCTCACGGGCGCCGGCCGGTGCGCTTTCGGCGGCCCGGCGCAAATTATCGGCGAAGGTCAGCATGTCTCGGGCAAATGAGGTCACCCCATAGGTTTTTGCGTCGGCAGCCTCACGCTCGGCGCGGCGGCGCAGGTTTTCCATCTCGGCAAGGGTACGCAGGACCTTGTCTTTCAACTCTGCGTTTTCGCGCCGGAGGTTTTCCAAGACAAGGAAGGGATCGGGCTCACCGCCCGGGGCTTGCCCGGCCGGGCCGGCGACTCCCGCCCCCGCATCGCCGATAGAGCCGGCCTGGTTCGTCGCGGCGGGGTCATTTTCTGCTTTTTTTGAATCGTTCATGTTCGCTCTGTGAAATGATAAATCTCAATGACAAGCCACGCCGGGATATCCGGTTTCCGCAACCAAAATCAAGTTCGCGGCGTGCACACTGCACCGGCTTGGGCACGATGGCGTCCCCCGGATGTTGTTAGAGCATGATCTGCAGAAAAGTTGCAGACTTTTTGGATAAGATCATGCGACAAAACAAAGAGAGTGAGACCATGAGCACCTCATCTTGAAGCGATCATGGTCTAGAGCCCGAGGCCGGTTGCAAGCGAAGCCTCCTTGGGCGGGTCGAAAATTCTCAAGATCGCCCGCCGGATCGCCTCTTGCTTATGCGTGGAGGTAATTTTCTCTCCGGTGAAATCGGTCACATAAAACACGTCCGCTGCCTTTTCGCCAAATGTCACGATATGGGCCGAGGCGATATTCAGGCAGAGCCTGGACAAAATCGCCGTCAATTCATAAAGCAGTCCGGGCCTATCGAGGCCGGTCACTTCAAGAACGGTCAAGCGGTTGGAAAGCGTATTGTCGATCGAGACTTCCGGAGGGATGCGAAACACAGTGCGGTCATCGCCGGCCGAGCGCGTCCTTGCCGCAATCACGTCCTGCAGCCAGATTTGTCCACTGAGCGCGCGCTCAATCGTGAGCACGATGCTGTCGGCACGGCGCAACTCATCTTCGTCATAGCCAAAAACGCGCGAAACGAAAATTGTGTCGAGCGCCATGCCATCGGCCGTCGTAAAAACCTGCGCATCGACGATATTGGCACCGGTAGCCGCGCAGGCGCCGGCAACGATCGACAAAAGCCTTGCATGATCGGGGGCAATGATCGTGAGTTCGGTGACCCCACGGTCGCGATCCGTGCGGATATGGGTTATCGGCGCGGACACCTCGATCTCGGTCCTATTCAGAAGCTTGGCGTGCAGGAGCTTCTCTTCCAGGGAGGCCTTGAGCCAATAGGCTTGCGGAAGACGCGCCGCATAGGCCTCGAAATCGAGGCCGGACCACTCCGGCAACGCAAGGCGCAATTGCTCGCGGGCTTGCGCAACGCGCTCCTTGCGGTCAATCGCCGAGTGGCCGCCAGAGAGCACAACTTCAGTCTCCCAATAGAGTGTGCGAAGAAGTTCGCCCTTCCAATTGTTCCAGACCCCCGGACCCACGGCGCGGATGTCGCAAACCGTAATCACAAAAAGCATTTTGAGGCGTTCAAGGGTCTGCACGCGCTTGGCGAAGGCCGCGATGGTTGCGGTGTCGCCGAGATCACGCCGCTGCGCCGTATCCGACATGATCAAATGAGTCTCGACCAGCCACGCCACTGTTTCGGTCTCGGCTTCCGTAAGACCAAGACGCGGACAAAGCGAGCGCGCGACTTCAACTCCGGCACGCGAATGATCCTCCACCCGCCCCTTGGCGATGTCGTGTAGGAAAAGCGCGAGAAACAGCGCTTTCCGATTGGTGATCGATGGCACAATCTCACTCGCTAGCGGAAGCTCCTTGATAAGCCTTTGCGCTTCGAGCTCGGCGAGATTTCCAACGGCGCGCAAGAGATGCTCATCGACGGTGTAATGGTGATACATGTTGAATTGCATAAGCGCGACGATGCGGCCGAATTCCGGGATGAAGCGCCCGAGAACGCCGGCTTCATTCATGAGCCGCAGAACGATTTCCGGCTCGTTGCGGGAGGTCAGGATGCCGAGAAACAGCCGGTTGGCTTCCGGGTTCGCGCGCAACTTCGCGTCGATCAGCTTGAGGGCCTGGGTGACATGCCGCGTCGCGTCAGGATGGATCGCAAGACCATTGCGGTCGGCGACCCAGAACAGCCGGATGAGATTGACGGGGTCGCGGGCGAAAACCTCAGGCCCCGCAACCGTGACACGGCCATTCTCAACTTCGAAATCGCCCGTTGCAATGACCTCCCGCTTGCGCCGGAAAGGCGCAAACCGGGCGAGCCTCGGGGACGGCTTGGCTTGCCTTTCTTCGAGCGCCGCGCAGACGATTGCGGTCAGGTCGCCGACATCCTTGGCGATCAGAAAATAATGCTTCATGAACCGCTCGACGCTGGCGAGACCGCCCCTCGTCGAATAGCCGAGCCGGCTCGCGAGCCGGCGCTGGTGGTCAAAGCTCAGTCTTTCTTCCGCCCTGCCCGTTAAAAAATGCAGATGGCAGCGCACCCTCCAAAGAAACTCCTCGCAGCGGCGGAACAGCCTATATTCGGAACGGGAAAACACGCCGGCGCCGACGAGATCGGCCGCTTCACGCAGCCGATAGACATATTTGGCGATCCAAAACAACGTATTAAGATCCCGGAGGCCGCCTTTTCCGTTTTTGACATTTGGCTCGACGAGATAGCGCGAACGCCCCGCTTGCACGATGCGGCTATCGCGTTCGGCGAGCTTGGCGGCGACGAATTCGGCTGCGGTCCCCTGCACAATCTCGTGCTCGAACCGCGTCCGCATGTCTTCGAAAAGTGTGCGATCGCCGAGAATTAAGCGTGCTTCAAGGAGTGCCGTGCGGACGGTTATGTCTTCGTGGGCCTGAAAAAGACATTCCTTGACAGAGCGTGTCGCGTGACCGACTTTCTGACCAAGATCCCAAAGCATATAGAGGATTGCCTCGACGATGCGTTCGCCGCGCGGCCGCGCCTCGGAAGACAGCAGAAAGAGCAGATCGATGTCTGAATAGGGCGCAAGGGTCGACCGGCCATAGCCGCCCACCGCGGCGATCACGAAGCCTTCGCCAGCCGGGCCGTTTCCGGCCGGATGAACGTAAGACGTTACATAATCGAAAATCTCGCGGATCAGATCGTCTTCGATATGAGAGAGACGACCGGCGCAAGCAAGACCGCCGCCATCAGCGAGGAACGCTTTGTGGGCGAGCCCGCGGGCGTGGCCCAAAGCGTCGCGAAAAAGCGCGACCGTTTCCTTGCGCGCTTCGTGGGCGGGCTTGCCTGGCACATGCACCGCCGCGATCTTGGCGCGCAGACCCGCGCGATGGAAAGAGGCTCCATGCGGCAAATTGATCCGATGGCGCCGGGGTTGGAGCGGCGAGGCTGTCTCGAGCACGGCGTTCATGAAGTCCGATGGGATAGCTATGGGCAAATGCCCCGCTGCTTCTCCGGGGCCTTAGAGCCCTTATACAATCTGGGTTCCGTTTCGGCGAATGACAAGGCCGAGCCTGTCTTCAATTGTGCTTCGATCGCATCCCAGATCGCGACCGCGAGATCGGGACCGCCGAGATTTTTGATGGCCCTGATCCCGGTCGGCGAGGTCACGTTGATTTCGGTCAAATATCCGTCGATGACGTCGATTCCGGCGAAAAGCAGGCCACGCCGCTTGAGTTCGGGGCCAATCACGGCGCAAATTTCCCGTTCGCGCGGGGTAAACTCCGCCGCCGCCGCGGCGCCGCCGCGCGCCAGATTAGAGCGGATGTCGTTATCGGCCGGAACCCGGTTGACCGCGCCCGCAGCCACGCCATCGACGAGGATGATGCGCTTGTCGCCTTTCGCCACTTGCGGCAGAAAGCGCTGTACCACCCATGGTTCGCGAAAGCTCGCCGCGAAAAGATCGTAAAGCGAGCCAAAATTTGGATCCCGGCGGGTGATTTTGAACACCGCCGCGCCGCCATGCCCATGCAATGGCTTCATGACCGCCTCGCCATGCGCGTCGAGAAAGGCCTCGATGGCTTCCTTGTCGCGCGTGATCAGCGTCGGCGGCATAAGCTGCGGAAAGTTCATCACAAAAAGCTTCTCCGGCGCGTTGCGCACGCTGGCCGGATCGTTGACGATCAGCACGTTTGGCTGCAAATGCTCAAGCAAATGCGTCGAAGTGATATAGGCGATATCGAAAGGCGGATCTTGACGCAAAAGGATGACGTCGAGCCCGGCCAGGTCCATCGTTTGGGTGCCGCCCAGGGTGAAATGCTCGCCTTTGACGTCGCGCACCTCAAGCGGCGCCGCCGCGGCCACGACCCGGCCCTCCGATAGCGAAAGCTTGTCGGGCGTGTAGTAAAGAAGCTTATGTCCGCGCGCGCGCGCTTCGAGCAGCAGTGCGAAGGTCGAATCGCCCGCGATATTGATCTTGTCGATCGGGTCCATCTGGACGGCGACATTCAAGGCCATCGAAATTCTCCCGGGCAAAACGTCATGCTGGTGCAGGGCGCATGGACAGGGGAATTCGTCAAGGGCGCCGGTGCATCGATTTTGACCAAATTCAAGTCAGTGCCATCGTTTTGCAACGATGGGGGCTCGAACCATGCGGCAAATCCCCAGCATTCCCCTTAAATTGTTTCTGTTTCTCAATTCCTTGCTCAATTCCTCCGGGCAAGCGTCAAGGCTCTGCCTTATGATCGCCGCGGCGTCGGAATAGCCAAAGAATCGGCAGGAGGACGAAAGGAACCGAAACCGCCGTCGCGACGACGGGATCGAATAGGTCAATTATTCTGTGCACCCCTTCGAATATGAGATGCAGGATGGCCAGGAGATAATAAGTAATGGCACCGATGGAGACGATCTTGACGGCTTGCTGCAATTTCAACTGCAGACGGAAACGATCGTTCATCTTACTCAAAAGATCTTTGTTTTGGCTTTCGAGCTCAATTTCGACGCGTGTGCGCAAGAGTTGTGCAGCGCGGGCAAGCTTGCGGGAAAGATTTTCCTGACGTTCCTCGGTCGCGGCGCAGGTCCGGATCGCCGGAGTAAGCCTGCGAGTCAGAAAGCCTTTCAAGGTCGGCACCTCCGGCAAGGCAATTTCGCCAAGCGCGTCGAGACGCAGACTGACGAGTTCATGATAGGCCCGGGTCGCCCCGAACCTAAAGAGGCTTTGCGCCGCGCCGGCCTCGAGTTCGGCGGCAAGCGCGGTCAGATGCGCGAGCAATTCGCGGCTCGCGTCCAACCCTTCCCCCTCCCGCATTCGCTCCACGAGGAGGGGCAATTCGGTCTCGATGCGGCGGATGACGGGGCCAGCGGCTTCCGCTTCCGGCAGCCCCAGCAGGGCGAGCGTGCGGTAGGTTTCGACTTCGAGCAACCGGTGGACCAAGGCCCCGGCCTCGCTTGGCATCAACCGGCGGTCGAGCACGAGGAGCCGCACGAAGCCGAAAGCATCCGGATGGAAATCGGTGGCGACGATGGCGGCGCCGTCCATGACCTCGGAGGCGGCAAGCTGGCTCGGCTCGAACAGCGAGCGCCATTCGTCATGGCCTGGCCCTTCTGGCAAAAGATGCAAATCAGCGGCGACAAGCAAGGGCCCCGGCTGCGGAAGCAGACGCATGAAGCTCGAGAGTTCGCCAGCTCCGGGCCGGAACGCCAATTGTGCCGCATCGCCCGAACCCGCCTTGGCCGCATCCTGCGGAAACTCCCAGGAATAGGTCATGAACTCGCCGTGATGCTCCCAGCGCAAGATCGCGGGAAGCAATTCGATCCGGTGCTGCTTCGCCTCAGGCGCCGGAGCGGGGTAGGCGCGATCCAGGCAAAAGGCTTCGAGCGCCTCCCGCGCCTTGGCGGCGGCGGGCGGATCGGTCATGAAGGCGAAATGCAGGATGCGTTTCGCACCCACCATCGGCACGAAAGGCCGCGCGTGGACTTCGGCCAGAACACGGCCGCGCAACGCATGCGGCGTGAACGCCGGGGTTTTCAAGGTTTGCTCGTCGGTCACGCGGCCCTCTTCCGATATTCCCTCATCCCTTGCCACGCTTGATATGGAATATAAAGAGGCCGTTCACTGCCTCCTGGCGCTCCAACGTGTCTCCGGTCTCCTGCAGGAGATGCGGAATGTCGACGACGGCGAGCGGATCGGTGCATTCCACGATGAGACGATCACCGCGGGCGAGCCTTGCCAGCATCTTGCGGGTCCGCAGCACCGGCAAGGGACAGTTCAGGCCACGCAAATCGAGGCAGACGGAGGAATATCCGGAAATCATCTTTGGCGGCGCTTTCAACCTTGCGTAAAGGAGGGTAGGGGATGCGGACATCAGATTCCAGCCTATCTTTGCGGAGTTTAGAACCATGCGGGTGATTGGCCTTGCCGGTTGGAGCGGCGCGGGCAAGACAAGTTTGATCGTCAAGCTCATCCCTTATTTAAACGAACGCGGCTTTTCCGTCTCGACGCTGAAACATGCGCATCATGCCTTCGACGTCGATCAACCGGGCAAGGATTCCTACCTTCACCGTGAGGCAGGCGCGCGCGAGGTTCTCGTCGCCTCTGCGCGGCGGTTTGCGTTGATCCATGAATTGCGCGGCGCCGATGAGCCCCCTCTCATCGATCTTTTGCGGCGCATGAGCCCGGTCGATCTCATTCTCATCGAGGGCTACAAACGCGATTTCCACGCAAAAATCGAAGTCCATCGCGTGGCGAACGAGAAACCCTGGCTCTACCCGGAGGATCCAACCATCGCGGCGGTGGCCACCGACGCTGCACACGGATTTCCCGCCCATTTGCCGCATGCGCATCTTGATGACATAGAGGCCATCGCCGGCTTGATGCTGGCGCTCGCCCGTCCCATGGAGGAAACCCTTGCGCGCATAGGCAAGGCGTAACGCCTCCGGGCAGCCTGACAAGGAAACGCCGCGGATGCTCTATTTTTGGATCATGCTGGGGAGCGCTCTTGGCGGCGCCGCACGCTACTGGTTTTCGGGGGTCGTCTCGAACAGTATCGGGGAAACGTTTCCTTGGGGCACGATGCTCGTCAATATTTCCGGCTCCTTCGTCATCGGCTTTTTCTCCACACTGACCGGGCCCGACGGCCGCCTCTTGGTCAGCACCACGGCGCGGCAATTCGTGATGATTGGCCTCTGCGGCGGCTACACGACCTTTTCCTCCTTCAGCCTGCAAACGCTCAATCTCGCGCGAGACGGCGAATGGCTGCGGGCCGGTGCCAATGCCGGCCTATCGCTGGTCCTCTGTTTCCTTGCGGTGTGGCTTGGCCATATCCTCGCCGCGCTTCTGAACCAAATGAGAGGCATTTGACGCAACGGCAGGTCCAGCTTATTTGCGTTGGCGCGTCTGGCCTTGCCATTGATCCATTCTCGTTTACTATTGTGCCGCCATATGGGGATGGGGTCCCCCAAAATCGCCGAATTGGCTGATGACTCCTGCCGCCAACGAGAGGCAGGAATTTTGCTGCGTGTCTGCCAGCAATCGCGGTTTTACGGCCGTTTTGCGCATGCCATTGCCATGCGGTCCCGGTCTCGGCCGGCCTTGCGCGAGTGCCGCCCGCCGCCCCCTCTCAGCCTCCCTCAAGCGATAGGATGACTCATGTCTGGCGTTTGGGCGCTCGCGTCCCTGTGGCTTGGTCTCGCGCTCATCGCGAGCCTGCTTTCGATCTGGTTCCGTATCTCGACGGCGCTTTCGGAAATCATTGTTGGTACCGTCGCGCAATTGATCATTGGCGCCGTCATTGGCGCTGCCGTGCTCGGCACCGATGAGACCTGGGTCAAGTTCTTGTCCGGCGTCGGCGCGATCGTGCTGACGTTTCTGGCGGGCGCCGAACTCGACCCCCAGGTGTTCAAGCTCAAATGGAAGGAAGCAGCCACGGTCGGGCTCGCGAGCTTCCTTTTTCCATTTTTGGGATGCGCGGCAGCAGCCCATTATCTTCTGGGATGGGCGGTGATGCCGAGCTGGCTTGCCGGGGTTGCGATGTCGACGACTTCGGTGGCCGTCGTCTATGCCGTGATGCTCGAATTCGGCTTCAACAAAACCGAGTATGGCAAGACGATCTTGGCCGCTTGCTTCATTACCGACCTCGGGACGGTCGTAGAACTTGGTCTCATCTTCGCACCGTTCACGATAAAGACTGTGATCTTCCTCGGGGTTGGCGCCGTGGTGTTCATCGTTCTTCCTTGGCTCACGCCTCGCTTCTTCAAGCGGTATGGAGGCCGGCCTTCCGAGCTCGAGACAAAATTTCTGCTCCTTTGCCTACTCGGAATGGGGGCGCTCGCGACCTGGGCCGACAGCGAAGCGGTGCTCCCCGCCTATCTCATCGGAATGGTGCTGGCCGGAACCGTCGGCAAGGATCACGCATTGGTCCGGCGTTTGCGCACGCTGACGTTCGGATTGCTGACGCCGTTCTATTTCATCCGCGCGGGGTCTTTCGTTTCGATTCCCGCGTTGATCGCGGCGCCGACTGCCTTCGTTTTCTTCCTGATTATCAAAGTCGCCACAAAAGTTATTGGCGTTTATCCGGTGACCAAGCTCTTCGGCTCGCCCAACAAGGAGGCGATGTACACGACCCTCCTAATGTCCACGGGATTGACCTTTGGAACGATCTCCTCACTGTTTGGCCTATCGCACAAAATCATCGACACGGGCCAGTATTCGGCGCTTGTCGCGGCGGTTATCGCGAGCGCGGTTATTCCAACGGTGATTGCCAACGCATTCTATCTGCCGCACCATCTCTTGCCGGAAGCCGAGTTGGAGGATACGCCAGGCGAACAGGCGGGCGTGGTCCCGCTCCGGCATGTGGGCAGAAAAGCAGAGTGATGCGGGAGGCGTCCGATGTTCAGCAGAATCCTTCATGCCAATGACGGCTCGGAACACGCGTTTCACGCGCTGACGGTCGCGCTTGCGATCGCCAAACAAAACGAGTCGGCTCTCCATATGGTTTCCGTCGAAGAGATCGACTACATGCCAAAGTCCGTTGAGAGGTTAGGAAAGGAACCCGAAACCGCCGCCCCCCGTTTTCATCCCGTTCTCCAGCGCGCCCGCGGGATGGCGGAAGAAAGCCAGGTGAAACTGAATACCCATGTCGTTGCTGGACATCCTGTGCGCTGCATTGTCATGCTTGCGGCCGATCTCAAGGTGGAATTGCTCGTGATCGGGGCAAGAGGCCATTCGGCATTGTATGAGCGGCTGGTTGGGAGCCGCGCCGATCGTATCATGCACCTTGCCCAGTGCCCGGTGCTCATCGTGAAGTGAGGAGTTTGACGATGCAAATCCCGCGCGATGCCATGCTGCTGCGGATCTTCACCGGGGAGGACGAACGGCACGATCACCATCCCCTTTACGAAGCAATCGTGCTCAAAGCGCGCGAGATGCACCTTGCCGGCGCCACCGTGCTGCGCGGGCCGATGAGCTTTGGCCATTCAAGCCGCCTCCACACCTCGAAAATCCTTCGCTTATCGGAGGATTTGCCTGTCGTGATCGAGATCGTAGACAGCGAGGATAAAATCAACGCTTTTCTGCCAGTGCTCGACAGCATGATGGCGAGCGGGCTTGTCACCCTGGAGAAGGTGCAAGTCCTTCAATATGGATCAACCAGCATCATGCAAGGAAATTAGCGCAAGAGCCGCACCCACGTTTAGCGGGAAACAACGGGGATTTTGTTAGAGCATGTCCCGAAAATGTTGATCGGATTTTTCGATAAGGCCATGCTCCAAGTCTTTTAATCGGGTCAGTTTCAATCTCCGTGCAGGGAGGAACCGTTTTTGACCCCTAACACTCGGGAAACACGGTAGTATTTAGCGAGAGGCCTCTTAGAAAAATGTTTAGCGCGAAAATCTGGGGGCTGAGCCAGATTTGCCGGGTGTTTTCAACGCTCTTTTTGCTGTGAAAGATTCCTCCCTGCACGGAGATTGAAACAGGGCCGATTTAATAGCTCTCCGACAAACCTTGCGCTGACCTCAATCTTGAGCGTGATGACTTGCGAATGGATCAATGCCGGTTTTATATTCGGGCATGCAGCACACGCGCTGCACCGCAACATTCGCTCGGGCTGAAGGGAGAAACGTCAGTCGTGCCTTTGGTTCGGAAACGGAGGACGACATGGTAAAACGGGTTGGCGATAAGATCTTCATCGCGGTCGCCCCCAAGCGGGGCAAGGGCGACATTGAGGAAGTGGCCAAGGGCGGGATCAATTTGATCATCAACAACCGGCCCGACGGCGAATCCGACGACCAGATGTCCTCGGCGGAAATCGAAGCGACAGCCCGGGCGCTTGGCATGGACTATGTCCATATTCCAGTGATTCCGGCCCAAATCTCCGATGAACAAATCACCGCGATGGCCGAGGCGATCAAACAGGCTGGCGATGGCTATATCCTCGCGACATGCCGGACGGGCATGCGTGCGATGACCATCTTCGCGCTGGCGCAAGCCAAAATCGGCGTGAAACATGAGGACCTGCTAGGGCTCGCGAAGACGATGGGCTTCGACTTGATCGACCATCGCGAGAGAATGATCCAGTTGAACAAGGCCCACGCCGAGGCGGAAAAAGCCAAGGCCGAGGGCTGAGGCGCGCGCTTGGCACGTGGGTTGGGTTTGGTGACGCAACGCGCCCAGCCCCGCGGCGCGACAAGGCTACAAGCTTGGGCGCGATTCGAAGAAGGTGCTGAAGGACGCTCGGAATGTGGGCAATTGGTCGGCTCACGCGCACCAGTCACAAAACGAAGCGTGTTCCATAGGGGGGTATTGCGATGTCGTGGACCGGCGACTCGAACCCCCGAAGAGGTTGGCCAATTTTGTTCGATGGCGGCTCGCCCATGCCCCTCGAACCAAAACAAGTTCACACGATTCCCCACTTGCGGTAGCGGCCGCGCCCGGTCATCTCGCGGAGTCCGAGCTCGGCGGCCATGGTTTGCGCCGCCCGCGGTGTCACCCCGAGCCCGGCGGCGATCATGCTGGCCGAGGCGATCGGCCGCGCCAGGATCAAGTCCACCAAAGCGGGCAGCTTTGAGCTGGACCGGCGGCCCGTGAGCTAGCTCTCCAACGGCTTGCGCGCGAGCAGCCAGCGGTCATGGTCCTTCATCCCTACCCCCGGCCCCTGCCCCTGCCACGATTGCTTGCACTGGTATTTTGCCAGGGAGACGCTGGTTGTTTTTTGCCAGGCCATTAGTTAATATCGCACTGCGATAGGTCAGCCGGAGGGGACCCGTTGGGGCGGCTGAGTGTTGCTATATATCTATGCGTCATAGATTTGGTATTTTGCGCGGCGCAATCCTAACCAGCCGGGCGGGTTTCTCCGTGACCGGCGTACATCGGGGCGATGAGATCATGACTTTTACCGGGGCGACGGGCGCGTCACCACCCAGCATCCTTGACCGCGAACGCATCATCGCCAAGCCCGGCTTCAACCGCTGGCTCGTGCCTCCCGCCGCGCTCGCCATCCATCTCTGTATCGGCATGGCTTATGGGTTCAGCGTTTTCTGGCTGCCTCTGTCGCGCGCGGTCGCAACCGCGACCGGCACCAAAGTGCCCGCCTGCGCCGCCAGCGCGACGACATTTTGGGAAAAGACGCTCGGGACGCTGCATGCGCTGACGGCGACCAATTGCGAATGGACGCAATTCGATCTCGGCTGGATGTTCACGCTCTTCTTTGTTCTGCTCGGATCTTCCGCCGCGATCTGGGGCGGTTGGCTCGAGCACGCCGGGCCGCGCAAAGCGGGTCTCTACGCAGCGCTTTGCTGGTGTGGTGGCCTCATGATCTCGGCGATCGGCGTCAAAACGCATCAGTTGTGGATGCTCTGGGTCGGCTCCGGCATCATTGGCGGCGTTGGTCTTGGCCTTGGTTATATCTCGCCGGTTTCGACGCTGATCAAATGGTTTCCGGACCGGCGCGGCATGGCGACGGGCATGGCGATCATGGGTTTTGGCGGCGGCGCCATGATCGGCTCGCCGCTCGCCAATCTCCTCATGAATCATTTCAAGACACCGACGTCGGTCGGCGTGTGGGAAACCTTTGTCGTCCTTGGTCTTGGCTATTTTGTCTATATGGTCGCCGGCGCCTTTTCCTACCGGGTGCCCCCGGATCATTGGAGCCCGGACGGCTGGTCGCCTTCCTCGGTACGAAAGGCTATGATCACGACAGAGAATGTCCATCTGAAGGACGCGCATAAGACGCCGCAATTCTGGCTGATCTGGGCAGTTCTTTGTCTCAATGTTTCTGCCGGCATCGGCATCATCGGCGCCGCCTCGCCAATGCTGCAGGAGACATTCGGGGGCACTCTGTTCCATGATCCATCAGTCGGTTTCACCCAGTTCACGGATGCCCAAAAGACGCTCGCCGCTGCGATTGGCGGCGGCTTTGTCGGCCTTTTCTCTTTGTTCAACATTGGCGGCAGGTTTTTCTGGGCGACGCTTTCCGATAAAATAGGCCGCAAGACAACCTATTTTACCTTCTTCGTTCTCGGTATTGCTTGCTACGC
>Ga0187867_10002699_pt1 | contig 14575 bp, 10 predicted proteins | sample June2016WEW_13_1_FD_132976 | JGI IMG/M metagenome (GOLD analysis project Ga0187867, IMG submission 132976) | Peatland microbial communities from SPRUCE experiment site at the Marcell Experimental Forest, Minnesota, USA - June2016WEW_13_10 | ecosystem: Environmental > Terrestrial > Soil >... | reverse complement strand
GGTGCCGTCGTTAGACCGGCCAAGTGCCTCCAGCACCTCGTTGATCAGTAGCCCGACGGCACGGAATTCTGCGGTGCCAAAACCACGCGTCGTGGCCGCCGGCGAGCCCAGTCGAACGCCTGAGGTAATGGTCGGGCGCTCCGGATCGAACGGAATGGCGTTCTTGTTGGTGGTGATCAGCGCTCGTTCGAGGCTGGCCTCGGCCGCCTTGCCGGTCACCCGTTTGGGCCGCAGATCGACCAGCAACAAATGGCAATCCGTGCCGCCGGAAACGATGTCGAGGCCCACTTCCTGCAACGTCTCCGCCAGCATCCGCGCGTTGTCGCGCACCGCTTTCTGATAGACGCGGAATTCCGGACGCAGGGCTTCACCGAATGCCGCTGCCTTGCCGGCGATGACGTGCATCAGCGGCCCACCCTGCAGGCCGGGGAACACGGCGCTGTTGATTCGCTTGCCCAGCTCGGAGTCGTTGGAGAGGATCATGCCGCCACGTGGGCCGCGCAGGGTCTTGTGCGTCGTAGTGGTGACGACATGCGCATGGGGCAGCGGGCTCGGGAACTGGTCGGCCGCGACCAGACCGGCAAAGTGCGCCATATCGACCATGAAATACGCGCCCACCTCATCGGCCACACGGCGGATGCGGGCGAAGTCGATGACCCTCGGATAGGCCGAGCCGCCGGCGATGATCAGTGTCGGCCGGTTTTCCCGGGCGAGGCGTTCCAGTTCGTCGTAGTCCAGGATCCCGTCTTCACGCCGCACGCCGTACTGCACGGCATGGAACCATTTGCCAGAGAGGTTTGGCGCGGCGCCATGGGTCAGGTGCCCGCCAGCGGCCAGGCTCATGCCCAGGACGGTGTCGCCGGGCTTACACAGCGCCAGAAACACCGCCTGATTGGCCTGCGCGCCGGAGTGCGGCTGCACGTTGGCAAACGTGCAGTGGAACAGCACTTTGGCGCGGGCGATGGCCAGTTCCTCGGCGATGTCGACAAATTCACAGCCGCCGTAATAGCGGCGGCCCGGGTAACCCTCGGCGTACTTGTTGGTCAGCACCGAGCCTTGCGCCTCCAGCACGGCAGCCGACACGAGGTTTTCCGAGGCGATCAGCTCGATCCCGTCGCGCTGGCGATTGAGTTCCATCCTGAGCGCGGCGGCAAGTTCAGCGTCGGTCTCGGCGAGCGGAGCGGAGAAGAAGCGGCCTGTGCTGGTGGCGGGGGATTGCTCGTTCATATGGGTCCCACGATTCGAAGGCGTCGCCGTCCTGTACGCACGCCCGGCGCCGGACGCAAGGATTGCGACGCCGCGGTTGCCAGGGGCGATCTGTGGAGCCATGGAGCCACTACGCGGATTGGTGAGCGCATTACCCACAGCAGCCTGGAATGCCGTGCTCAGGGCTGATGTGAGAGCGGGTACGGCGTGCTGTTCCTTGGTTGGTCTTCCGGGTCTTCCTGGATCTATTTTCGAACAGAGTACTCCAGTAGGCCCATCGCATTCGAACACGGGTCAGATCCCACAAATCCGGCGGCAAGCCTCGACTCGTAGTCCTCACCCCTTCCAATAGGAAAGGTGTATGTTACGGACGGAGCATCTATTCATTGCCGATCCGTTCGGGATACGGCCCAAAACTGGCGGATGAGATCTTCGAGGGTTAGGCAAAACGCGCGAGGCGTCGAAAAACCCATTCTTCCGATACGGCTGTGACCAAGCACAACTTGCGGCACAGAACCCTGAATATAGAAAGTGAATTGTAGTCCGGGGAGAGGGATTGGACGATTTTTGATTTGAGGCTGGACCAATATCCAAGCCAGTATGTTATTGCCTTTGTTATCGACCGCAGTTCCCGGTTCAAGCGTGACGCCGACATCAAGAACTTTGCTGAATCTCTCTATATTTCTCAGGTCACCATCCCCAATCAACGCAGAGAGCAAATTAAGAAAATCCTTGGCGGACTTCTCTCTGTCAGCAGCGGGCGTTGTGCCCGCGGTTTCCGCCATAGCGCTGGAGAATGGTTTCGGCAAAGTGAGCGAGACGAACAAGATACTGACCACCGCGAAACCATAGATGCTTACCCTGATCTCTGTGCTCATACGAGAATTTCGCAAGAAAGTGCGCATCGTCCACTTTGGTGAATTCGCCATGGGGGGTCGCTGATTCTCATCTGACATCTGGGTCTGATCATATTTTCGGTCCCCTACCCACTTCGCCTCGCGGCTTACGCGAGTGTGCGAAATACCAGCGCAATGACAGCAAGAACGACCGAACCCTGACCGGACTCAGCACAAAAGCCTCACCATATGCACTTCGTCGTAATACCGGCCGTCCACCTTCAGCGCCCGCTCCTCCAGCCCATAAGGAGTAAAACCAAGCGCCGCATACAGCCGATGCGCCGGAACATTCCCCGCAATCACGCTCAACTGCACGAGTTCCACCCGATCCTGGGCGAACGCCAGCACGGCCTCCACCAACTGCCGCGCCAGTCCGGTGCCACGCGCGGCGGGTCGCACGTACATCCCCCAGAGGTGGCCTTTATGCGCCCGCTTCATCCCAGCCTCGGGCATGAAACCGGCAATCCCGAGAACCTCCTGGTCGCGAAACCCGGCGAACACCGTGTTGGCGGTCAGCCGTTGCGCAAAGAACGACAGAGGCTGTGCCGCCTCCTGGTCGAACGCCGCGCTGAACGAGTCAGGGTGCAGCCGCAGCGCCTCCAACCGGATGTCGCGGTACAACGCCGCCTCATCGGCGCGCAGCGGGCGGATCACGAAGCTCATGCAGCAAACCTCCCGCTTCTGGTGGCGCGGCGCAACATCTGCTTGAAACCGGCGCATGCGATTCCCGTCCTTGCCAAGCCGCACGATGGCGCTCCGGCTGCTGCTGCCTTTGGCGGCGGCGCTGCTGTTGGCTGCCTGCGGCGACCTGCCCGAGCCGTTCATTGGCAACCCCGGCGCCACCGCGCGCCGTCTGGCGGTGCCGGAGACGCCACCGATGCTCGCCGTGCCGCCGCCCACCAATGCGTTGTTGGGCGCTCAGGCGAAAAACGACTTCGCCGATTTGCTGGCACTCAGCCTGCAGAACGAAGAGGTCCCCACACTTGCCCGCAAGCCGGAGAAGACCGACTGGCGTCTCTCGGTGAGCGCGCAACGCAAGGGCGACCTCGTGGTGCCGCACTACGCGATCCTCGACCCAACCGGGCATGAGGAGGGCGCGATCGATGGCGCCGCCCTCCCCGCCTCCGGTTGGACAGAGGGTGCGCCCGGGACGCTTGGCCCAGCGGCGCAGGACGCGGCACCGAAGATTTTGGCGCTGATGCTGAGCATCCGGCGGACCCGCGATCGCGCCAACCCGAACAGCCTGGTGAACCGCGCGGCCAAATTGTTCGTGCCCATTGTCACCGGCGCGCCAGGCGATGGCGACACCGCCCTGACCAGGTTGATCCGTGCCGATTTGGCAGACTTCGGACCGCTGGTGCAGCTTACGCCAGACGGAGCCGATTTCATCGTGACCGGCACGGTCACGGTATCACCGCTGCCCAAGGGCCAGCAGCAGGTTGAGATTGCCTGGACCGTCACCTGGCCCAACGGAAAGGTGGTCGGCAAGGTCTCGCAACTGAACAGTGTGCCGGCCGGATCGCTTGATACTTACTGGGGCGATGTCGCCGGCGCTGTGGCGCAGGAAGCGTCTGGCGGGATCAACGCGGTAGTCGAGCGGTTCATCGATGGCGACAGGACCGCTTCCGGCGAGGGGGCCGTGCCACACGAGGCCAGCGCCCCTGATCAGCCGGCTAAGGGTCCCGGCCCAGGGGCCTCGGGTACGTCCGGCGGTGGAGTGACGTCGCCTGGAGCCGCTGCACCTAATGAGACCGCCGGCACGCTCGGCCGCACCGCTGCTGGCAGCGGACCGACTGCTCACGAGGGTCCTGCATCGGGCACAGCCAAAGAGAGCAGCGGCCCCATTGATGGTACTCACTCCGATGCTCCCGCCAAACCAGCGGACAACCGGTGACGGCGGATCGTCCGTTGGTCGTAGACTCTGGGCTGGCGGATGACATGTCCCATGCCGGGGAGGATCCACTCGCCGGGAACGCCCCCCTCGCCGCAGTGATCTTGCCGCCGCGCGAAGGGTTCGGCGCTGGTCGGGCCGGCGCTCTGGGATTGCTGGCGCGGCGTTACGCCACCACACCCGGGTTTCGCACATTGGTTATTGGCGGCGAGCAGTCCGGGCCGCCATTCCCCGAGGTGCCGTTCCAATCGATCAAACCCGCCTCCTGGTGTCCAGGCAATATTAATCTGCGCTTCGTCGCGGCGATGATAGGAACCCTGCGCCGCCTGCACCCGGCGTTGATCGAGGTGCACAACCGGCCGGAGATCGCGCTCGCACTGGCGTTGCTGTTCCCGCGGATCCCGGTCGGGCTGCTGCTGAACAACGACCCGATGGCGATGCGCGCCGCCCGCTCCCCGGCGGCACGGCGCCGGTTATTGCGGCGGCTGCGGCCGGTGATGGCAGCGTCCGACTACGTGCGGCGCCGGTTCATGGAGGGGGTCGATCCTGCCGCCGGTCGGGTCGAGGTATTGCACAACTGTATCGATCTCGTCGCTGTACCGCCGCCGGCTGAGCGTGAGAAGCTGATCCTGTTCGCCGGCCGCGTGGTGGCTGACAAGGCCCCGGACAGTTTCATCCGTGCCTGCGCGTTGGCACTGCCTTCCCTGCCCGGCTGGCGAGCCGAGATCATCGGCGCCGACGGCATGAGTGCCACCAGCCGGGAAACGGATTATGTCCGCCATATCAAGGCCCAGGCGATGGAGGCCGGGGTGGGAATGACCGGCTACCGCGACCACCCGCTGGTGCTGGAGGCGATGACTCGCGCTGCCATTGTCATCGTCCCCAGCCGCTGGAATGAGCCGTTCGGCCTGACCGCACTGGAGGCACTGGCCTGTGGGGCGCCGTTGATCGTGTCGCCCAGAGGCGGCCTTCCGGAGGTCGCCGGCGATGCTGCGGTCTACGCCAATCCGGATGCGCCGGCGGAGATCGCCGCAGCGATCATCGCTCTGGCGGCGGATCAGGCGCGGCGGGAGGCGCTGTCTGCGGCCGGCCAGGAACGGGCGCGGCGGTTCGATACGCCGGTTGCGGCGGCTCGGCTGGCGGCGTTACGTCATGCAGCGCTGAACGATCGTTAAGCGCAGGCGTTATAAATTGCTTGACACCGGGTTGGGAGGCTGGCAAAGCTCTGAACGAACAGTCGTTCATCATATAGGAAACGAATGCGCGACCCCGGCGGCAAACGCGAACTGATCAAGGACCAGGCGACGCGGCTGTTCGTGGAGCGTGGGGTCGACGCGGTGTCGGTGCGCGATATTGCCGCCGCATGCGAAATGAAACCGTCCAACCTGTATGCCCACTTTGCCTCCCGCGAGGCTCTGGTGGCTGAGCTGTTTCATGACGGCTATGGCGAGTACGGTGAGATCATGGCGAACATTGCAACGTCGCCTGGTCCGTTCCGGACGCGGCTTGAATGCCTGATCCGGGAAATCTGCCGACTGCACGACCAGGACACGGTTCGCTTCCGCTTTCTGGTGCTCACCCAGCACGGGTTCTTGCACCATGTGGAGCCAACCGAACGCAACCCCGTCGAAGTGATCTGCCATACCGTAGCGGAAGCAATGGATTCAGGTGAAATCCCGCGCCGCGAAGTCGAGCTGATGGCTTTGGCCATCATCGGGCTCATCGTCCAGCCCGCCACCGGGCTTTTGTACGGTCGCCTGACCGGAGGATTGCTGGAACGAGCAGATACCATCGTCGCCATGTGCTGGCGCGTGCTGACATTGCCGTAAATACAGGAGGGCAAGATGTCTCCCATTGGTTTGCTGAAGACACGACGCCTGGGTCCTTTAGTACTGGCGCAGTCCTGCGGCGCGCTGAATGACAATCTGGTGAAGAACGCCATGGTCGTGCTGGCGCTTTTTCAACTGCACATCGGCGGTTCCGGCCTGTCCGCGCTGGCGGGGGCACTGTTCATCGCGCCCTACGCGTTGTTGTCGGCAACGGCGGGAAAGCTCGCCGATCGGTTCGCCAAGCCGCGGCTGATCCGTTTGTATAAGTTGATGGAAGTCGGACTGATGGTCCTGGCTGGCCTTGCGTTTCTGTCCGGTAATATTCCCGCTCTGCTTGCCGTCCTTTTCGGACTGGGCTTGCAGGCCACGCTGTTCGGACCGGTGAAATACGGCGTGCTGCCGGAATTGCTCGCCGAAGACGAGTTGATCGCGGGCAACGGCATGATCGAGGCGACGACCTTCCTGTGCATCGTTATCGGCACCGTCGCCGGCGGTGGTCTGATCCTGCTTGACGGCGGCATCGCATTGGTCGGCGTGGTAGGCGTCGTCCTGGCGTTACTGGGACTTCTGGGAGCCATGCGTATACCGCAGGCCGCCGCGGCAGACCCTTCGTTGCGCGTGCGTTGGAATGTGCTGGCGGAAACTCGTGACCTGCTGCGGCTTGCTTACAGCCAGCACGGGATCTGGCTGTGCATCCTCGGCCTGTCCTGGTTCTGGACCGTAGGCGCAACGCTACTGACCGAGTTCCCGGTGATCGCACGTGATACGCTGCACGGCGACGGCTCCGTCATGACACTGCTGCTGTCAGTGTTTGCGATCGGCGTCGGCACGGGTTCCATCTTCTGTGCGAAACTCTTGCATGGCGAAGTCTCGCCGCGGTTCGTACCGTTCGCGGCGTTGGGGATTTCGCTGTTTTGCTGGGACTTTGCCCGTGCCACTGAAGCCTCCGATGGGCTGGCGGACGCGGCTGCGGTGGCCTTGTCGTTCCAGGGCTGGCGCATCGGGCTCGACCTGTTCCTGCTGGCGGCGTGCGGTGGGATATTTTCCGTACCGCTTTACGCAATTATCCAGGACATGGCGAAATCCGACGAGCGATCGCGCATGGTCGCGGCAAACAACGTCATGAATGCGGCGTTCATGGTGTTTGGTGCCGGTGCTGCGGCGGCAATGGCCTGGTTCGGCTTCAGCGGCCCACATGTGCTTGTCGCCACCGCGGCGGCAAATCTTCTGGTCGCGTTCTGGATCGTCCGTATCCTACCGCACGAGGTCTATCGTTCGCTGTTCCGCTGGTTCTTTCACACATTCCATGGCGTGACAGTCCGCGGTCTGGAGAACTACCGCGCCGCCGGATCGCGCGTAGTGATCGTGTCGAACCATCAGTCGTACTTCGACGCCTGTCTGATCGCGGCGTTCCTGCCGGACAATCCCACGTTCGCTGTTGACACGGGGCAGTTCAAAAAGTGGTGGGCGAAACCGTTTCTCAACGCGGTCGATACGTTCCCGGTCGATGCGCACTCACCCTATACCCTCAAGCGAATGATCGAAGCGGTTCGCGACCATGACCGCAAGCTGATGATCTTTCCGGAAGGTCGCCTGACGCGAACCGGCGCACTGATGAAAGTCTACGAGGGCGCTGGCCTGGTCGCCGATAAAGCGCACGCTCGCATCCTGCCGATTTCCATTGACGGGCCTCGGTTTTCCCATCTGGCCAAAGTAGCAAGCCGAATTCATCGGCGCTGGTTTCCTCCGCTGACAGTGAATATCTGGCCCTCCGTCGATCTGACGCCGGCAAATGCTGAGACCCTGACGCCACGCGAACGGCGGATGGCGATCGGGCGCGCGCTGCAGGATGTGATGGTGGACGCAGTGTTCCGGTCGCAGAACATCGACCGCACATTGTTTGGTGCGATCCTCGACGCGGCACACACGCATGGCAAATCGACCTTGATCGCCGAGGACATCGCTCGCACGCCGATCACCTATCAACGGCTGATTTTGGGTGCGGTGGCAATCGGTCGTGCTCTGGCGCGGGAGGTGCCGGAGGGCGGCCGGATCGGCGTGCTGTTGCCGAACGCGGTCGGGTCAGTCGTTACGTTTGCCGGACTTCAGGCGTTCGGCCGCGTGCCTTGCCTGCTGAACCCTTCGGCAGGCGCCACGAACGTGCTGGCGACCTGCCGCACGGCGACGATTGATACCGTGGTTTCCAGCCGCGATTTCATTCAGCGCGCCAAATTGTCTCGACTTGTCGAACAGATGGCAGCAGACCTGCGGTTTGTCTGGCTGGAGGACATTCGCGCCCACCTCGGATTTCGCGAGAAGATCAGGGCAAAGATCGATGCCTGGCTGCCCGGGCGGCTGCCCGGCGCACACGCTGACCCCGGCAGTCCGGCGGTGGTAATGTTCACCAGCGGCTCAGAAGGCAACCCCAAGGGCGTGGCGCTTAGTCATCGCAACATTCTGGCCAATTGTGCACAGCTGTCGTCAGTGATCGACTTTCACGGCGGCGACATCGTGTTCAACGCAATGCCGATGTTCCATTCGTTCGGTCTGACCGGCGGCACGATCCTGCCGTTGGTCTCCGGTGTGCGGACGTTCCATTATCCCAGTCCGCTGCATTACCGGATCATTCCCGGTTTGATTTATGACACGGACGCAACAATTTGCTTCGGTACCGATACATTTCTCAATGGTTGGGCGCGTTACGCGCATCCTTATGACTTCTATGCCATGCGCTATATCTTCGCGGGCGCCGAAAAGGTGCGCGAGGAAACCAAACGGCTGTTCGCCGAGCGTTTCGGCGTGCGCATTCTGGAAGGCTACGGCGCCACCGAGACCGCGCCGGTAATCGCCCTTAACACCGCAATGCATTGCCGCGCCAGTACGGTCGGGCGCTTGCTACCTGGCATCGAATACCGGCTGGAGCCGGTTCCCGGCATCGAAGCCGGCGGCCGGCTGCATGTCCGTGGGCCCAACGTCATGCTCGGTTATTACTATAGTAACGAACCGGGAGTACTGCAGCCTCTTCTGGATAACTGGTACGATACCGGTGATATCGTTTCGATTGCCGATACCAGGTTCGTTTCGATCCAGGGGCGGGCCAAACGCTTTGCCAAGATCGGTGGGGAAATGGTATCGCTGGCGGCGGCCGAGAGTTTGGTGTTCTCGCTGTGGCCAGACGATCAGCACGCGGTCGTGTTTGTTCCTGATCCCAGGAAAGGCGAACGGCTGATCCTGGCCACGACCCGCCCAGGAGCGGATATGAACGCATTGTTGGTCCATGCGCGAGGGCGGGGTGTCCCGGAGATCATGGTCCCGCGTGCGCTGTTGCCAGTGGCGTCGATGCCGGTGCTGTCAACAGGCAAGGTCGATTATCCCGCAGTAGAGCGCCTGGCGCGGGAGGCAGAACAATCAATCGCTGCGTGAGGACAGTAGATTGCAGAGTCACGGGTTGATCACGGCAACGGCGCCGGCCGGAAACCAAGCAATGCCGTGAATCGTTCCGAATAGAGCGGCCAGGCCTCAGGGTTGACCATGCGCGGCGGCACTTTGCCGTGAAATACGTCGATCCATTGCTGCGCGGTGGCGGTGACCATTTCCAACATCGATTCAGTGGTCATACCGGCGTTGTGCGGGGTGACAATCACATTGTCGATGTGCAACAGAGGATGATCGAGATCCGGCGGCTCCTGCAGAAACACGTCCAGTCCGGCACCGGCGATTTGCCCGGATTTTACTGCATCTGCCAAGGCCGGTTCATCATGGATCCCACCGCGCGCGGTATTGATGAAATATGCGGTTGGCTTCATCAGCGCGAATTGCGCGGCGCCAAACATTCCAAACGTTTCCTTGCTGCGCGGACAGTGGACCGTAACATAGTCAGACCGCCGCAACAGATCCGGCAGTTCGACCTTGGTGGCACCGCGAGCGCCGATTTGATCCGCGGTCAAATAGGGGTCATAGGCCAGAACCGTCATCTGAAACAAACCGCGGCACAGTTCGGCGACCCGGGTTCCGATGTTGCCAATGCCGATAATGCCAAGCGTCTTGCCACGAATGTCGTTGCCCTCGTAAATCCGCCGGTCGAGGTTGCGAACGGTACGCATCGCCCGCTCCGACACCGCGATCTTCTTCGATAGCGACAAGATCAATCCGAGCGCATGCTCGGCGACGCCCTCCTTGTTGGTGCCGGACTGGTTCAAAACGATCACGCCGGCTTTGGTGCAATCCTCGACGTCGATCATGTCATAGCCGGCACCGGTGGAGCTGAGTGCGAGCATGTTGGGACAGTCTGCCAGCAACGCGGCATCGCCGAACCAGGGTTCTCGCAGTTCGGTACGCGGTTGAATTTGGTAGCCATGGGCGCGACGCATTTCAGTCAGGTTTTCATCAGCGGAGGCGGCGTATTCCAGGCGCACCAAATCGAGATCGTCACGACCGCTTAACATCGAAACCGCGATCGAGTTCATGAAGCTTTCAAAATAGACCAGGCGTGGGATGTTGACCGGCATGCTGCTGTTTCCCTTATTTTCCCGCATGTAAAGCGGCTGCGACCTCTTGGATGACTCCGGCCCAGTCGCCTGGGGATTTTTGTTGGAACAACCGGACCGTCGGGTACCATGGACTGTCCGTCCGCCCAGACAACCAGCGCCAGCATTGGTCGTATCGGTTCAAAATCCACACCGGCTTGCCAAGCGCGCCGGCCAGATGCGCGATCGAGGTGTCGACGTTGTCCGACTGCTCGGCGATGATCCCCCGCAATCCCGCCTCGTCGCGCTCGGTAAAGCCCAGTCGCAGGGATTCCAATGCGGCCGTGAGGCTGCTCTGGGTCGTCACGGGTCAGTTCTGGCAATGGAACGGTTTGTCGCCTTTCACCGTCACGCGGAACCCGGAGCGGACCTGCGGGAAGTAGTCCCACATGGCGATGTGCTGCACGCACCGATTGTCCCAGAACGCGACACTATCGGGCTGCCAGCGAAAGCGCACTTGCCAGTGCGGGCGAGCGCAATGTTCATACAGGAATTCCAGGATCGCCTTGCTCTCGGCCTCGGGAACGTCCTTGATGGCAACGGTGAACACCGGATTTACGAATATTGCTTGCTTACCGGTCACCGGATGCGTGCGGATAACCGGATGCTCGGCTCGTGGAAACGTCTTCTCCGCCGTGTCTCCTATCAGCTTGTTGGTCCGCAAGTAATTGGGCGCCCCATCATGGATCGCAGTGAGGCCGGAGAGGAACTTCTGCATTGGCGTCGATAGTGCGTCGTAGGCAGCGTACATACTGCAAAACAGCGTATCGCCGCCGGTCGGCGGAATGGTCTTGAGGTTCAGGATCGATCCCATTGGCGGCTCAGGATCGCAGGACACGTCGGAATGCCAACGCTCTCCGGCAATTCGTTTGGAATTGGCGTCGGCATGCACCGGCAGGATTTCCGGATGACCCTCCGGTCCCCTGGTATTGGGATGGATCGCCAGTTCGCCAAACAACCTGCCAAACGCCTTGTGTTGATCCAACGTCAGCTTCTGGTCCCGGAAGAACAGCACCTGATGCACCATCAGCGCGTCGTGCACTTCCTGGAACTGCTGATTGCCCAATGGTCGAGAGAGATCGATGCGGGAAATCTCGGCTCCGATGGTCGGGGTTACGGGAGTGACCCCGATTGTTTCATAGGTCATGGCGGGCTCCGTGGATGGGCGGGTTGCCGCGCAGCATGCCCGTTCCGTGACCGCTCGGCAAACCGGTCACACGTTGAAGCGGAACAGCAAAACGTCGCCATCCTTGACGACATATTCCTTGCCTTCGATACGCAACCTGCCAGCCTCGCGCGCACCGGCCTCACCGTTGCCGGCGACATAGTCATCATAGGCGATCGTTTCACAGGCGATGAAGCCGCGCTCAAAGTCTTTGTGGATGACGGCGGCTGCCTGCGGTGCTTTGGTGCCCTTGGTGATGGTCCAGGCCCGCGACTCTTTCGGACCGCAGGTGAAATAGGTCACCAACTCCAACAAATCGTATCCGGCGCGGATCACCCTATCGAGACCAGAATCGTGCAGGCCCAGACCTTCCAGGAACTCCGCCTGTTCAGCAACCGTAAGTTGGGCAACCTCGGCCTCGATCGCTGCCGAAACGATCACACAGCGGGCGCCTTCCTGTTTTGCACGTGTCGCGACGGCGGCGGCAAACGAGTTGCCGGACGCCGCAGCGGATTCTTCGACATTGCAGACGTACAGCACGGGTTTCGACGTCAGCAGTTGGAGCCTACGCACCGCCTCCTCCTGGCCCCTCGGGATCGCCGTGCGGGCCGACCGGCCGTCCTGCAATGCAGCGACCAACGGCTCCATCAGGGCGACGGCGGCAACACTTTCCTTGTCGCCACCGCGCGCCTTCTTTTGTGCCGCCAGCAGGCGCTTCTCCAAACTCTCCAAATCGGCGAGCATCAGTTCCGTTTCGACCACCTCGGCGTCACGCACCGGGTCGATCGAGCCCTCGACATGGGTGATGTCGCTGTCCTCGAAGCAACGCAGCACATGAATGATGGCATCGACCTCGCGAATATTGGCGAGGAACTGATTGCCCAGCCCCTCGCCCTTGGACGCACCGCGCACGAGGCCGGCGATATCGACAAACTCCAGCGAGGTGGGCACGATTTTGGCGGACTTACCGATTGATGCGAGCACATCCAACCGCTTGTCGGGCACGGGAACGCGTCCAACATTCGGCTCGATGGTGCAGAACGGATAGTTTGCTGCCTGCGCCGCGGCGGTGGCCGTCAGTGCATTGAACAGAGTCGACTTGCCGACATTCGGCAACCCAACAATACCGCAATTGAAGCCCATGCTCGCGTCCCTGCTGGCCCGATCGGCGCGGTCATACGCGGGGCAGTGCCGGGGGGCAATCGCTGAGATTTGTGAAGGCGTCAGGGCTCTGCCCTGAAACCCGCAAGGAGGCTCATCGATCCGCTTCGCGGCTCGATCCTTGACCTCCGTCAACGGGCAAGGCCGTTTGAAATCTATCCATTGAGTCTGTGTGTGAAGAGGGCCAACACGGACCATGCAAGGTCACGATCGACCCTCCTCCCACACAGACCCAAATTAATGGTTCCAAGGGCGAGGCCCTTGGCGGAGATCCAAAAGGCAGCGCCTCTTGGTGGGGTCCGGGCAACGCCCCGGCGCTTCTCCTAACCCCAGCGGCCCCCTTGGCTCACACCACCCGACCGGTATCAGCGTCCATCAGGTGCATGTTGTTCATATCGGCCGTCAACGCCAGGATTTGCTCTGGATGTGCCTCGGTTTCCGGCGCCACGCGGGCACAGATCGGGTCACCGCCAAGGAAGAAGTGCACCATGGTTTCCATACCCATGGGTTCGACCACGTCCACCTTCAGATCGACCCTCTCCCAGCCCGGCCGGCCTTGCTCATGATATTCGAACAGATGCTCCGGCCGCATACCGAACACCATCGGTTTGCCTTTGAACGGCCGGTAACGCTCCACGCGGGCGGGTGGAACTGGCAACAAGATTTGTTCGTTCACATGCACCGCAATGCCGCCGCCGCTGCCTTCCACAATCTGGCACGGCATGAAGTTCATCGCCGGCGACCCGATGAAGCCGGCAACGAAGCGAGTCGCCGGATTGTGGTAGAGTTCCTGTGGCGTGCCTACCTGCTCAATCACCCCGGCATTCATCACGACCACACGGTCGGCGAGCGTCATTGCCTCCACCTGGTCATGCGTCACGTAAACGGTGGTGGTTTTCACCGTCTGATGCACCTTCTTGATCTCGGTACGCATTTGCACGCGCAGTTTGGCGTCCAGGTTGGACAGCGGCTCATCGAACAGGAATACCTTGGGGTTGCGCACGATGGCGCGGCCCATGGCGACACGCTGGCGCTGACCACCGGACAAAGCGCGCGGCTTGCGATCGAGCAACGTGCCGATGTCGAGGATGCGCGCTGCCTCAGCGACCCGGCGCTGGATTTCGTCCTTGGGGAATTTCCGCAGCTTCAGGCCGAACGCCATGTTGTCGAATACGCTCATATGCGGATAGAGCGCATAGTTTTGGAACACCATGGCGATGTCGCGATCGCGGGGCGGGACGTCGTTGACGACCTCTCCGGCGATAAGGATTTCACCGCCGGTGATCTCCTCCAGGCCCGCGATCATACGCAAGGTTGTCGACTTGCCGCAGCCCGAGGGTCCGACCAGCACGACAAACTCCTCGTCGGCGATGTCGAGGTCGATGCCTTTCACCGCTTGTACGCCGCCGTCATATTCCTTGACGATCCTGCGGCACGAGACTTCAGCCATTTTGGTTCATTTCCTCGAAAAAACCCGTGGGCGGGATGCCCAGAGGCAGGGTTGCGGGGTCAGCCTTTAGTAGCTCCGGCGGTCAAACCGGCGACATAGTAGTCCATCAGGAACGCATAGATAATGATCGGCGGCAGCGAGGCCAGCAGGCAGGCGGCCATGATCTTGCCCCACTGGAACACGTCGCCGCGGATCAGGTCGGAAATGATACCGACCGTCAGCACCATCTGGTTCGATGTATATAGGTAGGCCAGCGGATACAGGAACGCGCCCCAGGCGACGGTGAACGCGAAAATGGTCGCGGCGATAATGCCGGGCATGGCGACCGGGATGAAGATCTTCAGCAGGATCTGCATATAGCTCGCGCCGTCGATCAGTGCTGCTTCGTCCAGTTCTTTTGGAATGGAACTGAAGTAGCCGATCATGATCCAGGTGCAGAACGGCACCGCCT
>Ga0187867_10002697_pt1 | contig 14577 bp, 10 predicted proteins | sample June2016WEW_13_1_FD_132976 | JGI IMG/M metagenome (GOLD analysis project Ga0187867, IMG submission 132976) | Peatland microbial communities from SPRUCE experiment site at the Marcell Experimental Forest, Minnesota, USA - June2016WEW_13_10 | ecosystem: Environmental > Terrestrial > Soil >... | reverse complement strand
CCGAGAAGCGGTCGTCGGCGCGCGTGGCGCCCCTCTCGCTCACCCGTGTCGCCGCCGTCTCGAGGATGATCTCGCCCGGAGTGCCCGCCGTCGACTCGACGGCCGCCGTGCAGGTCATGTCGCCCACGGTCCGGTAGCGCACGCTCGTCTCGAAGGGCTGCTCTGCCTCCACGCCCTCGCGCGGCTTTGTCCAGGGTCCGACGGCGAGCAGCATGCCGGCGCGGCGGAACACGGTGCGCCTGTGGGCGAAGTAGATCTGGGGGAGCTCGAGCTTTTGTTCATCGACGTACTGCCATATGTCGAGCTCTGTCCAGTTCGAGAGCGGGAACACGCGGAAATGCTCCCCCGGCAGGTGCCGGGTGTTGTACAGGTCCCACAGCTCGGGTCGTTGCGCACGGGGGTCCCACTGGCCGAACTCGTCGCGAAGGGAGAAAACCCGCTCCTTCGCCCTCGCCTTCTCCTCGTCGCGCCGTCCTCCACCGAAGACGGCGTCGTAGCGGTTCTCCTCCAGCACCCGTAACAAGGTGTAGGTCTGCAGCCGGTTACGGGTGGCGCCCGGCACGGGTTGCTCGACGATCGAGCCCCGGTCGATGTCTTCTTGCACCGAGCCGACGACTAGTCGGACCTCGAGCTTGGCCACCTGCTGGTCCCGGTACTCGAGGACCTCGGGGAAGTTGTGCCCGGTGTCGACGTGCACGATCGGGAAGGGGACCCGCTGGGGCCGGCATGCCTTCGTGGCGAGATGGAGCAACACGGCCGAGTCCTTGCCCCCCGAAAACAAAAGCGCCGGGCGCTCGAACTCGGCTACCACCTCACGGATGATGTGGATCGCCTCGGACGCGAGCGTGTCAAGGTGGGAAAGACGGTGAGCCATCGGAAGTACGCAGGTTAGTGGCCAAATGACGTTCCGGGCCAGAAATCGCCTCTCCCCGGCCTGCCCAGACGATCAGGCGCGCAGGGGCGGATGGCGGTCGGCCCAGGGAGTGGCCTGCTCGAGCTGGCTGGACACGCGGATTAGAACGTCCTCCCGGCCGTAGTCGGCGACCAGCTGGACCCCGATCGGAAGCCCCCCGGTGGAGAAGGAAAGGGGCAGCGAGACGGCCGGCTGGCCGCTCGCGTTGAACGGAGCGGTGAGCTGGCAGTTGGCGACCTCCCTGGCCTCGCCGCTCACAGGGTCAGAGAGCTCGCCGATCCGGGCTGGCAGCTGGGCAAGCACCGGGGTGCAGAGCAGGTCGAAACCCTGCTCCGACCAGAAAGCGACCGTGCGCCGCCGGAAGCCTTCGAGCCAGAGGACGGACTCGAGGTAGTCCGGGGCCGAGGTGGACTTACCGAGGGCCACGAGGAGCGAATTGGCCGGCTCGTACTCCTCGGGGGAGATCTCCCTTCCGAGAGCGCGTGACCATTCGCGCAACGCCAATGCGGTAGCACTTGCCACGATAACGAGGAAGTGGTGCTCGAACTCGGGCTCTTCGAGCGAGGCCGGATGGGCGATCTCCACTGTGTGACCGAGCGACTCGAGGAGTTGTCCTGTGCGCTGCACCGCCTCCGAGCAATCCGCATCAGCCGGGTACTCCACTTGGGCGGGACGGTCGAGCAGCCCGACGCGCAGCCGCCCCGGGTCGGCACCCACCTCCCGGGCGAAAGGCTGGACAGGCGCCGGCGCCACGAAGGTGTCGCCCGGCTCGTAACCGGCGATCTCGTCCAGCACGGCTGCCGAGTCGCGAACCGAACGCGTGAGCACGTGGTCGACGGACAAGCCGTTCCAGGCCTCGGCCGGGGCAGGCCCCTTGCTCACGCGGCCGCGGCTCGGTTTCAGGCCGAACAAGCCACAGCAGCTGGCCGGGATGCGGATCGAACCACCGCCGTCGTTCCCGTGCGCCACGGCGACCATGCCGGAGGCCACCGCAGCCGCCGAGCCGCCCGAGGACCCGCCACTCGAATGACCCGTGTGCCAAGGGTTGCGCGTCGGTCCAAAGGCCCGGGGCTCGGTCGTGCTCGACGTCCCCTCCTCCGGGGTGTTCGTGCGCCCAAGGACGACAAAGCCGGCTTTCTTGAGGCGCCCCACGAGGAAGCTGTCCCTTGTTGCGCGGTGACCGGCCGCTTTCGCGAAGCCGGTGCCTTCGCAGTAGGGCTCCCCCGCCTGGGGGGCGCCGAGGTCCTTGAGCACGATGGGCACGCCCCGGAAAGCCCCGTCCGGCAACTCACCGGCCGCTTCATCGCAGGCGGCGGCGAAGCGCCGGTGGATGACGGCGTTAAGGGCTTTGTCGCAGCCTTCGATGCGCTCGATGGCCGCCTCGGCCAACTCGAGCGGGAAGACCTCGCCCTTGCGCACGAGGTCGGCCTGAGCCGTCGCGTCGGCCCAGGTCAGCTGGCTGTCCATGCCTTCATCCCCCGCCGGACCGGTCGCGCTCGTCCCTTTGACCGGGCTAGCGCTTGTGCCGCAAAGTTTCGCTCCAGGTCCGCACGAGCCCAGGCACGGCCGCCACGCCCTGCACGGGGCGGTAGGCCTCGGCGGCGTCCATGAGCCGGTGCGTCTCCTCGGCGCTGAGCTCGAGATCGGCCGCGTCGGCGTTGCGCTGCAGCTGGGCGACGGTGCTCGCCCCCGGTATGGCGACGACGTTCGGATGGCTGATGACCCAGGCCAGAGCGACCTGGGCAGAGGTGGCGTCATGGGCGTCGGCGATCTCTTTAAGCGTCCGCAACAAGAGCCGGGCGCGGTCGAGGTTCTCGGGCAGGAAGGCGGGAGAGCTCGCCCGCATGGCCGTCGGGCGGTGCTCGGCGTCGTAACGTCCGGACAAAAGGCCTTGCGCGAGCGGGCTGTAGGCGATCACGACCCGGTCGTTGTCGGCGGCCCACTTCGTCATCGCCTGCAAGGGGCGCCGGTCGACGAGGTTGAACCGGACCTGGTTGGACCAGACCGGGCCCCCGAGGGCGGCCTCGGCCGCCTGCCAGCGCTCGAGGGTGTAATTGCTCACCCCGATCTGGCGGATGACGCCACTTCGCTGGATGCCCCGCATCGCCGCCATCTGCTCGTTGAGGGACACCACCGGGTTCGGCTGGTGCAGCTGATAAAGGTCGATCTGGCCGATGCCGAGGCGACGGGCGCTCCCCGCCGCCCGCTTGGCGACAACCGAGCGGAGCGGGAGGAGCGGGAACACCTTCGTGGCCAAGAAGACCTCCGAGCGCCTCTCGGCGATGGCCCGCCCGACGATGCGCTCCGAGCGGCCGAAGCCGTAGATCTCGGCCGTGTCGATGAGGTTTATGCCCAAGTCCAAGGCGTGGTTGACGATGTCGACCGCGTCGTGCTCGGCGTAATGGGAGCCGTAGCCCCATTCCCGCGAGCCGAACTGCCAGGTGCCGAGCCCGATGGCCGACACCCGCTCACCACCTGCTTGTACATATCGCATGACGACCGACACTATCGGGAACCGGCCCCTCGGGCTCTGCCCGCGGGCGACTACTTCGGCGGCATTCTTAGGCCCCCGTCGAGGCGGATCGTGGCCCCGTTTAAGTAGCCGTTCTCGATGATCGCCACCACGAGCCCGGCGAACTCGCCCGGGGTCCCGAGGCGCTTTGGGAAGAGCACTCCTTGTCCGAGCGCCTTGGTGTTGTCCTCCGGGAGGAGGCCTAAAAGCGGCGTGTCCATGATCCCGGGGGCGACCGTGTTCACGCGGATCCCGACCGCCGACAGGTCGCGGGCGGCCGGGACTGTCATCCCCGCGATGGCGCCCTTGGAGGCCGAGTAGGCGATCTGGCCAATCTGGCCCTCGAAAGCCGCCACCGAGGCCGTGTTGACGACGATGCCCCGCTCGCCGTCATCGAGGGGCTCGTTTTTCGCCATGGCCGCTGCCGCCAACCTCATGACGTTGAAGGTCCCGAACAGGTTGATCGAGACGACCGTCTTGAAGGCTTCGAAGTCGTGCGGCTCTCCCTGCCTGCTGAGCGTGCGCTGCACCCAGCCGATGCCGGCGCAGTTGACGTTGATACGCAGCACGGCACTGGCGGCCGCCTGGGCGACGGCTCTTCCGACGGCTCCCGGGTCGGTGACGTCGCCGGCGGCATATGAGGTGGCACCGCCGAGCTCGCCCGCGAGCGCTCTCGCCCTCGCCTCGTCCCGGTCCAAGATCGTGACGATGGCGCCTTTCGAGGCCAGTGCCCTTACCGTTGCCTCGCCGAGGCCCGAGGCCCCACCCGAGACGATCGCTCCTGCTCCGCTGATCTGCATTTCCGAAATCTAAGGCGGGCGGGAGGCGGCCGCTTTACGCCAGTGGATCAGCCCGCGTGGGCGCCTTGTTGCAGGCGCGCCGCCTGCACGGCGAGCCTGTCGACGAGCTCGTTCATCGGGTCGCCCGAATGTCCCTTCACCCAGCTGAGCTTGATCTCGCCCCGCCGGCGGTCGACGACCTCTTCTACGAGGGGGCGCCAAAGGTCCTGGTTCGCCACCGGTTCGCCCCGCGAGTTCTTCCAGCCCCTGGCGCGCCATCCCATCCACCATCTCTGCTTGAAGCAGTTGACGACATAGGTGGAGTCGCTCACCACGTGCACCTGACCGCGCAGCGCACCGAGCGCCTGCAGCACGGCGGTGACCTCCATGCGCTGGTTGGTCGTAAGCGCGTCATGGCCGCTCTCGTACTCGCCCTCGGAGACGGCCCAGGCCCAGCCACCCGGCCCCGGGTTGCCGATACAGGCGCCGTCGGTGAACACGGTGGTCGCCTCTGGCTCCTCGAACAAGCTCACCGGGCCAGTCTGCCCGCTGCGGCACCCCGGCGTGGGTGAACCAAGCACCGGCGCGGCCGGACGCGGCTTTGCGGGGCGCGAGACTGTTGGGGTGATCATCGATGGCTTTTCACACCAGGTACCCGACATCGACCCCCAGGAGACCTCCGAGTGGCTGGACTCCTTCGATGCCGTCGTAGAGACAGAAGGCCGCCCTCGGGCCCAGTTCCTCTTGATGAAGCTGCTCGAGCGGGCGCGAGAAAGCCAGGTCGGCTTCCCGGCGACGGTCTCGACCCCCTATGTCAACTCGATCCCCGCCGCGGCCGAGCCCTGGTTCCCCGGCGACGAGGACCTCGAGCGCCGCATCCGGCGCTGCATCCGTTGGAACGCCGCGGTCATGGTGACGCGGGCGAACATGCGCGACAGCGGCATCGGCGGGCACCTTTCGACCTATGCGAGCGCCGCCTCTTTGTACGAGGTCGGCTTCAACCATTTCTTCCGGGGCAAGGACAACGGCACCCCCGGCGACCAGGTGTACTTCCAGGGCCACGCCTCGCCCGGCATCTACGCCCGCGCCTATGTCGAGGGCAGGATCGGGGACAAGAACCTCGACAACTTCCGCTTCGAGGTCGGAGGAAAGGGCCTTTCCAGCTACCCGCACCCCCGCCTCATGCCCGACTGGTGGGAGTTCCCGACCGTCTCGATGGGCCTCGGTCCTCTTTCCGCCATCTACCAGGCCCGCTTTAACCGTTACCTGCTCAACCGCGAGATCGCCGACACGAGCGGATCTCGCGTGTGGTGCTTTGTCGGAGACGGCGAGTTCGACGAGCCGGAGACGCGTGCCGCGCTCAGCCTGGCGGCCCGCGAGCGCCTCGACAACCTCACCTTCGTCGTCAGTTGCAACCTGCAGCGCCTCGACGGGCCGGTCCGGGGCAACGGCAAGATCATCCAGGAGCTCGAAGCCCTCCTGCGAGGCTGCGGCTGGAACGTCATCAAGGTCATCTGGGGCAGGCGCTGGGACGAGCTTTTGGCACGCGACGTCGACGGCGTGCTCGTGAACAAGATGAACACCACCCTCGACGGTGACTTCCAGACCCTTGCCACCGAGTCGGGTGCCTACATCCGCGAGCACTTCTTCGGACCCGACCCCCGTCTTCGCAAGCTCGTCGAGCACCTCTCGGACGAGGAGCTGCAGACCCTCCCCCGGGGCGGGCACGACTACCGCAAGCTCTACGCCGCCTACAAGGCGGCCACCGAGCAGGTCGGGGCACCGACGGCGATCCTCGCCAAGACCGTGAAGGGCTGGACCCTCGGCCCGGAGATCGAGGCACGCAACGCCACGCACCAGATAAAGAAGATGACGAAGGAACAGCTGCGGGTGCTGCGCGCCCGGTTGAGCCTGCAAGACGAGATCCCCGACGCCGCCCTCGACACAGAAGAGCCGCCCTACTACCGCCCGCCCGTCGGCTCAGCGGTGCAGGAGTACTTGAAGTCCCGCAGCCGGGCGCTCGGTGGCCACCTGCCCCACCGCATGGTCCGGGGCCGGGGGCTCACAGGGCTCCCCGCGCCGATGCCGGCGGCCTTTGCCGAGTTCACCCTCGGCTCGCGCGGCCAGGCGGTCTCGACGACCATGGCGTTCGCGAGGTTGCTGCGCAATCTGTTGCGCGACCCGGGCATCGGCAGGTTCGTCGTCCCGATCGTGCCCGACGAAGGCCGCACCTTCGGCCTCGACGCCCTTTTCACCGAGATGAAGATCTACGCCCCCGACGGTCAGCTCTACACCCCGGTGGACGCCGGCCTGCTCCTCTCCTACGCCGAGGACAGCTCAGGCCAGATCCTCGAAGAGGGCATCACCGAGGCGGGCGCCATGGCGAGCTTCCAGGCGGCGGGGACCGCGTACGCGACCTGGTCGACGCCGATGCTGCCCATCTACCTCTTCTACTCGATGTTCGGTTTCCAGCGCATCGGGGACATGATCTGGCAGGCGGCCGACGCCCGGGCACGTGGCTTCCTCATGGGCTGCACCGCCGGACGCACCACCATGAGCGGCGAGGGCCTCCAGCACGAAGACGGCCAGTCGCACCTCCTCGCCTCGGTCGTGCCGAGCGTGCACGCCTACGACCCTGCCTTCGCCTACGAGATGGCAGCCATCGTCGAGCACGGCATCGAGCACATGTACGGCCCGAAGGCCGAGGACTGCATCTACTACCTGACGCTCTACAACGAGAACTACCCGATGCCCGCCCTGCCCGTGCCGGAAGGTGACGAGGCCGTGCAGGCCGAGGCCGTCGCCGCCCTCAAGGAGAAGATCCTCCGCGGCATCTACCGCTATGCCGGGCCGGTCGAGGGTGAAATCCAAGAAGACAGCGAGGGCGAAACCAAGCCTGACCGCAAGAGCACCAAGAGCTCAAAGAGCGAGGCACTTTCCGAAAGCGCCGGCGAGGGCGGGAGTGGTTCGCGCCGCTCGGCCACGATCCTGTTCTCGGGTCCGGCCTGGCAAGCCGCCATCCAGGCACGCGAACTGCTGGCAACCGAATGGGGCGTGTCAGCCGAGGCCTGGTCCGTGACGAGCTACAAGGCTCTGCGCGAGGACGGACTGGAAGTCGAGCGCTGGAACCGCCTCCATCCCGGCAGTGCCCCCCGCGTGCCCTATGTGACCCGTGCGCTGGCGGACGCGGCGGGACCCATCGTGGCCGTGACCGACTTCTTGAAGGCGGTCCCGGACCAGATCGCACGCTTCGTCGAAAGGCCCTTCACGGTGCTCGGGACCGACGGGTTCGGTCGCTCCGACACCCGGACGGCGCTGCGCAGGCACTTCGAGGTGGACGCCGCTCACATCGTCGTCGCCGTGCTGGCCGAACTCGCCACCGCCGGCGAGGGCAAGCCGAGCGAGGTCGCCGCGGCCATCGAGAAGTACGGGCTCAACCCCGAGGCGATCGACCCGCGCAAAGCCTGAACCCGGCGCCGGCGCCTCGGGCGCGACTTGCGGACCCCGGACGGCGGTGCAACGAATTTCCCGCCATACACTCCTGCAATGCCGCGAGCCCTGAAATCCTCGAAGAGCCTCCCGTTCACCGGCGACCCTCGAGCGGACGAGTACCTGGTCGAGGATCCCCTCGCCCTTTTGATCGGCATGGTCCTTGACCAACAGGTACCGCTCGAGAAGGCCTTCGCCGGGCCCTGGGTCCTGCGCGAGAGGCTCGGGGCCGAGCTTGACGCCGCCCGGCTCGCCGCCATGGCCCCGGACGACCTCGCCGCTTTGTTCATCGAGCGTCCGGCCCTTCATCGCTTCCCGGGCTCGATGGCCGCACGCGTGCATGAGCTCTGCCGTTTGTTGGTCGACGAATACGGCGGGGACGCGGCAGCTGTTTGGACGACGGCCAAGACGGGCGAAGAATTGTTCAACAACGTCCGGGCCCTTCCCGGCTTTGGTGAACAAAAAGCCCGGATCTTCGTTGCCCTGCTCGGAAAGCAGCTCGGTGTCCGACCGAAGGGCTGGGAGAAAGCGGCTGGGAAATTCGGCGAGCCGGGTTCGCTGATGTCGGTCGCCGACATTGACAGCCCCGATGCTCTCCTCGCCGTCAGGGAGCACAAGCGTGCCATGAAGGCTGCCAATTCATCGGGAAAAGAGAAGGCTCGATCTGCAGCCATTTGACATGCCGCTTGACACCTATGACGTTTTAGGGTAAACCCTTCGCTCAGCGAGGGAAGCACCGATACCCAGCCCTTATATGGTCGCTTGGGCTGGCAGGAGCCAATAGCGAACCCGTCCCCGCGCGGCAAAAGGTGTCCCTGCACCTGCGAGCGAAAAGAGTGGGAACGACGGGTCTTCGCGAGTTTCGGCACGGAATAGGGCTTTGTGGCATTGCCACTGGCTGCACACAGCAGGATTCCTCAAGTCAGCATCCGCTCGGCCATTGCCGATCGGACAGACCCGAACCGTCTAAAGACACACAGCGAGCTTTCAGTAACAAGACGACGGGCACTTCTGTAAAGCGGCTCTTTATGGATGCTGGGCCACTTCTTCCCTTCTTGTATCACATCGGTGTAGTTACAAGTCTCCTTTTAGTAGTGACTTTCGCCTCTGTCGGCTCAGGGACTTCCGGTGCACAGTCAAGGGGAGCGCAGGGAACCCTATGAGCGATGCACCGCGGGTACTGGTTGCAGCGAGGACAACCGCTCACTTGTCAGTACCCCGGACAAAACTCACGATGCGTGAGCGTTTAGTCACCGGTAGTGCCGTTTTCGCGGGGAACGCGCCCCGGTCTCGATCCACCAGATACTGCGGTTTTGCCAGACGGGGTGTTGTTTCCCGCCGCGCCTGGACCGCACCAACAGGGAACTCCCCCACGAGTGCCCTGGCAGCAGACAGGGACCTGTTCAGGTTCTTGAACAAAGGCGACGCGATGATCCACAGGCCGTACTTGGCCGCCAGACCTGTGGGGAGCGACTGGCGAACCCGACGCCTGCATCCGGTACTCATTGCGAGCATAGGAGCAGGATGCTGTGAAACTCCGCTCGGTCGCACTTGTGGGGGTCGTCTGCCTGGCCGCGTTGGGCCTGATCGGGGCTGGCGCTAGGGCCGTCTTCACCACATCGACTAGGAGCGGCCAGACGATCACGGTTGGCAGCTTCAAGAGCACGACTGCGCCGAGCGTCGCCGTCACCTACCCCGTCAACGACACCACCTACGGGGCCGATTGGACCGGGACCATCACCGGCACGGCCTCGTCCAACTCCGGAGCGGGCACGACGATCAAGGACACGCTCGTCGCGATCGAGGACACCACCACATCCACCTGGTGGGACGGCACCTCCTTCGGCGCCAGCGCCGAGAGTTTCACCGCGACAAGCGGCACTCCGGCCAACTGGACGCTTGCCCTGGCGGCGAGCAACCTCACCTCGGGCGACAACTACAGCGTCATCGCCCAGGCGACAGACAGCCTCGGGAACATCGGCACCAGCTCCACGGTGACCTTCACCTACGACACGGCCGCCCCGACAGTCGTCGTCACCTACCCGGCGAACGGCACGCAGTACGACCTCACCACCTGGGGCAACCAGATCACGGGCACGGCCGCGTCGAACTCTGGGGCAGGGACGACCATCGCCGCCACGGCGGTCGCCATCGAGGACACGAACACGCACTCGTGGTGGAGCACCTCGGGGTTCAGCGCCGCGAGTCAAACCTTCGTGCCGGTGAGCGGCACATCGACTTGGTCGCTCGTCTTCGCAGCGGCGAATCTCACCTCGGGCGACAACTACAGCGTCATCGCCCAAGCGACCGACAGCGCCGGGAACGTAGGCACGAGTACGCCGGTCGCCTTCACGTACTGCAACCGCACCACAAAGGTCCCACCGACGGTGACGATCACCTACCCGGTCAATGACGCCACCTACGGGGCTACCACCTGGCAGGGCGACATCGCCGGTTCGGCCTCGTCCAACTCGGGACCCGGGACGAGCATCGCCAGCGTCGCAGTGGCCATCGAGGACACAGCCACCAAGCAGTGGTGGAACGGCAGCTCCTTCGGCTCCGGCAGCCAGAGCTTCATCGCGGCCACCGGCAAGACAACCTGGCTGCTCGGCTTTCCAGCACTGAACCTCACCTCGGGCGTCACATACGACGTGATCGCCCAAGCCACTGACAGCGCCGGGAATGTCGGCACCAGCTCGCCGGTCTCTTTCACCTATTGCGTGCGAACGGCTCCCCCGTCGGTCGCCATCACCTACCCGGTGAACAACGCCACCTACGGCGCCAACTGGCTCGGGGAGATCACAGGCACGGCGTCGCCGAACTCGGGCGTCGGGACGACCATCACCGGCGTGGCGGTGGCGATCCAGAACCTAAACACGGGCAAGTGGTGGACCAGCACCGGGTTCAACTCCAGCTCCCAGACCTTCAACCCCGCATCTGGCGGCACGACGTGGAACCTTCCCTTCGCCGTGAGCAACCTCACCTCAGGTGACAACTACAACGTCGTTGCCCAGGCAACGGACAGCCTGAAGAACCTCGGCACGAGCACGCCAGTGAGGTTCACCTATTGCAATCGCACCTCCAAGGCCCCGCCGACTGTCGCCATCACCTACCCGGTGAACAACACCTCTTACGGCACCAACTGGGGCGGGTCGATCACGGGCACGGCCGTGGCAGGAACAGGGTCGACCATCGCGAAAGTAAAGGTCTCCCTCCAGCAGGGAAGCGGGCTGTGCTGGGCCGGTGCAGGCGACACCTACACGGCGGTCTGCCCGAACTACGTCGCGGTCACGAACGGCACCACAACCTGGTCACTGCTGGTCCCGAACTCTGATCTCTCATCGAACGACGGCTACAAGGTCACGGCCGAGGCGATTGACTCTTATGGCAACGTCGGGACCAGCTCGCCGGTCAGCTTCAGCTACGCCACGCCACCTCCCACGGTGACGATCGCCTACCCGGTCAACAAGACCGCCTACGGCACGAACTGGACAGGCTCGATCACCGGCACCGCCTCGACGAACTCGGGGCCGACGACGAACATTACGGGCGTTTCAGTTGCCGTCGAGAACACGACGACGAGCAAGTGGTTGGCCGGCACCTCGTTCAGCGGTGGCAGCCAGAGCTTCCAGACCGCAAGCGGGACCACGAGCTGGTCGTTCGCCGTGTCGGCGAAGTACCTCGTCTCCGGTGACGCCTACAGCGTTATCGCCAAGGCCACTGACAGCGTCGGAAATACCGGTACTTCCGCGCTGGTGAGTTTCACCTTCAACAGCTCTCCCCCGTCGGTCGCCATCACCTATCCGATGAACAACGCCAAGTACGGGTCGACGAACTGGGGCGGGACGATCACAGGCACCGCCTCGTCGGACTCAGGCACCGGGGCGACCATCACCGGGGTCTCGGTGGCCGTCGAGAACACCTCGACCAAGCGTTGGTGGAATGGATCCTCGTTCAGCGCCACGAGCCAGACCTTCGTCGCAGTCACCGGCAGCACGACGAACTGGTCACTCGCCCTGGCGACGAAGTCCCTCGTCTCGTGTGACAACTACACGGTTATCGCTGAGGCAACCGACAGCCTCGGCAACGTCGGCACCAGCCCGGCAGTGACATTCATATACAACAACCCGAGCAAGGCTCATGCAGTCGGTGGTTCACACGACTAAGACACGAATACCTCAGCCCTCCGCTCTCGATCGACAAGGTGTTGCGGTTCTGGCAGGCGGGACATTGCGGCCCCCGTCTGGATCGCACCAACAGGGAACTGCTTATCCGAGTTCCCTGGCAACAAACAGGACCCCAAATGGGTTCCTGGCATCAAACAGGAACCCCCATGGGTTCCTGGGCAAAGGCGACGTGATGATCCACAGGCCGTATTTGGTCGCCTGGCCTGTGGGGAGCGACTGGCGAACCCGACGCCCGCGTCTAGTACTCCATCTAGACGATAGGAGCAGTAAGACATGAAACTCAAGACCATTGCAATGACGGGCGTAATGAGCCTCGCAGGCTTGGGACTCATTGGTGCTGGCGCTCACGCAGTATTCACCACTACTACTGCGAGCAGCCAGACGATCAACGCTGGCGTGCCCGGCGTGGCGCTTTATGCGGCTGGTGCTACCAACACTTGTACAAGCTATGCGACCGCCGTGGCCTACCCGTTGACATGCAACTCGATCACCTTGCCCGCACAAACAGTCGGGTCAACGTTTGACGCGAATTCCACGGTCAATGTCGTGAACGTCGGCACAATCCCGGTGACCTTGGTTTCATTCACCGTGAGCGACACCCCAGCCGTCGGCTATGATCTGCAATCCAACTTGGGTCTGTGCATTGGAGGTGTCTACGGCCTGGGTTACTACGGCACTGGGTATCTCACTAACGCCGAGTCAGCAAATCCGCTTTCCGTAGGTTCTCCAGTAACTCTTCCAGTTGGTGGCACTACGTCGTACCAAGTGGACCTCTACGCCGGGGAAGCCTCGACCCAAGGCTGCGGCGCGATAGCGGCCCTGCCGAATTCCGCAGTGGGTGAGTCTGACACCGTGACCTTGACGGCGAACTACAACGGTTAAACAGCCTTTTCCTTATTAGCTAGTGGGGGATTTTTGTAATCCCCCACTAGCTGACGGACCAAGACCAAGGCTCATGAGCTAAGCGATAATCTTGATCACAACCGAAGCACTGGAACCGCCGGATCAGTCGCAGGATTGCGGTTCTCCCTGTGACTGATCCGGCGGGTGTCGTTCTGGCAATGCCGCCTCGCGGGAGGAATCATGACGACTGATGGCCCCGTTGAGGACAGCACTCCACGGCTCGCTGAGGGCAGTGGCGCGGTCTCCGATGACGCCATGTCTCTGCCCACCGGGACCGAGACCCCTGGGATAGCTGAGGAAGGCACGCCGATCGTTCAGGAGGGCGCGGTCGTCCAGGAAGACTCCCCGGTTGTGGCGAGTTACGTCTTCGTCGCCACCGAGAAGGGCACTCCGAAGACTGCGGGCCGTCCACGCTCCAAGCCGTTAAGCGTGGAGAGGGCGATCCGCACCGTTATCGCCTACGTCCTCGTGCTGGCCATCCTCGGCGCGGCCGGTATCGCCGCCTTTGCACTCGTCCAAGGCACCTGGATGGTGACTCCGGTGCTCTCCGGCAGCATGAGACCTGGACTGTCCGTCGGTGGCGTCGTCATCAGCCAACGTGTCCCCGTCTACAGTCTCCAGGTCCGCGACGTGATCATCTTCAGGGACCCGTTCAAGCTCTCCGAGCAAATCGTGCACCGTATCGTCAAAATCACCAAAGGCCCCGGGGGCAAGCTCCTCTTCAACACCCAGGGCGATGCCAACACGGTCCGTGACCCGTGGACGCTCTCGATCCAGGGGGACACCATCTACCGGGCACGGTGGTCCGTACCGCTCGTCGGCTATGTCGCCATCGCCTATCAGAACCACCGCGGCTTCTTCCTGCTCGGGGCTGGCATCGTCCTGATCCTGATCGCTCTTGCCACCTTCTTCGAGGCGCGCCAGGGCCGACAACGCCGACACGCACGGGGAGCTGCGCGGGCTACCTGAATCTCCCGGAACCCAACACAAAGCAACACAGTTCACTCCAACACTTAGACCGCTGTACATCCATTGCGAGGAGGAACATCCCGTGTCAAGCATCAAAGGAAGGCTCCATAACCTAGAGACCAGGTCTGAGCAGGGATTCACGCTCATCGAGCTGTTAGTTGTCCTGCTGATTATCGGCATCTTGTTGGCGGTGGCGATCCCGATATTCCTGACGGTGACAAAAAGCGCCAACAACACCACCGTGCAGGCCAACCTGCAGACCGCCCTCACGGGTGCCAACGCCTACTGGACCCAAGAGGGCCAGACCTACTCGGGCATCGACTCGTCCGGGAACCCGGCTGTGTCGAATATCTCCGACATCGACACGGGCGTGAACTATGTCAGCGGAACCAACTCGTCGGGCCTGAACGTGGTGTCGCTGTGGACCGACGGGTCCACCTCGCTCGTGCTCTCGGCGTGGGCGCCAGGTACCCACGACTGCTGGTCGATACTGGACTTGAAGGCCCCCACCACCATCTGGGGACAAAGCCTTGACATGGGCACCTACTACGCCCTCGACGCCAACGTTGGCGCTGCGGACTGTGTGGCGGACGGCACGGCGGCCCCGACGACCGGCACCTTGACAGGGCCGCAGCAAGGTGGCTTCCCCAGCGCCTAGGTCCAAGGGGTACGTGGAACGCACTTGATGGGCCAGGAAACGGCCTAGGGCCCTGTTGAACAAGGCCCTTTCTCGCCGCCCAAACGGGGCGTAGCGTTGCTTTGGGTCCTCGGGGGTAAGCCCGCACCGAAGAGCCGGGGTAGAGGGTGAGAACCGGTCGCGCTGGT
>Ga0187867_10002695_pt1 | contig 14582 bp, 16 predicted proteins | sample June2016WEW_13_1_FD_132976 | JGI IMG/M metagenome (GOLD analysis project Ga0187867, IMG submission 132976) | Peatland microbial communities from SPRUCE experiment site at the Marcell Experimental Forest, Minnesota, USA - June2016WEW_13_10 | ecosystem: Environmental > Terrestrial > Soil >... | reverse complement strand
TGATCGCCCCGCCGGCCAGGACGGGCTGCTGAGCCTCGACGGCCGCCTGGACGACCGCGCGGGAAATTCCCGGCGGCGGCGCGCGGTCCTGGCGGAGCTGATAGGAACACAAAAGCTGCGGCTGGGCATGCTCCTGCCGCGCGATCCGCAACGCCACCGCACAATCGCAGTTCATCCCCGGCGCCACCAGCGCCTGGCAAAGCTCAACCAACCGCTGGCCGGCATCGGGAATCTCCACCAATCGCTGGCCCAGCGCGTTCACCTTCGCCAGATGCGAAACGTTCAGCCGCTGCGCCGGCGAAGACGAAAGCGTGCGGATATCCGTCGACTGCGGCTCCTCGGCGGACCAGGAGGTCGTTCGCGAATCATTGGCGCCAAGCTCCTGGGCCAAGCCCAGAACGCGGAGGCGGAATGGGCCGATCTCGATCAGGTCGTCTTTCTCCAGCAGGCGCTCGATGACGATTTCACCGTTGACGCGAGTGTGATTTCGGCTGTCGAGATCGCGAAGGAGCCATCCGCCCAAGTCATCCCGCACCAGTTCCGCATGTCGCCGGGATACGCGCTGACTGTCGAGTTGAACATGGCAATCCGGAAGCCGGCCGATCACGGCCGGCGACGCGGTCAATTCGCGCTGGGCGGTCTGGCCGTGCGGGGAGTTGATTTGCAGGATCAGGGGAGACGACGGGGGCATGACCCCTGGATGATATGACGGGAGGGGGAGGGAAGGGTAGGGTCGGCGTATTCGCCCGTTTGGTTCAGGGTCATCGGATTTGGCATTTTCCCCCTACCCCGATACACCGGGAGACGGGACGACAGCCAGCGTGCGCCTCAGCCGCGCTAACGTATCAAGGCTCGCGACTGAGGGTCGTGTTCCGGCAGCTTGGGAAGATAAAGTCACCTTTTTCCGTCCTGCGGATATTGCGTGAATAAGCTATTAATTGCCGATGCAGAGTTCGACCATTGCGTTTTTGCAATCCGCATGTTAGGTATATTTTAGGATCGGGGTAATGACATGGCGTTAGGCACCGCGATTGAATGGACGGATGCGACCTGGAACCCGGTAACTGGGTGCACGAAAGTTAGCCCTGGTTGCAAACATTGCTACGCCGAACGAATGGCCCGTCGCCTGCGCGCGATGCGGCAGCCGAGATATCGCAATGGTTTCAAGGTAACGCTTCAACCGGACGTGCTCGAGTTGCCCCTCAAATGGCGTCTGCCGCGAACCATCTTTGTCAATTCCATGAGCGACCTGTTCCACCAGGACGTCCCTGATAGCTATATCCAAAAATGCTTTGCTGTTATGGAGCAGGCGTCACAGCACACATTCCAAGTGCTGACAAAGCGGCCGGAGCGAGCGGAAACAATGTCCAGAAAACTGCCATGGGCGTCAAATATCTGGATGGGCACTAGCATCGAAAATCAAGACTACGTCCACCGCGCACGCATACTTGCGAAAGTTCCAGCGGCGATCAGATTCCTCTCCATTGAACCGCTACTGGGTCCCATAGATAAATTGCCGCTCGACAAAATCGGATGGGTAATCGTAGGCGGCGAATCTGGTCCGGATGCGCGTCCAGTGGAAGAGGCTTGGATTCTGGCGATCAAGGACGCTTGTAAGAAAGCCGACGTTCCCTTCTTTTTCAAACAGTGGGGAGGGGTGCAAAAGTGCCGTGCTGGCCGAGAACTGCAAGGACGCGAATGGAACGATATGCCAACATTGAGTGGGAGCACCAATGGCGCAAGATCGGTGGCCTGAACTCTGCGAACTGTACAAATCAGATGATGGCCTACCCGTGCGAGAGGATGTCGGGATTTGGACGGTAGACAAGCTCTACTTCTGGAACAGATACATCGATATTACGACGCGAGCAATGGTCGGCCATCCTAAATGGCCGGCGGGACTCGCTTACGTGGATTTATTTGCTGGTCCTGGAATCTGCAAGCTTAGAGAATCAGGACGACGTGTTCCCGGCTCGACCTTAATTGCCGCCAATGCCCCCAAGCCGTTTGGGGTGATCCTCGCAATTGAACTTGATCCGGAACTGGCTGCGGCATTGAAGTCGCGCCTCGAAAAGACGCCTGCCGCTTCTGTCGCAAAAGTATTCCAAGGCGACTGCAGCACCGTCATCGATCAACTCATTCAGCACATCCCTGACCGAGCGCTTACACTCGGCTTTATTGACCCTGAGGCATTGAACGTCGATTTCGAAACCGTGAAAAAACTATCTGAATGCGGCCAGGTGGATCTTCTCATTCTGTTTGCCGACCGGATGGATCTCGTTCGCAATGTTGATCGGTATGAAAGAGAAAATCCCTCCGTTCTCGACAGAATGATGGGCCCGCATTCGCGTTGGCGAGAATTATGGGCGCAATTGGCAAATCGCAAACCGGATAATGTCTGCCGGCTGTTCGCAGATGAATACAAATTCCAACTCGCCAATCGGCTGGGCTACCGCGCTTTCGGAGAGAAAATCATGGAATCAGCAAACGGGCCGATCTACCGACTGATTTTCGCATCGAAGGATAAGAAGGGACTCGAGTTTTGGAACAAAGTGACCCAGAAAGATCGCGATGGCCAGATGGGCCTTCCTTTCTGAGTCAGCCAAATTCATCGGGTCCGTTGAAGGGTCGGGTTGGAGCCCCGGGGGGAATGGGAGATTCCGGGGCAAGGTCTGGCCATTTCCATACGGCGAAGCGGTATAAAGGCGGAACACATGATGCGGGCGCTCAAATCATCGTGGTGGGTGCATTTGCCGGGAATCGTCGCGGTCATGGCGATGATCGCGCTGATGGGGGCTCGACGGCCGTGGCCGGCGCGGGCGCCGGTGCACTTCGACGTGCATTGGAACGCGGATCGGTGGGGACCGCCGTGGGAATGCGCGATGTTTCCGGGGCTGGGAGCAATGATCGTTGTTTCGGGGATGACGGTGTCGGCAATGTGGGCGAATCAGGAGAAGGGAAAGAAGCGGTTCAACCTGACGTTGCCACTGCTGGTTGCGCCGCTGGGGGCGGTGACGGGAGTGCATCTGTGGTATTGGTGGAACCTGGCGGAGTTGGCCGGGACGGGCCATGCGGGCGGGGCGTGGGGATGGGTCTGGATTTGTGCGGCGATCGTGTTGGCCGCGAGCGTGATCTTGGAAATCTTTCGCAAGCCAGGGAGGCAGGCATGAAATCGCGTACCGAATACCTGACGTTCAGTTTACCGACGCGGGTGGGGTTCGAACGCATCACCGAGCAGGTGCAGCGCATCGTGACGGAATCCGGCGTCAGGGAAGGACTGGCGCTGGTCAACGCGATGCACATCACGGCCAGTGTGTTCATCAACGACGACGAATCGGGCTTGCACGAAGATTACAAGAAATGGCTGGAAAAACTGGCGCCGTTTGACGCATCGCCGAAAACGTACCAGCACAACCGGACGGGCGAGGACAATGCCGATGCCCACATGAAACGGCAAATCATGGGGCGGGAAGTGGTGGTGGCGATCACGAAAGGCAAGCTTGATTTCGGACCGTGGGAGCAGATTTTTTACGGGGAGTTCGATGGGAGACGGACGAAGCGGGTGCTGGTGAAGGTGATCGGGGAGTGATGCCGGAGGGTGCCCAAACTTCCGGGTGCCGAAGACCGGCCGGATGATTGGGGACACCCGTGACACCGTTGGCTTTTGGACGTGCTTGACGCCTCCGGGGGTTTCGTATCCAATTTTGGCCCTATGGCCAAGGCTCGGGCGATCGTGAAGCGCCGCAAGGCGGTGCGGAACATCAGGAAAATCACCAAGACGATGCAGATGATCGCCACGGCGAAATTCCAGAAAGCGCTGAAGCGGGCGGTGGGAACCAAGGCGTATTCCAAAAAGGTGCGGGAACTGGTGGCGGAGGTGGCCCGGAGCGTGGGGGACGTGACGCACCCGCTGTTGCGCCGGCCGGAGCCTGGAACCGGAAGAACGGTGGGGCTGGTGGTCATCACCAGCAATCGCGGGCTGGCCGGGGCATATAACGGAAGCGTTTTGCGGACGGCGGGGCATTTCATACGCGAGCAGGAATCGCAGGGGAAGAAAATCGAGTTGTACGTGGCAGGGAAGAAGGGCGTGAGCTATTTCAATTTTCAGCGGCGGGCGATCACACAGAGATTGGAGATCGGCGACACGCCGAAGTTCGAGGACGTGGAAAAGGTCGCGCAATCCTTCATCGATAAATTCACGGCCGGGGCTTACGATGCGGTGCATCTGGCGTACATGAACTTCCTGAGCGCGGGGTCCCAGAAGCCGGAGGTTTTGGCGTTGTTGCCGCTGGCGGGAGTGGAGCCTCCCAAGGCGGGCGCGGGGGAGCCGGGGGAATTGCGGGTCGACGCGATTTACGATTTCATTCCGGATGCGCAGACGCTGCTGGACGAATTGTTGCCGCTGACGGTAAAGACGACGATGTTCCAGGCGTTTCTGGATGCGACGACGAGCGAGCACGTGGCGCGGATGGTGTCGATGAAGAGCGCGACGGACAACGCGGACAAGATGGTGAAGTCGCTGACGATGCGATACAACCGGGCGCGGCAGAGCCAGATCACGACGGAACTGTCGGAGATCATGGGCGGGGTGGAAGCGATGAATGAGTAAAGAGCCCGCAGGGAGCAAAGCTCCCTGGGCTTTTGACGTTACGCGAGGTTGTCGGTGGCTGCGGCGGCGGGGTCTTTGGGGGTGGTCTCGGGGAGGCGGAACTGGGCGCGATAGGACGTCGGGGTCATTCCCACCAGGGCGCGAAATACCTGCGATAATTGTTTGGCCTCGGAAAATCCGGACCTGCGCGCGACCATGGGCATGGGAAGGTCGGTGCCGGAAAGAAGCTGCTTGGCCAGATCGACGCGGACGCGGCGAATCTCCTCGAGCGGGCTTCGGCCCAGGACTTTGCGGAATTTGCGTTCGAGGGAACGGCGCTGGACGGGCAGGGACAGGAGCAGTTCGCGGACGCCGATCCATTCGCCGGCATGGGCGAGGATGAAGCGAAGCGCGTTGGCCACGTCGGGATCGCGGACGGAGACGTTGTCGGTGGATTCGCGGGGAATGACGCTGGAGACCTGGACGAGGCGTTTTCTTTCAACGAGTTTCTTGTGGTTAACGAGAGCGGCCAGGAGATCGGCGGCCTCGAAGCCGACACGTTCGGCGGGGAGGGCGACGCTGCTGAGCGCGGGGCTGGCCAGTCCGCAGATGACCGGATCGTTGCCGCAGCCCAGGACGGCCACGGAACTGGGAACCCTGATGGCGGAGGAGCGGCAGGCATCGATGACGTTTCTGCCGACGGCGTCGTTGATGGTGAAAATGCCGACGGGCTTGGGAAGGGAACCGATCCACTCGCCGAGTTGTTTGAAGGCGGCGGCATCGGATTTTTCGGGGATTTCGAGGAAGGCGATTTTGGAGAATCCGTCAACCGCCAGGCGTTCGCAAAAGCCGGCATAGCGAGACTGGGAATCGACGCGACCGGGAAAACCGATGTAGGCGAAGTGTCGCATCTGCCGTTCGAGGAAATGGCTGGCGGCGAGTCCGCCGATCATTTTGTCGTCGCAGGCAACGGCCGGCAGTTCGGAGTCATCGAGGGCGAAGGAAACGCTGACGCAGGGAACGGCCAGCGACTTGAACGCATTGGCCTTTTCTGGGGACTCGATGAGCGCGATGACCCCGGCGCGCTCCAACTCGGAAGAATCGGCCGATCCGTTGTGAACGGTTCGGACATCATCGACCGGCGCGTCGACGAGAACCCAATTGGTGGTGGCGGCGAAGCGGATAATTCCCTGTATGACTCCGCGGCCATATTCGAGGTCTGTCGGAATCCCAAGCAGAATGTTGACGGATTTTTTCATGACGATTCGTCGATCCCGAATCAGGCGAGCACCGGAGAGACTACCTGATTCGACCGAGCCGATCAAATAAAAAGCCGCAAATTGGGAATCTTAATGGCGTATTTCGGGGTTAATATTACGCCGATGGCGTTGTTTTTGAGAAAATGGGGGTCCTAGGAGGGTTGTCCGATAACCAAAATGACGGCTCCGTCGAGGAAGGCGGCGGCGTATTTTTTTCGGGAGAATGGGACGCCAGGCCCATCCACCTGGAACAGTTGGCTGACGTTGCGCGGGGTCGTTGATTTCTCCCCGAACAACTGGAGGGACCCGGCCGGGGTGAGGGTGATGGCCTGGTCGGGAAGGGTGACCGGTCGCCATTTCATGCCCCGGGCCTGTTGTTCGGGCGTGGCGGGCAACATGGCGCCGACGGCGGGGTTGTCCACCAGGAGGATGTGGCCATCGGTGCGCGTGCCGTCGGTTCCGTAACCGACGACGACAACCGAATGGCCGCTGACTCGGCGCCATTGGCCGGGTGAATCGCCGTGGAGGTAATATCCGATTTCGAGCCAGGCCGTCCCGTTGGGAGCGGCGACGGCGGCCTTGATCCAATTGAGGTTGGGCGCCGGGGCAACGGCGGCATTGAGCCACCGGCGCTGGAGCGGTCGCCAGCCGGCGTACTCAAGCCTTTGGCAGACGTAACCGTGCTCCTGGACATATCGGCGTATGCCGGTCATGGCATTGGACGGGGTCGTACCGCTGTCGGGATTGGTTGACATGTAACCGGGTGAGGCCAGGGTCTTGACCAATTCGCCCTGGATGATTTCGAGGTCGCCGCCGTCGATCGGCACCAACCGATCGAAGCCGTGGGCGGCGAAGTAAACGAAGGAATCCGAGGCGCAGGTGGGAACGCAGAAGTTATCGCCGGCCACCGACAGGTCCATGCGAGGATCGCGTTGATAGAATCGCGGGGTGGAGGCGACTTTGGCGGTATAAACCGGCGGAAAGGGAAGATCGCTGGGCCGGGTCGATGGCGCGGGGCCGGCGCGGACCACGACGGTAAAGGATAGAAGAATCGCCAAAGCCGGCAAACGAAAACGCATTGGCATCTCAATATATCGGGTGGGTTGGGCTTGCCAACAAGCGACTATGGATAAGGGGCGGGCTGGGGCTGATCGCCGGGAAGCTGAAGAGCGCCGACGATTTCGCCGAGGCGGGCGACGCCGGCGCGCTGGAGGTAATCGGTCAGGCCGGCCAGGATTTTGTTGGGCGTGGCGGGATCGACGAAGAGTGCGGTGCCGACGCCGATGGCGCTGGCGCCGGCCAGCAGAAATTCCAGCGCGTCGGACCAGAACTGGATGCCGCCCATGCCGATGATGGGCACGCCCGCGGACTTGGCGACGGTGCGATAGACGCGGCTGACCAGGTGCAGCGAGATCGGTTTGATGGCCGGGCCGGATAAACCGCCGGTGACGTTGGCCAATCGCGGACGTTTAGTATTGATGTCGATGGCCATGGCGGTGAAGGTGTTGATCATGGAAATGACGCCGGCGCCGCCGTCGATGGCCGCCCTGGCGGTTTGAGTGATGTCGTCCACGTTGGGCGAGAGCTTGACGATCAACGGCTTATTCGGCAGCGCCTTCTTGACCATGGCGGTCAATTCCCTGAGTCGGGCCGGATTCGTGCCGAAGGTCAGCCCATCCTTGACGTTTGGACAGGAAACATTGAGCTCGACGGCCGAGATACAATCCAGATCGTTCATCGCGGCGCAGGTCTCGACGTAATCGCCGTAACTGTGTCCGGCCACGTTGACGATCACCGGACAGGGCATTTTGCGAATCAGCGGGACCTTTTCGACGAGGAACCGGTCGAGCCCGACGTTGGCCAGGCCGATGGCGTTGAGCATTCCGGCGCGGGTTTCGACGATGCGCGTCGGCTCGTTGCCGGGGCGTTCTTCGCGGGTGATGGATTTGGTGACGAAGGCCCCAAGCTGGGCGAGGTCCATGAAATCGGCATACTCGAACGCGTATCCGCTGGTGCCGGAGCAGGTCATCACCGGATTGGCGAGTTTGAGACCGGCGAGGTTGAGGGAAAGATCGGGCACGGGGATTCTTTTATGAAAAAGGCTCAAAAAGGCAAGATACGCCGCACGACTCGACCCAGCTCGTCGAAGTCAAGTGCGGCCGCCAAACTTATTCGTTGTTGTAGATCTTATGCCTCGGCCGGCCGCGGAGGATTTCGGCCTTTCCCCAGCTTGTGACCTGCTTGAATGCGTCGCTGTGAATAAAATTTTGGAAATCCTGTTGGGTCGCCCAGTTGCTCAGGATCAGGAATGAGCCGGGAACGGCAACGTCTTCGTAAAGATGGGAATCGACGTGGCCGGCGACGGTGTTCAAGTGGTCGATCACCTTGAGGAATCCATCCTTGAATTCGCGTTCTTTGCCGGAGATCACGTCGTAGTGCATGCCGATGGTGGTCATGATGGGGGGAAAGTAACCGAATGGGAGACGGGTGAGCAAATGGATCAGTTGATCCTTTCCGGGCGGGTGGCGGGGTAGGCGGCGGAGGCGGGCGGGTTGAGATAGCGGGCAAACCATTCATCGGATCGGCGCATGATCAAGTTGACGCCCTTGAACCACAGATCGAAATGATCGGCGCCGGGAACGAGAATGAGTTGGCTGTGATCGGGATCGGCCTGGTGAAGGTGGATGCTGTGGGTGGGACGAACAAAATCGTCGGATTCTCCATGGACGAGCAGGATGGGAGTGCTGGTGTGGGCAATGGCGGCGAGGGCGTTTTGGCGGTCGGGGTCGAAGCCGGCGAGACGTCCCATGCGACGGGTGATGTCGTGAAAGTCATCTATGGAATACATCCAGCGGTAGGCGCCGAGCATCATGGGACCGGCGTCGCTCTCGGCGTCGTGGAGAGAACTGAAAGGTTCGAGGGCGACGACGACGCGGAGGCGCGGATCGATCGCGGCCCAACAGATGGCGACGGAAGCGCCGTAGGAGATTCCGACGGCGCCGACTTCGCCGGCGATCAGGCCGCGTTGCTCCAGGGCGTCGAGGACCTGAACCATGTCGCGGGATTCGACGGCGCCGTAGCTGATGCGGTCTCCGGTGGCTCGGCCGTGGCCGCGATGGGCGACGAGGATGACGCGATATCCCTGGCGGGCGAGGGCGAGGGAATAGAACTGGTAGGGCGCTTCCTCCTTGCCGTCGCCGAGTCCGGGTAGGAGGAAGACGGTTCCGCGGGGTGGCTTGGCGGGCTGATTGGAGGGGGGGTCTTGCGGGGGCGTGGCGAGGCGGACGATCGGAACGCCATGTGGAGGGAAGGAGAGGACGAGATAATCCGTGCTGGGAATGGGGTCCACGATCCAGACTGACAGCGACGCTGTTGGAGGTCCGACGTCCAGGCGAAGCTGCTGGGATACGTGGTATTCGAGAAGCATGGATTGGGGCGCGTCGAGTCCGCGGATGGCCCAATCGCGGTTCGGCGCCTGGACGAATCTGTTGGCAACGTAGCTGTTGCAGCCCGCCGCCAGCAGCGGACAGATCAGGAGGAGAAGGTTTAGGAATGGTTGCCGCAAGGTTTTCAAGGATCACCAAAGAAGAGAATTACCACAGAAGTTGGTCGGCGGTGAAGATGGGGCCGTCGATGCAGGCCAGGCGGTAGCACCAATCCTTGCCGGGCAGCGGGGGCTTGGCGGGATCGGGTTTGCGGACCCGGATGCAGCAGCTCTGGCAGGTGCCCATCCCGCAGGCCATGGCCCGTTCAACGGCGATCTGGCAGGGGATATTGCGCTGGAGAGCGATGTCGGCGACACGTTTCATCATAGGCTCGGGTCCGCAAGTGTATATGACGGGTTGAAGACCGGCTCGGGAAATTTCCGGAGCCAGGCGGTTGTCGAGGAAATCTTCCAGCGCCTGGGTGACCAGGCCTTGGAAGCCCAGGGAGCCATCATCGGTGCAGAGGATGGCGGGGACATTGTGGGGAGCGAACTCGGCAACTTCGTATTGTCGCGAGCCGACGGTCAAGGGCATCAGATCGCGGCAAACCGCTCCGGCGAAGGCGACGGTTGGGTGATCGGTCAATCGCGACGCCAGATAAACCGTGGGAGGAATTCCTACCCCCCCGCCGACGAGGATCGCCAGTTGACCGGGAGCGGGCAGGTTGAAGGCGTTGCCGAGCGGGCCGAGGATGTCCAGAGAATCGCCGGCATCCAGGCTGGCGAGGTATCGGGTTGCCAGTCCCACCTGGCGGAGGATGATGTCGATCCGGTCGCCGCGCCGGCCGGCCAGGGAAAACGGGCGGCGGAGAAGGGCCAGAGGCTCGGTCAACTCGGGGTCGTGAATTTGAACGGCCGTTCCCGGCGACCAGGCGATTTCCGGTGGTTCAGCGTCGTGTTTGGAAACGTCGTAACCTGAAATTTGTATGAATTGCCCCGGGCTTGTCGGCGGAAAATGGGGCACGTCAAGCACCAGCCGGTAATGATCGCGGCAAAGCCGGGAGTTGGCGGTCACTTTGGCGGTGAATTGGTTTGCGGTGGGAATCATCCGGCGGGATTGTGAGGCAATGTGATCTGAATCTCAACGAGGGGGAGAAAAAGATTTCAGGAAAAAACCGCCCGCGTAAAAAAAGACTTCCGGAGGGGTGGCTCCTATCCACCTCCGGAAGTAGGCCACGGCTTTCAAGCCGCTAATTCACAAAGTTGGATCGCCCAAAAATGGCGACGAGGCGACTATAACCGTGGCCTTGGAGGCTGTCAATTGACGCGAACCCGCGCAAGTCGAACATTTTTGGATTATAACCCAATTATCAACAACATGTTGTGGAAATTCCCGTTTGAACGCCATCGGTTGTATCTTGTGTTGAATTGGATGGTTTTTTTTGCGTTTTTCGACACGTCACTACACTGCCGGCACTGAGAATTGAGGCTGAGAACGGAATGGAACGCGTTGACGCGGCTATCGGGGTGGTGAAAAGGCTTGGGCGCGTTCTGATTTGTCAGCGCAAGACCGACGATACGTTGGGGGATTTTTGGGAATTTCCCGGCGGCAAATGCGAGACGGGGGAGAGCCTTCAGGAGTGTCTGGCGCGGGAACTGATGGAAGAGGTGGCCATCAAGGCCCGAGTGGTCCGGAAGTTGACGCCGATCGAGCACGACTATCCGGATGTCTGCGTGAGGTTGCATCCGTTTCTGTGCGAACACGTTGAGGGAGAGGCGATGGCCATCGAATGCCAGCGGACGAAATGGGTGGAGGCGTCGGAATTGTCGGGATACCAGTTTCCACCGGCCAATGAGTCGCTGCTGGAGGAGGTCGTGCGGGCGATGAATCGGACTTGATGCATTGCCAATCGGCCGTTTTTGCGTTTACACTACCAAGGCCATGGTGGATTCCGCCCTCGCCAGCATCGCGGATTATGCCGATGCCCTGATTACCACCCGCAAGGCGCGCAACGGGTTGATCCTGATCATTCTGCTGATGCTGCTGTTTCAATTGGGCCTATTTTTCGCGGCCCGCTACAAAATTCAGGTCGACGGCTGTTCGGCGAAGCTGGATTTCCTCAAATACGCGGTCGGCCTGACCGATTTTCTGGGTCTGGCGGCGCCGATCGTGCTCGCGTTGGTTCTGCTGCTCATGGCGCTGGTGATGCTGGTTGGCCGGTTGCTGGGCGTTGCCCGGGTGATTTGGGCGTTCGTCGGCTGCATCGTGCTGATCACGCTGCTGTTTCCCTGGCAGGCTTTTTTGATGAACCAGACGTTCACGTCCACGGAATTCAAGATCCCCGGAGTGTTGTACACCTGGTCGGAGCTTGTGCAGCGAGCGCGGGTCCATCCGCCGGGGGCGATGCGGGCGCTGTTGTATTGGGCGCGATTCGTGGGCTGGCCGGCGGTGGCGCTGGTGCTGGTGGCGATGATCCATCACCAAAGCGGGCGGGGCCTGCGCGCCGCGTTTGGTAAGACGCTCCCCGCCGGCGCGGCGGACCAACCGACCGGGGCCGGGTTGTAACGCCATGCGGGAAGAGCGCGGGAAACTCAGCGGCGATTGCGCGATCGACGAGCTTTACACCCTTTGGGGAATGATCGTCGGCGACGTGACGGTCGTCGACGAGGGGAAACTTTATCTGCGCGGCAGCATTTACGGCGATCTGACCGTCGAAGACGGCGGGAGGGCGCATATCTTCGGAAATCTCCAGGGTTCGCTGATCGTCAAACGCGGGGCGAAGGTCGTCCACAGCGGCATCGTCGGCGGCGACATCCTCAACCGCGGGGGACGAATCTTCATCGACCTGGGCGCAAAAACCATGGGAAAGATCAAAACCAAAGCGGGAGAGACCACTTTCGAGCAGGTGCGGAAGTTTCTGGACGATTGAATCTTTGCGATTTCTGACGCCGGTGATTACCTTGGGCCGCATGCCGGTGGAAAAATGGTCGGATTCCGTCGTCGTGGTGCACCTGGGCGATGACCCGCGCTTTTCCGAGGAAATGGAGGCGGCGTCGGCAATGACGCCCCCCTGCCACAGCGGCGTTCTGGATTTCTCCGCCATTCATTACGTCAATTCCTCGAACATCGCGTCGCTGCTGCGGCTTCGCCGCCAAATCCACGACCTGAATGGAAAGCTGGTCCTGTGCAACGTCGGCAACCCGGTATGGACGACGTTTCTGATCACCGGCCTGGACAAGATTTTCGAGTTCACGGAGGACGTCCCGACGGCGCTGGCGACGATACAACTCCATGAGCCGGACAAGACGCGGTAGGCAAAGCCTCCGCAGCGGAATCTGAAGGCGCAATGATTCGGGGCGTCAAGCGGCGGGTTCGGTTAATCCCCAGCCAGTTTTCGCAAGTCTGAAGCGACGGCGTCGATCACGGCGGGCCAGTCGCCGGCGGACGTTTGGCGATAGAGCCGCATCGTGGGATACCAGGGCGTTTGCGGGCCGTGCAATCCCCAGCGGAAGTCGACGACGAAGGGAAGCAGGGTCCAGACGGGCTTGCCCAGTGCGCCGGCGAGATGAGCGACGGCGGTGTCGGCGGAGATCACCAGGTCCAGATGTTCGATGAGGGCGGCGGTTTCGGCGAAATCGTGCAGCGAGGCGGTGAAGTCGATGAGCCGGGGGAGCGGCGGCGCGATCTCGGCTTTCTGGTTGTCATTGGATTTCTGAAGGTTGAAGAAGGCGACGTTTTGCGCTTGGGCGAGTGAAGCCAACAACTGGGGATGGATGGAGCGATTGGCGTCGTTTTTGTGCTTGGGGTTTCCCGCCCACGCCAGGCCGACGCGAAGTTTCGTCCCCGGCGGCGTGGCGGCCTGGACACGAGCGAGCCATGATTTTCCCAGCGACGGATCGACGCGAAGGTACGGAATCTGGGCCGGAATGGTCTGCATCGTCGTTCCCAGCGCCAGCGGCAGGCTCATCATCGGGACGTGCCAGTCATAACTCGGCACCGGATCGGTGAGCGCGTACGCCAGGCGGACCCCGGCGGATTTCTCCAGGAGGGATTTAAGCGGCCAGGGACAATGAACGATGACGCGCGCTCCGCGGCGGGCGAAGAGGTCGGCGTAGCGCACGAACTGAATCGTGTCGCCGATGCCCTGCTCGCAGTAGAGCAGGATCGTCTTGCCGGCGACGTCGGGACGGCCGGTGGGCTCCAGGCCCCATTGGCGCAAGACGTCGCGGCGGACGTTGTCGCTGAACGTTTCGCAATCCCATCGCGATTCGTACTGGAGCCAGCCGTTCTGGTAATCGCCCAGACTGATAAGACACATGGCCCATTGTCCGCGGGCCTCGGTGCAAAGCGGGTCCGCCTCGAAGCCGCGGCGCCAGACGTCGGTGGCATCTTCGAACCGCCCGGCGGCTTTGAGGCCGTCCGCCAGCACCCGCACCGTTTCCGAGTTTACCTTGCCGGTGGCGCGGATTCGGCTGAAAACCGTTTCCTCGGCCGCATCAAGCTGCTTGTCCCGGCAAAGGGCCATGACCAGATCGTGATGCGTGCCCTGGCCGTTCGGGTCCAGTTGCAGTGATTTTCGCAAGCCCTCAATGGCCTGCGGCAGATCGCCCTTTTTGCCCAGGCTGGTGCCAAGGCGATGCCAGTGCTCGGCAGAATCCGGCCGCATCTCGATGGTCCTTCGGCGAGCGGCGATGGCGCGGTCCCAATCCTCGAGCCGTTCGCAAGCCAGGCTCAGGTTCGCCCAGGCGTCGACATGGCTGGGATCGATTTCGACGGCCCGCTGGAAGACGTCGCGCGCCTCGGCCAGACGATTGGCCTCTCCCAGGCAGACGCCAAGGAAGTTGAGAACCGTGACGTTATCCGGCGCCAGCGCCAGGATTTGCCGATAGATATTCTCAGCCTCGGCCAGCTTCCCAGCGGACTGGAGTTGTTGGGCCAACTGAATGGCGCGATCGATGCTCAAGGCGGCCATGGATGGATCGTATCTTACCACGCGGGTTTGGATTGCCGATTGAGGCCGGCGCGATATCCTTTGGGGCATGGAAATCCGGGCCATGACGGCGGGCGATCTGGAGGCGCTTCGGGACATCGACGCGACGGTCGAATCGTCGCAATATCTGCACGTCGAGCGGGCCGGCGAGGGGCTGGCGTTCGGGTGGAAAACGGAATTGCGGCCGCTACGGGAAAAACGGACGCATCGGCACGCGCTGGACGACGAGCGGGAGTTTGCGATCAAGCAGATTGTCGCCGACTCCCGCTCATCGTCCAGCGCGTGCCGATGCGTCCGTTTTTCCCGTAGCGGCCGCAATT
>Ga0187867_10002694_pt1 | contig 14584 bp, 11 predicted proteins | sample June2016WEW_13_1_FD_132976 | JGI IMG/M metagenome (GOLD analysis project Ga0187867, IMG submission 132976) | Peatland microbial communities from SPRUCE experiment site at the Marcell Experimental Forest, Minnesota, USA - June2016WEW_13_10 | ecosystem: Environmental > Terrestrial > Soil >... | reverse complement strand
CCGTGCCCGCGGTGGCCGACGCCGCGCGCCCGCGCGTCTATGTCATCCAGTCCCACGACACCATCACCTCCATTGCGACCCGTTACGGCCTGAAACCCAGCCTGGTTCTGGCGGCCAACCCCAACATAGACCCCACACGATTGCGCATTGGCCAGAGCTTGAATTTGCCATAACGGCCATGCGCTCGCGCATTTTCTTTTTTGGGGTTGCCAGCTTCTGGCTGGTGATGAACTTTTTGCTCTTCCGCTCCCAATGGGGCGAACACACCGGATTTGGCAGCTCCGTGCCGGTGGAAACGGTCTGGAATAGAATTCTCACCGCCCCCGACAATTCCACCCTGGATATTTATCATCGCGGCGAGAGGGTTGGATTGGGGCGGTGGGAAGTGGGGGCGGCGAATTCGCCCCTGATCAGCAGCAAAATCCTGGCTCAGGACTATCGTCCCGGCCAGGTGGCGCCAAAGCTTACAGGCTACGGATTGAGTTTTGAGGGCAGCGGCATCATCAACAATTCTAACCATGTCAAATTCCGATGCACCCTGGCGCTGGACACCAACAAGATGTGGCAGGACATCGAACTCCGGTTCAACATGAGGCCCCAACTCTGGGACATCCACGCGGTGGCCGCGCAGCAAACCGTCGCGATCAAGGTCAGCGATGAAAACGGCGCCTGGGACAAGACGATGAAGTTTTCCGAACTGCAAGACCCGCAAGCCTTGCTGGGGGATTTCGGAGACCCCTTTACGGTGGGACTGCTGAGTTTGAACCGCAACCTCCTGGGCGGGGCAGGCTCGGTCATGCGGTGGGAGGCGCGCGAAGACCGGATTCATTTCGGCCAATCCAACCTGCGCGTTTACCGGCTCGATTCCTTGATCCTCGGGCAGCGCGTTGAGATTATGGTCAGCCGCATCGGGGAAATTCTCCGGCTGGACCTTCCCTTTAACATCTCGCTGCGCAACCAAGCCCTCAGCCCCTCGAGCAACTGATGATTGAACTGTGTCATCTCACCAAAAAATTTGGCGACCTGACAGCGGTCAGTGACTTGTCCCTCAAAGTCGCGCGCGGCCGGTTTTTCGCCATCCTCGGTCCCAATGCCGCAGGCAAGACCACACTCCTGCGCATTCTGGCGGGGTTGCTCAAGCCGACTTCCGGGGTGGCCCAGGTGGCCGGATTTGACATTCAAACCGACCCCCTTGAAGCGCGCCGGCGTCTGGCTTACGTGCCCGACTTCCCATTCCTTTACGATAAATTGACGCCCTGGGAGTTTTTCCGCTTCAGCGGCCAGATTTTTCAGATGAGCGCGGCGCGCATTGAGGCCTCCGCCCATGAGCTGATTCCGCGCTTCAACTTGGAGCCGTTCGCCAACAAACCGATTGAAGGTCTTTCCCACGGCACCCGCCAGCGCGTGGCGATTGTCTCCGCCCTGCTCCATGATCCGGAGGTTTTGGTGATTGACGAGCCGATGGTGGGCCTGGACCCGCAACACGCCCGCGTGGTCAAGGACGTCTTAAAGGAACGCACCCGGCAAGGCAGCACCGTCCTTCTCTCCACCCACCAACTCGGCGTGGCGGAAGAAATGGCCGACGAAATCGGCATCATGCACCAGGGTCGGCTGGTGGCGGTGGGCGCCTTGGACGAACTCCGCCGCCAGGCCAGATCCAGCGCGACGCTCGAACAAGTCTTCCTCTCCCTGACCTCCAGCAAGACGAACAAGGACGATGGCATCTGAACGGTAAAAAGAGGCCATACTGGACAAATCGCTACAGCGATGGCCACCCAATTCGATTGACCCGCCTGCCAATTCTTTATTAACCCCTTGCAGGCAAAGGCTTAATAACTCATTAAGCCTTATGGCATTGCGCTTGCTTAAATTCTCCTCATGCAACCTCATTCTTTTGCATTCTCCTGGCGGAGCACAGCCAATTGCATGAAGAAAAAGCTAAGCGCGTCACTCATCGCCTTTGCGCTTGCCTTGCTCTGTTCCGGCGCTCTGGCCCGGGGCGCGGGGCTGGAACCGGATCACGCCGGGACCAACACCGGCCTGTCCAGCGACGCCCAATCGCCCCTGGGCTCTTTCATCGTCCGCGCGCCGCTCGAGTTGAGCGACCAGGAGAAACAGGACACCAACAAACTTGCCGCCTATCAGGCCGCCAAGAAGGCCTTCGACGATTACACCGCCCAGGCCAAACTCGAGCCGCTGGCCGTCAAACTTTCGGATTCTGTCGGCCATAATCGCGTGGCCATCAACATCGTCTGGATCCTGGTCGCCGGATTCCTGGTCATGTTCATGCAAGCCGGGTTCGCCTTGTTGGAAACCGGCTTGTGCCGCGCCAAAAACGCGGGCCACACCATGTCCATGAACTTCATGATTTATCCCATGGGCATGATGGGCTTTTTCCTCTGCGGCTTTGCCTTCATGTTCGGGGGCATGTCCGACCCCGTGAACCCCAACTGCCGCCGCCTGGCCTCTGTGGGGGACTATGGGGGCCTGAACCATGAGCTTGGGTTTCATCTCGGAGGCAAGTTTATCGGACTGATTGGCGGGCATGGTTTCATGCTCCAGGGCGCCGGCTATGATTGCGCCGTTTTTGCCTTGTTCCTCTTCCAAGTGATGTTCATGGACACTGCGGCCACCATCCCCACCGGCGGCGTTGCGGAACGTTGGAAGTTCTCGGCCTTCATGCTGTACGGCTGCTTCATCGGCTCCATCATGTATCCCATCTTCGGCAACTGGGTTTGGGGCGGCGGCTGGCTCGCCAACCTGGGGGCCAATTTCGGCATTGGCCATGGGCACATTGATTTCGCCGGGTCCTCCGTCGTTCACATGCAGGGCGGGGTGATTGCCCTCATCTTCGCCTGGCTGATCGGTCCCCGCCGCGGCAAATACAACAAGGCGGGCCGCGTCGCCCATCCCATCGTCCCGCACAGCATCCCGATGGTCATGCTGGGAACCTTCATTCTGGCCTTCGCCTGGTTTGGATTCAACGCAGGGTCCAGCCTGGCTGGCACGGACCTTCGCATCGCCGTGGTGGCCGTCAACACCATGCTCGCCTCCGCCACCGGCGCCCTGGGCGCCACCTTCTGGATGTGGTGGGTCCGCACCCAAAGACCTGATCCCTCCATGATGTGCAACGGGATGTTGGCCGGCTTGGTGGCCATCACCTGCCCCTGCGCCTTTGTCAGCGCCGGCGGCGCCTGCTGGGTGGGCCTGGTCGCCGGCGTCCTGGTCGTCGAGTCGGTGTTCTTCTTCGACAAAATTGGTATTGACGACGCCGTCGGCGCCATCTCTGTCCACGGCGTCAACGGCGCCTGGGGATGCCTGTCGCTGGGCCTCCTGGCCGACGGCGCCTATGGGGGCGGCTGGAATGCCGTTCCCGGCCCCGTCAGAGGCTTGTTTTATGGCGGCGGTCTCGGTCAATTGGAGGCGCAGATCATCGGCGTGGTGACTTGTTTTGTCACATTGTCCCTGCTGGCCCTCCTCATATATGAGATCGCTGAAAAGCTCGTGGGAAACCGCGTTTCGCTCGAAACCGAGATCGAAGGTTTGGACGTGCCCGAAATGGGCGTGCCCGGTTATACCGGCATGGTCATGGACAAGTTCTCCGACACCCCCATGTCCTCAAAGTAGAACCCCGGCGAACCCAGGGCCTGTCGCCGCGCGCGATTTTACTGTCGCAAATCCCCTGCTTGCGATTAACTACAGAGCTTCATGCACACCGCCCCGGCAGATTTTTATGAACAGACCCGCTCGGCGCGCAAAATCATCGTCGTCGATTTGGGTTTCCTCGGCGATTCTGTCCATCTCATCCCCGCCCTGTGCGAAATCAAACGCCATTATCCGGACGCCTCCCTCCACACCCTGTCCGCCGAAATCGGGGCGGAATTGCTCAACTTGGTTCCCTGTGTGGACCAAGCGTGGTCGTTTCCTTTGACGCCCCAAAGCCCGCCCTGGTGGCGGCACTGGGACATTCTCCGCGCGTTGCGCCGGGAGAAATTTGATGTGGCTTTCAATTTCAGCGGCGCCGATCGCACCATCTTCCTCACCGCGCTGACAGGGGCAACATGGCGGCTGGGGCACGAGGGCGGGCGGCGGCATTTTTGGAATCGGTGGCTCATCGCAAACTGGGTCCCGCGGCAAAGTCAGGAAATGCCGGTCTTCGAACAACGCCGGCAGATTTTGGCGGCCGCGGGCTTTTTGCTGGAGCCGGCCCGGTTTGATTTGCGCGTGCCGGAAGACGCGCGCGCATCGGCCGCCAACATCCCGGCCAACTCCATCCACTTCTCCATCAACGCCAGCAGCTTGCTCAAGGAATGGCCGCTGCGCAATTGGCTGCAATTGGCCAGGATGCTCCTGGAAAGCGACCCCTCCGTGCAACTGGTCGCCTCCGCCGCCGCCCATCCACGCGAGTTGGATCGTCTGCGCCGCCTGGCCGAGGCCGTGCCCGATTCCCGTCTGCTCTGTCTGGAAGGATTGAACATTGGACAATTGGCCGCCGTGCTCCAACGCTGCCGGCTGCATATTGGCGCCGATTCGGGCGTGCTCCATTTGGCCATGGCGCTGGGCATTCCCACCTTCGCGCTTTTCCGCAAATATCCCGGCTTGAAGGAATGGATTTCGCCCGGGCTGGAACACCAGTTTTTGGCCGCCGGCTGCCCGTGCATTGACGATGGCCGGAACGACTGCCTGGCCAAGGGCAAAGCCGTATGCCTGGAGTCCATTTCCGCCGCGCAAGTCTTTGAGGCCAGCCGCTCCATGCGGCCCATTTCCGCCAAAAGCCTTAACCTTTGATTTTTGCGCCCGCCGGGGCATACTGGCCGGAATCACCAATGATCAAATTTCTCCTCAAGCTCTGGGAATTGAACCGGCCCTACAAGGGGCGATTCATTCTCGCCGTGTTTTTCGGAATACTCAACGGCTTTGCCCAGCCGGTGGTTTACGGGACGGCTCTCTTTGTTTTCAGTGTCCTGTTTGCCGCCAATTCTCCGCAAGAGCTGGGAAAATTCGCCGCCAGGCTGCCCGCCTGGATTCCGGATTGGGTGCGCCTGGCTTTTGTTCACCTCAAAGATTGGGTGGCCGCTCAAGCCGCCGGCTCCATGGGCTGGAGAACCGCGCTGGTGAGCCTGATCCCGCTGATGGTCTTGCTGCGGGGAGTGGTGGCTTATCTGAGCGCTTATCTCATGGGCTGGGTGTCCATCCGCACCTGCTCCGATCTGCGGGCCAGGCTTTTTGAACACCTCCTCAATCTTCCCTTAAGCTTCTTCACGCGCAACAGCACCGGCGAGCTGATGTCCCGCAGCGGCGATATTAGCATCCTGCAAAACACGCTGGGGGTTTCCATGACGACGCTGATCCAGTCCCCGATTACCATCCTGACGTATTTGACCCTGATGCTCTCGATTGATTGGAAGCTCACCATCCTGGCCTCGCTGGTTTTTCCCTTGTGCGTGATTCCCATCTCCATTTACAACCGCAAAGGCCGCCGGGCCAGCGCCGCCCTCCAAACCGAACAGGCCATGCTCGGCAAGGTGATGCACGAATCCTTCACGGGAAATCGCATCATCAAGGCCTATAATCTGGAAGGGGTGGTGATCCGCCAATTCAAGGAGAATATTAAGAGGTTCATCAGCCACTACATGCGCATGGTCCGCGCGACCGAGTCCCCAGGCCCGCTGATCGAATTCCTTGGAGCCATCGGCATCGCGGGTATCTTCCTCTATCTGGCGGGCGGGGCCGGCCCGGTCGGATTTGTCATTTTTCTGGGCAGTCTTTTGGCCATCTACTCCCCCATCAAGGCCTTGACCCGCCTCCAGAGCCAAATCACCCAGGCCCAGGCCGCCACACAGCGCGTCTTTGATTTGCTCGCCACCCCCAACACCCTCACCGCCCCGCCCAATCCCATCCCCCTTCGCGCCGCCGGCGCGGAAATTCATTTTGACAACATTAGCTTCGGCTACGGGGATCAGATGGTTTTGCGCCAGATCCAACTCACCGTCAAACCCGGCCAAATGCTCGCCCTGGTCGGAAGGACCGGCTCCGGCAAGACGACCCTCACCAATCTCCTCCTGCGCTTCTACGATCCCACCGAGGGCGCCTTGCGCATCGGGGGAATTGACCTCCGCCAGATGGCCATCGGCGATCTTCGTTCCCAAATTGCCATCGTCACCCAGGAGATCATTCTCTTTAACGACACCATTCGCAACAACATCGCTTATGGCCGGCCCGGCGCCACCGCCGCCGAGGTGGAAGAAGCGGCCCGGCACGCCCACGCCCATGATTTCATCATGGAAAAACCCGGCGGCTACGAAGCCAGCATTGGAGAAAAAGGGGTCGCCCTTTCCGGCGGCCAGCGCCAGCGCATTTCCATTGCCCGCGCCATTTTGAAAAATGCCCCCATCCTCGTTCTGGACGAAGCCATGAGTTCCCTGGACAACGAATCCGAACGCGCCGTCCAGGCCGCCTTGGACGCTCTGATGAAGGGCCGCACCACTATATGCATTGCCCATCGCCTCTCCACCGTGCGGGAGGCCGACCGGATCATTGTTCTTGACCAGGGCCGGATTGCCGAAACCGGCCGCCACGCCGACCTGCTGGCCCTCGGCGGCATCTATCACAAACTTTACACCCTCCAATTCCAGAAACCGCCGGCCTCCCAATAAAACATTCCGATGGGGCTTGCGGTGGGGTGGCGGTCGAGTTATTGTATGGCCGTTTTCTTGGACGCGGGGTGGAGCAGCCTGGTAGCTCGTCAGGCTCATAACCTGAAGGTCGTGAGTTCAAATCTCACCCCCGCAACCAATTTTGGGCCTAAAACACTCGTTTTAGGCCCTTATTTTCAAGCACTTACAGCGTTTCTCCCATTTTGAGATCATTCCGTGAAACATCGTGAAACACTTTGAAAAACGGCGAACAGAAACCCACACATCCGCCCACACAACCACACACAGGTTACGCCTGCACCAGCTACACCGCCACTTCGCCGGCACTTGGCGAAGGCGGGTCCACGCCGTTCCACCGTCTCAAATCGCCGAAGACAGGCCACCGCCGCCGCACTTTTCCCTCCAGACACGTCGTCACCACCACCGCCAACCATTGCCGCCGCCCCCAACGGCAGCACCAACCCCACCGACACCACAGCCGCCGTTGCACCCGCCGCCAACCCCTTCCCCCCGGCGGCAATCAGTACCACCCCACAACCGTCTCAAATAGGCGGTCTATGCCTCAGCTTCGGCGTTTTGGCCGCATTGCGTCAAGTCTGACACTTCGCCCACGTTTGCTAAGCCTTTTCGGATACCCAGCCGTTGTCCAACCGGCTTTGGTAAAGTGCCCGGGAAATGGAACAAAATTTATATTGTCATCATTTCCCGGCAGGGATAATAATGATGCCACGCCCCGGTGGGAGCATCGTCAGGAAACGAACATGAGGTTCTTCGCGCACACGGCTGAAGACGACCAAGGCAACCGTTTGCCAGAGGACAAATGGCAACCCCTGTCCGAGCATCTGCGCAATGTCGCGCGGCTGGCGAAGGAATTTGGAACCCCTCTCGGCCTTGCCGCAGATTGCGAACTGGCCGGGCTGCTGCACGACCTCGGAAAATATGCGGAACGATTCCAGGCGCGGCTCCGAAATCCAGCCATTCACGGCATCAACCATTGGGCGGCGGGTGCCACGCAAGCCAGCGCGATGAAAGCGTGGGCCGCGGCTTTTGCAGCCGACGGGCATCATACCGGAATTCCCGCCCTGAACGACATCGCTAACGGCATTTCTCTCCGACAGACAGTGGCGAAGTTCAACTCGCCCGAAACTCGTTCTGAATTGACGGGACAGTGCCAAGAGAACTTGGAAGAACTCCTAGACAGATTTGCGAAGGACAAACTTCAGATTCCACCATTTTCACCCAGCCCGATTGCAGATCGGTTTGCTGAGGCGTTGCGCACGCGGATGCTCTTTAGTTGTCTCGTTGATGCGGACTTCCTCGACACAGAACAACACTTCGATGCGACTCAGGCGGGTCTCCGCGCCGTCCCCGAACTTCAATCGGAAAAGGCTTTGGCCACCCTCGAAAGTAACTTGCAATCAAAATCCTCAGACGGTTGGGTCAATGAGTTGCGGAGGCAATTGCTCCAAGATTGCCTGAAGGCCGCGGAGAACCCGCCCGGCTTGTTCACGCTGACCGCGCCCACCGGCAGCGGCAAAACACTGTCGTCACTTGCCTTCGCTCTCAAGCACATCACCCACCATAACTCTGCCCTCCCACTCAACGACTGGCGCCGCATCCACCGCGTGATCGTCGTCATTCCCTACACCAGCATTATTGAACAGACAGCACAGGTTTATCGGGAACTTTTCCAGGAAGAATTCGGGCAGGATTACGTTCTGGAACATCACAGCGCCGTCGCTCCGCGTGAGCGCAAGGATGACGCTGGCCGCGATGCCGAGAATGAACGGCTGCGCCGAGCACGGCTGGCGGCCGAAAATTGGAGTTCACCCTTGGTGGTCACCACCAACGTCCAGTTTTTTGAAAGCCTGTTCAGCAACCGGCCCTCGGATTGCCGCAAGCTCCACAACATCGGGCGCTCCGTGGTGCTGTTCGACGAAGTGCAAACCCTTCCGCCGCACCTTGTGCCATCCCTGATTTCAGCCGTTCGATTGCTTACACGCGACTATGGCGTCACCGCCGTCTTCATGACTGCCACGCAACCGGCGTTTGCCGCCGCAGGCCCAGCCCTTCCTTACGGCTGGCAGCCGGTGGAAATCTCGTCGAATCCCGCCGCGATGGCTGAAACTTTGAAGCGCACGCGCATCGAACTACCCGCCCGAAACGCCTCGCTGGCCTGGCCCGAACTCGCACAACGCCTCACGACGGAAACTCAATCCCTCTGCGTTGTGAACACGACCAAAGACGCCCGCGAATTATTCCGCTTGGTGAAGGGAATTAAACCCGACGCTTCGTTTCACCTCTCTGCCCGCATGTGTCCGGCTCATCGGCAGGAAAAGCTCGTGGAAATTCGACGCCGCCTTGATCCCAAGGCTAATGAGGCTTGCTGGCTCGTGTCCACCCAACTCATCGAAGCCGGTGTGGATGTGGATTTCCCCATCGCCTTCCGCGCCCTTGGCCCGCTTGACTCCATCATCCAAACGGCGGGCCGTTGCAACCGCGAAGGTCGCCACTCTGAGCCACGTCCGGTTATTATTTTCCGTCCATTGGAGATGAAGCTCCCACCAGGCGCTTACCGCCTCGCAACGACGAAGACCGAGGAATTTCTCGCCCGTCAGCCTGATGCTTCACTGCACCAACCGGCGACTTACCGGAAGTATTTTGCGGAACTTTACAAGCTGGTCGGGGCGGAAAAAGCGGATGCCGACAAGGTCTTTAAGTTCTCCACGGACTTCAACTTTCCCGCTGCTGCCGAAGCCTGCCAGTTGGTCGGCAACGAAACTCGCGCTGTGCTGGTGAAGTGGAAGGACAAGCATGGAAGAAATCACGGAGAAGAACTGACCGAAAAACTCCACCGTGAAAAGCACCTGACTGCCTCCGACTGCCGCGAAGCCCAGCGTTACACCGTGAATCTGTATCAAACCGAATTCTTTGACGCGCAGGCCAACGGCTACATCTTCCAGCCCGCCAAAGATTGGGACTTTTGGGTTTGGAATTCGGATTACGACGATAATCTTGGCCTCGGACACCTTGAAGACTTTGTCCAGTGATTACAAATCAACCTCAGAACGAAAAGGCCGACCGAGCATTCGCTCGGTCGGCACCTTTACATTTAACACAGTTGTTAAATCTGTGTTTCAATCCGCACCCTCGCAGGCGATCAAAACCAAGCAGACCATATTTTCCAAAAAAAATCTATTGCCATTCATGCCACAGCATAAGTTGGGCCATCCCGTACCTGGAGACCATATTTTCTGGAAAAAAATCTATTGCGATTCACTACTCCATCGGCTATGATTATGTTACAGAATTAACAACTGTAGCTTGTATGACCGAAGAAGAAGCAATGAAAAAGTTTATTTTGCACCTAAATAATAGCAGTTCGGGTATCGAATATTGGTATGCCGGGGTTGGTTTAACAACTCGACGGCATCCTTGGGATGAATGTGAGCTTTCGTTTTCAACAAGGGCTTGGCTTCACATTGCTGTTGATACACCTGAGCAAGCTCAAAAGGTTGCTCGGCGGCTGTTCGAGCGCGGATGCGGCGAATCCCCAATGCATACCGTTTCATCGTCCGCCACACATGTTTTCCTTTACGCGTCCAGCCACCAATCACTTAACTGATTATGACCATCCATTTGCGAACCTGGGGCGAACTCGCCTGTTTCACCCGACCCGAAATGAAAGTTGAGCGTGTGAGCTATTCCGTCATCACCCCCAGCGCCGCGCGAGGCCTTCTGGAATCCATCATTTTCAAACCACAATTCCGTTGGCATATCCGGCGCATTGCGGTGAAGAAACCGATCCGGTTCCTCGCATTCCGCCGCAACGAAGTGAAGTCCCGACTTTCCATCCGCAATCCTGAGCCGCTTCTCGCAGACGAAGACCGCACACAACGCAACACCCTGGCATTGCGGGACGTGGAATACGTCATCGAAGCAAACATGCGTCTTACGGCACTGGCCGGTTTGCCACGACGCAAACCAGAGGTCAACGAGGACAGTGGCGACGACACGCCTGTAAAATACCTGGCGATGTTCCAGCGCCGGGCCGAAAAGGGCCAATGCTACGCCCAACCCTGTTTCGGCTGCCGCGAATTTCCAGCGCATTTTGAATTGGCCAACGAAGCCGCCATGCAAGTTGACGTGGGAATCAACCCTGACGCCGACCTCGGCCTCATGCTCTACGACGTATTCAACCTCGATGTGTCGAAAGACCAAAAGCCGGGCAAGCTGGAGAAACCAGAACCGCGCATCACCTTCTTCAAGGCCACACTAAAGTATGGCGTCGTCACCGTACCTGATTGGGCGGAAATGAAAAAGCAACTCGGAGGTGCGCCATGATGCTCCAAGCTCTAATCGCTTACGCCGAACGCAACCAACTTGGCGACGCAGACTTCGAGACCGTTGGTGTACGCTGGCTGATCTCGCTTGATCAGCATGGCAAACTTGCCGGAGGCCCAATTGCACTGGCGGAAAATCCTGACGATAAGAAACCGCGTCCGAAAATATTTGCACGTCCGTTTACGTCTCCGAACGAATTGAATCAAGGCACGAAGTCCCACTTTCTGTGCGACACCTTGGAGCGAGCGGTTTTATTCCTCGATCCCAAAACTTCGGAAAAAGCCGAGGCCAGGCGAGTGCAACACGCCTATTTTCAGAAATTGCTGGAGGAGGCCGCCGCGGCCTGCCCGGACGTGTCTTCTCAATTACAATTGGTTCTCTCTTTCTTGCGAAACGAGGAAAGCATGGGGGAGCTTCATCGCCGACTTGTATCCGCCAAAGCCAAGCCTTCTGACAACGCGACGTTCTCAGTGGACGGCGCAAATCTGTTGGACGCTAATGATCTGAAAAACTTCTGGCGGAATCGTCGCCAATGCTTGGCAGCAGGCGCAAAAGCACGCCCGCGCCGCATCTGTGTCGCAACCGGCGATCTGGCGGAAACACTCGACACGACCGAGAAAATCAAAGGCGTCCCCGGCGGCCTTGCCACCGGGACGAATCTGATCAGTTTTGATAAAGATTCATTCTGTTCGTTTGGCTTGGATCAGGCTCAAAATGCTGCACTCTCTGCTCCGGCGGAATTGAAAATTCGGTCAGCCCTCAACAAACTTATCGAAATAAGTCGAGGACAGGGGCTTGTTTTCAACACCACAATTCACCTTCATTGGACACGTAAGCCTGTTGCATTTGACCCAATGGACATACTGGCCGCTCCTGATGAAAATGGTGTCCAGGCGCTGATCGAATCTGTGCGCCAGGGCAGGCAAATCCTTGGTCTGGATGCCAACGCTTATTATGCAATGAGCCTTTCGGGTAATGGTGCGCGGATCATCGTTCGCGACTGGCTGGAGTCCACCGTGCCGGAAGTGCAGCGAAATATTGCCGATTGGTTTTGTGATTTGACTATTGCCCATCCAGACGGCGTCGGCCTAAAACGCGACTTTAAACTCTTCGCGTTGCTCTACGGCATGGTGCGCGCCGACTTGGAGGAAATTTCTCCGCAGATTCCCACGCAACTCCTGCATTGCGCTTTGCGTGGCCGTTCTGTGCCTTTGCCACAAGCCGCCCTTTCCGCCGCCATTCGCCGTCAGCACCTCGAAGAAAACAAACTCAACCCCGCACGCATCGCCCTCATAAGGGCGTGCCTTATCCGTTCACCAAACCGAAAGGAAACAGACTCTATGACTGAAAAATTAGACCTCGAATCAAAGGATCCCGCCTACCTCTGCGGGCAACTATTCGCCGTAATTGGCCGATTACAACTCCTCGCTCTTGGCAAGGTTGGCGCCTCGTTGGCTGATCGAACCTACGGGGGTGTCGCCACGCGACCTGCCACAACTTTCGGGCCGGTCTTCACAAAGCTTCCAGCTTACCTCAAGAAGGCCAACTCACGCTTTCCCGGAAGCGGAACTAACAAACAAAAGGAACTTGAAATTCTGTGTCACAAGATTGAAGTGCTTGGGGGCATTCCACAAATTCTTGGCTTGGAAGATCAAGGGCGGTTCGCTCTCGGTTTCTATTGCCAGCTTGCACAATACCGGACTGACCGAGCAGAAGCAGAAGCCGCAAAGAAAGCGGAAGAACTTGCCGACGAATCCAACTAAACCATCAACCTAAAAACAAAATTACATGAACAATCGCTACGACTTCGTTTATCTATTCGACTGCACAGACGGCAACCCAAACGGTGACCCCGATGCCGCCAACGCGCCCCGCATTGACCCCCAGGACATGCACGGCCTCGTCTCCGACGTTTGCCTCAAACGCAAAATCCGAAACTTCGTCCTCCTCGCGAAGGAAGGCGCACCGGGCTATGGGATGTTCGTCCAGCAGGGTTCTATTCTGAACGACCGCATTGCTGAAGCCCACAAGGCGCTTGGTCACGAGGTGGACCCAAAATCCGAGAAGAAAAAAGCCAGCCGAGAACAAGTCGGCGCGGCCCGCGTCGAAATGTGCAAACGCTTCTACGATGTCCGAACCTTTGGCGCAGTCATGTCCACTGGCGCCAACGCCGGCCAGGTTCGCGGCCCGGTGCAAATCAGCTTCAGCCGCTCCATTGATCCAATCCTTCCACTTGATTTGAGCATAACCAGGATGGCCGTGACCGAGGCTAAAGAGGCGGATTCTCCAAACCAAACAATGGGCCGCAAGAATCTTATCCCCTACGGCCTCTACCGTTGCCACGGCTTCATCAGCGCACACCTTGCCCGTGAAACCGGATTCAACGACGCTGATCTCCAATTGCTTTGGCAGGCGCTGCAACAAATGTTCGACCATGACCGCTCGGCCTCTCGCGGCACGATGGCACCTCAGAAGTTGGTCGTGTTCAAGCATGCCAGCGCACTGGGCAACGCCCCTGCGCACAAGCTGTTTGAGCGGGTGATCGTGAAGCGCAAATCCCAAGTCGACGTGGCCCGCTCGTTTGCCGATTACGATTTCAGAATCACTCGTGACAATCTTCCGAGTGAAATTGAGATAATTGATTTGCTGTGAGCCAAATTGAAGATCTCAAATCGCGGATGGCAAATTCGCCGGCGCAGGAGATGTTGCCGCTGTCCCTGCTGAATGATTTTCTCTTCTGCCCGCGCCGGGCGGGATTGAAAATCATTGAAGGTTGGCGGGCGGAGAACGAGCACACGGTTCGCGGCGACATTGTCCACGAGCACGCCGATCTGCCCGGTTACGAGGTCGCCAAAAACGTGACGCTTCTTCGCGCCTTGCCTATCTTCTCCGACCGGCTTTGCTTGTCCGGCAAATGTGACGTGATCGAACGGCACCCCGACGGCTCTCTCCTGCCGGTGGAATACAAAAAGGGCAAACGCCGACAATTCGAAAATGACGATGCCCAACTCTGTGCTCAAGCGCTCTGCCTGGAGGAAATGTTCAACATCGCGATTCCATGCGGTGCAGTGTTCCATGCTGAAAGCAAACGTCGCCGTGAAGTGATATTCACACCGGAACTCCGGAGTTTGACTGAGCAGGCAATCAATGAGCTTCACCACCTGAGTGATGCCCGGCAGGCGCCACTCGCCCAGTTCAAACCAGCCTGTGAGGAGTGTTCGCTCTTCAAAATTTGCCTGCCGCGCGTCACAAGCCTGCCTGCATCGCTCCGCCGCGCCACGGCGCTACTTTTTGCTGCTTAACCATTCACTGACTTGGACATTCAACAAAACACACTCTATCTTACGACGCCTGGAACTTACGTCGCCCGCGATCATCTGACGCTTCAGGTCGAAGTCCCGGTTTACCCGCCCGACCTGCCGCCGGAAAAGCGTCACCGCCAGTCGGCCACCGAGACTCGAAAACTATCTGTCCCAATCCACCACTTGGAATCGGTTTGCATTTTCGGCGCTTCCACCATCAGCCCCCCTGTGATGGATCTTTGCTGGGAACACGGCGTCGCCATCAACTTCCTGTCTGAGAAT
>Ga0187867_10002691_pt1 | contig 14590 bp, 9 predicted proteins | sample June2016WEW_13_1_FD_132976 | JGI IMG/M metagenome (GOLD analysis project Ga0187867, IMG submission 132976) | Peatland microbial communities from SPRUCE experiment site at the Marcell Experimental Forest, Minnesota, USA - June2016WEW_13_10 | ecosystem: Environmental > Terrestrial > Soil >... | reverse complement strand
CTCGAGGGCGATTATGTCAACCAGCGCTTATATACTAATTCGCTTCCGGGCTATACCTATGGCGGAGCCTGGTATGTACGGTACCAGATATTGCCGAAGCTCGCGATTGCCGGCAGGGGCGAATATATGGCCGACCATGCAGGCCTGTTCAGCGGCACCTCGCAGGTTCTCAGGGAAGCCACGTTGACGACGGAATACAGGTTTGGAGAGGGATTTCTGACGCGTTTGGAATGGCGGCGCGATTTTTCGAATCAACCGTATTTCCTGACCGACACGCTCGGGCTGTTAAGGAAGGAACAGAGTACGGCCGAGGTCGGGCTGGTGTGGTGGTTTGGAGCAAAGCAAGGGGCTTGGTGAGCCGTGGGGCAGCCCCACAATACCTTGCTCCACAGTAACCACGGCGTCCTCCGGGTAAGCTTGCATGACTGGTGACGCTGGTGATCAAAGTTCTCATCGGGCTGGTCTACGCGCTGGTGGTGACGGGACTATCGAAGGCGATTTTTCCGCACCAGGTCAACGGCAGCCTGATCGAGCGAGATGGCAAGATCGTCGGCTCGGAGTTGATCGGGCAGAGATTTACCAAGCCGGAGTGTGGTGCGGGGCCATACGGGAGGGGGAAAAACCGGACCACGAAACTCCCGTGGTCCGGTGGGTAAGCAGGCAAAGTGTCTGGCTAATTCGTTCCGAAGTCGAACAAGTCGAAGAGATCGCCGATGGCGGGGCTGTTTCCCGGCACATACGGTGTCGGTCCCGTCGTGGGATTTGGCAGGTTGTCGCGGCTGCGTCCCGTGATCGGGCTGAGCTTCCAGTTGTGCTCAATGAACTTCACCACCGAGACGTGATCCGAGTATACGTGTGAGATATGGCCCGGCTTGGTGTAAGTGGATACAACGATCAGCGGGATGCGGGTGCCATCGCCGAAAAAGTCCAGCGGCTGCACATAGCCGGAATCATAGTAGCCGCCGCCTTCATCCGTAGTGATGAAAATCGCGGTGTTACCCCGAAGGGTGGGATTGCTTTCAACGGCGTCCACGATTTTTTGCACGAAGCCTTCAAACAGGTCGATCTTCGAGGATGCCGGGTGCCCGTCTACCCACCCGCTCGGCTTGACATACGAAACCGACGGCAAGGTGCCGGCGGCGATCGCGGCGTAGAGATTCACCGTATCCTGCAAATGCGCGCGCAACACCGGATCGGTCATTACCGAGGTCGAATATTGAAACGGGTTGCAAATGTTGCAATACTGGTCGCTGGCTGGGCCGACGACGCCGTAATTGAGCTGGTAGGGGTCGGTCAAGTAGGCGTTCCACTGATCGCCATAGTAAGCCCAGGAAATATTGTGCTCGGCAAGGAGGTTGGCGAGACTGCGCTGGTTTGTCGGCGGAATCGTAAACGGAGTGTTGGCCGAGTTCGTGTTGGTGTACGCGTTCGAGCCATCGCCAAAGTAGCCGGGATTGTAATTGTTGAGTATGTAGTAGCGATTCGCTTCGCAGTTGGTCTTGATCGGCGGGGTCAGGTTAGCCAGGTAACTGGCAATTGGGCCAACTCCAGGCTGGGTTGTATCGGCGCAGTTGCTATAAGAACCGCCGCCGTAGACACCCGTGGACGGGCCACTGGAGCCGAAGCCGCCGTAGCCGTCTTCGGTGTACCAGTTGTTGGTGCCAGGCGCCGGGTTCGGATTCTCAATTTCGTTCACCGGTCCGCCGGCCCAGATAGTTGCTTTCTCCGGCGGCACGGCCGGATTTCCATCGGAATCGCTGTATGAGATGGCGTCCGCAAAGCCCAGCATGATGTGGTTGGCGCCGGTACCACCCATGACCGCTTGATGGTAGTTGTCGCTCATGGCGTAATGGTCGGCGAGATACTTAAGATAAGGCGCGTCGCCCTTGAGCACATTATAGAACCCCATGGACGTGGATCCCTCGCCCGTAGTTGTGGCCGTGGGCGAATAGTCCGTGGAGAAGTTGCTTGCCTGCGGTGCGCCGTTTGCGCCGGCGCCCACCGTCGTTTCGACCCAGGGGAATAGATCGGCTAAGCACCCGCTGGGGTTGGCGGCGGTGGCATGGGCGGAACTGCAATCCTCTTGTTGCCACATCTGATAGAAACGGTGTACGGGGCTGGCCGCGTAGGAGTCATAGGGGAACAGATCGGTACTGTAGGTATTGGTAAGCTGGAAGGGGCCTGGCATTAGCGCGGAGTATGGAGCGGCCTGGCTGACACCCGTGATCCGCGAGTCCGGCGTTTTGCTGGTCAGTCCCGTACCTCCCGTCAACAGGAACGAATAGTATTGGCTGTTCAAGCCGTCCTCGGAGGTTTCCGCATCGCTTAGCGTGCAGATTCCATTGCCGGTGCATACATTCGAGGGACCTCCCGCCAGCGGCGCGGGCAAAGTTGAATACAGGCTCTTATTCGTGGGACTTGGGTCGTAGTTCGGGTTGCTGGTCACGTCGGCGGAATACTGCGCGGCCAGAGAGTAATTCGGACCCGGTCTGCCCTCCGGGGTGACGATTCCCTTGGATAGAAGGTTGGAGACGGTCTCCCCACTCTTGGGCGTATAAGTGGCGAAGACGTGGTCGAAAGTACGATTTTCTCCGATTATCAGGATCACGTGCTGGATTGGCGACGCCGTTCCGGGCGTATTGGGAGTCGCGTCCTGTGCGAGTAGAGCGCCTCCAACGCTCATCTGCCAAACCGTCAGAAGGACGGTGCCTGTGCGCAGGCCATTGACTGCCTGGTCTTTGAATTGCTTCAACGTCATGGTAGAGCCTCCTTTTTTGTTCATAGGTGGTGTCACTGGATACCGCTTGGACAAGTGTACTGGGCCAGTTTTACTAAGAGGTTACTGTTAGGAAAATGTTCGGTATCAGTTTGGGGCGCTACGGTTGGAGAACGTACGGCGGATTACATTTTCGGATAAGCAAAATGTCAGGATGATGCAGCGCCTTGGGCCGTACGTAGGTCGCCCGAACAGGAGGGAGACGGGGGAGTCTGCCGCCACTACCTATCGCGTGCGCCATATTTGCGCGATTTGGCCTCTGGCAAAGTCCGGCTTAGCGGGGCTTAAGCCCCGCGCGGGCTAAAGCCCGCCCTCCGTTACCACCGCATCCTCCGGATATGCGTGCATGCCGAATTCAGGCACATCCAGACCTTCATGCTCCACCTCGGGAGCCACGCGTATAGACTTCACCTTGTTCACCACGAAGAACACTACATAAGTGGCTCCGAAGGCCCACAACGCGCACAGCGTGGCGCCGCCCAACTGGCACAAGAACTGGCGGGTATCTCCATGCAGCAGCCCGGTAACACCCTGCCCGGCATGTCCGAGGTAAGTGGTTGCCCCGACGTTGTTCCAGCCGGATCCGTAAGTGCCATCGGCGAAGATGCCCACGCACACTGCGCCCAGCCAGCCGCAGAAACCGTGTACCGAAATAGCGCCGCAAGGATCGTCGATCTTAGCCACGCGCTCGTTGAATCGCACACCCACGCACACCACGATCCCGGCCAATACGCCGATGACTACCGCGGAATTGGGAGACACGAAGGCGCATGGAGCGGTGATCGCCACCAGACCGGCCAGCATCCCGTTGCAGGCCATGGTGACATCGGGCTTGCCGAACAAAAAGTACCAAAGCAGCAGGGCCGTCGCCGAACCGGCCACCGCAGCCAGGTTGGTGTTGATGGCAATCACGGAAATGCGCAGGTCCGTGGCGCCCAGCGTCGAGCCAGGATTGAAGCCCATCCATCCGAACAGCAGGATGAACGTGCCGGTGACCACGTAGACCAGGTTATGCGCGGGGAATGCGCGCGGCTTTCCATCCTTCCCGTATTTGCCGAGGCGCGGCCCCAGAATGATGGCCAGCGCCATGGCACAGAATCCTCCCACGGCGTGCACCACGGTGGATCCCGCGAAGTCCACGTAGCCGTGGCCCAGGTTCAGCGTGGATCCGATTTGCGATAACCAGCCGCCGCCCCAGACCCAGCAGCCGAAAACCGGATAGAGAATCGCGCCGATGAAAAGCTCGCAGAGAAGAAACGCCCAGAACGTGATGCGCTCGCAGATGGCGCCGACGATGATATAGCCGGCGGTCTCCATGAACACGACCTCGAACAGCGCGAGGCAATTGCTGCCGGCGTCGTAGGCCGGGCCGGACATGAAGAACCCATTGCCGCCCAAGAATCCCCACTGGCCGCTGCCGATCAGATAGTGGTTCAGAGTGGGAACGCCGCCCAGGTTGCCGGGCGCCGCGTTGATGGCCACCGCGCCAAACTGAAACGCGTAGCCCACCGCATAATAGGCTAGAAACGCGAACACGTAAGCCGCGAAATTGAGCATCATCAGATGCCCGGCATTTTTCTTGCGGACCAACCCGCAAGTCAGCAGCGCGAATCCGGCTTGCATGAACAGCACCAGGTAGCCGGTGTTCAGAGTCCACGCAAAATTGGTCGCCACGCGGATGTGGCCCACCGAATCGGCCAGTTTCACCGCCAGCGGTTCCTTGGCCGCCTGGGACTGGTAGTCGTCAAAATCTTTTTTGTTTTTGGGATAGTCCGGCGAGTTCTTGTCCGCCGGGGCCGGCACCGCGAAGGTGTTGCCCCCGGCATCCACCGCGGTGGACTTGTCGCCGGTGACGATACCGGCCGGGTCCGGCTTGGGCGCATCCTCGGCGCGGCCCTGCGACAGTAGGATCGGCAGTCCGGCGGCCAGCAGCAGGGCCGCCTTCGCAATGAAACGAAACAGGTGCCGGCGACGCCTCGCGGCGCTCTTCTTCATCGTAACGTTCTCCTCAGTCGGTAAAGTTGTAAACAAACCATAAAGAGACCACGGGCGGACATTTAAATAGAGTGAACCAAAGGGCGCGCAAGGGGTCAAGACGAAATTTCTTTTGCGCCCGATAAGCTTTTTTGTGGTGGCGGCGCGTGGCAGAATAGATGACTGAGGAGGATCGCGCAGCTTGCCGGCGAGCATCGACAGACGCCCCAGCCCCGAGGAGTTGCTGCGCCGCGTGCAGGCGGAAGAACGCCGAGCCCGGCGCGGGCGGCTCAAGGTCTTTCTGGGTTACGCCTCACGCGTGGGCAAGTCGTTCCGCATGCTGGATGAAGGGCGGCGGCGCAAGGAACGCGGCGAAGATGTGGTGGTGGCCGGCATCCAGTTTCCGCTCACGCCCGACCTGGAGGCGTTGATGGCCACCCTGGAGTACATCCCGGTGCTCAAGGAAACATACGCCGGAAACGAGTACGAAGTGCTCAACGTCGCGGCGATTTTCCGCCGTCATCCGCGCGTCTGCCTGGTGGACGAATTGGCCTACGATAATCCGCCGGGCACCCGGAATCCCAAGCGGTGGCAGGATGTGGACAACATCCTGGATCAGGGCATCTCGGTGATCACCGCGGTCAATCTGCAGCACATCGAAGAGCACCAGGACGCCGTCGAGCGCATCGCCGGAAAGCGCGCGCCGCAGACCGTGCCGGAACGATTCCTGCGCTCCGCGGACGAGATCGTGCTGGTGGATGCGGCCGTCGACGATATGGTGAAGCGCGCCAGCGACAGTGAGCCGGCCGACCTTCGCCGCCGGCTTTCCGAACTGCGGGAACTGGCCTTGCTGCTGGCGGCCGATGTGATAGACGGCCAACTCGAGAACTACCTGCGGTCCAACGGCGTGGTATTGCGCTGGGGTTCGCAAGAGCGCATTCTGGTCTGTATGACGCCGCGCAGCGATGCGGGTGCCATGCTGCGCAGCGGACGGCGGAACGCGGACCGCTTCCACGGTAATCTGCTGGTTTGCTATGTCCGGCAAAGCGGGCTGAGCGCCAAGGACCAGGCGACCATGGACGCGAACCTGGCGCTGGCCATGGAACTGGAAGCCGACGTCCACGTTTTGGAAGGCTCGGACCCGATCGCGGCTATCATCCGTTTTGCGCGCGACGAGCGGGTAACCCAGATTTTCGTGGGCCACAGCGCTCCCGACCGCTGGAAGGAAATGTGGTCGCGCAGTCCCGTGGACCGGTTGATCCGGGCGGCCACGGATATCGACGTGCGCATCTTCCCGCATCCGCAAACGACATGAGCGGCCCAGTCGAAGCAGTCGCTCCCGATACCGCGCCCACGCCGCCCAAGGGCAGGCTCAAGGTGTTCCTAGGCTATGCGGCGGGCGTAGGCAAGACTTATCAGATGCTCGACGAAGCGCAGGAACTCCGGCGCAAGGGAGCCGATGTGGCGGTTGGGTATTTCGAACCTCACGGCCGCCAGGACACCATCGCCAAGACCGCGGACCTGGAAATTATTCCACGCCGGAAGGTCGAATACCGCGGCGCTGTCTTCGAAGAAATGGACGTGGATGCCATCCTGCGGCGCAAGCCGGCGGTGTGCCTGGTGGATGAATTCGCGCATACCAACGTGCCCGGCTCACTGCGGCTAAAGCGGTGGGAAGATGTGCAGGTGTTGCTGCAGGCGGGCATCGATGTTCTGACCACGCTCAACGTGCAGCATCTGGAAAGCCTCAACGACGAGGTGTGGCACATCACCGGCGTGCGCGTACGCGAAACCGTGCCGGATTGGGTGGTGGACGCCGCGGACGAAGTGGTCCTGGTGGATCTGACGGCGGAGGCTTTGCAGAATCGGCTGCATCGCGGAGTAGTGTATACGCGCGAAAAGGCCATGAAGGCCATGGAGAACTTCTTCACCGAGGCGAATCTGACGGCCTTACGGGAGATGGCGCTCCGCCACACGGCGCACGAAGTTGAGGGGCGGCTTTCGGACCTGGACGCTCCGGCGCCCGGCCGGGCGCAAACGGCGCGGCCGGCGGCCCAAGCCCCAGCGCGGCACGAACGCATTCTCATCTGCCTGACGGAGCGGCCGTCGACCGCCGTGCTGATCCGCCGCGGCAAACGGGTGGCGGATTATCTGCATGCCGACTGCCTGGCGGTGCATGTGCAGCGCAACCCCGTGGGCGGCGGGCCGGAAGCCCGCAACGAGGCGCTCGAAAAACACTTAAGCTTCGCGCGCAACTTGCACATCGAAACGCACGTGTTGAAAGGTAAGGACGTGGCCCGCAGCATCGTGGATTTTGCGCGCGAGCAGAATATCACCCAGATTTTCCTGGGGCGGGCGGGCGCCAAGGCGCTATGGGGCGGGGTGGGGAGTACGGTTCACAAAGTCGTGCGGCAGGCGCGGGACCGCGAGATCACGGTTGTGGCGGAGCGCTTGCGGTAGTTGTGGGGCTTCAGCGCGTGCTTCGCTCGCGACGGCCGATTGACAATCGGCCTGCAGGTTGTCAACCTGCCCCACCACCCGGCGGGTCTGGAGACCCGCCGCAGGCGTGGACGCCCGCCCCACAGCCAAAATGCCTGCTAGGATTAAGGTGAGCAATGTTCCGATTCTGGGTATTAGGATTTCTCATTTGTGCGCCCATCCTGGCGGCGCCGGCGGTGGGCGAGAGCGCCTGTGGGGCCGGGTCGCCCGAGATCGCGTCGGCTTTCGACCACCTCTACAATTTCAATTTTCCGGCGGCCCACCTGGACATCAACCGGTACATCACGGCGCATCCAAAGGAACCGTTGGGGTACGCCATTCGCTCCGCGGCGTACCTTTTCTATGAATTGGACCGGCTGGGTATTCTGGAAACCGAGTTCTTAATCAGCGACAAGCACATCGCCGAGAAGAAGGCTCTGCGGCCTGATCCCCAGGTGCGCACGCTGTTTCTGAAGTCGCTCGAAGATGCGCAATCGCGCGCGGAGGCGGCGCTGGCGGCCAACCCGAGCGACCGCCAGGCATTATTCGCCATGTCCATCGTGGAGGGGGTGACCACCGACTACATGGCGTTTGTCGAGAAGCACCAGATCGCCAGCCTGTCACCCGCCAAGCGGTCCAACAGTTATGCGCAGCAACTCTTAAAGCTGAATCCGCCCTGCGTGGACGCATACATCACCGCCGGGATATCGGAATACATGGTGGGTAGCCTGCCGTTCTTCATCCGCTGGTTCGTGCACTTCGACAACGTGCAGGGCAGCAAGGATCAGGGCATCAAGAACCTGGAGCTGGTGGTGCGGGAGGGACATTACTTCAAACCGTTCGCCATGATCCTGCTGGGCATTATCGACCTGCGCGAGAAGCGCCCGCGCGAAACCGAGAAACTGCTGGAGAGCCTGGCGCGCGATTATCCTTCCAATCCGTTATTCCGCAAAGAACTCGCCAGAATGAACGCCGCGCCGAATGCCGACGGACAGAATTAAGTGCGGGGCTTAAGCCCCGCGCGGGCTCAAGCCCGCCCTCCATTGGGACTATAGCTTACTGATCAGATCCTTGATTTTCGTCTCTTCGTCCTTGCCGGGGTTGCTCCGCAGCGCGCGCTGCAGCTCCCGCAGCGCCTGCGGCTTGTCGCCCTTCTGCGCCAGCGCCATGCCCAGGTGAAACCTGTATGTCGGGTTATCCGGCTTCTGGTTCACCAGCCCCTGGAAGACGTCCATGGCGTTGTCGCTCATATTCTTCTTCAAGTAAATCCAGCCCAGCGTGTCGGACACCTCGGTCAAGTTCGGCAGCACCTGCTTGGCGCGTTGCGCGTAGGTAAGGGCCTGGTCGAGGTCCCCGGAGTTGCTCTCCGCGATCATAAAGGCCAGGTTATTCAGGGCCACGCCATCTTGCGGGTTCAGCTTAATGGACTGCTCGTAAGCCTCCTTGGCCTCCTGTTTCCGGCCGGCGGCCGCCAGGCCCAGAGCCAGCTCGACGCCCACCGTCGAATTGACCGGCATCGCCTCTCTGGCTTTGGAGAGAAACTGTATCGAGCCGTTTAAGTCTCCCTTCTCACGCAATGCGATACCCATCCTGAAGTAAACGTCGCCGCGCGCCTTGGAATTCTTGTCCAGCTCGTTGAGTACGTTCTGAAACTGGCCGATCGCCAGATCGTAATTCTTGCCCCGCGCCGCGATATTGCCCAGGGTCATCTGGAGGTCGATGCGCGAGGGGTTCTTGGCCAGCTCCGCTTGCAGGAACTGAATGGCTTGATCGAAATGGCCGCCGCCGGCCAGCGTCTCCACCAACCCCACCAGGCTGCGCGTATCCTTCGGATTCGCCGCGTAGGCTTTCCGGAAAACGGACTCCGCCTCTTTCAGGTTGTTTTCTCTCACGGCCAGCATGCCCAGCGAGAAATCGACATCCGGCGTGTTGGGATTGGCTTGCCGCAGCGCTTCCAGCAATCGCCGCGCGTCGGCATACTTGCGCTCGCCCATCAAGGCCGCGGCTTGGATCATGCGCGCCGGGCCGTTCTTCTTGTCGACCTGCAGAATGTCGTCGGCGGATTTGAGCGCCTGCTCGAATTGAGACTGCATCACCTCGAGTTGCGCCAGCGCCAGCCGCGCCGGCAGATAGTCGGGCCTCAGCCGGATGGCCTCGGTGAACTGCTGGCGGGCCTGCTCAAACTCTCCGCGCGCCACGTGCGACCGCCCCAGGTTGTAGCGCGCCACGAAGTTGTCCGGGGCCGCGTTCACCACCGACTGCAACTCGGAGATGGCCTTCTGCACCTCGCCGCGATCGAGCAGCATGGATGCCTGCAATCCCCGCGCATCGGTATCCTTGGGATTATCCTTCAGAATGGCGGCGGCGACATCGGCTGCATCCTGGCGCTTGTTCTGGCGCATCAGCACTTCGATCATGCGCTTCTGGTAGGTGGCCTTCTGCTTGGGGTCCGCGGCCATGCCTTCCTGGTACTGCTTGAGCGCCTCCGCCAGGTCGCCGTTGCGCATATAGAAATCGCCCACCATCACGTAGGCGCGCTCGAAGTCCTTGGCGCGGGCTTTGATCTGGTTGAGCGTCGCCACCATCTCGCCGTGACGTTGCAGCCTGGCGTAAAAGGTCGCCAGCGACACCAGAAAGCCGATTTGCTTGGGATTGTTGGCGGCGCCCGTCTTGAGGATCTGCTCGGCATCGGCCGTTTTGTTCTCGACCAGGTAAACGCCGTACAACTCGTTATAGACGCCGGTGCTGGTCTTATCGGAATCGATGACCTGCTTGTAGATCTGCTCGGCTTCCGGGAACTGGCGGCTGGCGGCCAGCGCCCGCGCCAATTGCACTTTGAGGGCCGGCCCCGGCGTCTTGATGGAGATGGCTTTGCGGTACTCCGCGATGGCCGCGGCCAGCAACGTTTCGGTCTGCTCCTTGGGGCCCCCGCGGGCATTGATCTGCGCCCGCACGAAATCCAGGTCCGCGGTCAGGCGGTGGCCGTCGAATGAGTTGGGGTCGCGCTGCAGAAGCTCTTTGGCAATGCCATCTACTTCCGTCAGGAACTGGGGGTCCCGGCTGAACGCAAGGTAGATCTCGGCCAACCGGACTTCGGAGTCGATGTGCTCCGGCTGGTCCTTGGGGATGAGTTCGATGGCGCGCCGCAATTCGCCCAGGGCGTTGGAGATGCGGCCAAGCTTCAGATCGGTCTGCGCCAGGTGGTAATAGGCGGAGCCGTATCGCTGGTCCTTCTGGAGGGCGTTGCGATACATGATGGAAGCTTCCTTGAACTTACCCTTCGCGAAATATTTGTTTCCGTTTTCCAAGTAACGCTTCTTGGCGGCATTGGGGTCCCGGCTACACGAAACCAAGGTCAGCGCAGCCAGGATGACTACCAGGGATCTCATGCAAGTCCTCACGCTGATTCTAATATAGATTGCACCGTGCGGTGGGCGGTTTTTTGAACGAGGCCGGGCGGCGCCGCCTGGCGGGCGAGAAATCCTGAGATTTTCCCGTATCCGAGCCACTAAGACTGCTGAAAACCCCCAATGAGCTCACCCGTTCTATCGGAAGGAAGTACGATGGACTTGCAGACTCAATCGGCGGCGTCGGCGGAGGGCGCCATCTCGATCCTGCTGATCGGCCCCCCGGATTCCCGCCGTTGCGCGCTACGCAACATCCTCACGCCTCCGCAATGGGAAATCCGCGAAGCCGCGACCTATAGGGAAGCCGTGAGAATCCTCGACAACCGGCGCATCGCGGTGACCATTTGCGACACCGAAATCGAGGACGGTAACTGGCAGGTGTTGCTCGCCGATCTGCAAAACCGCGCCAATCCGCCGAACCTCATCGTTTCGTCCCGGTTGGCCGACGAGCGGCTGTGGGCCGAGGTCCTGAACCTGGGCGGCTACGACGTTCTGGTGCAGCCCTTTGACCGCGGCGAGGTTCTGCGGGTGGCGCGCATGGCGTGGATGGCATGGCGGCAGGAACGCCCAGGCCGGACTACGTCAGCCTCCTGCTAGACTAGCAGGAGGCTGAAAAAGGCATGAAGATCTTTCATTCAGGTCACAGACTAAAGTCTGTGCCACCGGTTATCAATGACCTAGCGGCAGGCATGAACATCGTTCATTCAGGTCACAGACTAAAGTCTGTGCCACCGGTGGCAAAAAGCGAAAAAAGAGGACGCCCATCGGCGCAAATTCCCTTCTATTCCTCCATTCGCGCCCCGAAATCTAGTCTTTTCACCTAATACAAATAAAAACCGCCGCGCGCCCCGGCCTTGTGCTAGACTCTCTATCGGAGCAAATCGCCCCCCCGAATTTCACGAATTTCTCTCGAACTAACGAGGCCGTGATCCCGCACTTCACGCATGTTTTCTCCGGCGGCCCTGTCGGCCGCACGGCGTTGGCGATGTTTGGCATGCCTTATGCGGCCACGGCTGCCGCCGGTGGTACGCCTGCGGTAAGCGTTTCGCTGCCCGCGGCGCTGGGGATCGGCGCCGCAATCGGCCTGGCGCTGGCCGCCTCGCTGCTGGCTCCCGTCCTGAATAAGATTCGGAAGCAGCGGAATTTGCTCGACGAGTTATTCGAACAGGCGCCATTCGCCGTGGCCCTGACCGATTTGGAGCATCGGATCGTGCGGGTCAATCGGGAGTTCACTCGGGTTTTCGGCTATGCTCCCGAGGCCGCCATCGGCCGTCTTATTGGCGAGTCGATCCTCCCCGCCGAGTCGCAAGCCCAGTATCGAAAACACATGGATTTGTTGGCGCAGGGGCAGCGCGTGAATGCCGAAGGCGTTCTCTGCCGCCAGGATGGCAGCCGTTTCCCAGCCGCCGTCACCCTGTTGCCCTTATCCAAGCCCGGCCCAGCGACCATGGTGTGCGCCATCTACCGCGACATGACGGATCAACAGCGGGCGGAGGAAGCCCTGCGATCCAACCAAGGACGGTGGCGCGTCCTGTTCGAGAATTCAGCCGTGGGCATCACGGTGACCGATGAGCACCGCAACTTCATCGCTGCGAATCGCGCTTATCGGGAAATTGTGGGGTACTCGGAAGAAGAGCTGCGGGCCACCACTTACCTGGACCTTACCGACGAAGAAGACCGCCCCCTTAACGCGTTGCTTGCCGCGGACCTCCGGGCCGGCCGGCGGCCGTACTTCCAGTTGGAAAAGCGTTATCGGCGTAAAGACGGCCAGTTGGTCTGGGTACGGGTCACGGCTTCGACGAGCCCCGAAGGCGAAGCCGATCCCCGATTTGGCATCGCCATTGTCGAAGACATCACCGAGCGTAAGCGGTCTGAAGCCAAGTTGCAGGAATACGAGAAAGTCGTCCAAGGCTTGCAGGAAATGATTGCGGTGGTCGACCACGACTACCGTTACGTGATTGCGAATCAAACATACCTCAACTATCAGGGCCTGCGGCAGGAACAAGTGGTCGGCCATCTGGCCCCGGAATTACTGGGGCAAGAGGTGTTCGAGCGGGTCATCAAGAGCAAAATGGATGAGTGTTTCCGGGGTAAAGTCGTCAAATACGAGTTGGCCATCAATTATGCCAAACGCGGCTTGCGGGACTTGGTTGCAACATATTTTCCCATCGAAGGGCCCGCCGGCGTCGATCGCATAGCCGTAGTCCTGGAGGATATTACCGATCGCAAGCGGGCCGAGCGGGACTTGCACCGTTCGTTCCAGGAGTTGCACGCGCTCAACGCCCGTTTGGAGAGCATACGGGAGGAGGAGAGAACCAGGCTGGCGCGGGAGTTGCACGATCGGCTGGGACAGACCCTGACCGCCATCCGGATCGACCTGGCCGCGGCGAAGGCCACGCCTGACCGTGAGCAGCAATTGCCGAGGATCGACGCCATCTCGGGCCTGGTGGAGGAAACCATTCATGCGGTGCGCAAAATCTCGACCGAATTAAGGCCGGGAATCCTGGACGACCTGGGCCTGGCGGCCACCGTGGAGTGGGCCGCGGAAGAGTTTCAGGCGCGCACGGGAATTGTGTGCCAGGTCGGCGCGGCCGAGCCCGATCCGGCCCTCGATCCAGAGCGCGCCACCGCGCTCTATCGCATCTTCCAGGAAGCCTTGACCAATATCGCGCGGCACGCCCGCGCCACTCAGGTGGCCATCGGTTTGGTCCAGGATGGCAGCCATCTTTCGCTCGAGGTGCGCGACAACGGCATCGGCATCGCCCCGGAGCAACTCTCCGCTTCCGGCTCGCTCGGCATTCTGGGAATGCGCGAGCGCGCCATGCTGCTGGGAGGCGAGTTCACCATTGCCGGAGAGCCAGGAAGCGGCACCACCGTGCGCGTCCGGATTTCAATCGCCGACAGGGCACAGGCGGCAGCCGAGGGGTGATGGGGGGCGGGCGTTTTTGCGAAGGTGAAGAGGCCGGCCGGGGGCCTGGCCCGCGTAGTCGAAGGAAAGGCCGATTGACAATCGGCCTGCAGGTTGTCAACCTGCCCCACGAGACCCGCCGCAGGCGTGGACGCCCGCCCCACAAGGCCCGGATTGGGGTTATACTAACGCTACCGACTCGGGAGCCATGCCCATAATGGAAGTTCCCGCTCATCGCCTGTTCGTACGGGATAATCTCTGGATCGTGTTCCTGGCTGCCGGCTATTTTCTCGCCAGCGAAGGGGGACTTCTGTTCCTCAAGGTCCATGAGGTCCTGGCGCCGGTCTGGCCGGCTGCGGGTATTGGGCTGGCCGCGCTCCTGATCGGTCCCCGGCGCCGATGGCCTGCGATGCTCCTCACTCTGTTCCTCACGGGCATTTTCGCGAGTTTATTAGCTGGCCGGTCCGTCCTGACCAGCGTTGGCTTCATGACCGCGTATGTCCTCCGGTCGCTGGCTTGCGCGTGGCTGATTTCCCATTGGTGCGGGGCAGCCGTGCGGTTCTCCCGCGTCAACGAGGTGCTAGCCTTGACCTTCTGCGCGACGGTGGTGAATGCCTGCACCGCGTTCCTCGGCGCCGGCGCGGCCACCCTCGCCAGCGCGTCCGGGTTCTGGAGCCTGTGGAACATCTGGTGGATTTCCAATGGCCTCGGCATGCTGCTGGTGGCTCCCCTGATTCTCGCCTGGTTCGACATCAAGCGCCGGTTGGCTGTCCCGCGGTGGAACCAAATGCTCGAGTGGGGACTGTTCCTGGCGATTTGGTGCGCGGCTGGGTTCGTGGTGACGAACCCGCACCCGAACCCAACGGTATACCCCTTCAGAGCATATCCCTATATGCTGGTTGCCTTGCTGGCATGGCCTGCCTTACGGTTTGGCCAGCGGGGCGTCACGCTGGCACTCGTAGTGCTGGCGGCGATTGTCGTCACTCGCCAAGCGGTGAATGCGGGGCCCCTACTCTGGGCGGGCGGCGGCCCGTTCGAGCGCTTGCT
>Ga0187867_10002689_pt1 | contig 14607 bp, 11 predicted proteins | sample June2016WEW_13_1_FD_132976 | JGI IMG/M metagenome (GOLD analysis project Ga0187867, IMG submission 132976) | Peatland microbial communities from SPRUCE experiment site at the Marcell Experimental Forest, Minnesota, USA - June2016WEW_13_10 | ecosystem: Environmental > Terrestrial > Soil >... | reverse complement strand
TCCTCGTAGACCACGTCCGCCGATCCGAGCCCCTGCGGCTGGCCGCCCGAGAGCGACACGGCCACCGCGGGCCGGCCCGCGGCCCGGCCCCCCGAGACGGGCAGCCCGGTGAGCGGCGCAATCCACGTGCGCGGCGCGCTGCCGGGGGAGGCGCTGCCGCCCGCCGCGGGCGTGGCCGTGCTCGCGGCGTGCAGCATGAGATCAGCCGGGCTGGACTCGCAGCCTGCGACGGCGAGGGCCACGGCCGCGGCCACGACCGGCGCGGCACCGCGTATCGAAGTCGCCCATCCCGGCAGCATCAATCAGTTCCCGCCGCGCCATCCGCGACGTCGGCGTGCGCGTGGGCGGGCACCCCGGCATCATCTTCTGCGTCTGTGGCCGGCTCAGGCCTGTGAAGGCCGGGGCCGGAGGCAGTCACCCCATCGCCGGCGACGGGCTTGCGCAGCCGGACGGAACCCGAGGAGGGCTGACCTGTCTCACGGGCCAGCCCCGCGGGCAGGCGAAGCCGGGGCACGGCGACCAGGCCGAGCACCGGGGGGCCGAGCCGGGTGATCCGCTGAAGGGAGGCCTCGATGTCCTCCCGCCTGGTGACGGAGATCTCGACAGCCAGCAGCGCCGCGCCGCAGTACTCGGCGAGCGCGAGGCTGTCCGGCCCGGCGCTGCCGGCCGGGGCCTCGATGACCGCGTAGTCAGCGCTGATGCGCAACTGCTCGGACAGGACCCGCGCCTGCGCGTGGGGCAGGTCGTGCAGGTCCTCGTCCAGGACTACGACCCGGAGCCGGGGGAACCCGGCCGGCTGGAGGGCGACCTCTTCCACGGCCAGCTCGCCCGCGGCCAGCTCCGCGGCAGCCCGTGCGTCAAGGCGGCGCGTCTCGGGCAGGCCCAGCAGCCTGGCCGCGCCCTGCCCGTGCGGGCAGACCAGGATGACCGCCGAATGGGTCCGGGTCAGGCCGGCGGCCAGGTTCGCCGCGACCACCGAGGAGGCAGCGCCGGCCGAGGCCCCGGCCACCAGGACGAGCTGGTGGTCCTCACCCAGCGCCGCGGCCGTGGAGCGGCCCAGCTCACTGAAATCCTGGCCGGCGGCCGACCGCGGGGCGGCCAGCAGATCTCCGTCCAGGTCCGTCGGGGACAGGGTGAGCAGCGCGGGCGCGCCGAACTGCCCGAGGTTCCTGGCGTTCTTGACCCGCGTATCCCGCTTGTCCCAGGCAAACGCGGCGATCAGGCCGATGAGCAGCCCGGCGAACAGCCCGCTGGGCAGGATGATCGTCTTCTTGGGACTGCTGGGCTTCGTCGGGGGCGTGGCCTTGGTGATGATTGATCCGCCGGAGGACGCGGCACCCGACGCGGACAGCCCGGCGGACTGATTGGCCAGGGCTCTCAGCTGGCTGGCCGCCGTCTGCAGCTGGGCCTGGGCGCTGGCCCGCTGCGGCGAATTCACCGGTAGCGACTGGCTCTGGATGGTCAGCTGCGCGGTCCGCTTCTCCAGCGCGTTCAGCTGACCTTTGATCGTGCCCAGCTCGGCGTTGTTCGTGCTGGTCGCGGTGGCACTGCGGTTGGTCAGGTACGCCGCTGCGAACGCGTTGGCGCAGGCGGCCGACTGCTGGGCGGACCGGGCCGTGCAGCTGATCTCGAGCACCGAGGAGTTCGCGGGGACCGCGACGGAGATGTTCTGCACCAGGGCCGCGGGCGTGAGCGAGGAATGAAGGTCGCGCGCAGCGATCGCCGCCACCGAACTCGACTGGACGATCTGCACCTCGGTGTCGAGGTTGACCGCGCTGCTGGTCCGCCCGCCCGATACCGCTGCGCTGGCCTGACTCTGGCTGGCCCCGACCGCGGTGACGTTGACCGTCGACGTCGCGGTATAGCCCTTGGGGGACTTGGCGATGTAGGCCCCGGCGGCCACGATGCCCACGCAGGCCAGCACGAGCACGACCCACCACCGCCGGCGCAGAACGCCGAGATAGCCGGCGAACTCGAAGGAGTCAGCCTCCTGCGGCATGACCATACGACAGCACCTCTCCCCCTGGGTGTCCCCGTGGAGCAGGCGGCTGTGCAGGGCCGCCAGTTCCCCGCTCGGCGACAAGTCAGCCAACTGGAAGTGAAAACTTTATTACAAGCTCCTCAATGTACGGAGAATCGCCAATCGTGTCTATAGCCGTATTGGCCAGGCGCCCTCCCCCAAACGAGGGAGCTGCCCGCGGCGAATCCTGGCTGGCCGGAGGATCCGGCCATCCGCCGTGCGATCCGGACCTCGCATTCGCCCGGCCGGGCGGGTGTCTTCTTGACCGCCGGAAGACGGCATTAGCGCGTTGATTACAAACAATCACTAAAAGTTACCACGCAAATTCATTTCGTTACTCTGAGCACTGGGATGACCACATTAAGTAATTGAAACTCTGTCATTCCCGTGATCCCTGTAGTCGCCTGTCCCCGATTAGGCTCCAGAGTCCGTCTCCGGCCCGCGACCGCCTGCCTCACGGGGGAAACCCGGCGCAGCACTCCCCGGCGGCCTTGTTAATTTCCGTTTCACCCCGCGTTAATTCCCGGTTACACCCTACTAATTCGACCGGAATAATGTAATCGCTGCGCGGACGTTAACCATGCGGGACCGTTCCCCAGTCCCGACCGGCCAGGGCGGTGAGTAATTCATCTTGGCCCACTCGGCGCGCCACCCGAGAACCCCCCGGCTGCGCCCCCCACTTGGCCGCCAACCCCGAAGATTGATGCGTGGCGCGCCCTTATGCAACCGATGGTGTTTGCCTTACGATGTCGTGTGCTGCGTAAATAGCCGCCTACCTCCGCATGTCCGTGAGGTAAACGTGGCCTGCGCGGCGAGCGATCGGGGTTAGGGGGTGAGGCATGTCTCGGACGGCAATCGCTGGTGGCCGCGGCGTGACGCAGGCGGCCTCTGATTCCCTCAGAGCACGGGCCGCTTCCGTCTGGGAGAGCCGCTATCTCGCGGTAGCGACAGCGGTCGACGTGGCGTGCGCCCTGCTGGCCGGGGCAGCCGCCTACGAGATCCGGTACCACGCACGGATCGATCCTCCGGACGTCTACCTGGCGCTGACGCTCACCCTGCCGCTCCTGTGGTGGGCCGCGATCGCGCTGTCCGGCGGCTACGACAGCCGCATCGTGGGCTCCGGTGCAGAGGAGTTCCACCGCATCCTGCGTGCGGGCGTGAGCCTGACGGCACTCGTCGCCATCTTCTCCTACGCCACGAGGCTGGACCTGGCGCGCGGGTACGTGGTGCTGGCGTTGCCCTCCCTGACCGCCCTGGACATGCTCGCGCGGTACGGGCTCCGCAAGCGACTGCACCGCCAGCGGCGCCTCGGGATCTGCACCCGGCGGGCCGTGGTGGTCGGGCCGGTGCGCACGGTGAGAGAGATGATCATCGCGCTGGGCCGGGACAGCTCCCACGGCCTGTCCGTCGTGGCCGCGTGCGTGCCGGGAGGCCGCGGCGACGAGGCCGAGATCGCCGGCGTCCCGGTATCCGGCGGAATGGACAGCGTGACCGCGGCCGTGCACCGCTTCCGGGCCGACACCGTCGCCGTGGTCAACTGCGCGCAGATGGACAGCGGCCGGCTTCGCGAGCTGGCCTGGGCGCTGGAAAGGACCGGCACGGACCTGTGCGTGGCCCCGGCCCTGCTCGACCTGGCCGGTCCGCGCACCACGATCCGCCCCGTCGCCGGGCTCCCGCTGGTTCATCTCGATCGCGCCAATCTCAGCGGGCCCCAGCGCATCGTGAAAGGCATGTTCGATCGGACGCTAGCGGCGTCGGCGCTGCTCCTGCTCTCACCGCTGCTGGTCGCGGTCGCGTGCGCGATCCACTTCTCCGACGGCGGCCCGGTCCTGTTCCGTCACATCCGGATCGGCAAGGACGGCCTCCCGTTCACCCTGTACAAGTTCCGCAGCATGGTGGTCGACGCCGAAGCGCGGAAGGCTGGCCTGGAAGCCATCAACGAGGTGAACGGGGTCCTGTTCAAGATTCGCCGCGATCCCCGGCTGACCCCGCTCGGCGCGCGGATGCGCCGCTGGTCCATCGACGAGGTCCCGCAGTTGCTGAACGTGCTGCGCGGGGAGATGTCGATGGTCGGCCCGCGCCCCTGGGCCGCGCTCCCGTACGAGAAGGCGGTCGGCGCCGAGGACCACGTCCCGCGCAGGCTGGCCGTCAAACCCGGTCTCACCGGTCTCTGGCAGGTGAGCGGGCGGGCCGACCTCCCGTGGGAGGAATCCGTCCGGCTCGACCTGCGCTACGTCGAGCACTGGTCGCTCGCCCTGGATCTGCAGATCATGTGGAAGACCGCCCGGGCGGTCGCCCGGGGCACGGGTGCGTACTGAGGGCGCCGCCAGCCAGCGCCTCAGCTCGGTCACGCGTCGTTAGCCTGCTCGTGCCAGGTGCGCAGGAACGCTTCGGCCAGGCCCTCGGCCCGTGACCGGGTCTCCACCGCGGGCAGGCCGCGCTGGGCGAGAGAGGCCAGCGCGTCGGCGGCCTCGTTCAGCGGATGACCCGTGTGCGAGTGCACGTGCTGAAGCCGTATTTCCGGGTGCTGCGCCATGATCCCGGCCAGCCGCACCAGGGTCGGCGCCGACTGCGGGCCCCGGCGCGGCAGCAGGCTGTAGCCGTCGGGCATCCGCTCGATCCGGCCGCGCTGCCAGGCGCGCAGGTACCGGATCGCGATCGTGCTGTCCAGCAGCAGCTCGGGCGGCCGGGGCTGGTCCGGGCCCTCCAGGAGAAACGCGACCGCCCGCAGCTCGGCCACCAGGACCGCAGCGGGGCCGGTCGGGTCGTGGCGATTCCCAGGCGCCCACCGGCTCAGTCCCCACGAGCCGTTGGAGACCACGCAGGCGATGCCCGCGACGCCGCGCTTGTAGCTGGCGTCGGTCGCCGCGACCTGCGGACCGGAGCCGTCGTATCCCTTGACCTTGCCGTACATAGGTGGCTAGCGACTCCGGCATCGGTTCAGCAAGTCTCCCAGCGCCAACCCTTCTTATCTTCACAGATGATCTTCTCGCCGTCGCCCGCCACGCCCTTCCTGGCGTGGCCGGCGGCCGGTCTTGCCGGGGCCGGCGGCCGGCAGTACTCGCCAGGCTGGCAGCGGTGGCCGCCGGCCGAGCGCGGTCGGGGCCACCTCCCTCAGGGGCGCCAGCCCGTGGTATCGCGCCGGTCAGCATCGCCCCGCACCGGCTGCCATGGCCCGGTGAGCTCTGCCTGCGCGATGCGGCCCTCATGCACGGGAGCCGCTGCCCATCTTCGAGGGACTGCCGCTGCCCGCCTTGGAGGGACTGCCGCTGCCCGCCTTGGAGGGACTAATGCACGAGACTTGGCTGCGCCGGATCCCCTAGCGGGCCTGGCCTTGCGGCTTACGTCGGGCAAATTCGCACAGCCGCGCATGTGAACCGTTAGGGACTTTTGGGCGTCTTTAAGGTAAGTTACCGGGATATTGCATCGGTATCAGGCGCGCCCGGGCACCGGGCTTTGCCTGGTTGATGTGGAGGGGGACATGCGAAAATATCTTATTGCCGTTACCGCGGCCGCGGCATCCGGGCTGCTGGCCGTCAGCGTTCCGGCTGCACAGGCCCAAGGAGTGGGCGGCGAGCAGCCGCCGGCGGGAGTGGTGTCGGCGACGCCGGCCAGTGGCACCCCGCATCTGAAGTCCAGTGACGACAATCCTCCGCAGCAAATCCGCCAGCTTGTGCAGTGCGGCAACACAATGTACGCGGTCGGCTCATTCTCGGAGATCGTCAAGGGCAGCACGACCTACACCCGCGAGAACATTTTCAGCTTCCAGGCCACGAAGCCCTACACGGTGACGAGCTGGGCTCCCGATGTGGTTGGCACCGAGGGCGACACCCAGCAGAGCAGCGACGCGATCAACACCATCGCGTTCGTGAACGGCAACTGCGCCGACGCCTACATCGGCGGGAAGTTCACCTCGGTCAACGGCACCACCGTCAAGAACATCGCCGAGATCGACACCACCACCGGCAACGTGGTCTCCACCTTCGGGACCAACGCAGACGGCTCGGTGCAGACGATGCTCGGCGCGGGCAATCATCTCCTGGTCGGGGGGGACTTCGACACACTGAACGGCGATAAGGCCGACCCGTACATGGTGAGCGTGAGCCCCACCACCGGCACGAGCGACGGGTTCCTGCACCTGAACATCTCGGGCAACTACCAGTACCCGGGGGTGGTGGCGAACCCGACACGGGTCTACAACCAGCAGCTCAGCCACGGCGGCACGCTGGACCTGGTCGAGGGCGACTTCACCTCGGTCGGCGGCCTGCCCCGGCAGCAGATCTTCATGCTGAACGTGGGTGGTTCCACCGCCACGGTGACCGGCTGGACCTCGCCCGAGTGGGACGGCAGCGATCCCAGCCAGCCGTACCAGTGCGCCACTGTCGAGCCGTTCTATATCCAGGCTGCCGCCTGGTCACCGGATGATTCGACGGTCTACATCGCCACGACCGGTTACCACGCGAACGGCTACCCGGTCGGGCAGACACCGCGCCAGGGGCTGTGCGACGCCGCGGCCGCCTTCCCGGCCACCCAGACGTCGGTCCAGCACGAGTGGGTGAACTACACCGGCTGCGACTCGCTGTACGCGGCCGCCGCGGACGCCAACGCGGCCTACTTCGCCGGGCACGAGCGGTTCTCGATGAACCCCAACGACTGCGACGCCCTGGGCGACGGCGGTTACAACGCTCCGGGGATGGAGGGCCTGGACCCGGCCAACGGCAACTTGTACGTCAGTGCCGATGGCAGTGTGGGCTACTACAGCCGGGACCGGGGGCTGGGCGCGGACGACGAGCTGGTCACCAGCGGCGGGCTGTGGATCGCCAGCGACAATCTCGACGGCAGCCAGAACTGCGGCACGGCCACGAACCTGTCCGGCATCTGCTTCCTGCCCTACAGCGGCTGAGAGGGGTCCAGCGGGATAGCAGCCCCGTCTCCCGGCGTTGCCGGGAGACGGGGCTCGCCTGCAGGACTACCACGGCCGCAACTTCCCAATCCGCGGCCCAGGCTGGAAAAAGGCAGCACGGAGTAGAAGGCTGTGACGATTGGATCAATTGAGACGGTTGGTGTTTAATAGTGCCTTAGGACAGATCTTGTCGTCTGGGATATTTTCCCAGGGGGATTGCCCGCCGGTGTCCAAGGCGAGGTGGGCTCGGGGAAAGGAAGCTTAAGTCAATGGAACGTGTGCTGGTCACTGGCGGGGCGGGCTTCATCGGTTCCCACCTGGTCGACTTGGTGGTGGATTCCGGCGCGAGCGTGCTGGTTGCCGACGACTTCCGGCTGGGCCGGCGAGAACACCTTGAGCAGGCCATGTCCACGGGCCAGGTGACTTTGCTGGAAGCCGACATCCGGAGCGCGGACGATCTCCGGCCGGTGGCCGACTTCGAGCCCGACACTGTCTTCCACATGGCAGCGCTTCATTTCATCCCCTATTGCAACGCGCACCCGCAGGAGGCCCTTGACGTCAACGTGCTGGGACTGGAAAGCGTTATCCGTGCGGTCCGCTCCGCGCCGCTGACGTCATTCGTGTTCCCCTCCAGCGGCGCGATCTACGGATTCGGCGACGAGCCCTGGCCGGAGAACGCCCCGCCCAGGCCCGACGAGATCTACGGCATCTCGAAGTGGATGGGCGAGCAGATCGTGGCACGTCTTCACGACGACCGGCCCGAGGTTCGGACCGTGGTCGCCCGGCTGTTCAACACCTACGGCCCCCGGGAGACGAACCCCCACGTGCTCCCGGCGATCGTGGCGGCCATGCACGCGGGCCAGCCGATCGAGCTCGGCAATCTCTGGCCGCAGCGCGACCTCATCTTCGTCACCGACACCGCGAAGGCCATCATCACCACGGCCTCCGGGCACGGTTTCGACGTATTCAACGTCGGAACAGGCACGGGGACCGCCATTGGTGATGTCCTGGCCACCATCGAGAGCATCCGCGGCGGACCGCTAGACGTACGGGCGGACCCCGGACGCGGGCGGCCCGGAGATGGGCACCTTATCGCCGACCCCGGCAAGCTGATCACGGCGACCGGCTGGAAGCCCGACTACGACCTCAAGGCCGGGCTTCGTGAGCTGCTGGCGTTCGAGGGGCTCCTGTGAAGCCCAGCGAGGACCCGGTCGTGAGCCAGGCCGCCGGGGACGAGTCAGCCGCCGGTCGCCACGACGGCGCTGCCGACAGGGAGGCTGGTCAGCCCCGCACCTTCTCGAACGAGCTGGCCGCCGAGGCCCGGGCCAGTAAGCGGACCTTCTTGGAGATCGGCTTGTCCTGCCTCACCGATGAGGCCTTCCTCAGCACTATCCGCGAGGCGGTGAAGAACCGGTCCCGGCTGACTGTATCGTTTATCAACCCCGACTACGTGTTGCGAGCTCATCGCACTGCAGGGCTGATCGAGAAGATCAACCGCTTCGACGTGGTGCTACCGGATGGGTGGGGCGTCGTCGTGGGCGCGCACTGGGTCGGCCTCCCCGTACCCAGCCGACAGGGGAATGGCAGGATCTGCCCTCTGGTGTTTGCATTGTCAGCCGAGCACGGGTTCCGGAACTTCTTGTTTGGGTGCGGCGAAGGAATTCCGGAGCGAGCGGCGGCGAACGCGACAGAAGCGTTTCCCGGCCTGCCTATCGCCGGAACGCTTCACGGTCATTGGGACATAGTGCGCGGGCATCCCGGAGCCTTCGACGAGTCCGACGTGTCCATGATGGTTGAGGCCATCAACGCGGCCCAGCCTGACATCCTGCACGTCTCCATCCCGACGCCGATGCAGCAGACGTGGGTGTGGGAGGTGGCCGACCGGCTCGATGTGCCGGTGATCATCACCGGCGGCAGCTACCTCGACCATCTCGCAGAGGGCGTGGATTGGTATCCCCGCTGGATGGAGAAGATGCGGCTGAACTGGGCCTATCGCCTGTACCGGGACCCGCGTCGGCTGTGGAAGCGCTACTCGCTCGATTTCATGGCCTACGGGGGGATGGTGCTTAGGCAGCGCCTGACCCAGGGTCGGCGGGCTGCGGGGTAACGCCCGCGGGCAGCCAGGTAACGCCGGCGGCTGCCGGATGACGCGGCGGGCAGCCGGGTGACGCCGGCGGGCAGCCGGGCTACTTCAGCCGGATATGTCCGGCGCCAGCCGTGACCCCGAATGCGGTGGTCAGCAGGCAAGCGCAGGGCATTGGCAGCGCCGCCAGTGCCCTGCGCCCCGACCGCGAGCAATTCAGGCGGCGCGCGGGCTGACCGGCTTCCTGCTGCCGGCCGGGACCCGGGCCGCCCGGTCCGCCGCCCGGTCCGCCGCCGGGACCGCCGCCTGTTCCGCGGCAGCGACTGCCGCCGCCTCCCGGGCCGCAGCCTCGCGGGCCAGCCGGTGCGCCTTCCACTCCGGGTGGGCACCCGAGTACATCACGAGACCGAGCCACAGGCCGAGGGCGGACAGCGACACGATCGGAACCACGATCAGCACCAGGTTTGAACCTGTCATGACAAGCACTCCTCCGAGAGGGTCGCCTGCGGGCCTTCGCGGGCCGCGTCGCCGGGCACGCATCGCACCCGGAACCCTCTCGACCCCAGCTCAGCGTCCCGGGTGGCGTCCCGGCCAGGGACGGCCGGTCCTGTGGCCGGGACTTTCGGCCTTACCCCGGCGCCACCTCGAGGGCCGCAGCCTCGCGGGCTTCGGTCTCAAGGGCGGTCGCCTCGAGAGCCGTCGCCTCGAGGGCCGTCGCTTCGAGGGCCGCGGTCTCGAGGGCCGCCTCGCGGGCCAGCCGGTGCGCCTTCCAATCCCGGTGACCACCCGCCCACACCACCAGGCCGAGCCACGTGCACATGGCGAACGGCAGCACGCTCGGGACCACGAACAGAGCCGGCAGGGAACCTCCCATGACTGATACCCCCGTTCCAGAAGACCGCCTCACCCGCGCCCCCGCACCGGCTGGAACATCAGCCCCTGAGAGCCCTCTGACCTCCAGAGCACCACGCGGAACACCGCTCCGTCAGAGGAAGACTGCCTCACCTGGGCGGGGACTTCCTGCGGGACTTTCGGCCCTGCCCGGCGCCGTGGTCACCCTGACCGTTGCGGGGCCGAGGGGAGTTATTACGGTTCCCGGACCCGAGAGGTGCTTTGCCCGGGTTTCGGGGCCGCCACTACTAACGTCGTTGATGCGGCCAGTTCTATGCCGCGGGTGATCGCCCGGGAAAGCTCCGGAACGGTCATCTGGATGCACGGAAAGGGATTCTCGGTGAGAACCAGATACGACGGGGACGACGCGCCTGTGCGTGGACCCAGAATGGCGGATCCAGAATGAGTCGACGTACACTTGTGGCGGCGATCGGCGTGGCTGCCGTCGCGGTGGGCGGAGCGCTCGGCGGTGTTTTCGCCGTGGGCGGCCACCACTCCAGCATCAGCCTCTCGGCTAACTCGCACCGCGAGCACCACGCGCAGAACCCGCGGGATATGGACATGCCCCAGGGCTGGTCGTTCAGCAAGCTGAACGACGACAATGACCGCACGTTCAACCAATTGCTGGGCATCAACAACCGCGGCGGGATCGCCGGCTATTTCGGCTCAGGCGCCGCGGGACACCCGAACAAGGGTTACGTGCTGAACCTGGGACTGTTCCCTTCCTACACGAACGAGAACTTCCCCGGCGGGATCCAGACCCAGGTCATCGGGATCAACGACACCGGGGTGTCCGTCGGGTTCTGGTCCACTCAGAACACCGCGAGCATGTCGGACAACAACTTCGGCTTCTACGCCTGGCACGGCCAGTTCCACAACGTCAACTTCCCCACCGGCAACCACGCTGATCCGCCGGTCAACCAGCTCCTGGGCGTAAACGACTCCGACATCGCGGTGGGCTTCTACACCGGCGCCAAGGGGAACGACCACGCTTACGCCTACAGCATCGGCCAGGGCTGGTTCCACCGCATCCATGTTCGCGGTGCGGTCAGCACGACCGCGTCCGGCATCAACAACCGGGGGGACGTCGCCGGCTTCTACACCGGGCGAGGTGGCGTGGTCCGGGGCTTCTTGCTCGGCGCGTTCGGGCGTCTCACCCGGCTGAGCGTCCCCGGCGCTTCCTCGACCATGGCCTTCGGCGTCAACGACTCACGTGAGGTCGTCGGCACCTACATGGTGGGCAGCGGCAGCAACGCCAAGTCGTTCGGGTTCGTGTGGTCCCGCCAGCTGGGGTTCCGGACCATCAACGACCCGCATGGCTCCGGGGCCACCACGCTCAACGGGATCAACGACGAGGGAGACCTGGTCGGGTTCTATGTCAACGCCAAGGGCAACACCAACGGCCTCCTGGTGGCGCACGGCCACTTCCGGGCTCCGTTCGCCCCGCCGCTGACCACCACGGCCCCGATCGCCGCCCCCACGGTCACGCCGACGGCGACACCGACCTCGACCACCACGCCGGCCCCGGTGCCCACCGGGACAGGCCCGACCCACTTCTAATCCCCACAATCACGGCGGGCTGGCCCGGAACTCCCTGCTCCCGGGCCAGCCCGCTGCACTATGCCCGGGACCACCTGGCACGGATCCAGCTGGCGCGCTATAGCCGGATCCGCTTGGCACGCCGCACGCCTAAACCAGGCTCAGCGCCAGCGGTTCGGGCCGCAGCGATGTGACGCTGGTACTGCTCCCACGCCCCAGAGCGTCCGCGAACGGCCGTCAGCCCTCCAGCGCCCTCACCTGTGCGGCCTGCGTGGCTGGTGTTACTGCTGTGACACGGGGCGAGCAGGCCCGCGAACGTGATCTAACGATTGGTGTTGTGCCAGCAACACCAATCGTTAGATCACAAACTGACCGGTGCTCCGCGAGCCGCCCGCGCGGGGCGCGGGCCCATCGGGACCGGTCAGGCGGAGAGCGCGGGGACCTGACCAGCGCTGGCGCTGCGGATCACGTGCCGGCGGAACAGCTCCGCGGCCGGCAGCAGGCGCCGCTCCGCGGACCAGGTCAGGGTCAGGTCACGGACCGCCCCGGCGTCGAGGATCTCGCAGTAGGCGAGCGGCCCGGCCGCGGCTTCCAGGGTGCCCGCCCGCGGTGCGGGGACGATGGCCACGCCCAGCCCCGCGGCGACGAAGCCGCGCACCGTGGACAGGTCATCGCCCTCGAACACCACGGCCGGGCGGAATCCGGCCTGCTGGCAGAGGTCGTCACCGAGCTTGCGGAGCGCGGAGGTCGGCCGCAGGCTGACGAACGGCTCCCCGGACACGTCAGCCAGATGGAGGCGCTGACCGGCCCGCGGGTGGTCGCGCGGCACCGCGAGCCGCAACGGCTCGATCGCGATCAGCCGGGTCCGCAGCGCGGCGGTGCGCGCCCGCCGGGTGCCGATCTCCAGGTCGGCCAGACCGCCGTCGAGGGCGGCCGAGTGCACCTCGTCGCGCACCTGGGTGAGCTGGAACGTGACGTGCGGGTGTGCGGCGCGGAAGCTCCGCACCAGGTCAGGCACGAGCCAGGTACCTAGCGACTGCTGGAACGCGAGCGCGACGGTGCCTGTGTCCGGCTCGATCAGCTGGCTGACCGCGGCGATCCCGTCGTCGAACTGGTGCAGCATCGCGTCCACGTGCCGCTTGAACACCGCGCCGGCCTGGGTCAGCCGCAGCGTGCGGCCGTGCCGGCGCAGCAACGGGGTGCCCACCTGCGCTTCCAGCCGGGCCAGCGCCCGCGACACGCCGGACTGGGTGACCGACTCCAGCTCGCTGACCTCCGTGACCGTCGTGCCGTCGGCGACCTGCTGGAACCAGCGCAGCGCATCCGTATCCACATCCATGACCGTAGATCATGGGTCAAGGCATCTCTATTCCGCAACGAAAACCTTGGGGCAGGTGGGGCCGAATACTGTGGGTGTTCTTGGCTGAGTATTGGGGCTGCGCACGCGGAGGAGGCTCGGATGACTGAGGAATCGGTGGCGATCGTCGGGGGACGGGTGGTTCCGGTCACCGGGGATCCGATCGACGGCGGGACGGTGCTGGCGGAGGCCGGCCGGATTACCGCGGTCGGCACCGGCCTCGCCGTTCCCCCGGGGGCCCGGGTCATCGACGCGGCCGGCCGCTGGGTCCTGCCCGGGTTCATCGAGGCACACGGGCACGTCGGCGTGCACGAGGAAGGCGAGGGCTGGGCCGGCTCGGACACCAACGAGCTGACCGATCCGGTCACCGCCCAGGTTCGCGCCCTCGACGCGATCAACCCGGCCGACCTGGGCTTCCGCGACGCGATCAGCGGCGGCGTGCTGGCCGTGAACATCAACCCGGGTTCCGGCAACCCCATAGGCGGGCAGACGGTGGCGGTCAAGTGCTGGGGGCGGACTGTCGACGAGATGGTGCTGCGCCAGCCGTCCGGGATGAAGTCGGCCCTCGGCGAGAACCCCAAGCGGGTCTACGGCGAGCAGCACAAGACGCCGAGTACCCGGCTCGGCACGGCGGCGGTGATCCGCAGCGCCCTGGTCGACGCGGGCAACTACCTGAGCAGGCTGGACAGCGAACAGCGCAAGCCCGAAAGCGAGCGCGGCCCCGTCAGCCGGGACCTGAAGCTGGAGGCCCTCGGCCGGGTGCTGCGCCGGGAGATCCCCTGGCGGCAGCACTGCCACCGCGCGGACGACATCGCCACCGCGATGCGCATCGCCGAGGAGTTCGGCTACGACCTGGTGATCGACCACGGCACCGAGGCGCACCTGCTGGCCGACATCATCGCGGCCAAGGGCATCCCGGTGGTCCTCGGCCCGCTGCTGACCAGCCGGTCCAAGGTGGAGGTGCGGAGCCGCTCGCTGGCCAACCCGGGCCTGCTCGACCGGGCCGGGGTGACGTTCGCGCTGACCACGGACCACCCGGTCGTGCCGATAAACTTCCTCCCCTACCAGGCGGCCCTGGCCGTCAAGGAGGGCCTGGCCTGGGCGACCGCGGTCCGGGCGCTGACCATCCACCCCGCGCGGATCGCGGGCATCGACGACCGGCTCGGCTCCCTCGAGCCCGGTAAGGACGCCGACGTCGTGATCTGGTCCGGTGACCCGCTGGACGTGCTGAGCCGCGTCGAGCGGGCGCTTATCGGCGGCGCGGAGATCTACACCGCCGGGGCCAGCCCGGAGTGGGCCGAGCCGCGGTGACCGACTTCGCCGATACGACCGTTGGGGCCGGCGCGGCCTTTCCGGGGCGTGCCCCCGAATACCAGGCAGCCGATCGAATGACACCGCCAGCGAGCTAACCGGGGGCCTATCCGCATGTCCGACACCAGCACGCTGAACGTCATCGTGGTCGGGGCCGGGCTGGCCGGCCTGGCCTGCGCGGCCGACCTGGCCGCCGGGGGTGCGGCCGTGACCGTCCTGGAGTCCTCCGATGCGGTGGGGGGCCGGATGCGCACCGACCGCCGGGACGGTTTCCTGCTGGACCGGGGCTTCCAGGTCTTCAATACGTCCTACCCGCAGGTGCAGCGCCGGCTGGACCTGCGCGCCCTGCAGCTGTCCCCGTTCACCCCCGGGATGCTGCTGTACACAGGCGCGGGCCTCCGGCGGTTCGCCGATCCCACCCGGCGCCCGGGCGACCAGGGCGACCTGCTCCACGGCCGCCTGGCCGGGCTGACCGCGCTGACCGCGCTGGCCGTGCTCAGCGC
>Ga0187867_10002685_pt1 | contig 14612 bp, 11 predicted proteins | sample June2016WEW_13_1_FD_132976 | JGI IMG/M metagenome (GOLD analysis project Ga0187867, IMG submission 132976) | Peatland microbial communities from SPRUCE experiment site at the Marcell Experimental Forest, Minnesota, USA - June2016WEW_13_10 | ecosystem: Environmental > Terrestrial > Soil >... | reverse complement strand
GCTAAAGGCTATCTCAAGCCCGAGGACGCCAACGGGGCATGGGGTCCGGGTTCGGCGGACGCGCTCAAGAAGTTTCAGGCGGAACAGAACATCGAAGCCTCCGGCAAAATCGACTCGCTATCGTTGATTGCGTTGGGGCTGGGGCCCAAGCGGGATGCCGCGCCGCCGCCCAAGCCCGCCGATCCGCCGGTAGCGAAATAGCGCGCGCCAGCCCCACAAGGGGCGAAAGATAGTAGCCCACGGCATGAGCCGCGGCATGAGCCGTGGGAAACAGGGGCGATTCCGTCCAGCCAGGCCCAGAGGGCGCCCCGGGGCGTAAGAACGATCGAAGCGCGAAACGGGGTCGGCGGCTCTTGGCCGGATCTTTCGCCCCTGACGGGGCTTAGATGATTCCGGTCTAAACCCATGGCTGACGCCATGGGCTATTGTCTTTCACCCCTCCGGGGTTCGGATTAGTTACTTAGGCCGGGTCTGCGGCTCGCCCCACTGCCGGGTATTCGGGCTACCCCTTTGCGATTACAATCTCCAGGGCGGAGGATGCCTGCCCGTTGCCCAGCTTGACGCGCACCTGGTAGCGGCCCGGCGGAAGCTCCGGTGGTAGTTTCGAATTGGTCTGCCAGAGGGCCCCGAGGTTGGTCACGAAATCCACGGCGCAGTCGCGGCCGCCGACCTCGATGAGGACGTCGCCGCGGTCCAGATCCGGCGCCGGCAGGCGGAAGCGGCAGGACAGGTATTCGTTGCGGTAACCGCGGAACTCGGCGGTCTGGGTCATGCCATTTTCCACTTCGAGCAGCGTGGGCGCCGCGCCCGGCGGCAGGGCGGCCGTGGGCGCCGGCTCCGGCGCGGCCCCGAAGAGAATCTGAAAAGCCTCGCTGAAGCCGCTGCGCACGGTTCTGAGGCGCACGTAGTGGGGCCCGGGCGCGAGGCCCGGAGGCACGCGCAGGTTGGCCTGCCAGCGGTCGCGGCCCAGTTCCGCCACGTGCAGGACGGGCGCCCCGAGGCCATCGATTTCGACGCGCAGAGCGTCGATCGCGAGCCCCCGCTCCGGCGAGTTGAAGTAAGCGCAGATGTACTCGTCCTTGCCGGGGTGGAACAGAATGTCGTTGGTGCGGTTGTTCACCGCCGAGTTCAGCCACGGAGCGGGTTGCTCGGGCTCGGCGGGCGGAGCTTCCCAGCGGCGGCGGCATACCACTCCGGCTCGCCGGTCGAGCACATGGGTCAGCTCCACTCTGGCGAAGCCCGCCGACCGGCACAACGCCATGAGGCAGTTGGTGGTCGGCCCCACCCAGTTATCGATCTGGCCTCCCAGCTCGCCGGTTTCGTAAAACTCCATGTAGCAGCCGTTGGCCGCGCGCTCGCCGGCGGTGTTGTGCCCGTCGCATACGAACGACTCCACATACGCCGCGTCCCTGGTCAGCGCGCAGATCCTCTCCAGGCCCAGCAGCGGATGGCGCAGGTGATACAGCACGCCGAAAAAGAAAACATAGTCGAAAACGCCAAGCGTATCCGGAGTGAGTTCGTCGACGTCGAGGATGCGGTAGGCGACCTTCGAATCGAGCAACTGCCTGGCAGTCCGGAAATCCTCGAATTCCACGCAATCCACGGCGACCACTTCGGCGCCGCGCCGCTCGGCCTCGAAGCTGCACCAACCGGTGGCCGCGCCCACATCGAGGACACGTTTGCCGGACAGGTTTTCCGGTACGCCGAACGCCTCCATCCGCGCGCGGAGCGGCTCGACGCCTATGACGCCGGGAATTGCCGCGCCGTCGCGAAGCTCTATGCTGTGATACCAGGCGCCGCGCTCTATGCGCTCCACCTGCGCCTGGGTGAGCGCCTGGTAGGTGGGGTGTCCGGCGGCGCCGGCGGATTGGGCGTCCGTTGGCCGGGTCATAGAACAAGGTTACTAGATGTCGAAAGAGGCAGGCGGAACCGCCTGCCCCACCAACTCCGGCCAGGTGGGGCAGGCGGTTTCGCCTGCCAATTTCCACGGGCCGAAGACCCATACCAACAGACCACGAAGACCGATGGTCTGTCCCACATGATTACACCGTCACTCGCCGCGGCAGACATTCGCTTCGATCCGGTTGCGCTTTCTGTCGAGGCCCGGCGCGGCCTGTACGCACCAGCGGTTCACGCCGAATCCCTGGAGTTCGTTTTGCCGGATGACATTGTCCACGGCCGGATCCTTGCGCTTCGCCCCGCCGGCGAGATAGATGCCGCTGCGGAGCATGTCCGGCTGATCGAGCGCGTAGTTGCAGCGCGCCGTCTTTCCGTCGCCCGCGCAATGGGCACGGTTCAGCATCAGCAGGTGGTTGCCAGTGATGGTATTGCCGGAGCCGATAAGAAAGAGCCCGCCGTATGCCGCGCCGATAACGACGTTATCCGCAATCGTCACTCCCGTCGCTTTCACATCGGGATCGGTGTTGCCCATCACGATGCCATAGTGCGCGTTGGGGTAGCTGTCGAACGGCTTCGCGCTTTCGCAGCGGTTGGCGCGCACCTCGCCCTGGTGGAATCCGTCGAGGTTGATGCACTCGCCGTTCACGTCGCGGAAGGTGTTCTTGCGATAAACGGAGCCATCCACGTTGCCGGCGGTATCGAGCGCCACGGGCGTCCCTTCGCCCTCGGCGTCCACCGCGTCCGGCGGATAGCCGATGTCCTGTCCCTCGTTGTTCTCGACCACGACGCCGGAGGCATGGCCGACCTCGATGGCGTCGCGGCCCACATACGATATCCGATTCCCGGCAATGCGGCCGCCGGAGTTGCGGTCTCGATTCGAGTGAGTCCAGATGGCGTTGCCCAGAATGCGCCGCAGCGTGCATCCGGTGATCTCGAAGTTGCGCGAGCCTTCTTCGATGAGAATGCCGCCGGAGGTGTTGTTGCGGCCGCGCTCGTTGCGGGAACCGGAGTCCTCCACCGTGAGCTGGTCGATGTGTACGTTGGCGGAGTGTGAGACGATGACCGGAAAATCGGTTACATTGGCGATGCGCAACTGCTCCAGCGCGAGGTCCTCGCCGCCCTGTATCACGATGCCATTGCGGAGGTAGAAATCGGCGAAGGACACGTTCCACGGCGGCAGGCCGCGGGGCGACGGGCTGGCGCCTCGGTCCCCCTCGATGGCGAACCGGGCGAAACGAAGATGCGACCTGGAGCGGGCGCGGAACACCGCCGTTCCGCGGAAACCTTTGGCCATGCGGACCACCGAGCCGTTCGGGGCCCCTCGGATTTCGAGCGGGCGATCGCCGGCGGGAATGACTATCTCGTGCGTGAGGACGAGCGTCGCAGGGAGTTGGATGACGGGGGCGCCGGATCGGAGCGCACGCTCCAGGCCGGCCTGGTCGGAAACGGCGAAGATGGCCAGGAGCGCGGCGGCAAGCTGTAGCACGTTTCATTAAACCACGGAGACTCGCCGGGCTTCATGGGCGTGACTCCGGACGGGCGCGCGGCGTGGTAACTTGGCCATGGGTGGGAGACAAGAATATGGATCGGCGATATTTCCTAATGGGCTCCGCGGCGGCTCTTGGCGCCGGGCGAGGGCTGCTGGCGAGCGCCAACGATACGGTGCGCGTCTGCGTAATCGGAAGCGGGGGACGCGGCGCCTCCCACATCTCGGGCTTTGGCAGGCTGCCCAACGTGGAAGTGGCGGCCGTTTGCGATGTGGACGAGGCCCATTTGCAGAAGGGCGTCGACCAGGCGGAAAAGGCGGGGTGGAAGAAGCCGCAAGCCTTCGGCGACTTCCGCAAAATGCTGGAGGACAAGTCGATCGACGCCGTTTCCATCGCCACGCCCAATCACTGGCACACGCTGATGACTATTCTGGCCTGCCAGTCCGGCAAGGATGTGTACGTCGAGAAGCCCTGCTCGCACAATGTCTTCGAGACGCAGCAGATTGTGGCGGCGGCGCGCAAGTACGACCGCATGGTGCAGATGGGTTCCCAGATTCGCTCGTCGGCGGCGGTGCAGGAAGCCATGGCGAAGATGCGCGAGGGCGAATTCGGCGAAATCTATATGGCCCGAGGGCTGTGCTTCAAGTGGCGCGACACCATCAACCGCACGCCGCCATCACCGGTACCCGCCGGCGTCAACTACGATCTATGGACCGGCCCGGCCCCGCTGCGGCCCTTCACTAAGAACCGCTTCCACTACAACTGGCACTGGTTCTGGGACACCGGCAACGGCGATATCGGCAACCAGGGCATCCACGAAATGGATATCGCGCGCTGGGGCTTGGGAGTGAAGTACCCCACCAAGGTGAGCGCCATCGGCGGCCATTTCCTGTTCGACGACGACCAGGAAACGCCCAACACGCTCTCCTGCGCCTTCGAGTTCAACGAAGGCGGCAAGCCCCGCCTGCTGGAATTCGAAGTGCGCCACTGGCTGAGCAACCCCGAAGCGGACATCACCGAGCGCACCAGCACCAACTCCATCGGCAATATCTTCTACGGATCGAAGGGATACCTGGCGGTAGATACGTACACGTCTTACAAATCGTGGGTGGGAAAGCAGCGGACGCCGGGGCCGGCGCGCAACGCGGGCGGCGATCACTTCCTCAATTTCATCGAAGCGGTGCGCAGCCGCAAGCGGGAAAACCTGAACGCCGAGATCGAGCAGGGCGCCATTTCCACGGTCCTGGTCCACCTGGCGAATATTTCCTACCGCGTGGGCCGCACCATCCACTTCGACGCCCAGACCATGACGTGCAAAGGCGACGCGGAGGCCAATCGGTACCTGACGCGCGAATACCGCAAGCCGTACGTGGTTCCGGAAAAAGTGTGAACGCGGCCCGCAGCCTCGAAGACGAAATAGGTCATCGAGACGATTCCGGCGTTTTGAATAAGCCCCTAAATGGGGGACTACATCCCGGCGGCAATCTGCTGAGCTATTTTCTTGACCTGATCCATGGGCAGTAGGGAGCCGGTCATACCCAAAAAGCTGGCCACCGAGCCGGAACCCTTCCCTTTCTTGAAGAAGACAAAGTACTGGAGCTTGCCCGCCGGTCCGGTAAAGGCGGCATCTCCCACCCCTTGGATGTCCGCCTGCACCGTATCCGCCATTTTCTTGTTTTCCGAATAAAGCGCATCGGAGTTCAGCATCCTCTGAACCATCACGATCAGCTTCCCATCCTTGTCGGCGAAATTCAGGTCGCCCCCGGCCCCTTTCGAGGCGTCCGGAGGGACGATTTTCAGTCCCGTCAGTCCAGTTATTTTCTCGACATCCTGCACCGTTAGATACTGGGCCCCCGATGCAGCCTTAGTCTGAGAAAAAGCCATGGAAACACTCAAAGCAAGCCAGGCGAGTACACACATAACCGCCAGCGAGCGACGCATGATGACTATCTCCTTTTGAGCCAGGATTTCGATTTTGGCCTTTTGGCCACCTTAGATTGTACGCCCAGTTACATCCGTGGAAGCGCTTTTTATGTAATTTGCTCCGGCGGGTCCCGGAAGCGGCCTATTCGGGGGAAACGGGGACGCCAATGGGCGGGTCACTGTTCGAGGTCTTCGATGCGTTATTCGTGGGACGCCGCGTCGCTCTGAAGCGCGTATTCGGCCATGGCGAACTTGAGGGCGTCGATGCCTTGGCCGGTTACGGCGGAAATGGCGTGGAACGGCAGGCCGCGAGCGGCGGCCAGGGCGCTGAGGGCTTCCACGCGGGCGGGGTCCTGGGCTGCGTCCATTTTGGTGGCCACCACGATCATGGGCTTCCTCACCAACTCCTGGCTGAAGCTGGCCAGTTCCTCCATTACCGTCTCGAAATCGTGAACCGGGTCGCGGCCGCTGCCTTCGGAGACATCCACCAAGTGGGCCAGCAGGCGGGTCCGTTCGACGTGGCGCAGGAACTGGATACCGAGGCCGTGGCCCAGGTGCGCGCCTTCGATTAAGCCTGGGATATCGGCCACCACAAAGCTCTTGAAGCCGTCCATTTGGACCACGCCGAGTATCGGTTCCAGAGTGGTGAAGGGATAGTCGGCAATCTTGGGCCTGGCGGCGGAAATGCGGGAGATCAGAGTGGATTTTCCGGCGTTGGGGAATCCGACCAGCCCCACGTCTGCCAGCAGTTTCAATTCGAGGCGCAGGCGCTTTTCCTCGCCCGGGCGGCCGGGCTCGTGTTCGGTGGGGGCCTGATGGGTGGAGGTGGCGAAGCGCGCGTTGCCGCGGCCGCCCTTGCCGCCGCGGGCTATGACCAAGCGCTCGCCGGGGGTGGCGAAATCGTGCAGGCGCTCGCCGGTGGCTTCATCGTAGACCACCGTTCCCACGGGCACATCCACATCGAGCGAGCGGCCTTCGGCGCCGGTGCAATTGCTGCCCTCGCCGTGGCGGCCGCGCTGGGCTTTATGTTCCGGGTTGAAACGGAATCTGAGGAGGGTGTTCTCGTGCGGGTCGGCCACCAGCACGACATCCCCGCCGCGTCCGCCGTCACCGCCGCTCGGTCCGCCGCGGGGGACGTACTTCTCGCGACGGAAGGCCAGGCAGCCGTTGCCGCCATCGCCCGCCTTCACCAGGATGCGCGCTTCGTCGATAAACATAGAGAAACCGCGGCGAAGTCGTTGAGAGGAATGGACCGAAGGAACGGGGCGGGCGAGTCTTGCGACTCGCCTTGACAAGCCTGGAGGCTTATCCCACTAGGCGGATGCCTGGATGTTGACGAACTTGCCCATCCGGCCGCGATCCCGGAATTCCACCACGCCGGTGACCTTGGCGAACAGCGTATCGTCCTTGCCCCAGCCGACATTCAGCCCCGGCTTGATCCTGGTGCCGCGCTGGCGGACGATGATCGAACCGCCCGGAACCAGTTGGCCGCCGAAGACCTTAATGCCGAGCCGCTGCGCGTTGGAATCGCGCCCGTTTCTGGAACTGCCTAAACCCTTCTTATGCGCCATACGCCACCTAAACCAGAATCTCGCCGACCTTCAGCTCCGTGAAGGACTGCCGATGCCCGATGGTTTTCTTGTACTGCTTCTTGCGCTTGAACTTGAACACCAGGACCTTGTCGCCGCGCCCGTCGCCGACGATGGTCGCCTTGACGGACCCGCCACGCGCCAGTTGGCCATCGTCCTGGAAGGCCGCCTTGACGGGCAGGTCGATTTCGGAGCCGATCTCGCCGTCCAGTTTCTCGACGCGGATCACGTCGCCCGCGGCGACGCGGTACTGCTTTCCGCCGGTTTCAATAATCGCTTGCATGTCATCCTCTGATTGGGAGCCGGAACACACGGGGTGCGTCGGAACCACTGGGAGTAAATTCTGATTCTACTACAGAGCGCGGGCGGCGGGCAAATCGCTCAACCAGATGAAGGGGACACGGGCGTCACCGCTCACGGTTCGGGTTCCGCCACGGAGGCGCTACGGAGGGGCGGCCGCGGTTTTTTGGGCGCGCCGACCAGGGCATAGGGATCGCCGGGCGGCTCGGGCTCGCGCTTCAGGAGACGCTGGACACGTTTGACGATCTGGTAAAGGATTCCGTGCATGACAAGCCCAGGCCCAGTTTATCATGGCAGCCCCTACCTGGCGTGAAACGGAGGATTGGCTGCGGTACGCTGGGAGGGAACCCATGCCGGGCATCGCTCTTATGGCTCTGTTTGCGGCGGCCCTTCCTAGCGCGGTGGTGGTGGAGCCGGTGGCCAATATGTATTCGAAGCCGTCGCTCGACGCCGAGGTGGTCTCGCAGGCGATCTACGGCGCGAATGTCGGTCTGGCGGAGCGCGCGGAGGGCTGGGCGCGCATCCGCACGCCCGACGACTACGCGGGATGGGTTCCCCTGGCGTCTCTGCGGCCGGGGCCGGCCTACGCCGCCGCAGGGCGCGTGGCGGAAGTGCGCAGCCTGTTGGCGCACATCTATCGCGAACCGGACGTGACCAGGCACGCGCCGCTGCTGACGGTTCCCTTCGAGGCGCGCCTGGAGGTGGTCTCCGAGCCGAAAGAGGACCCGAAGTGGGCGCGGGTCCGCCTGCCCGACGATCATTCCGGGTGGGTGCAACTCGGCGACCTCGCGTTCGACGTTAGGCCGCTCACCGTGCCGGAGCTGCTGGAGTTTAGCCGGCGTTTCCTGGGGCTACCCTACACCTGGGGCGGAACGTCGAGTTTCGGTTACGATTGCTCCGGGTTCATGCAAATGCTGGCGCGGCGGCGCGGCGTGCACATGCCGCGCGACGCCCAACCGCAGGCGGATTGGAGCGGCCTCGAACCGGTGGAACGCAAGAATCTGAAGCCGGGCGATCTGCTGTATTTCGGCAGTTCCACCAAACACATCACGCACACCGGCATGTATCTGGGCCAAGGGAAGTTCATCGACGCTACAACCTACGAGACGCCCATGGTACGCATCGACGAGCTGGCGAATCCACATTGGGCGGGGCTGCTGGTGGCTATAAGGAGAATACGATGAACCGGCGCGGGTTCATCCAGACGGCGGCGGGGGCGGGAGCGCTCTCGGCTTCCTGCGGGCATCGCGCCCCCGGACTCGAAACGAAGATCGTACGGCTGAATCTGCGGCACCCTTGGACCACCACCATGTCGTCCAGCCAGTACCGCGACACCCTGCACGTGGCCTACACGCGGGATGGCATCACGGGGCATGGCGAAGGGGCGCCGATTGTGCGCTACCACGAAGACGCCGCGTCGGCGCGGAAGGCGGTGGAATCCGTCCGCGACCTGCTGCTGGCCTCCGACCCTATGCGGTTCGCCAAGATCATGGCCGGCGTTTTCCAACGCGTGCCCGGGGAGTGGGCCGGCAAAGCCGCCCTCGATATCGCCCTCATGGACTGGGTCGGAAAAACGCTGCGCATTCCCCTGTATTCCTATTTCGGACTGGACCCTCGCGATACGCCGCTCACCACCTTTTCCATCGGCATCGATACCCCCGAGATCACCAAACAGAAGACGCGTGAAGCCGCAGCCTACCCCATCCTCAAGGTTAAGGTGGGGCTGGAGACCGACGAAGCCACCATCGAAGCCGTGCGCAGCGTGACCGATAAGCCGCTGCGCGTGGACGCCAACGAAGGCTGGAAAGACCGGGAGGAAGCGGCCCGCAAGATCAACTGGCTGGAGAAGCAGGGCGTCGAGTTCATCGAACAGCCACTACCCGCCGAGAGGATCGACGACACACGCTGGCTGCGCGGCCGCGTGCACATCCCCATCATCGCCGACGAAGCCTGCCAGCGCGCCTCCGACATCCCCAGGCTGAAGGACGCCTATGACGGCGTCAACATCAAGCTCGACAAGAGCGGCGGGATGCTGGAAGCCTACAGGATGATCCAGATCGCCAAGGCGCTGGGAATGCGAACCATGCTCGGCTGTATGGTTTCGAGCTCAGTCTCGGTGACCGCCGCGGCGCACCTTTCGCCGCTGGTGGATTACGCCGACCTGGACGGAAATCTGCTGATCGCCAACGACCCGTTCCGGGGGGTCCGCGTGGAAATGGGCAAGCTCGTTCTGCCGGAAGGGCCGGGACTGGGGCTGACGCCGGGGTAGGCGCTGCAACCACTCCCTCACGGTCGCGGCTCGCCACACTGTCGGGCTCGCAGTGCGCTCCGTGAGGGCGCGGTTATCGCTATCGAGCCGCGACCGTCAGGGAGCGGTTTCCGGTCGGGGGGACATTTCACGCCCAGCCGGCGTAGCCCAAGTCGAGTGTTACCCCACGAAGGCAAAACTCGGCCACCGCGGAATCTTGCGATGGCCTTTCTTGTGGGCGGGTGAGCCGGCGCAACGCGGCATCCTTAACCAGTCGGCCGGCGCCGGCGGCTGCCCTGGCGGCAAGTTGCGCAAGGTGCGCTTCCTGCCCAGGCGTGAAATGGACTTCCATCGTTTCCAGGGCAAGAGAAATCGCGCTCGTCCGGCGCTATACTGCGACACGGAGGTCCTAAATGCAGTACGCACTTACACTGCGCCGGTGGCGGGCTGTGGTCACCATTGCCACGGTGCTTCTGCCGGCGGCTTGCCGTTCCGCGCAGGCGGCAACCAAGGTCTTTTTCGGTTCCGCTTCGAAGACGGACACCCCCGCAAAAGCCGGCCAGGCGTCCTCCGAAGCGGCAGCATGGGCGAGTTTCATGCAGCAGCAGGTCGCCAAGGCATTTTCCACCGAGTACCCCTGCGCTTCGACTTTGACTGCATCCGAAGCCGGCGCTGTATTGACGAACCAGTACGAGAGGGAATTACTCAACGGCGGCTCGGATCCTAACGTTATGGCCAACCTGGCCGGCGCCCTCGGCGCCCAGTATCTGGTAAACGTGAGCGTGATTCAGAGTGGGGCCAGCAGTCTGGTGACGGTCACGCTCACGGACGGCCGGACGGGCCAAGTCACCAGCCGCCAGAGCCAGAACATCCCTGTCAACGGGGACGCCACGGATGCATTGACCGCGCTGGCGCAAAAGTTCGTCAACTCCCTGGGGTCGGCTTTCCCTCCATGCCCCGCCGCGGGGTCCTGGAAAGGCTCGGTGACAGTGGATTTCATCCAGAACGAAACGCAGCAAGGCGCAACCAAGGAGGGAACGGGCGAGCTCCAATGCCAGCTCAGCGGAAAGGGTTCGGAAGCTACATGCTCCATGCACGGCAGCGCTACCTGGACCACCAGCCGCGGCGTCATGAAGACTCAGACGAGTGGGCAGGCGGTCTCTGCCGCCGTGATGGTATCCCTGAACAACGGCACGCTGCATCTCGGCCTTCCCAAGCTCAAGGTAAACACGAGTATGTCGGTTTCCACCAATGACGGGTCGGGGGCGGTTAGCAACGCGGAAGACCTGGATGGCGGGTCCTACGACGTCCCGGCATCCGGGGACGCAAAGCGCCAGTCCGGGAGTTGGACGCAGGACGGCTTTCAGAAAAGCAAAGTCATAGTGATGTGGAGCCTGACCATGGAGTAGCGCAAGGCCCCGGCGCGGCTTTGGACCCGGTGGCCTTCAGTCCCGCAGGCGGATCAAGTTCAACTCCAGTATGGTCTCGCTCCTGCCCGCCCGTGATAAAACTGAGGCTGTGCGATGCGGCCTTGAGGAGCTGAGGAGAAATCCGTTGGCGGGCGAAAGCGCCTGCCCTGCAAGGATGGTGGGCCAGGTCCTACTGCAGCAGTATCCCCATCTCGGCGCTGTTGATGAAGTCATAGAACACCTGGCTCACCGTCAAGGCGTTTGTGCTCATCAGGTTGGCCCAGTAATCCCGCTCCCATTGCTCGGCGTCCCGCACCAGCAGACAGGCGTATTGCAGAAACGCCGTCAGCTCGGGCCCCGAATCCGCCCGGAACTCCGCTCCGTTCAGCAGATTCATCGCCACCTGCGTCCGGCTGGTCCCGGAACTCAGCAACGCCAACTGCGCGGCCTCTTCCGCCGCCGTGGGCGTCCGCCGCAGGAGGTTCTGATACAGCAACAGCACGAACTGGTCGTCGGTCGGCGTCCCGTACTTCATCTGATACTCCGTCGAGTTCAAAAAGTTGGTCACCAGTTGGGCCTGGGTGGCCACTCCGCTTAGATAGGCCGCCCGCTGGAATATCCACCCGGTATACTCCGCGTCCCTCCCCAATATCCCCACATATAAACCGGCCACGAACCGGCCGGCGTTGTTGAACTCGTCGGAGTTGAACAGATTCACGGCCACGTCGGTACGGCTGATCGACCCGCCGCTCAAACCGCTAAGTTGCGTGCTAAGTTCGGTCGACGTGGGCAGCCGTCCCAAAAACCCGAAGTACATCAGATCGACAAAGCGCTCGTCCTGGGTCGCGGCCGGACTCAGATCCTGGGTGATGGTGAACGCTTGGCCTCCCAGGTAAATCGTGGCCGAACGGCCGCCGGTGTTGGCGGTGGTATTGACCGAGAGTTGGATGCTGGCCGAACCCGTCCCGCTCTGCGGATAACGCTGCGCCCAGATCTGCGTCGAGTAAGAAGTCCACGGACAGGAGGAATCGGAAGCGGTCAAATTGACCGTGGTCTGCCCGCCTTGCCAGGGGATCGACGCCGAGGTGGAATCCAGGCTAAAGGAGCAGCCGGCCACCTGGGTGACGGTGAAAGTCTGTCCGGCAATAGTCAGCGTGCCGGTACGGGTGACGCCGGTTGAGTTAGCTGCCACGCTATAAAGTACATTGCCGCTGGCGGCAAAAGTAGGGGCCGAGGTGATAGTGATCCAGGGGGAATCGCTGGAGACCACCCACGAGCAGCCCTCCACGCTCCCCAAGGTGACGTGCACCTGGCCGGAGCCGCCGGCGTCGGGAAACCCGCCCGAGGTGCTGTCCAGATAAAAGAGGCAGCCGGTTGGATTCAAGCCGGCCTGGGTCACGGTAAAGGTCTGCCCGGCGACCACGATGGTTCCGGTGCGGGGCGTCGCGGCGCTATTGGGATACACATAATAGTCCACCGTGCCGTTGCCCGCGCCGCTCGCGGGCGTCGCTGTGAGCCAGGTGACGGTGGGGATGGCGCTCCAGGGGCATGTGGGAGCCGAGACGTTCACGTTGAAAGTCATGCCGGGGCCAACGGCGTAGCCGTAGGCGTCGAGCGAGTGACCGGACGAAGACAGGGAATAGGTGCACCCGCCGCTCAGCAGGATGTTGACGACATGGTCCGTCGCGTCGGCCACGGCCATGTCCGTCCGGCCATCTCCGTCGAAGTCGGCCACGGCCACGGATATTGGCCCATGGCCCAAAGAGTATTTCCTAACCGCCGGCGGCGGGGAGTCGATGTTCATCAGCAGTTCTACGCCGCCATCCAGAAAGTCGGCCGTCGCGATGTCCGGATTCCCGTCGCCATCGAAATCCGCCACGGCCAGAGAAGACGCACCGGCGCCGACGGCGTAGTTCTGAGGTGCGCCGAAGGTCCCGTCTCCGGCCCCCCCCAGGATGCTCACGTTTCCGCTGAGGAAATTCGCCACCGCCAAATGGGCTTCCGCGTACCCGACGGCATAGAACACCCCCAGGGCGTGAGGATTCGCGCCCGCGGCGTAGCTCACCGGCGCCCTAAACGTGCCATCGCCGTTGCCCAGGAGTATGCTGACGCAGCCCGCGCCGGAATCGGCGACGGCCAGGTCGGCTTGGCCGTCGTCGTTGAAATCGCCCACGGCGACGGAGTACGGTTGGGAGCCCGCAGGGAATGTTTGCGCCGGTCCAAACGTGCCATCCCCATTGCCCAGCAATAGGCTCACGTTGTCGCTGCCGCTGTTGGCCACGGCCAAGTCGGCTTTGCCGTCGCCGTTGAAGTCTCCAATAGCCACGAAGCGCGGTTGCGAGCCAACCGCGTAGGAGACTGCGGGTAGAAAACCTCCGGCGCCGTCGCCCAGCAATATGCTCACATCTCCGCTCGACAAGTCGGCCACCGCGAGGTCGGGCCAACCGTCCCCGTTGAAGTCCCCAGCGGCGACGGCGGAGGGCTGCGCGCCGGCCAGGTAATTGCCCGCCGTTCGGAACGTGCCATCCCCGTTGCCGAGCAACACGCTCACCCCGGTGGAAGTGGCAACCGCCAGATCCGCCTTGCCATCTTCGTTGAAATCCGCGATGGTCACGGCGCTCGGGCTGGAAGGCAAGGCCACGGCGCCGCCGGCGGTGAGGCCGCTTGCGCCTCCCGCGTTCACCGTCTGCACAACTATGTTCGATGTCGCGGCGGGGTTGCCGGAATCTCCGCTGTAGTAGGCCTTCAATTCCTGTTTGCCCGCCGGCAGCAAAATCGTGGAAAGCGCTGCCGCGCCGGATGCGATGGTGGCCGTCCCCAAAAGCGTCACTCCGTCATAAAAGGTGACTTTGCCGGTGGACCCGCCGGCGCCGGTTGCGGTAAGCGTCACCGCCTGGCCGAAGGTGGACGGATTGGGCGACGTGGCAAGCGTGATACCCGAGGTGGAAGCGACAGTCCAGGTCCCCATTTCTTGCAGGCCGCTGTCCGCTTCTCCGTCCACGGCGCGCATCCAGATATTCTGTGGACCGGCGAAGAGAGGCGTGAAAAACGTGAGGTCCAATGTGACCGTCAGATCGACTCCGGATACGACGGCGGCAGACGTGTGGTTGTTCAGTGAGCACCGGCTGTTTTCCACGTGCCCGGCGCCTCCCGGCACGCCGCCGGAAGCGAGATTCGCGGAATCGGAGTACAGGCTGAAGACATTGCTACTGGGAAAATAAGAGATCAGGCACGTGTTGGTCAAGTCCGCAGTGGTGGCCGGCGCCGGACCCGTTTTGAACCACATCCACACCCAGCCGAGCGAGGAAAACCCCGACGCCGTGGCAAATTGGAAAACGAACCGGCCGGAAGTCCCGCTGCCGCTGTTTGGCGTTACCGAAACGTTGGTTGGTGGCGCGGGCGGGCTCGGGACCGTCCAGTTTCCGACATTTTGCCAGGGCCCGCTGTCGCCCGCTCCGCCGACCCCGTACATACCGATCTGCATCAGCCCCGCGAACGTCCTCTGGAAGGTGACCGGCGTCTGTATTGTCACCATGTTCCCAGCGCCATATATCGACGTCACACCCACGATTACGCTGCACTGGCTGTTTGCCAAAGTCCCCCCCGTCGGCGAGCCAATCGATGCGGACTTCCAACTCTTCCCGTCGTCGCCTTGCAGGTAGATAAGGTTGGTCTTGGGTTCGTATCGCAACATGCAGGTGTTCGACGAACCGGCGGCGCCGAGCGACGGCGTGAACCAAGCGTATATCTCGGTCAG
>Ga0187867_10002683_pt1 | contig 14623 bp, 14 predicted proteins | sample June2016WEW_13_1_FD_132976 | JGI IMG/M metagenome (GOLD analysis project Ga0187867, IMG submission 132976) | Peatland microbial communities from SPRUCE experiment site at the Marcell Experimental Forest, Minnesota, USA - June2016WEW_13_10 | ecosystem: Environmental > Terrestrial > Soil >... | reverse complement strand
TACCGCAGCCAGCATGGCGCGCGGGAAACCAAGCGGCCGCGATTCGGGGCTGACGGTGTTCGCCAGATACAACTCGCGGTCGCCGGGCACCGTCTGCCCATCGTAAATCACGCTCTGGCCGTCCGGTCCGAAGCGCGCGCCGTCGACCGTACTTCGGTGAAAGGTAATTTGGTGAAAGGCGGGCTGCGAGGCGGGCCTCGGGCGGCTGGCGAACAACCAGCCGGCCAGGGCTGCGAGGCAGAGGATCGCCGCAGCCATCAGAAGTTCGCGAGAGGACCGCCGCGGCACTTCGTTCGCCGCCGGGGGAGGCGCAGCCGGCGCTTCATCTTCTTCGAGCTTTTCCGCCAACGCCGGGTGGCTTTCAATCACCGGAGCCACGAACCGGTATCCGCTGCGCGCCAGTGTCTCAACGTACCGGGGCCGGTCGGCGGAATCTCCCAGAGCCAGCCGCAGCCGGTTCACCGCAGTGTTCAGCCCGCTCTCGAAATCGACGAAAGTGTCGGCGGCCCACAGCCGGTCGCGCAACTCTTCGCGGGTAACCACGCCGCCAGGGCGATCCAATAAAGCTTCAAGCAATTGAAGAGGCTTGCCCTGCAGCCGGATCCTGGTTCCGTGCTTCCGTATTTCGCCCTTGCCGCTTTCCAGCTCGAAGGCGCCAAACTGGAGCACACGTCCATTGCGCTCGTCCCGCATCGGGTCCAACTCCCAGGTCCCTCTAAACTTTCTAACCATACTATGACAATTCGGGGCTATGCGCCACTGCGGAACGGAAATCGCCTCTTAAATCAGTGTGCGCTCTCACCAGCGGCGAGGTCGATCAGATTCGGCTTCCGGAGAGCATATTTGGATTGAAAAGGGATCCGGCGCCGGCAGGGTTGCCGACACGGCACGCAGAGCGCGTGCGCCACGAGCGCGCTGGCGGTTCTCCCGCAGGCTCACCGGAGACACCCCTAGCAGGCGGCGGACATGGTACGCGAGATGGCTCTGGTGGGCAAAACCGGTCTCGGCCGCAATCTGGCTAATGGACAGGCGCCCTTCTCCAAGAAGCGACTTGGCGCGCTCCACGCGGCGCTGGATCACGTATTGATGCACCGGCATACCAACGGCTTGGCGAAATGCCGCGTTGCAATGCGAAACGCTGACGCCCGCAACCGCGGCGATCTCTTTGAGCGAAAGCTCGCGGCCCAGATTGTATTCGATGTGCGACAGCACTTGCCGCAAACGGTGACCGGACATTCCCTGTGCATGCGCGCGCATAGCCCGCGCCATGGAACTATGACGATCGAGCAGGCAGGCCGCCATCGCCGTTCCGAGGCTATCCATATACAGGCGTCCGCTCCGATAGCCAGCTTCCATCTCCGCTTTCAGCGCCCATCCGATATGTTCCATCTGCGGATCGCGCATCTGGAAGCGATTCACGATCTCCACTCTGGCGGGATCGACGCCCGATTCATCCGCCACCAGGTTCAGGAAACTTATGGGCACCCGGATAATGAGTGAAGTGTCCTTTTCCCGCAACTCCCAGCGACTGGGCGTGTCCGGCGGAATGATGTCGATGTCGCCATGCACGTTCAGTCCGCAATGATACTTGCCGCCCCTGCGGCATCCGACGTGAACCGACGCTCCCATATGGATGGAGACGATCGTCCTGCGGGAGGCCGGCGATTCTGTGACGCCCGCCGGATCGGACCATACCAGAGCCTGCAGCCCATCGGGGTTCGCCCGCCGGAGCGCGCTCCGGATTTCGCGCGCAAACCCGATAGCGCCAAGCTTTGCCAGCGCCAACCCAGCCGCACCAATGGCGGCCACCGGAGTCCCGGCATCCAGGAATTCTCTGGCTTTGCATGCCGCCTCCCGGTTTGCACCGCTCTCCCAGGCTTTTCCGCCGGGTAGAATCAGCAGCGCGCTATTGGCTGGCAGCAGTTTGTCCAACGTGAGGTCGGGCACAATCCGGAGGCCGCCGGCGGTCGACACAGGCGCAGGAGCCGCCGCCACAGTCAGGACGCGGAAAGCTTTGTCCAGTTGGGTAATCGCGTAGGATGGCTCCCAATCCATGAAGCCGTCGAACGCGAAGAGATGGATGGTCCGATTCCCCATGAAGCCGCTTATGCGGGTTTGACGGCCCGAAGGCGCAGGCGGTTTCTACAAGTAGAGAGGCCGGGAGGCTTATCTTTTACTCGCCTCCCGGTAGACCTCCAAGACGTCCCGGGCGGTGCGGTCCCAGCTATAGCGGGCGGCTTGCGCCTTGCCTTTGGCGATGAGCTCGCAGCGGAGATCGTCGTCGAGCAGCGCGTCCTGGATGGCGCGGGCGATCTCGAAGACCTTCTCCGGGTTCACCAGCAGGGCGGCGTCGCCCAGCACCTCGGGCAAGGAACTGACGTTGGAAGCGACCACCGGCGTGCCCGTAGCCATGGCTTCCAGCGGCGGCAGGCCGAAGCCTTCGTAGAGGGAAGGGAAGACGAACAGCGCGGCGCTGTCGAAAAAGACGCGCAGAGCTTCGAACGGGACGAAGCCGAGAAAACGCACGACCTTTTCCACGCGGCTCTGGATGACGGCGCGGCGCACCGAGGGATACTGCGAGATCTCGTCGCCGATGACGATCAGGTGCAGGTCGCGATAGACCGGGTGGCGCGACAGGTGTTCGCGGGCCACCGCGAAGGCTTCCACCAGGCGGGGAATGTTCTTTTGGGGGCGGATATTTCCGGCGTAGAGCAGAAACGGATAATCGATCTGGTAGCGTTCCAGAATGTTGCGCGCGCGCCCGGCCGGCGCGGGGCGGAAGAACTCCGGATTGGGCGCATTGTAAGCCAGGCGGATGCGGTCCGCGGGGATGCCCAGGGCGTCGTGTACGTCGCGCCGGGTCGCTTCCGAGACAGCCATGATGCGTTTGGCGCGCAACAATCCGCGGCGCAGCAGGAAACGGCGCGCCTGCATGCGCATCCCGGAGCCAGTCCCGAACAGCAAGCTGGCCATATCGTGTATGGTCACCACGTAAGGCTCGCGCATGAACAGCGGCACCTGATTCAAAGGGATATGCACCACGCTGGGCGCCAGCCGATGCAGGAACACTGGAAACGCGAGATGGTTCAGGGAGTATGCGTCGGTCTGCCGATAGACGACGGTTTGGAAGTTGGGCGGCAGGCCGGCGAACGCGCCCTCGTCGTCCGGCAGCGCCACCAGGATGTAGTCATTCGTACGATCGATGGCGGCCAAGGCGTGAAGCAGGCTGTGGATGTACGTGCCGATGCCGAAATCCCGTACACGGCGGACATCGGCTACGATACGCAGGGGCATGGCCCGCGATCAGGCGCGCGCGAAGACGTCCTGGCGTCTCCAGGAGTAGAGCGGGAAACGCTCGACCAACGTATCCACCCTGCGGCGCACGGCGGAGATGGCATCGTCGGAAGCGATGTGGCCCAGCACCTCGGCAATCAGAGACGCGACTTCACGCATCTCGGGCTCGCGGAAGCCGCGCGTAGTCACCGCGGGACTGCCCAGCCGAATGCCGCTGGGATTCAGCGGCGGATTCACGTCGAAGGGAATGGCGTTCTTGTTGACCGTAATACGGGCGCGGTCCAGCGCGGCTTCGGCCTCTTTGCCACGAATGCCTTTGGAGAAGACATCCACCAGCATCAGATGCGTGTCGGTGCCATGGGACACCAGGTGGAAGCCCGCGTCCATGAGTGCGGCGGATAGCGCCTGGGCGTTGGCGACGACTTGTTTCTGATACTCCACGTAGCCGGGTTCCATGGCTTCTTTGAAAGCCACGGCTTTGGCCGCGATGATATGCACCAGCGGGCCGCCCTGGAATCCGGGGAAGACAGTCTTATCCACGGCCGCGGCGAACTTCTCTTTGCAGAGGATCAGGCCGGCGCGGGGGCCGCGCAGCGTCTTGTGCGTGGTGGTGGTGACGATATCGGCGTACTGGCAGGGATTGGGGTGCAGCCCGGCGGCCACCAGGCCAGCGATATGCGCCATGTCCACGACGAATAGCGCGCCCACGGAATCCGCGATCTCGCGGAAGCGGGCAAAATCCAGGATGCGCGGATAGGCGCTGGCGCCGGCCAGGACCATCTTGGGCTTGTGCTCCTGAGCCAGGCGGGCGAGCTCGTCGTAATCGATGCGCTCGTCTTCCCGGCGCACGCCATACGGCACGATGTTGTAAGTCTTGCCGGAGAAGTTGAGCTTGTGGCCGTGAGTCAGATGGCCGCCATGCGCCAGGTTCATGCCCAGGATGGTATCGCCGGGTTGCAAGACCGCGGCATAAGCGGCTTGGTTGGCCTGTGAACCGGAATGCGGCTGCACGTTGGCATGCTCCGCGCCGAACAGCTTCTTGGCGCGGTCGCGCGCCAGGTTCTCGACGACGTCGGTGACCTCGCATCCGCCGTAGTAGCGCTTGCCGGGATAGCCTTCGGCGTATTTGTTGGTGAAGACGCTGCCGGCCGCTTCCAGCACAGCTTCGGAGACGAAGTTTTCGCTGGCGATCAGCTCCAGTTGGGAGTGCTGGCGTTCGGCTTCGTGGAGAATGGCCTGGTAGATGTCGGGGTCCACTTCGGCGAGCGGCCGCGCCATGCGTTCCGATTCGGCGGTGGTTTTCATAGTGGGTAGGTTGATTTTAGCATGCGGTAGGACAGGCCTACCGGCTGCCTACCGGCCTGTCTGTGCTCCCGTCGTCGCCGCCACTTCTGGTGAAGCTTTACTGCCCAGGGATGTCCACCTCGGCAAAGCTGCCGGGAGTGGCCGCGTTAAGGACGGACCGGCACAGGAGTTGTCTGATCGAAAAGAATCAGCATCTACAGCATTTAAACGGGCACTTTATCGAGGCTGCGGGCGGCAAACTCGATGACGGCATTGACTTGCTCGGGGTCCAACCCGTCGAACCATTCTATGATGTCGTCGATATTGGCCCCGGCTTCCAGATTCTCGAAGATGGCGGACACCGGCATACGCGTGCCTTTCAAGACCCACGCGCCGCTAACCTTGGCGGGGACGCTCTCCACGGCGGGGCATTGTGACCAATCGAGGATCGCCATTTGTTGGAACTCCATCTTTCACGGTACGCCAGACAGCTCAAGCGGCCGCGTCTCCAGGATGCACAACTTCGATTCCAGCGTACCGGGAAAACGCGGTCTTGTCGAACGTGAGGACGGCAGTGAGGCCATGCACCTGCATGGCAGCCACCAGCCGGGCGTCGTGCGCTGGCTTCCCGAAAACCTGACGCTTGATGACCAGGTTCTCCCAAACCCGATAAATCGCCGGGGTGTCTGGCAACAAAGGGAACATCCGCTTAAGGCGCATCAGCTCAGACGCCGCCTCCGGGATCGAAAGACCCAGGCCGTTTTGCGTAATCGGCCGCGTGGCCACAACCCACAATTCCACAAGATTCTGGGGTACCAGATACAGTGAGCGGTTCTGCAAACGGAGTTTGTCGATCGCACCCTTGGCCAACGCACAAAGTTCGTGGTGCGGTTGCAGCGTGCGGACCAACAGTCTGGTATCTACCAGCACAGGCTAAATCCGGTCGGGATAAATACTTTCGCGGCTGATAGCCTCATCGGAAAGAAGAGGTGTCGTGCGGTCATGGCTGTCCACCCAGGCATCGAATTGCTGTACCCATTCCTCCGGCGTCAGTTCGTCCTGCAACGACCTCGGCTGCCCTGCCGTCGGCGGTGTTTCGGCCAGAATCCTGTCGAGCACTTCCCGCAAGAGGGCATCGGTCGACAGACCCTTGGCCTGCGCTGCTGCCATAAGCCTAGCCTCTTTCTCTGGCGGTAGATTTAGCATGACAGTCATGATTTGCAGCCCTACGTCCTCAGGATACCGCAATCATACATCATCATCCCTTCTCCCGGGTAGAATTCCGGTTAAGGTAAAGGAAAGCCATGAAACCGATTCACTTGTTGCTCCCGATGCTGATTCTCGCCGCGCCGCTCATCGCGGCAGACGTGCAGGTGCCCATTGACAAGCCGGAAAACGTGGGCATGTCCTCCGACCGCCTGCGGCGAATCCACGAGGCCATGCAGCGCCACGTGGATGCTGGAGAAATCTCGGGCGCAGTGACGCTGGTGGCTCGCCGCGGCCGCCTGGTACACTTCGAAGCCCATGGCCTGATGGATATCGAATCGAAGCGCCCCATGGAAAAGGACGCCATCTTCCGCATCGCGTCGATGTCCAAGCCGATCACCGGCGTCGCCGTGATGATGATGCTGGAAGAGGGCAAGCTCCGCTTGAACGACCTGGTGTCGAAGTTTCTGCCCGAGTTCAGGGACCCCAAAGTGGCCGTGCCCCGAGGAGCCGCCGGACAGTTTTACCCGATCCCGGCCGACCGGGAGCTCGCCATCCGCGACCTGCTGACCCACACCAACGGCCTGATGACCGGCGGCATCGGATCGAAAGCGGGACCTGCGCGCATGGTCGAGGGCGACACCCTGGCGACGTACATTCCCAAGCTGGCCACGGCTCCGCTTGACTTCCAGCCGGGCACGCAATGGGCTTATAGCGGATATGCGGCTCCCGATACACTTTCGCGCATCGTGGAAATCGTTTCCGGCCAGCCCTACGACGAATTCCTAAGCACACGCATCTTTCAGCCGCTGGGAATGAAGGATACGTTCTTCTATCCGCCCGACGACCGCCGGCCGCGGATGACGACCCTGTATCGCAAGAGTCCCAACGGTCTGCAGCGCGCGGAAAACCAGGACGGCTTCTCTCTGAAGAGCTATTTCTCCGGCGGCGGAGGGCTCATGTCCACGGCGGAGGATTACCTGCAATTCGCGCAGATGCTGCTGAATGGCGGAGAGCTGCGCGGCAAGCGGCTGCTAAGCCCGAGGACGGTGGACCTGATGGCGTCGAACCACGTGGGCGACATGTTCAACGGGAAGCTCGGGCGGCCGGCGCACGGCATGGGCTACGGACTGCTGGTAGGCATTGTCGAAGACGGCGTGGCCGCCGGCTTGCGAGTCTCCAATGGAAGCTTTGGTTGGGACGGAGCCTACGGCACCCAGACCTGGATCGATCCAAAGGAAAAGATGGTCACCATCGTCATGATTCAGACGCAGGTTACGTCGGTGCAGAGGGACTTCGAGAACGCTGTGATGCAGGCGATCGTGGAGTAGGACTGGCCTCCCGGCGCCTCCCGGCCTGTCCTGGGCGAGCTGCGCTCGCCGGTGTCGGCAAGAGTGCCGACACGGCACGCCGAGGGCGTGCGCCACGTCGAGCCGGCGAACGTTGCTAGGATCTGGCCAAACTCCAGTTGAGTTGGCGCCGGTAGGAGATGGACTCAGCACCATTCGCGAAAGGCGCGCCCAATATCTATACGTCATCGATCCTGGCGCGCGAGAATCCGTTTCATTTTACAAACTGTTCACATCCGCAAAAGCCACGGAGGCGGCCGACGCCGTACACTGTGAAAAGAATGCGGAAAATCCCAATTCTCATTTTGTTACTTGCCAGCGCCGCTTGGGCGGCCGGCACGCTGCAGGTGCTGCAGTCGTTTGGCACGGGCAACCTCTACAAAGGTAGCGATCTGTACGCGGGCATCATCATGGACTCGCAGGGCAACCTCTACGGCGCGGCCGAAAGCGGTGGCCCGCGCGGTTTTGGCGTGATCTACGAGTTATCGCCCACCACCACCACCGGCGGTGGATGGACCGAAACCGTCCTCTACAACTTCAAGGGCGGGACCGGGGACGGGGCCGGTCCACACGCCACGCTCTTCGCCGATAGCGCAGGCAACCTCTATGGCACTACGGCGGCGGGAGGAACGCGCAGCTCTACGTGCCGAACCGGCTGCGGCACCGTGTTCATGCTGATGCCCGCCGCGGGCCAGTGGCAGGAGACCGTGCTCTACCGCTTCACCGGCGGCACAGATGGCGCGACGCCGTACGCGGGCGTGGTCATGGACACCGCCGGGAATCTTTATGGCACAACGATATCGGGCGGTGCATCCGATGCGGGCGCGGTCTATAAGCTGACGCCTGGCGCGATCGGCGAGTGGACCGAGACGGTGGTATACAGCTTCGGCGGACACCCCGACGGCGCTTCCCCCTATCCCACTCCCATTCTGGATGCCGCCGGCAATCTTTACGGCACCACCAACACCGGCGGCACGCACAACCTGGGAATCGTCTACATGCTCGCGGTGCAACCGGACAGTTCGTTCGCCGAGCATGTGGTGCATACCTTCGCGGGCGGCGCGGACGGCGCCAATCCACTGGCCGGACTGACCTTCGACCAAAACGGTAATTTGTACGGGACGACCAGCTACGGCGGTACGGCAAACTGCGGGATTGCCTTCGCGCTGGAGCCTGATGCGGAAGGTGGTTGGACAGAGCATCTGCTGCACACTTTCCTCGGCGCACCCTATGATGGAGAAAACCCCAACGGCCTGACGTTCGACGCGCAGGGCAACATCTATGGCACCACCAGCGGAGGCGGCGTCGACAATCCCGGAACCATTTTCAAAATGACGCACACTTCCACGGGATGGCAGGAAATCGTCTTATACAATTTCACGGCTGGAGACGACGGCGCCTATCCTTTTTCGGGCGTGGCGCTGGATCATGCCGGCAATATCTACGGGACCACTCTGTGGGGCGGGCGGGCCGGCAGCACCATCGGAGGCGTCGCCTTCCGATTCACCCAGTAGGACAGGCCTCCCGGCAGCCTCCCGGCCTGTCCATTGCGTTGGGCAGGGTGGCGGTCGATACGATGGAGAACTTTCGCCCCGCGCCGCCACCATAAGAAGTGCTCCTTCCATCGTTCCCGAGTTCCTGCATCATAGCGTACCCTGGTAAATAGACATGAAAGACCTTGCCCTGGAAGCCCTAGACGCCGCCGCCGGCCCCGCTGTCACTTACGCCGACACGCGCGCCATGGAAATTCGCGACCGCCAGGTTTCCACCAAGAACGGCAAAGCCGGCCATGTATCGAGCGGCGTCTCCATGGGCCTCGCCATCCGCGTTTTGGCGAATGGGTGCTGGGGCTTCGCCGCCACCGACGATCTGACGCGCGAAGGCGTCCATGCGGCCGCGTCCCTGGCGCGCGAAATCGCCAGCGCCGGCACGCTGGCCAAAAAGGCAGACGTCACCCTCGCGCCTGAAGAGAAGTACGAGGCCGAGTGGGTTTCGCCCATTAAAATCGATCCCTTCACCATTCCCGTGGACCGCAATGTCGCCCTGCTGCTCGATATCGACCGCGAGCTACGCCGCAATCCGGGCGTCACCCTCGCCGAGGGCGCCATGACCTTCGAGCGCCGCCGCCAGGTCTTCGCCTCTTCGCTCGGCAGCTTAATCGATCAGACCCGCTACCTCAGCGGCGTGGGCTACGCGGCGTTGGCCTATAAAGACGGCGAGATCCAGAAGCGGTCGTATCCCAACTCGTTCGGCGGCCAGTATCAGCTCAAGGGTTACGAATTGATCGATGAGTGGGACCTGGTCGCCAATGCCGCACGGATCGCTGAAGAAGCGGTCGCGCTGCATAGCGCCGACCAGTGCCCCGAGGGCGAGTTCGACCTGATCCTGGATAGCTCGCAATTGGGCCTGCAGATTCACGAGTCGGTCGGCCATCCCATCGAACTCGACCGCGTCCTGGGCAGCGAGGCCAACTACGCGGGCATGAGCTTCCTGACCATCGATCAGTTGCGCCGCCTGCGCTACGGCTCCGAAATCGTGAACGTGGTTTGCGACGCGCGGCCGGAGCACGGCCCCGGCCTGGGCACGTTCGCCTTCGACGACGAAGGCGTGCCCGCGCAATCCACCGACATCATCCGCGACGGGCTGTTCACCGGCTACATGACGTCGCGCGAAACCGCGGCGGCCGTCGGCGAGTCGCGCTCCAATGGCACCATGCGCGCCGACGGCTGGTCGCGCATGCCGCTGATCCGCATGACCAACGTCAGCCTGCGGCCCGGCCGGCAGTCGCTCGAAGAGGTCTTCGGCGGCGTCGACCATGCCATTTACATGGAAACTAACCGCAGTTGGTCCATCGACGACAAGCGCTACAATTTCCAGTTCGGCTGCGAGATCGGCTGGGAGATCCGCGATGGTAAGCGCGTCCGCATGCTGAAGAATCCGAGTTACAGCGGTATCACCACCGAGTTCTGGAACGCCTGCGCGGCCATTTCCGGACCGCAACACTGGATGCTCTGGGGCACGCCCAACTGCGGCAAGGGCCAGCCGGAGCAGGTCATGGGCACGGGTCATGGCGCCAGTCCCGCGCGGTTCAGCGGCATCAAGATCGGGGGCGCGTATGCTGATTGAACCGGCGCGCTGCCAGGCCATTTTCGACCAGGTGGCGGACGCCTCGCGCGCGCTGGGCATCGCGGACGCCGAAGCCATCCTGGTGGCTGGATCGAGCGCCCTCACACGCTTCGCCAACAACGCCATCAGCCAGAATGTCGCCGAGCGCAGCGGGCATCTCTCGGTGCGCGTGCAGATCGACGGACGCACCGCACGCGCGACCACCAACCGCCTGGACGACGCTTCCATTCGCCAGGTGGTCGAAGAATCCGTGGCTCTGACGAGATTACAGGAACCCGACCCCGCCCTGCTGCCGCTCAGTGGGACTGGCCTCCCGGCCTGCCCGCCTGTCAACCGGTACCACGAACCCACCGCGCAGGTGTCTCCGACGGATCGCGCGACAGCCGTAGCCGAGGCCATCCGCATCGTCGAATCGTTCGGGCAAATCGCCGCCGGCATCTACTCCACATCCGAAGGCGTATTCGCCATTCTGAATTCGAACGGCGTCTTTGCCTACTACGCCGAGACGATGGCGCAATTCTCCATCACCGCGATGGCGGCCGATAGCTCGGGCTGGGCCAAAGGCAGCGCCTGTTCGTACCACGATCTCGACCCCGCTGCTATGGCGCGCGCCGCCGCCACCAAGGCGCAGGCATCGCGCGATCCGGTGGAACTGCCGCCCGGCGCCTATACCGTAATCCTCGAACCGGCTGCCGTGCTGGATCTGGCCGGCCAGATGTTCGGCGACTTCAGCGCTACCGCGGTCGCCGACGGCCGCAGCTTCCTGCGCGACCGCATCGGCCAGAAGTTGTTCGGCGGCAACGTCACCATTTACGACGATGCGTATCACCCGCTGCAAGCCGGCGCGCCTTTCGACGGCGAAGGTGTTCCGCGCCGCGCGCTGACCCTCGTGGACCAGGGCGTGGTGCGGGATGTCGCCTTTTGCCGCCAGGCCGCGCAGGCCGCCGGCGTCGAGCCTACCGGTCATGGATTCCCGCTGCCCAACGAGTATGGTGAAGCGCCCATGAACATCGTGATCGCGGGGGGTTCCACGCCGCTCGAAGAGATGATTGCGGCCACCCCGCGCGGCATTCTGGTGACGCGCCTCTGGTATATCCGCGAAGTCGATCCCTACGAGAAGATCATGACCGGCATGACCCGCGACGGCACGTTTCTGATCGAGGACGGCCGCATCGCCCGCGGCGTGCGCAATTTCCGCTTCAATCAGGCATTGCCAGAGATGCTCTCAAACGTTGAGGCGCTGTCGCCAGTGGTGCGGGCTTCCGGCGAAGAAGCTTTCGACATGGTGGTTCCCGCCATGAAGATCCGCGACTTCCACTTCACCGAAGTGACGCGGTTCTGACGTATCCACTTGTGGCGAACTGGTGGACGAGGCCATGCCGACCGACCGCGCGACCGTTTTCAAGACACCGGCAACCGACGACCCTGCGCTCGCCGAGGCCGTGAAACGCCTGGTGGCGGCCTACCAGCCGGAGTCCATTTATCTTTATTGGTTCCGTGGCGCGGGGTGACGTGAGCCCGGATAGCAACTACGACCTGCTGGTAGTGGTGCCGGATGACGCGCCTCCGCCGCGGAGGCGAAGCCGGCATCGGCAAGCTGAAGGACGCTCACGACCTCTCACCACGACGCCTCACGCGGCCATGAGATGGACGGATACAAAGCGGGCCGAGCGTGGCTCCCCCATATCGACCACCGAGGTCGCCTGGCGGGCTTGCACAAGTCTCGCCCAAAGCTCCGGATCCGCTTCGGACAAGGGAATCGCGGATGATTCGAATTCCCGCTGTTTGTCCTCAAGGTAACGATCGATGGCTTCCCGATGTTCCAGATAGAAGGCGGTCGCGCCAAGGATCTGCTGGAGACTCAGAAGAGGATACTCCTCGTGGATACCTCCGGGCGAGTTACCGCGCCGCAAGGAGTACACGACAGAGTCGAGCGAGATACGTGTGCCAGCCACGTAGTAACCGCCATTGCGCTCGTCGATGTATTCGCCCTTCATCGAAACTCCTCAACCATTATCGCTCGCAGGCCACAGCGCATCAACCCGATGTCCCAAAACCAAAGCGGGTCCTTACTCCCCGAAAATCTCCTTCGCCAAATCCTCCTGCTTCTTGGGCCGCTGCTCATCCCAAGCGCCCACCACCAGCGATGCCGCTGCCAGGGTGAACACACCAATCGCGATGCCGTCCAATCCGCGATGCCACAGAATCGCGCCGGCCGCGATCACCGTCCGTATCGCCCAGCCGTACAGTCCCCTCGGGTTCTGCCCCCGCCGCACGCGCACCATCGAGCGGCCCAGGAAGTGCGCGAAGAACAGGCAAAACAGCCCCAATACGATGCGCAGGAAATCCATCGGTATCGGCATGCTATCAATTTGGCTCAACTTCTGACCGTTTGCAAGCGTCTTCGCGCCTTGACACAATGAGCCTCATGGGCCTGATGCAGGAGATCCGCGCCTTTCCGGTTTCGCGCAATACCGTGGCCATCTGGTGGCTCGGCCAGAACGGATTCATCTTCAAGACCGCCGAAGGCACGCTGTTGTCTACCGACCTATACCTTACCAATTCGTGCCACGAAGCCTATGTCGATTCCGGCATCAATCTCGACCGCCAGGTACCGATTCTGATCGCGCCCGAAGAGTTGAACGTCGATCTGTTCGCCTGCACGCACAATCACCAGGATCATACCGACCCGGTCACCATCGAGCGCCTCCGGCACAAAGACACCACCCAGTTCATCGGCCCGCACCCCAGTTGCGAAGTGTTCCAGGCGCAAGGTGTCGAAACCGGACGCATCGTGCCAGCCTGGCCTTCCTGCGTACTCGAGTTCCGCGATGTGGTGGTCCACGGCGCTTTCGCTCTGCCCACCGATTCGACCGACCTCAATCACATGGGCTTCGTTTTCCAATTCGGCAAAGGCCCCCGTGTCTACGTCACCGGCGACACGGACTACAGCGAACTGCTCGCCTCTGCGGGCAAGCATCGCCCCGACCTGATGATCACCTGCATTAACGGCGGCTTCAATAACCTTTCGCACTACGAGGCCGCGCAATTGGCCGCCCAGATCCAACCCAAGGGCGCCATCCCCTGCCACTACGATATGTTCCCTGATAATTCCGTAGATCCCGGCCAGTTCCGCGCGTCGCTGGCCCTGCGCGCGCCCGAAGTACGCTACCTGCGCCTGGAACACGGCAAGCCATTCGTGTTCGGAGTGTAGGTAGGACAGGCCTGCTGGCTTGTGCGCCCGGTACGTAAAATTACTGGCTGGATGCGCATCCCGGCCAGCCGAAGCTGCGCCGGCTGGTATGCTTTCCGCCTTTATCACGAAAAACTTCGGATGGTGCCGTCCGATCTCGCAAACGACAATGAAGTGTGGTAGACGGAACCCGATATCCCCATCCGCATCGCATTTTCGATCAAATCGTGTTTGCGCGGAGCGAATTGATCAGCGGGGAAAAGGGCGAGGACGTCCTTGGAGATTTTGTGTGCGGTATGGATGGGCGTTGCTGTGCGATGCCGGTGACCACAAGCGAGGCTGCGCCGCATCCGGAGAAACGGGATGGCTGGTTGGTGCTCTTCGTAGCTCCCGAGAACTCAGCCGGCGCCGCTGTGTGGCGCCCTGTGGGCTGGTATGAAGAAGCGTGTTTTGCCGGGTGTTACCAGCGCCGGCCTGAACCAGCATTGCGACAGGACCTATACATTGTGAGCACGCAGGCCAAGAACGCTTATGTGATCCCCAAAGAAACACAATCGTCATTCCCGGTTATCGCCAACGATCACTTCACCAGAAGATGGACGTACGCACGGTCGGCAGCTCATAGCGGCAAATGGCGGGAGCGGCTCGCGAAGCTGGCTGAAGAAATCGTCTCGCGGAAGGCCGAATGCACTCGAATCGGGTAGGTTTGCAGCCTCGTGTGTTCCGTACGTCGTTTGGAGAAACCATACAACAATAGCCTATTATCATAAATAGGGGGCGCGGCATGTACGTAGATACTCTGCTCCGGTCGCAGTTCGGCAAGCCATCCGGTCTGTTTGGCGCGCTGTTCATGGGACCGATCCTCAACCTGTCCAACACGCGGCTGGTGAATGCGGCCGTTGAGCTGCTCGACCCGCAGCCGAGCGATACGGTGCTGGATATCGGATTCGGCGGCGGTCTTTCGCTGTTGACGCTAGCGGCCAAAGCGCCGCGGGCGAAGATCGTAGGGGTCGATTACTCTCACGAAATGGTCGACGCGGCCGCCCGCCTGGTGCGCGAGAAGAAGCTGGACGCGCGCGTTTCCGTCAAGTGGGGCGACGTGGCGAAACTACCGTTTCGCGCCGGCACGTTCCACAAGGTGCTGACGGTCAACAGCCTGTACTATTGGCCG
>Ga0187867_10002680_pt1 | contig 14631 bp, 16 predicted proteins | sample June2016WEW_13_1_FD_132976 | JGI IMG/M metagenome (GOLD analysis project Ga0187867, IMG submission 132976) | Peatland microbial communities from SPRUCE experiment site at the Marcell Experimental Forest, Minnesota, USA - June2016WEW_13_10 | ecosystem: Environmental > Terrestrial > Soil >... | reverse complement strand
CGAGGCATCCGCGCCGATTGGCCGGTTCGGCTCACGGCCAGCGGTGAAACAGCCGTCGGAATCTGGCCCGGCCTGATCCCGGAAATCGACGCCCGCTGGTCGAAACGCTTCGGCGACGACGCGACCAGGTTGCGCCGCTCGGTGGAAGCAATCGAGCACCAGATCGACCTCGAATTGCCGCAGGGCTTGCCGGTTTCCATTCTGAAGCTGCCGGAGTTCGGGCCCCGGAAGTCGGCTGCGAAAGACGGCCTGCCGCTGCCGGTGCTGCTTTCCCGAGTTCTGCTCGCGTTCGCGCTCGATTTCGAACGTGAGTCGCAAACGCCGATTTCGTTATGCGCAAACGCGATCCGCGTTCTCAGTGACGAGCCGATCCCTGAAACGGAGATTCCCAAACGAACCGGCTGTTCGGAAGAGACCGCAGGCATTGGCTGGCAGCACAAGCCGTACATCGTCGTTGAAAGAGACCCTGCGCGCGGCCGCGGCAAGTTCGTGCGCTTGTCCGAAGCGGGCATCCAGGCGCAGCAAGAGTATTACAATCGCACGCGCGATATTGAGAAAAACTGGAAGAAACGCTTTCGCACCGCAACGAAAGAAATTCGGGAATCGCTGACGACTCTGCTGAAAAGAGGCGAACTGTCTGACGGCCTGAAACCGCCTCCCGGGACGACCCGCGCCGGTGCCCAGACACCGGCCCTGGGCCGCGTCGACATTGGATCTGCGGCACGCCAGCGCAAGCGGGATTTGGTAGTCCAGACGGAAGCATTCGTGCGCGATCCGGCCGGCACTCTGCCGCACTATCCGCTCTGGGACATGAACCGCGGCTTCGGTCCGTAGCACGCGTCGCTCTCCTTCAGTTGGGCGGAGGGAGTTCTTTTAGTTACTTTGGTTACGGGCTGGGTTCGCTCTGCCAAGGGCGGTGAAAGGGCCGGCAGGTTCGTCACTTCACGGCTGCGAAGCTTCCCGGCGCATACTGTCAATGACCCACATCCTGACCAAGGTGGAGACCTCGACGGTCTTGCGTTTCGCTAGCTTCTCGATCATGCGCTTGGCCGCGGGGGGAATACGGATATTCAACTGCTTCGTGTTCGCCTGGTTCCAGTATTCGAGCAGCATTCGGTCCAGATCCGAGCGATCCGGATCGACCTCGGTGATGCCCTGATCCAGCAAGTCAAAGCCGTCGTGATGGTCGAAGAAATCGGAGAGTTCCGTGTAGCTCGCGGTCGCGCGCGGCAGACGAATCCTGGGCGTCTTTTTCTTGGCTCGTGCTTCCTTCATAGGCTCCGGTACCTCCGTTTTTCGTGGGGACTCATGGCGCGCATATGGAACACCACCTCCTGGTCCCTGTCCCGGCGGTATGCAATGTGCAAGTACTCGCCGGCGTAGTTTCTTCCGTAAAGTTCGTAGATGCCCTTCAGGCCCAGACTCGGCCGCAGCTTCAGCGGGCCGGTGTCCAGCACATCAAAGAAGTCGTCTTTGCCGTAGCCGTGCTTGAACGCGCCTTCCACGAAGACAGCCACCGCAATTTATGTATAGCATAGGCTAGCTAGGCTGCAAGTCGCTCAGGAGCGGGTCCGGGGGGACCCGCGCAGACCAGGGGTCTGCCCCACAGAGCTTCAGCGCCGCTACCGGTAGCGGGCGTCGGCAAGAGTGCCGACGCGGCACGCTGAGAGCGTGCGCCACGGGGGCCGGTCGGAGCTGGGATACAATGGGGGGCACGAGGTGTCTATGGAACGGCGTCATTTTCTTAGAGCCGCGGGCGCATTGGCTTTTCTTCGCCCCGATTCAACGCAGCGCGCACGCGCCGCCACCGTGGGGAATAATCGCGCCGCCGAGGATGTGGCGCGCGACGAGGATTTCTGGCGCGAGATTCAATCGGCCTTCACGCTGGACCGCAACATCATCAACCTGAACAATGGCGGTGTGAGTCCTTCGCCGCGCGTGGTGCAGGAGTCCATGCGGCGCGCGCTGGAGTTCAGCAACATCGCGCCGGCGCGCACCATGTGGGTGACGCTGGAGCCGGAGGTGGAAAGCGTGCGCCAAAAGCTGGCCGCGGATTTCGGCTGCGATCCGGAAGAGATGGCCATCACGCGCAACGCATCGGAAGCGCTGGAGAACGTGCAGCAGGGGCTGGATCTGAAAGCCGGCGACGAAGTGCTGACCACCGATCAGGACTATCCGCGCATGATCACCACCTGGAAGCAGCGCGAGCGGCGCGACGGCATCGTGCTGAAGACCATTTCGTTCCCCACGCCGCCGCCTTCGCTGGACGATCTGGCGGAACGCTTCGAGCGGGCCATCACGCCGCGCACGCGCGTGATCCACTTCTGCCATATCACCAACCTGACCGGACAGATCTTCCCGGTGCAGCGCATCTGCCAGATGGCGCGCAGCCGCGGCATCGAAGCCATCGTGGATGGCGCGCACGCCTATGCGCAGTTCCCCTTCAAACACGCCGACCTGGATTGCGATTACTACGGCACCAGCCTGCACAAATGGCTACTGGCGCCGCATGGCACGGGCTTCCTGTATGTGCGCAAATCCAAGATCGGCAAAGTGTGGCCGCTGATGGCCGCACCGCCGGAGATGACGGACAACATTCGCAAGTTCGAGGAAATCGGGACGCATCCGGCGGCCAATCACAACGCCATCGCCGACGCGCTGGAGTTTCACACGGCGATCGGCGTGGAGCGCAAAGCGGCCCGCCTGCGCTACCTGCGCGCGCTGTGGACCGACCGGCTCACGCGGCTGCCGGGCGTATCGACACCCACCAGCTCCGACCCGCGCCTAAGCTGCGGCATTGGGCTGTTGTCGGTGGCAGGCAAGGAGCCGGGCCCCTTGGCCGACCAACTGTGGGATAAGTACCGCATCCTGACGGTAGGGATCGTACACCCGCAATTCAAGGGTCTGCGGATTACGCCCAACGTGTATACGACTGTGCCCGAGATCGAGACTTTCTGCGGCGCGGTGGAGAAGCTGGTCGCGTAAGCGGTTCAAGTCCGCTCCAACACCTTCATCTGCAGAATGGTGCGCCACTGATTCACCTCTTCCAGCAGGTAGGCGGTGGTGCTTACCGCGCGCCTGGCGATGTTGTCATACGCGGGCCGCAAACCCTGGTTGAGCTGGCCCCCATAGGTGGACAATTCCCCCTCGACGCTCCTGAGTTCGCGCGCCATCCCCTGGTACCGTAACGCGTTTTGGGCATACTCGCCATGGCTCTTGATGGCCGATAAGGCAGCGGCGCCGGCGGGAAACAGCGCACCCACCACCATGACCCAGCGCGAAGCGACATCCATGGCGAGCCGCTCCTCGCAGGAACCGAATCGTTCCACAACGTAATGGCCGATTATGTAAGATACAGTGGTAATCAACACGAGCCACACGAGGACACCGACCCATACCTCCAGGTGCTGCTCGGCTTGTTCCTGCTTTTGATACGCCCCCTGGTAGAACCGGTGCTGGCTGGCGACCTGTCTGGTTTCCAGCAACCAGCGCACCGCTTCCAGATAATCGCGGTCCAGGGGCGCAGCGGGCAGACTCGCCTGGCGCAGCAATGCTCGCACATACCAGTTGAACCAGCGCGCCTTCTCGTGAAACTCCTGCATGTGCGCCGGCACGTCGACGGGGATGGTGCGGCCGAGCAGTATCAAATAACGCGCGTGGCGCAGTTGCTCGGCCAGGCGGCGATGGTTGAGCCAGCGAATCCTCCATTTCATATTTTTTTCGCGGCGATACAGGCCGATCATCACTAGAATCAGGGCGGCCTCGGCGGCCTTGAGCCACAGCGCGGCCCAGTGCATGGGAATGGAGAGTACCGCGGCGGCCACGGCGAAGGTTCCAAGCAGCGAAGTAAGAACGGCTGTACCGCGATAGATTTCGCCGTATCCACGCGCCATGAAGTCCGCCCAACAGTAGGCCTCGCGAAAGCTGTCGTCGATGCACTTGGGAACGCCTTTCAACGCGTCGACCCGAATTTCATCGTCCGGGGTTTGGCTCCAGAGTTCCGTGCGGTCCCAATCGTGTGCGCGCGGCAACTGCGCCATGTATGCCCTGGTCAAACCACCCGAATCCATGGCGTCCTTTATCGCGGATTTCGCGTCCGGGATGGTAAGGATGCCCTCGAGCAAGCCGCGGATGACAGCGGACTCCAGGCCCCCGCCGGAGTACAAGTATTTCTGCGAAAGCTGTCCGCACGGGAACCAGGTCAGCTCCGCGGTGTACGGTTGGTCGAGGGGAATCCGGATCACGGGCGTGTGGCGCTCAAGCGCCAGATCCCGGAACCAGACACTGCCACCCTCACGATACCGGGCATCCGAGTTCACCATCACCACCAGCAGGTCGATTTGATTCAGAATGACGCGATTCGCCTCGGCGTAAGCCTGGTCGCGCGACTCCTGACTGCCGGAGTCGCCCGGCAGCTCGAACACGGCATCGACTGCGTTGGCGCAAATGATCTTTTGAAATTCTTTTAGTGCGTTTTGGCCGCCGGCGTTGGCCGCGATATCGGCCTCGCAATCGTCCCGGTGGAAAGGCAGTACGGCCTGGATGCGATAGTCCGATGCCAGGGCCACGCGCGCCGCCAACTGATCCACGCCGGCCGCAAGCTGAGTCAGCAGACGCAACTCCACATGGGGCGGATAGTTTTCGGGCAAGGCTCTGGCAAACTCGGGGACGAGCTTGTTGGTTTCATCCAGGATCGCGCTTAGAATGCCGGCCAGAACGGTCTGGTGGACGTCTCCGGCGGGCAGCTTGAGGTGGCCTGTCACCCCCACCCGAAACACCATTCGAGGCGACGGTGGGACTCCCTCCAATTTAGGCTGGCCCGATAGACGCATCGCGCCCGCAGTCATACCGTTGCGCAACAGGTCGATCAAATTCTTCCAGGGGAGGAGCATCCTGCCTATTGTATTCGTTTTGGTTTCAGCCGGGCCAGCGCGAAAACCAAAAGCACAGATCGGCCAGAGATGAACCACGCATGGCCCGCGACGGGCCACAGTGACACATGAGAAGAGGCGGCCTACGAGGCCGCCGCAGGCTGCGAGCCTGCCCCACGCCCCGAGCGTTGACTTTTGGGCTCAAGCCCCGACAAACTGGAAAGTCATGAGTTTTTCGGACAACCTCGAAAGCAGCTTGAAGAACCTGGAATCGCGGGAGGAACGCGGCGGGCAGAACATGCGCGATGCGAAACAGCGGGATACCGAACGCGCGCAGGCGCAGGCCTCGGCAGTCTACGCGGAGCAACTCCGGAAGGGAACGTACGCGGCGGAATTGCTGAAACAGGCAACCAGGCGCGGGCATGCGATGCGCACCAAGGTCCACCTGGCCTGGCTCGGTACGACTCTGCGTCTGGAGGCGCGTGGGTGGAAGCTGGAGTTGCGGCCTACGCCGCAGGGTGTGACCGCTGTTTTCGTTGAGAATAACGCCGAGGTGCGCAGCATGCCTGTGGATCTGGCAGGCAATGCAGACAGCCTGGCGCGCGAGTGGCTGGAGTCGCTGCCGCAGGCGGATTCTGAGAATTCAAATTCTTGAGGTCTGCGACAGGCCGACGAGGGCGTCGGCCGCGGTCCAGGGGGGACCGCCTCACCACTAATTTGCGTTACCCGAGGGCAGAGAGAAGGCGTAGAACATGTTGCTGGCAGTCCCCAGCGGGTCCGCAGCGGGGAAGTTGTGATACCCGCTGCCCCAGTACAGGGTGCCATCGACCACCGCCGGCGCTGCGTTGACCGAACCGGGCGCCAGGAACGACCACAATGTCGCGCCGGTGGCTGCGTCCAAGGCGTACATATAGCCTGACATCGAGGCGGCGTATAGCACGCCGTTCGCGACCGTGACGGGACCCATGGACAAGGCGTGCTGGCCGGGGTGAACGGTGCTCATGCCGGGATCCGCCACTTGCCAAAGAATGGCTCCGGTGGAAGGGTCCAAAGCGGCCCAGGAACCTCCGTTCCAGGCGACGCCCGAGGGCTGGAGGGTGTAGGGCCTCTGCTCCACATTGCTGATGGCGACGTAGATGCGCTGTTCGTCGGTGGCGGTGCCCCACTGGATTCCGCCGACGATCCCGCCCGGCCCGACGTGGGTGGACCACGCTAATGCTCCGGTCCTGGGCGAGAGCGCCCAATAAGTACCGCTTTTTTGGCCGGCGCCGACCAACTCGGTGGAAGCACCATTGATGGTTGTCTTGAAAAGGTTGGCGCCGGAACCGAAATCATAATCCGATCCGGTGGGATCGGGACAAGTGCCGCGGCCTTGGTTGCAGGCGGTGATAAACGCGTCGTCGGCCGAGCAACGGCGTCCCCAATTCACGGCTCCAGTGGTGAGATTCAGCGCGACGATGGAATCCTCATAATTATCGGGGGCCTGGCACGCCAAAATGGCCGCCATGCTCGGACTAGCGGCCTGCTCGCACAACTGCACGGCTAGAGGAACCAAATAGTTGTTGCCGGTAGTGACGTAGATCTGGTTTCGGGCGGTATCGATCACGGGGGTGCTGGACCAAACCGGACCGCCGCTATATCCAGGCGGCACGAAATATGTTTGCCAGAGAATCTGCCCGCTGGACATCGAAACCGCGGCCAGGCTTCCGCGGAAAGTCGGGTTCGCCAACCTCTCCTCGGTGGAGGATACCCCCACGTAGGCGATTCCATTGTAAATAATGGGGGACCCGGTTTCGAGAGAATTCAGGTCGGGATCCAGCTCCGTTTTCCACAGCAAATGGCCGTTGCTGTCATCCAAAGCCAAAAGATAGGAACCATCCGGACTCGGGTTCGCCAGAGATGAACTGGCGCCGATGAGCACGGTCGTGCCGTAGAGCGTGGGTGTGGTGCGCGACATCATCCCCGTAGTCAGACCATAGTCCGTCAGTTGATGTTGCCAGACGACAGCTCCGGTGGCCGCGTTCAATTTGTATAGATTCCCCGACCAATCGGGAAAGTAGACAAAACCGTTGGGATCCACCGACGGCGTCGCCGAAACATCGTTTTGGGTGGCGAATTGCCACTTGACCGTGAGGCTGCCCACGTTTTGATTATTGAGAGTGGATTCGCCCGGGGCCCAACGGCTGTTATACAAGTTATTGCCCGCGAAGGGCCAGCCGTGAGAAGTTTGCGCAAAGGAGGGCACGGCCAGCAATAGAATTCCGCCCGCCGCAGCTTCCGCCACGCATCGAAACTTGGACATTATTGCAGTAACCTCATTAGTTTGCTGGATGTTTGATTTCTTAGATTACCACGCCAAATCTCAGATTGAACCCTTTTTGGTCCCTATTCAAGCAGTCGAGCGGGGGAGTACGTACTGGAGGGGCTAAGCCGCCAACAGTGACGCCAACCTGGGACTACCTCAAAGACAAATCCGAACGGCTTTGCGCTCGATGGCGTAGCCCAGTTCGCGAAGGACCGTATCCGGCAGCCTAGATTGGGCCACTTGGAACAGGTCGCGCTCCTCGCGCCGGATATGTTCGGCGAGCAGGCTGCAGAGCCGCTCCAGCAACGCGGCGGACGGGGCCGTACGCAACTGTGCCACGAGATCTTCCACCTGGCGATGCTGGGCGACCAGGCTATCGACCAAGGGCAGCTTACCGAGGTTATTCCAGATGGCCGGGAACAGGATTTGCTCTTCGATTTCGAAGTGGTTCGCCAGTTCCAGCTCGTACCGGTCGATGGCCCGCTGTGCGAGTTGGGCCACGTTCGCGGGCGAGGCGTCCCGGCCCAGGGAGCGGCGCGTCAGCACGCACATCGCGAGGGCGTTGTGGTGCTGGTGCGAGAGCGGGATCAGATTGGGGTCGCGCAGCATGGACCTGCCTGTTACTATAGCGGAAATGAACTGGAACGATGCCGCCGAAGATCTGCTGCAACTGATTCTGTCGCAAACGCCGCGCCCAGTGAGGGAGGCAGCCGAAGCGCAGCTTCGCGGGAGCGCCGAGGGCTTGGCGGAGGACGATGGCAAGAGCCGGGTGGGCGTAGAGACCTTGATCGCCGCCTGGATCGCCAATACGCCGGAGACGGTTCGCCCCGACCTGCCGCGGCAGATGGAGCGGTTCGGCCTGGACCCGGCGGAGTACGGGCATTTGCTTGAGCCGAAATAAATCCGTGAGGATTCGGCGCCCCAGGGCAGGAAGAAAGCACATTTGGCCGCCGATAAACGCCGATGAACCACTCATAGCCCGCGACGGGCCACCCTGACACATGAAAAGAGGCGGCCTACGAGGCCACCGCAGGCTGCGAGCCTGCCCGACGCGGTATTTTCAGAGCAACGCCGATAAGGCCGGCAATTGGGAGGTCTTCCCTGAAGCGGACGTATTCTACAAAATCGCGAGCGGTTCGGCCTGGACCCGGTTCTTGTGCGAAGCACCCGGAGCTTCAAGCGAGAAAGCCCGGTCTAGGGCCGGGCCTTCACTTGGAGCGGAAAGGAGAATCTGCTTATGATTCTTATGTTGGTGATCCGGCTTGCTTTTGTCGGCCGTTTCACGGCGTTGATCGTATGGCCCCGTAAGGGTCAGCGGTAAGCGCCGCGGCGGGATCGGTGACGCACATCGGTCCCGCTACCAGCATCATAGCGCAGTTTTGCATCATTGACCAGCGCCCGATAAGCGCTTGCTCAGCAGCGCATCCAGGGAGGCACGGCCAGGGCCGAAGATCAGTACGATCAGGAATGCAATCAGGAACATGTAGGGAGCCGCGGCGTAGAATTTGTCCGGGTCCGAGAAAACCGAGAACAGCGCTTCCCGGTCGGCGGTCACGAACGCCACCAGCATGTCACAAGTCAGCAGCAGCGCGACCAGACGCGATCCCAATCCCAGCATGATCAGGATGCCACCCAAAAACTCCAGGCCGGCAATGAAAGGCGCATTGAGGCCGGGCAGCGGTATGCCGAGACTGGTGAAAAGGTCCGTGACTTTCGCTAGATTGTGCAGCTTGCCCCATCCGGTTTGCATCATCTGGAATCCCCAGTAAAGGCGCACCAGCAGCAGGAAAGGGGATTGCAGATAGGACGCCGCGGCGATGAGCAGGCCGTATAGTTTGGTTAGGAGCGCCGGCATAGCCAACCCATCTCCGCCCAGGCGGCAAACCAGGTTTCCACTCGCCGGCGCAGCTCTTCGACTGGAACCGGGCTGTCTTCCACGGCCGCTTCCATGGCTTTGCCGACCGGCAGACCATGGCCCAGCGCGGCGAGCAGGCGGAACTCTTCGGCGTCCAGGCGGCGGTAGTAGACGGTGAAATCGTGGCGATGCACGGCCAGGAAAATGTGCTCGGGCGGCATGCGGTGGATGCGCCGCACCAGACCTCCGGCCTTGCGCTTGAGCACCGCGTTGCTGGCTGTGCCGTGCTCTTCGGAAGCCGCATTCACCTTCACGCGCAGATCGTCCACCGGATAGCGCAGTTCGATGAGCCGTATATAAGGTTGCAGGCCGATGCGCAGGCGGGGCCCCAGCTCCAGCAGATCCTCCGGACCGAGCACGGTTTCTTCTTTGCCGTCGAAGGCTTCGGTGTGGGCCCACTCGAGCGCGATCATGTCGAGCGCCAGGGCCAAGCGATCGCCTGCGAAGGCGGGGTTCCGGCGCAGCCATTCGGCCAAGCGCGATCCCAGATTCCGCAACGTCCAGGATGCCGAGGGGAGGTCGGCCAGGTAAGCTTTCGACAATCGCGTGAAGGCGCGCTGGCCGAGCACCGCGCGTAAGCCGGGGAAATCTTCGTAGAGCGAATCCAGCAGGCGATACCAGTAGCTGCGGCTGTAAATCTCCAGGCGCTCGAGGGACGTTAGGCGGTCGTTGGGCTTGATGTAGTCCACGGGCGTCGCGGGATCGATGTGGTCGCCCGCGGCCAACGGGCGCATCAAGCCGGCAGCCATGCGCCTCTGCAGCGCGAGCAGGCTCACGGCGCCACCGGCATGAGCGCAGAGACGGGCGCGGCGATGAACTTTTCGGCTTTGCGCGCCTCGGCGTGCACTTCGTCGAACGATGGAATGCGGTCGTCCCACTCGAGCAAAGTGGCGGTCGGACCCACGCGGCGAATGGCATGGTCGTAGAGCTTCCACACGGGATCGATCACCGGATGGTCGTGCGTATCCAGAATGTATTTCTGGAACTTGGAATGGCCGGCAATGTGGATTTGGGCCACGCGTTCGGCGGGCACGCTGTTCAGATAATCGTAGGGATCGAAACTATGGTTACGGGACGAGACGTAGATGTTGTTGACGTCGAGCAAAATGCCGCAGTCGGCGCGTTCCACCACTTCGTTGAGAAACTCCCATTCGGTCATTTCCGATTCGTGGAATTCGGCGTAGCTGCTGACGTTCTCGACGGCGATGGGCACTTCCAGATAGGAGCGGGCTTCACGGACCTTGCGCGCGGTGAGTTTAGCGGCTTCGAAGGTGTACGGCATGGGGAGTAGGTCGTGCGTATAGCGGCCGTCCACGCTACCCCAACAGAGATGGTCGGTAAGCCAGGGAGTTTTGGTGCGTTTGACCAAAGCCTTCAGGCGGCGCAGGTGATCGCGATTGAGCGGCTCGGCCGAGCCGAAATACATGGAGACGCCATGCTGCACGACGCGGTATTGATCCAGGATGCGATCGAGCATGGCCAGGGGGCGGCCGCCATCGACCATGTAGTTCTCGGAGATGATCTCGAACCAGCCCACCACCGGCTTCTGCTCCAGGATGTGCTGGTAGTGGGGGATGCGCAGGCCTACACCGATACCGTAATCGGTGAAGCCGTTGAATCGATTCGCAGGCACTTGTTTGGAAAAGTTCGTGGCGCACGCGCGAGTGCGTGCGCCACAAAGCACCAGACTAGGTGGTCTTCTTCTTGTTGGAACCGTCGGTGGCGCAGCCGCCCTTACCCTTGCAGGAGTTCTTGCCCTTGCAGCCCTGGTCGCTGGTCTTGCAGCCGCCCTTGCCTTTGCAGGAATTCATTCCCTTGCAGGCGTGCTTTTCCTTGGTCGCCTGCCAGATGGACCCGGAAGACTGTCCAGCCAGCGAGCTGTTGGAGGAAAACCTCTGGCCGGCGGAGCTAGAGGAGACGGTGCTTGCGTTTAGGCGTGTCATCGTGCCACCCAGCAGGCCGGTGAACGCCGCGGTCAATACTAACGAGCTTTTGGAAACTTTCATGATCTTGTATACCCCTTCCTTTGTCGGTTATTCCCGAATCCCTCGAGATTTTCGGGCACCCGCGGCAAGGCAGCAAAAGACACAAGCGCGAGTTCCTTAGAGTATACGACAGCCGGACGTGGTGTGGATTCGGGTGTTGTAAACAAAAACCGCGCGCAAGCGTCCAATGGGAAAATGACGCACATGAGCCGGCGAGGGACGCTGCGGTGGTTGGCGGGAATTGCCGCGGGGTCCGCGCTGGCTCAAACAAAGTTGGCCGAACCTGCGGCAAAGCTCAAGGAAGGCGGGGCCGGTCTCGAAGTCTCCTTCGAATCGGAGGGTTTCGATCTGCCGCGGGCGGCGCTGCTGGGGTGGGTGAGCCAGGCGGCGCGCGCGGTGAGCGCATATTATGGACGGTTTCCGGTGCCGCGCGCGCGCATACGGATCTTCGCGCGCGACGGCCGGGGCATCTCGCACGGCACCAGCTACGGCGACGACGGCGCGTGGTGCCGCATTACGGTGGGCCGGCGCACGACGGCCGCGGATCTGAATGACGACTGGATGCTGACGCATGAGATGGTACACTTCGCGTTTCCTTCGGTCGCGCACCGCCACCACTGGATCGAAGAGGGCACCGCCACTTATGTGGAGCCCATCGCGCGCGTGCAGATCGGCAACCTGACCGCCGCCGAGGTGTGGAGCGACCTGCTGCGGGACATGCGCCAGGGCCTGCCCGAGGAAGGCGATCGCGGTCTGGACAACACCCACAGCTGGGGCCGGACCTATTGGGGCGGCGCGCTGTTCTGCCTGCTGGCGGATGTCGGAATCCGCAAGAATACGGCCAATGCCAAGGGGCTGGAGGACGCGTTGCGTGCCATCAATCGCGCGGGCGGCACGATCGAGACGGATTGGCCGTTGGAGCGCGCGTTCGAGACGGGAGACAAGGCCACCGATGGCAAGACCTTGATGGAACTGTATGCCAAGATGCGCGCGCAGCCGGTGATGGTGGATTTGCCGGATTTGTGGAAGCAACTGGGGGTGGCGCGGGAGGATGGCAAGGTGGTGTTCGACGATCGTGCGCCGCTGGCCGGTGTGCGGGAGGCGATTATGCGGGGTGGGGTGGGTTCTCAGCCGGATGCGACTTAAATTGGCGGGCGGGCGAAAGCCGATGAAGAATGCGGTGAGTTACGGGGAATCAAAGTCGGGCGGCAGTGGCGTTTCCGCGGCGATTCTGTCCGGGGATGGATCGCTAAACGCGAACCGGGCGTGAAATCTAATATTTCCCCTCCCGTCAAATAGTTGGGGAAAACGCGGCGACAACGGAATCTACGGTGAGCGAGTTCTGGGATTTCGCTGTACAATGAATGGTCGATACACAGATATTAAGGTCCTGCAATATGTGGGCGCCGTCGCCGGTCCGGCGCTGGATCGGTGACACGTGATACGCCAGAATCCGAACCTTGTATACCTCGTAGTACTGATTCCGGGAACCCTCGGCGGTCTATTCCTGATCAACTCCGCACACGGGGACTCGGAAATCGCATCCCGGGAGCGCCGCGCGGCTGGCATCATCGTCGGACATCAGCCGTCTATTCACAACCGGTATGAATACAGATTCCGGGTCGAGGGCCGCGATTACACCGGCTGGGAGACACCGCTGTGGAAGGATCCCCGGGTAGGCGATTCCGTGGGGGTTTACTTCGACCCGCTGGATCCAACGCAAAACGGCGTGACCGATTTTGCCGCCCGGAGTGACCGCAGCCTCGGGCAAGGTATTGCGCTCCTGGTACTCAGCGGGATCCTTGGCCTAGCCGTTTTCGTAGCGGGCGCTACGGTTGCGAGGCGGCACGGCAGGGACAGACACACCTCATCCCCTCCGAGCATTCTCCGGGATTAGAGCGGGAATCGAGTGCGAAGAGCGGGACCGGCATGCCATCACCAACCGGATTCGCGATGCGCAACTACCACGGATGAAAGCTTTGGAGGAATTTGATTTCACGCAAGCGCCGCAGATTCCGGCGGCCCGCATTCGGGAGTTGGCCGAAGGCGGCTACATCGAGCGGAGCGAACCGGTGGTGTTGATCGGCGAGTGCGGCACGGGCAAGAGCCATCTGGCGACGGGTCTGTGCCTGGCCGCGTGTCGCGCCATGGCGCAGACTCCTCGCCCCGGCGAAAGCAGCCTCGAACTTGAGCCGTCTCTCTTCGTGCAACTTCCCGGAGGCAAAAGCATCCCCGGTGCGGTCCCACTGGTCTGGATTCCGGCGCCGCTCGAAAAATACTGCCTCGGGAAAACCCACGAGCAATGCGCTTCCATGGATTTTTGCATTCGCACCACGACCAAGAACGTCCCCACGTGCCGGAACCTGGCCGTGGATCTGGCGCACTTGCCCGCCTACCCTCCGGACATGCGTCCCAGGCGCATGCTGAGCATCGCCCTCCTTCCCCCTACCCGAATGAAAAGGCTGGGATGAACTACAAGACTATCTCGCGCGCGCACCGAAAGACCGGCTCGTACATCTCTCCCCGCTGGCGCGCATCAAGGCCAAAGTCACACTCACCCGTACACCCGAAGACGATGATTTTCGAGTGCTGGAAATCCTGTCCGTCCCCGAACTCTGAGGACGTTTAGATAGGATGGCCGTGTTCGACAACCCTGATAGCCGCGACAAGCGGGAAGGTAATCCGTGACGAAACCGGCGGTGCGCTCGCCATTGTTCGGCATTTCGCTGCGCAGGCGCGTGCTGCCATAAGGTTGCATATCGGACACTAGCTCTGGCCGCGGCAATGGTCCGCATTCGGCGTGTCGGCCCGCGCGGATCCGCCAAAAAAGTAGGGGAAGAGTGGCCGACAACCCAGGCGGAATCCCGACGCCGGCGGCGTCGTCCGGGTTAGACCGACGCCGCGCCGCCCCCCACGCCGCTTCCGGCGCCGGGATTCCGCCTGGTTCTTCGCGAATCTATTCCGGCAGCGGTCCGAGAATGTCAATTTTGTATTTCGCCGCCACGGCCATGAGTTTCGCCATATCCGGAGGTGTGAAATCGTTAAAGGGTACACTCAGCTCCAAAACGAAACTCTCAAACCCAGCAGGAGCGCAGAGTAGCAGCATCCGTGCGGGAATAGAGCCGACAACTTTGAAGCCATGAGGGATCTCTCGCGGGCCGAAAACGTAGGTGCCCGGTCCGCCCTTCATCCACTTGCCATCGCAGACAAAGGCCATTTCGCCTTCGAGAACGTAAAACGCTTCGTCTTCCAAATGATGCATATGGTACGGCGAAGCGAACCCGGGCGGCATCTCCCAGTGCTCCATCAGCCCGAACGATCCATTGGTCGATTCGGAGGTCGACCTCATGAGAGTCGGTAAGCCCAGGAATCGGATTGGCGCATCTTCTCTCGTGTTCAGATAAGGCCTTAGCTCTGGCGTCATCATTTCTCCTCCACTGCTAACAGGCGAGCGGGTTGCTCCGAACTAATTCTTTCCATCCCTCTTCAACAGCGTCCAAATCCAGCCGGCGAACGTGAGGACCAGGAAGGGGTACGCGAAAAAGGGCAGCGGGG
>Ga0187867_10002678_pt1 | contig 14639 bp, 11 predicted proteins | sample June2016WEW_13_1_FD_132976 | JGI IMG/M metagenome (GOLD analysis project Ga0187867, IMG submission 132976) | Peatland microbial communities from SPRUCE experiment site at the Marcell Experimental Forest, Minnesota, USA - June2016WEW_13_10 | ecosystem: Environmental > Terrestrial > Soil >... | reverse complement strand
GAAATGCCATCCGTCGCTCAAATATGGCAATCGCCACTGGCATTTCTGGCAGCATACCGCCGAAGGCCATGTTGCCGGTATTCGCGGCTATGTCGATCGCAATGCCTTCAACGGTTCGATCAAGGATTGGCAGGCTTGGCTCGCCAACAACAAATCGCTGGCCGACAACAAAGCGCCCAGCGCGCGCGGCGCTTGATCGCAACAAGACAGCGCGCTGGCCGGGGACCTCAGCTGCTCTTGACCAGCAGCTTTTTCTTACGATTAAGGTCCCAAAAATAATAGCCAAATGAGCCTGCCAGAACGATGCCGGCAAAGGCGAAAACAAGCGCCCATGTGTGGGACCCTTGCGCGACGCTGACGATGAGCCGGCCCGACATGGTCATGTCCTTGCCGTCACTGACCGTCACCAGGACCGCGTATTGGCCCGGCTGATCGAAATTGGCGGGAAGTGTGATCACCCCTGTTGGATAAATTTTCGGCGGCAGATAGGCGAGCGTTATCGGAGCGAGACTGGCTCCCGCCGCGGTATTAGCTTCGGCACCTCTGACGATTCGGACCTCCGTCGTCATGGCGCGCAACTCTTTCGAAACCGCGGTCAGCGTAACCACGGCCGCCCCGGGAAAGGGGATGGCGGGACATGAATCCTCCGTTGCGCCGGATTGATAGACCGACAATTGCATCTCATGCATGCCGGCCATTAGCATGCAGCCCATATTCATGTTCATGTCCATGAAGCTGGTATCCTGGGCTTTTGCCCGCGCCCCAAGGATCGCAATTCCCAAGATCAAGGCTGCCGCCAACCGGCTCATCCCAAACATAAATGAATGTCCTCCCAAATGTCGGTTCGCTCTTCGCGGCCGCGTTGTACTGAAAGGAGGGAGCTTTGCCAACCGCGCAATTGCAATTGCTCGAATTTACATTTGCTCGAATCGCTCCAGGACCTTTACTGCTATCATGCGTGCGATCGGGATTGCAGATGTCGCGGCGGGCGAGGGTGCATTGCACACATGCAGCATCCGGGCGGTTTCCGCGAAGAGAAAATCATGCACAAGGGTGCCGTCGCGCAACACGGCCTGGGCGCGTATGCCTGCGACACCCGGTTCGAGATCGGCGAGCGACAGGTCCGGGCAATATTTGCGACATTGGGCGAGATAGCTTTGTTTCCAAAGGGAGTTTCGCATCTCCTCGACGCCTGCGGCAAAATGCGTTCCGATAACTCTCCAAAATCCCGGAAACGCCATGTAATCCAGGACATCCTGGGGCCGGAAAGAAAATTTCTTGTAGCCTTCGCGGGCAAATCCTAGCACCGCGTTGGGGCCAACGATGATTCTTCCGTCGATGGTCCGGGTGAGATGAATCCCGACAAAAGGAAGTTTTGGGTCCGGAATGGGATAAATTAGGTGATTGATCAATCCCGCCCGAGATTTTGGCAAGGTATAAAATTCGCCTCGAAACGGCACGATGCGATGATCGATCTTGATGCCGGCCAATTTGGCGAGGCGGTCGGACTGAAGTCCGGCGCAAACGATCAAGGACCGCGCGCGCCAGCTCCGTTGGGCGGTCGAAATTTCAATGGCGTGCGGGTCCTCATGAATGGCAACGACTTCGGTGCCGAGCTCGATCTCGGTTCCCTCTGTCGAGACGATTTTGGCAAATGCCGCCGAGATCATTTTGTAGTCGACGATCCCCGTCGAAGGGATGAGTAGAGCGGCGACGCCTGTGACATTGGGTTCGAGCTGCATGAGGCCGACGTGATCGATCCGTTCGGCGGCGATGCCGTTTTGCTTGGCGCGCTCGAAGAGAGCCTCCATATGGACGCGCTCGCGATCATTGGTGGCGACGAGAAGCTTGCCGCAATTTTCGAATTTTATGTCGTGTTCCACGCAGAAAGCTTTTGTCGCGGAAGCGCCTTCGCGGCAAAATCGGGCCTTCAAACTTCCCGGCGCATAATAAATGCCCGCATGGATGACGCCGCTGTTGTGCCCGGTTTGATGGCTGGCAATGGCGGTTTCTTTTTCCAGAACAACGATCGAGGAACGAGGCCGTGCCCGCAAAATTTCGCGGGCGGTCGCCAAGCCGACAATCCCAGCGCCAACAATTGCAAAATCATAGGTCATTGGTTCGGCGCGAAAAGTCTGGTGAGGATTCGTGTTGAATTGCCAAAGCTTGAGATCCTTTGGATGGCGGTAATGTCGTCTTATTCACAGGCTTCTTCCACCCATGTCAAAAGGCTTTTGCCAAGTGAGCATAGATATCTTCGCCAGCTCCCGCGAAGAGGCGATGCGCCAGCGATGATGACGTGGCCTAAGCAGTTTGACACGCAGTTTATATATTAATAATATATTGCGCCTTGGAAAAGTATCATAGTCATCATCCAACCTAATTCGAGGAGCTCTCCAATGAATATTCGCCTAGTTGGCGCTGCGCTGCTGCTGCTTTCGACGCTCAGTCTCTCTCCGATTGCTGAAGCTCAAACTGGAGGAGTGTCGACGACCTTTCGTGTTTCTGGTCAGGTTACGAATCCTGTGATCTTAAATTTGGCGAAACTCCAAAAATTTGCGGTCTCAACGCAGAACGTGACCTTCTTTGCCGCTGGGCAAGTCACCTCCGGTAGCTACACGGGAGCTTTGCTATGGGATGTGCTGCAATCTGCGGGAATTAAAGTCGATCCAAATGTAAAGAATGACATTTTACGTTTTATTGTTGTCGTTACGGGCAGTGATGGATATGAGGCAATCTTTGGCGCTGGTGAAATCGATCCCGAGTTCGGCGGCGACCAAATCATCATTGCCTACGCAGAAAATGGACAATCGCTCGGGCAAGACGGCTTCGCCAAGATCATAGCCCCGGGCGACAAGGCCGGCGGACGGTTCGTTTCAAACATTGTGAAAATAGAGGTCCGTGACGTGGGTTTACCGCAGTACACACACTGAATGGGCTGACTTTGTCGAATCGCTTGATGCGAGCCCAGGGGAGGACAAACGAGGACCTAATTCCTTAAAGTCTGCTAATCCCAGAACCAACTCCTTATTTCCGTGCTGGCGGCGGTTGCCCGACGGCACGGAAAGTCTGTCCTCGGCGATCCGAGGTGGAAAGCCTGCTCGCAGGCCAGCTTACACACATCACCGCTTCTCTCTTCACCGGCGCCGCCATCTACATCTTCCGTGGACTTCGCTGCAATAGCTTGGCTCTGGCGCCGCTTTCCATCTCGTTCTAGGTGCGGCTGTCACGCCAAGGTGATTTCGACCGGCACGTGATCCGAAGGCTTGTCCTCGCCGCGCTTTTCCTTAGTGATCGTGACTTCGGCCAGCCGGTCCGCCGCCCACGGCGAGAGCAACAGGTGATCGATCCGGATGCCCTTGTTGCGCTGCCAGGCGCCCGCCTGATAATCCCAAAATGTGTAAAGTCCGGATTCGTCGCTTGTCGCGCGAAGAGCGTCGGTCAGGCCTAGATTGAGCAGGCTGCGAAAACGCGCCCTGGTCTCAGGCAGAAACAGCGCATCGCCCTCCCAGGCGGCAGGATCGGCGGCGTCGCGGGGCGCTGGAATCACATTGTAGTCGCCGGCGAGAACAAGCGGTTCCTCCAGCGCCAAAAGACATTTCGCGTGCGCGATGAGACGATCCATGAAGGCGAGTTTGTAACCAAATTTCTCGGTTTGCGGCGGATTGCCATTCGGTAGGTAGATCGAGGCCACGCGGATGATGCCATTGCCGTTTGGGACGGTTGCCTCGATATAGCGCGCCTGTTCGTCGTCCGGGTCCCCGGGTAGTCCTCGTACAACTTCAATTGGCGCCTTGGCGAGAATCGCGACGCCATTAAAACCCTTTTGCCCATGCACGGCGGCATTATAGCCTTCCGCCTCGACTTCCATGAGCGGAAACGCCGCGTCCATGCATTTCAACTCTTGCAGACAGAGGACATCCGGCTTGGCATCGCGGAGATAGCGCAGGAGATGCTCGGTTCTTTGCCGGACCGAATTGACGTTCCATGTTGCGATTTTCACAGCACTATTCCTCGCCTCGCGTCCCTCACTCATCCGCGCCGGGACATGCCGATTGACGAGCTGGCGTGCGATGACGGTGGGAAGTGGCGCAACGGCCGCTCCCGCATGAGGCGCGGCAAGGTCCCATGCGTGAGAACGCCTTCGCGCATGAGGGCGCGGCGCAGTGGACCAATCATCGAAAACGCAAAAAGTCCGGCACCGCGCAAAAGATCGACCGGGAAAAAATTCGAAAGAAGAGAGCGATTGAGGATATCGACGCCATTCGTGCGCAAAAAAATGTCGCTCCGCCGCACGTTGTCGTAGGCTTTCAATGTCTGCGCCGCACCGATGTCAGCTCCAAGCGCGCGTGCATCCTCTAAAACCTCGACGAGCGCGGCGCTATCTCGCAGGCTGAGGTTCAAACCTTGTGCCGCCAGCGGCGGAAATATATGCGCGGCTTCGCCACAGAGCGCGACGCGATGGCCGGAAAGACGGTTGGCGCTCATTCCCGCCATGGGGAAAAAGCCGCCCGGCCCATCGATCTCGATCTTGCCCAAAAGCGAATCGACTCGGGCCTCGATCTCTTGCTCGAGCAGCAACTGCGGCAGCGCGCGGCGGCGCTCGGCCTCCCCGGCGGACATGAGCCACACGAGGCTCGAACGATTCGGCCGCTCTGGTGTTGCGCGAAGCGGGACCAGCGTGCAGGGACCCGATCGCGTGTGAAACTCCGTCGAGATATTCCGGTGCGGCTTTGCGTGCGAGAGAAGCGCCGTGAAAGCAATTTGCGGATAGGTCCAGCTGCGCGTGCCGATCCCCGCCTTCGTCCGGACGAGGGAGTTGCGGCCGTCGGCGGCGACGGTGAGCGTTGCCGTGATGCAATGCCCATCGGCGAGAGTGGCGTGGATTGCATCCGCGTCAAAGCTTATATCGCTGATCATGCCCTCGTGCAGAACGAGGTTTCCGGTTGCCGAGGCGATATCCGCAAGGCCTTCAACCAGAACATTATTCTCTACATTCTCGCCGAAGGCGGCAAGGCCGATCTCGCTCGCGGCGAAGCAAACCGAGGGCACTGGAAGCCGCGCTCCGGTAGCATCGATCATCGCGATCCTTGCCAGCGGCGCGGTTTTGCCGCGAAAGTGCGGCCAAACGCCGAGCGCCTTGTAAAAGCGCAGCGAGGCTTCAAACAGCGCGACAGTGCGCCCGTTGGCGCGCGTATCGACATGGCCAACGCAGACCACGGAAAATCCCGCTTGCGCGAGCGCGATCGCGGCGGAAAGACCGGCGGCGCCAGCGCCGGCAACGAGAATATCGGCTTGTGTTTCGGGGGTTGTAAGAGACATGAGGCCGCCTTTGCGAGCCTATTTTAGAGCGGCGCGGGGCTTTTGGCGAGTTGATGGCGTGCAATTTTCCCTAATACGCCTTAATTTCCGCGCGAGAAACGATCCTAAGCGCCGCCATAAGTCGGAAGTTGCCGAAATCGGCGCGAAGTGTAAAAGTCTCGCGCCACAAAGATAGCTCCTTTTTGTTGAACAGTACGCGCTGGCAAGCCAGTACAAATTATCCGCGAAATATCGGCAAGGGTCCACGGCGAGCTTGCTTGCGAGCATTCGAGGTTGAATGAACGAGTTTACGCTCGCCTTTGCACCGCTCCTGCCATTGCCGTTTTTGCTCGGCATGGGAGTGATTGCGCTTGGCCTCATTGGTTTGGGCTTTTATGCACGCAAACGCGGGACTTTTCTGCGCGCGCTCGGGTTTGGCCTGCTGCTCCTCGCCATGGGTGGCCCTTCTCTGGTGCATGAGGACCGCGATCCCTTGAAGGAAGTCGTGGCGGTGGTCGTCGACCGAAGCGGGAGCCAGACGATCGGCGAACGCCCGGCGCAGACGGAGAAGGCTCGCACTGAGCTTGAGAAAAGTCTCACCGCGCTTGGCAATGTCGAAGTGCGCGTGATCGAGAGCAGCCGCACGGATAGCGAGGCCGATGGCACGCGGCTGTTTACGGCGTTGAACGCGGGACTCGCCGACGTGCCGATGGAACGTGTCGGCGGCGTCTTCATGATTACCGACGGGGTCGTCGATGATATTCCCGCCGGCGCTGACCTGCTCGGCTTCAAGGCACCGCTCCACGCGCTCATTACCGGCCATGAAGGCGAACGCGACAGGCGGATCGAGCTTTTGGAGGCGCCGCGCTTCGGCATCGTCGGCAAGGATCAAACGATCGAGTTGCGGGTGCTGGACACTGCGGAGAAAAGCGATCCGGTCGCGGTTAAGGTTCGCCGCGACGGCAACCCGGTCGCGACCATCTTTGCGGTGCCCGGAGAACGGCTGCGCGTGCCGGTCCGAATCGAGCATGGCGGTCAAAATGTCATCGAGATCCAGGTCGAAGCTCTGCCGGACGAGTTGACCGCGATCAACAACAAGGCGGTGCTGACGATCGAGGGCGTTCGCGACAAATTGAAAGTTCTGCTCGTTTCCGGAGAACCGCACGCCGGCGAGCGCATGTGGCGCAATCTTTTGAAGTCCGACGCCAATGTCGATCTCGTACATTTCACGATTCTGCGTCCGCCCGAAAAACAGGATGGGACGCCGATCAACGAATTGTCGCTGATCGCATTTCCGACCAGCGATCTGTTCGGCCGGAAGATCAAGGAATTCGACCTCATCGTCTTCGACCGCTATTCGAATCAGAGCGTGCTGCCCCTGATCTATTTCGATAATATCGTCCGCTATGTCCGCGAAGGCGGTGCACTCCTGCTTGCGGCCGGCCCCGATTTCGCCCGGCCCGAAGGGCTCTATTACTCACCATTGGGGCGGATCGCGCCGGCGCGTCCGGATGGGACTCTGACTGAACACGCCTTCCGTGCCACGATCACGGGGGATGGCGCCAAACATCCGGTCACGCGCGGCTTGCCGGGTGCCAATCAAGATCCGCCAGCGTGGAGCGAATGGTTCCGCCAGGTCAATGCCGAGGTCACACACGGTTCCAGTATTTTGTCCGGCGCTGCCGGAAAGCCGCTGCTCGTTCTGTCGCGCGAGGGCAAAGGCCGGGTGGCACTCCTTCTCACTGATCAGATGTGGCTATGGGCGCGCGGATTTGAAGGCGGCGGCCCGCATCTCGATCTTTTGCGCAGGCTCGCCCACTGGCTGATGAAGGAGCCAGAATTGGAAGAGGAAGCCTTGCGTGCCAATGTGCGCGGCCGTGTCATCGAAATCGAGCGCCAAAGCCTGAAGCCCGACAGTCCACCCGTCGTTGTCACTGCACCCTCCGGCGCCGAGGAAAGCGTGACTTTGACGCCGGGCGAGACCGGCATTTCCCGGGCAAGCGTGAATGCGGCCGAATTCGGTCTCTATCGGGTGAGCGATGGAAATTTATCGGTTCTCGCCAATGTCGGCCCGGAAAATCCGCGTGAATTCCAGGAAGTTGTCTCGACGCCGGACAAGCTAAAGCCCCTCGCGGAGGCAACGGGAGGCACCGTGCGCCGGATCGGCAATGCGGAAAACAGCGACGTCGCTCTGCCGCGTCTTGTCGCGATCGGGGAGAGCCCCGTCTATGGCGGCGCCGGTTATGCCGCGATCAAGCGAGTCGGCGCGAGCGAAGTGAAGGGCGTCAGTGTGATGCCACTCGCAATCGGCTTCTTGGGTCTCCTAGCATTGCTCGGCAGCATCACGGCGGCTTGGGTTTTCGAGGGCCGCGGGGGCGGACCGCGAGGAGCGGGGCGCCGGGCTCTTGATTGAGCTTTGACGTTCCAATAAGGGCGATCATCCTCCAACGCACTGCGGCGCCGCACCTGAGCATGCGGACGCGCAACACCTATCGCACGGCCCGCCGCACCTTTCCCTTGACGCCTTCAAACGCCCCTGCGACGAGTTCGCAATGGAGCAGCCGGTCCGGATCGACCGGTCCCGCGAAAACGAGCCTGCCTGGCGGCACCGGCACGAATCCCATTTTGCCGTAATAGGACATGTCGCCGACGAGCAGGACCAGCCGGTGCCCTGCTGCCTGCGCCGCGCCGAGCGACTTCATCACCAGCGCTTCGCCGATCCCGCCGGAACGGAAGGGCGGGTCGACCGTCACCGGTCCAAGCAGCAGCGCCGGCTGCTCGCCGCAGAAAATCGGCGTCACCCGGCTGGCGCCGACCAGCAAGGTGCCGACCCGCGCGACGAAGGAGAGACTATAGTCAGGCTCGACTCCTTCGCGCAGCCGGTAGGCCGACCGGGCGAAGCGGCCCGGCCCGAAAGCGTGCTCGTCGAGCTTTTCGATCGCCGCGAGATCGGCTGGCGTTTGCGGGTTGAGCGTAAGGGAAAGATCCGCCATCGTATTGCCATTGAACAATATACCGGTGCGCTAGAGCATGATCCCAAAAACTATGCAACTTTTAGGGATCATGTTAAGCGAGGCGGCGTTGTCATCATGTGTCATTATATCCGGTCCGGGAGCCCTTGACGTTCAGCCCCGCGCAAGGCCGCTCAGCGCTTGATATCGGCGACGAAATTCGGCGCCTCCTTAAGCGGATACGCGATGGAAGAACGCCCCAACGAGGCGGCCGCCGTTGCATGTGACGATTGACACGGAAATCCATAGGGCGATTGGCTTTTTGGAGGGAGGCAAAAGCGCCAAAGCGCTTACCTGCCTACGTACGCTTGAGCCCGAGTCCGAGACAAATACACTCCGATGCAATCTTGTCGGATTGATTTATCTCTCCGCCAAACAAAATCCGTCGGCGCTCAAATGGTTCGATCACGCCCTGGCGCTCGATCCCACCAATTCGGAGGCTTTGTCGAACCGCGGCCTAGCCCTGCAAGAACTTGGACGTGCGGCGGACGCGCTCGCCGTCTATGACGAAGCCGTGCGTGCGGGGTGCGTCAAACCGGCTCTGTTCTACAATCGCGGCAATCTATTGCGCGATGCAGGGCGTCTGACAGAGGCCATCGCTTCCTACGATAGGGCCTTGCGGCTCGATCCCGCCTACCCGGAAGCGCTGCGCGCCGGCGGCCTTGTTCTGAGCGATCTCGGGCGCCATGCAAGTGCCCTCGAGTTTTTCGACGAAGCGCTGCAGCTGCGGCCTTCTTTCATCGAAGTTTTGACCGATCGCGGCAATCTCCTCCAACATCTCGACCGTCCGTTGGAAGCTCTTACGTCCTATGATGCCGCGCTCGCAAAGGAACACGGCCGGGCAGACATTCTCAACAATCGCGGCTCTGCCCTGCTCGTGCTGGGCCGCTTGCCAGAGGCTAACAGGGACTTCGCCAAGGCCTTGCGGATCCAGCCACGATTTCCGCAAGCTTGGTCGAATCGCGGCAATCTTTTTCTCAAACTTCAACAGCCTGAAGCTGCACTTGCGGCTTTCGAGAAGGCCATAACGCTGCGGCCTCAGTATCTCGAAGCCCTGTGCGGGCGCGCCGTTGCGCTCAAATATTTGGGCCGGTTCGAAGAGTCTCTTGAAGGTTTCGACGCGGCCTTGGCGTGTAACCCCTCCTCGGCACACGCCAATAATAATAAAGCGGCGCTCCTGCTTCTACGCGGAGATTTCGAGCAAGGCCTCGAGCTTTACGAATACCGCTGGTTTTTTGCTGAGACGCCGAAGCAGGCGCTTACGCATCCCGTGCCGGAATGGAAAGGTGAAGATCCCGACGGCTGCAGCATCCTCGTCTATGACGAGCAAGGCCACGGAGATGCAATCCAGTTCGCACGCTATCTGCTGCTTCTCTCAGAACGAGGGGCTCGTGTCAGCTTCTTCTGCCGCAAGCGATTGCATCGGCTCTTCAGAGGGATCGATGGGCTGGTTCGAATCATCGATTGTGTCGAACCGCACGAGCGATACGATTATCAGATTGCCCTATCGAGTTTTCCCCGCGCGTTTAAGACAAGGCTCGCGACGATACCCGCAAAATTGTCTTATCTCGCCGCGGAGACGCCGTTGGTGGAAAACTGGGCGGCGCGGATCGGGCCGCAGGGTTTTAGAATCGGCATTTGCTGGCGAGGCAATCCAAACCTCAAAGCCGACCCAGCCCGCTCGATCCCTCTTGCTTGCTTCGCGAAGCTCGCCCAAATGGACGGCGTGCGTCTCATCAGCATCCAGAAAATGGATGGTTGCGCGGATACGGAGTCATTACCTGGATTGACCGCGTTAGGCGACGATTTCGATGCTGGGCCAGATGCTTTCATCGATACCGCGGCGGTCATGCAAAATCTGGATTTAATTATCACCTGCGATACGTCCATCGCGCATCTCACGGGTGCACTTGGCCGGCCAGTCTTCGTTCTCCTGAAGCAAGTGCCAGATTGGCGCTGGCTGCTCGACCGCGAGGATAGCCCCTGGTACCCGGCGATGCATTTGTTCCGGCAGAAGACCCGTGACGATTGGGGGGAGGTTTTTGAGCGCGTGGCACAGGCGGTAGAGGGGCTTCGAACCGGCGCGGCATAGGCGCTCACGCAGCGATTATTTTCCGGCTGCGATGAATGACGCGCTTCCAGGATTTTGCCATGAACGGGACAATCATCCAACGCTCGCTGGCATCATGAGTGGCAGGTCCGTGTCGTGCGGCTTCAGGCCGCATTGGGTGATCATGCAATGGACCTGGCCGCGATGGTGAGTTTGATGGTTGAACATATGGGTGACCAGGATCCATTTCGGACGCGTGATCTCCATTTGCGCCGCGCCGGAGACCCATGTCAGCTCACCGTCGAGCCAGGCTGGATCGAGTGACTCCGCCCAACGCAGGATTACCTCGTCGAAGGATTCGCGCTCATGCTTGAGAGCTTGCCAATCTGGGGGGTGCAAGACCGATGCCTTGAGATCTCCGGACGGCTTTTCCATGCCAGCGAAACGATGCATCCACATGCGGTCCGCCCACAGCAAGTGATTGAGCGTGGCATGGATGGAACCAAAGAAGGAGCCTCGCTCTCGCTTGCGGTCCTCGTCGGAAAGCGCGTCACCACAAGTGTATAGATTGGCGTTTTGCCAGCGATTGTATTTGGCCATTTGTTCCACGAATTGTTTGTCGATCATTTACGGCCTTTTTCAACGATTCCGTGGCGACATCAGTTAGCATCGGACCTTCCCAGGCTCCGGCCCATATAGGGCAAAAGGAAAAGGCGCCGGTGTCATACTGGACGGTTGGCGGCCATGATGTAATTGACGTCCATATCATGCGAGAGCCGCCATTTCGCGGCGATGGGATCGTAGATCACTCCCGTCTCATCCTTGAAATGCAATCCGGCAGCGCGCAACGCCTTGGCAAGTTCCTGCGGCGTGACGAATTGGCTCCAGCTATGGGTTCCACGCGGAACCCACCGCAAGACATATTCGGCGCCGACGATTGCGAATGCGAAGCTCTTTAGGGAGCGGTTTAGCGTTGCGGCGACAAGCATTCCGCCAGGCCGCACCATCGCGCTCGCAAGCCGAAGAAAGCTTCCCACATCGCTCACATGTTCGATGACTTCCATCGCCAAGACGACATCGAAGATGGCACCTTCGGCGACAAGTGTCTCCGCGCTGGCGCAGCGGTAATCAATGGAAAGACCGGCCTTGACGGCGTGGTCTCGCGCCACCTCGATATTCCGGCGGGCCGGATCGACCGCGGTCACCCGACCGCCAAGCTGTGCCAGGGATTCCGAGAGAATACCGGCGCCGCACCCTATATCGAGGATCGTCAGGCCCTCGAGCGCCTTTGCCGAGCGCCAGTCGCGCTTTTGCCCTTCGCTCAAAAAGTGCCGGCTCAGCAGCTCGCGCAAATAGGCAACACGGACCGGGTTGAACTTGTGCAGTGCTTGCATGGGTCCATCGGGATCCCACCATTGGGCGCCGAGACGGTCGAAACGGGCGACGTCCTCCGGGTCGACCGTCGTATCGCGGCGAAGCTTTTCCTGGTTGACCATGGCTGAATTCCCATTGACTTCATGTGCTGGCATTTGCATGTATGCGCGGCGGCGCCACGTTCGCGCCATTGACTTCGTAAACGAAAATCTGTGCCGGAGGGGAGGCGTTTTCGACCGTATGTCCCGTCTTGTGATGAAATTCGGCGGCACGTCGGTCGCAAACATAGAGCGCATTCGCAATGTTGCAAGGCACATTGCGAGAGAGCGGCAGGCAGGCCATGACATTGCCGTGGTGGTCTCCGCCATGGCCGGGAAGACCAATGAGCTGGTCGGCTGGTGCGAGGAGGCTTCAAAGCTTTGCGACCGGCGCGAATATGACGCCGTTGTCGCCTCGGGTGAGCAGGTGACCGCTGGTCTCCTCGCGATCGTCCTGCAGGCACAAGGAATCCCGGCGCGTTCTTGGCAAGGCTGGCAAATACCGATATTAACCTCGAACGAGCACGGTTCGGGGCGCATTCAACAGATTGGCGCCACGGTGATCCTCGATGGTTTTGCCGCCCGGGGCGAGGTGGCGGTGATCACCGGCTTTCAAGGCCTTCACAAAGAGAGTGGCCGCATCGTCACGCTTGGGCGGGGCGGGTCCGATACAAGTGCGGTGGCGGTCGCCGCGGCGATCGGAGCAGACCGCTGCGATATCTATACCGATGTCGATGGAGTCTATACCACCGATCCCAGGATCGTCCCGAAAGCCAAACGGCTTAATCGCATCGCCTTCGAGGAAATGCTGGAAATGGCCTCGCTCGGGGCCAAGGTTCTTCATGTGCGCTCGGTGGAACTTGCTATGGCGCACAAGGTCAAGACGTTCGTCCGGTCATCGTTCGACGATCCGGACCAATCCAAACAGGGCACCTTGATTTGCAGCGAGGAGGATATAGTGGAGAGCCAAGTGGTCACCGGTATCGCTTTCTCGCGGGACGAGGCGCAGATTACGTTGCGCCGTGTCGCGGACCGCCCCGGCATCGCCGCCGCCATTTTTATGCCGCTTGCCGAAGCCAATATCAATGTGGATATGATTATTCAGGTCGCGTCCGAGGATACGGGCGTGACGGATATCACCTTTACTGTTTCCGCCGCAGATTTCGAGCGGACACAAGCAATATTGTTCAAGGAGCAGCCGCAAATCGGTTTTTCAAGTCTGCATGGTGCGAGCGATGTGGTGAAAGTTTCAGCGATCGGCGTTGGCATGCGCAGCCATGCCGGCGTCGCCGCGCTGGCATTCAAGGCCTTGGCGGAAAAAGGTATCAACATCAGGGCGATTACGACCTCCGAGATTAAAGTCTCTGTCCTGATCGAAGCCGCTTATACAGAATTGACGGTCAGAACATTGCACACCCTCTATGGCTTGGACAAAGCTTGAGCTAAAGCAGTCCGCCTTCTCGCTCGCCAAAAGATTTCGATTATCTTGGTGGTCTGGAGTTTGCTAGGGAGATGGACCGAAGACAAACCGGGTCTCCGGAGTGTCTCCCGCGCGTATTATTGTGCGGCGCGATCAAGGTCTGCATCCACATAAATATGTTAAGTCAATAAACAGGGGCATGATCTAAAAAAAGTTGCAGACTTTAGGGATAAGATCATGGGAAAACCCTACTAGCCAACCCTAATAGCTAAAGCCCATGAGTGATCGAACTTGAAGCAATTATGGACTAAAGCTTTTCTATGCTTCGATGAAACATAAAATAGCGCTCGATGAGGTGATCCAGGTGAACGGAATCCGGTTTCGTGATGAAGATCGTGTGAAACGCTGAGAGTTTGGAGCAGGGGTCGGGTTTATGAGGCAGCCGCTGAAACTATGGAGTCGACGGAGCGGTTGTCGGATTTGGCTGGCTTGGCCCTTGGCCGATCCGGTTCGCCGGGCCGGATTGGTGAAACCTGAGGTCTGAACAGGAAACGTCCATGTTTGGCACGCTCGGCGGTCCTCGTTTGCTGCTGCGCCGCCTTCGCGAAGTCATGGCGGAGCCGGTCAGCCCGCAGGCACGGCTCGATAAGATCGTCGTCCATATCGCGGCGAACATGGTCGCGGAAGTCTGCTCGGTCTATGTGCTGCGCGCTGACGGCCGGCTCGAACTTTATGCGACGGAAGGTTTGAACCGCGAAGCGGTTCACCTGACCACGCTGCGCACGGGCGAAGGTCTAGTCGGCCTGATTGCCGAGACCGCCGAGCCACTCGCGCTTGCCGACGCGCAGTTGCACCCTTCGTTTATGTACCGGCCGGAGACCGGCGAGGAAATCTATTCTTCTTTCCTCGGCGTGCCAATCCTGCGCGGCGGCAATACGCTTGGCGTGCTGGTGGTCCAAAACAGGGCGCGCCGCACCTATCCCGAAGAGGAGATCGAGGCACTCCAGACAACGGCCATGCTGCTCGCCGAAATGATCGCTTCGGGCGAATTGCAATCGCTTGCCCCGCCGGGCAGGGATATTGCGCTGCGCCGGCCGCTCGCCTTGAAGGGAACCCCGCTCGCCGACGGTGTCGGGCTTGGCCACGTTGTTCTGCATGAGCCGCGCATTATCGTCAAACAGCTCGTAGCCGAAGACGTCAAGGGGGAGATAGCACGGCTCGACACCGCCATTGGCGCAATGCGGCACTCGCTCGATCTCTTGATCGAAAGCGGCAACATGGGTCCGGGCGAACATCGCGATGTGCTGGAAACATTCAGGCTCTTCGCGCATGACCGCGGCTGGCTGCGCCGGCTGCGCGAGGCGGTTGCGACAGGCCTCACGGCCGAAGCCGCAGTCGAACGCGTGCAAAACGACACGCGCGCCAAATTGCAGCGCCAAACCGAG
>Ga0187867_10002677_pt1 | contig 14640 bp, 14 predicted proteins | sample June2016WEW_13_1_FD_132976 | JGI IMG/M metagenome (GOLD analysis project Ga0187867, IMG submission 132976) | Peatland microbial communities from SPRUCE experiment site at the Marcell Experimental Forest, Minnesota, USA - June2016WEW_13_10 | ecosystem: Environmental > Terrestrial > Soil >... | reverse complement strand
TGACGCGACCCTGATCCACCATCACGAGGCGTTCTTCAACGGATCCCTGATCCTGACGGCGGAACAGGATAGGTTGCGCGAGGAACGGCGCTACAGGCAGCTACTTGATCGCGTAACGGTGTCGTGGATAAATAACTGCAGTACACCTGAAGCCCTGGTAGACAACTTTATCTCCGCACTCATGAAAATCAGGTAGATACAGTCTTCGCCGGCTCGACCGCCGGCAGCGCCATGTGGTCCGCGATGGGTCTCGATGCAGGTCTTGCAGGCACGTAGGGTCTGCATCGGTTCTTCGGTGGCCAGCTGAGGGGTCCCCAGGACGGTGCCGTCTCGCCATTCGAGGTGGCTGCAATCCCGGTCATGCCGCAGGGTTCTTACTGACGCTTGGCACGGCGAATTGAGGTCGCTCTGCGGTCGGGTATTCCGCTCAGTCATCCCCCTTCTCGAAGCGGCTGACCACAACAAGCCCGGCGATAAACACGGCCACCATCGCGATGAGCAACGCTAGTTCCGCCGTGCTGATAGCGGTGCTGCCGGGAGTCAGCACGAACAGGATGCGGCGGACGACCGCGATCAGCCCAACGACAATGAACGGCTGGGCCACCAGACGGTGCGCGCGCAAGGACAGCACGACCGTGTATACGATCTCGACCAGAATCAGGACAAGCAGGACGCGGTCGAGCAGGATCGGGGCGCCCGTCGAGATCGGCCCAGAGGACCCATCGAGGAAATCAACGATCCCGGCGATCAGCAGAACGACAGCCAGTGCAATCAGTACGACCCCGACGGCGACCGTGACCCAGTCCTGCACGTGTTCGAGGACCCAGATCGAGCGTGTGGCGGCGGGTACGCTTTGCCGTCTGGACGAGCCATCCGCCGATGAGCTTGCGGCGGATCCAGCCGGCACCGCTGCAGGTTCGGCAGGGTCCTCGCCACGGGAAGCCGACATACCGGTCATTGTGCCACCGTAACGGTGCCTCTCCTCAGCATTCGACAACATCCCGGCCCCGGCCGAGCGGGGTGAACGCCAGTCTTTCCCGAAACGGAGGCACCAGTGACGATGAAAGAGGGCTTACCACGGCCCCGTCAGGTGTCGGCATTCAGGGCCTGGCCTGAGGTCGTTCGGCCTGTATGGATATGGATTTCCGCGCTTGGCTAAGCGTCCTGAATTGCCGCTGACAGGTACATCATGAAATGGCGATCAGTGGATCGCTAGTCTCATGCGAGGCGCGGCGCCGAAGTCCGTGCCGGCCATGCCGTAGCGCCAGAGACCGGATTCGGCCGACTCAGCGCAGGTTGGTCGAGAGAGCGCTGCGCTATGACCGTCAGGCGTGTATGGTTCCGCGGCTGTCGAAGGTCATCGCACGTTGCAGGGCCGCGGCCCGGAGGTTTTCGGGGATTTCGGCCGGGCCGCCCAGCCCGCTGGCGTTAATGCCCGCCTGCGCTGCCTCCTCGACCACCGAGCCGACCAGGATGGCAAGGTCAGGCGTGCGGTGAAAGATCAGCACCCCATGATTGGCCAGCAGCACCGCCGGCACCCCGGGAGTCACCGCAGCCCGGATGCTGGCGACGGCTTCGTCGGACCCGCGCGGCCCATACCCAGCCACGGGAACGCCACCGGGAAGGCCGAACATGGCCAATGCCTCCACCCAGCACCCGATGGGCCGGCCGGCAACTGCGTAAGCGGTCGCGTAGGGCGAATGGGTATGCAGGACACAGCCGACCTCGGGATTGTCGGCGTACATCGCCGTATGCATGGCGACCACAGCGCCCTGGATGGGGGGCAGATCGCCCTCCAGCAGGGTCCCATCCAGCCCTACCCGCACCACCTTGGAAGCCGGATGATCGCGCAGGGAGGGGCCAGCGGTGAAGTACATCTCCTCCGCCCCTGGGACCCGCACGCTGACGTTGCCGTGTCCATTCGCCGAGATCGCTCCGCTGGCAACCACGCGCTGAGCGATGTCGGCCACCTGAGCGGCCATGCCCTTGTCCACGATGAACCTCCCCCGGCAAGCGCACCAGCCACCCAGCCGCGGGAGCCTAGTGCCACTAGCTCGCTGCCCCAACGTATCCAGGCATCGTGGCCTGAACAAGGCCACGCCCAGCTATGCGCCTCGCAGACGTCCGGCCATGCCGCGACCGGTTCGGCGCTCACTCGTGAGTGCTGCTTAGTCCACTCGTGGCCAGTGGGGACCGAGGTAGGGGTCCGGGTGGTCCTGCACCCAGCCGTCGAGGATCCTTGCGAGAGCGGCAGATTGCCCGCCCCCTGCTGGCAGATTCCTCTTTAGAACGAATACCAGCACCAGGTCCCGTTCGCCAGCGAAGTCCGCGACATTCTCGGTGACGACGGCTCGGTCTTCGGCTCGGGCGCGTGCCGCAACTTGCGAGTCGCCGGCCGCCCGGAGGCCGACCTCGGCGACGTGAACAGCGTCATGGCCGTATGTTTCACGCAAAAGCTCGGCCACGGTCATCGAGAACTCATTACACCATCATACGTTAACGTGGTTGAGCTGCTCCGGGCAGAATGGCGGACTCATACGCTGCTCAGGGCGCACCCGTACATGCTCCGCCACGTTCGTCACTACCATGCTCGACGCCGGCGTCGATCTGCGCGACGTCCAGATCGCCGCCCGCCACGCCGATCCACGGACCACGATGTGCTACGACGGAGCCCGCAGGCGCACCTGGCCTACCTGGAGGACAGGGCGCGGGTCAATGCCGGCCGGCCTCAGCTGTACGGCACCCAGTTCACCGTCACCGACGGAGAATTCGGACCCTACACGATCGAGGATCCGCAACGGCTGGAAGAGCGCCGCAGAAGCCGGACTTGTACCATTCGCTGATTACGAAGCCCGTATGCGAGCCCGGTCCCGACCCATGCTGATATGGCTGAGAAGAACGCATTCATCGACCCTTGTCCAGTCACACTCATTTACCCGGGCCGAGTGCACTCTTCCGCCCTGAGCGTGGCCAGGCGGGTTGGCGCGTTCTTGCTCACCGGAGCCGTTGCAGTTCTTCAATGCGCGGTCAGTGGTCACCCTGGCCCCTGCCCGGCCGGTACCGGACCAGCTGCTGTCGGGCCTGGACCCGCTGCTGGTCAACGAGCATGAGGCGGGCGTGCTGCTGGGCAGCGGCGACATTGACCATGACAATGCTGAGCACGCAGCCGGCCGGCTGCTCGCGCGGGGCCCTCGGTCCGTGGTCAGCACCCTCGGGCCGGGCCGAACCGTCAGTTGACAGCCGGCCGTACCTCCTGCGCCACATATCGGGCCAATTTGCTCCGGATAACGCATAAAATGACATCGCTTGCCATTCCGGCGTTCTGGGGATGTTTTTGGATTCAAAATTCTGATCGACCGGAATGCTGGCTCATTCGGCATGTCGCCCAGCCGTTGTGTGGTTATACTTGGCGCGTCGAGGTTCAGACCCCGCCTTGTCCAGACACGAGTACGTAAATGTCATTATGCTCAGGGCGGGAGCAGGGGTGTGTCAATTACCAAATCAGGCCTTGTTAATCAGGCCGATATCATGCCGAATTCCAGGCCGGCAGACATGGGCGGGCCAGCCGGGCTGGTAACGAGTGGGCAAACTGATCTGCTCGCCATAGGCCTGAAAGAATCGCTGGGTCGGGTGGCGACGCTGGCGGTTATTGCGCTGAGAGCGGCGCGCGCGTCCGTTATGGTTGCCGGTAAGCGCTCACTCCCCACAATGAGCTGCCCTTCCGATTTCGGCGGCCAGCCGGGCATGTTTGAGCAACTAATGTGTGCGGATGTCGCTGGCTCCGGGCATAAGCTGATAATTGATAGCACCCTGGTGGACGGGCGCGCGAGTATCAGTGACCCGCCGGGTCCAGCGAGCACGATGGCATGGGCCGGAATCCCGGTCCGTGACCAGGATGATCATGTACTGGGGGTGCTCTGGGCAGCCGACCCGGAACCACGCCAGTGGAGCGCAAGCGACGTCACGCTCCTGGAGACCTTGGCAAAGATTGTGTCGGGCGAAGTTGCCCTGCGGGCCGCACTGGCCCATAGCGTGAGACGAGTCGCCCTAGCCCAGACCCTGGAGGAGAGCCTGCTTCCGCCGCGGCTGGCCAATGTCCCGGGCCTAGAGGTGGCGGCGCGGTACGCGGCCGGTGGAAAAGGAACGGAGACCCTCGGGGATTTCTGCGATGTGTTCCCCTCGGTGGGGGGGACATGGGGGATGGTGGTCGGCGATGTGTGCGGCCACGGCCCCATAGCCGCCCAAAACACCGCCCTAGCCCGCAACACCCTCCGGGCTTTGGCCCGGAGACTGACACGGCCGGCCCTGATCCTGGCTGACCTCAACCAGGTACTGCTGGACTGGCCTACCGATGACCCACGTTTTCTAACCGCGATCTATACGTCGGTGCGGCCCTTCCGCGGCGGGGCCATGGTCCGGATCAGTTCGGCCGGTCACCCACTGGCGCTGGTGCGCAGCGCAAACGGCTACGTGCACGAGTTCGGGAAGCCAGGAACCCTGCTCGGGGTGCTGTCCGATCCAGAACTGCACGACTCGCGGAGGATACTGCGGGCCGGCGACAGTCTGATCTTGTTCTCCGACGGTGTGACCGAGGCCCGCAACGGTGCCGACCGCAGCCTGTACGGCGATGAGCGGCTCCGCCGCCTCGTCGCTGGGCTAGGCGACCTGCCTGCGGTGGCCATGGCGGAGGCCATCTATCTCGCTGCCCTCGCGTTCACCGGCGGGCGCCTCAGCGACGATGTTGTCGTCTTCGTGATGAAGGTTCCCTCACACGAGGCGCTAAGCCTCCGGTTGACGGCCGTTAGCCCATGATGTGGCACGCGGCACACAGAAGGCTCCTTCTGTACCTGGAAGAGGCCTCTGACCTGCGAAATTGGTAGCGGGGCAGAATTTGAACCTGCGATCTCTGGGTCATGAGCACTACGACGCCCGTCTTGGGCGGTCTCTCCTGGATGTGGTGACTTCGGGGGCGAGAGGCTTCCCCGGCTCCCGCGGTCCGCCTCGTCTTCCGCGTCCCGTCCTGTTCAACCCGTCCCGTTTACAGTTTGGTTTACAAACGGGCACTTGATTTGCGGTTCTCCGCAGGTCTCAGTTTCCGGCGTTCGGTGCCGCTGATGGTCCGGTGCTGACGGCCGTCAGGTCTGCCCGCAAGCGGCCACGCTCGTGCCAGAGTCGTATTCTCGCGGCAAGAGCCCGTGCGTTCATGGTCCTGCCGGGCAGATGGAGAGATCCGGTTGGAAACCTGGGACACGTTCGCCGCGATCTCTGGTGGCGCCGCCGCGACACTGGCCGGGCTGTTGTTCGTGGCGGTCTCGATCAGGATCGCGTCCATCGCGAGGTCTCAGGAACTGCGGAACCGGGCGGCCCAGACGCTGAGCCTGTTCGGCATAGTCCTTATTGTTTCGGTCTTGATCGCGATTCCCGGCCAGCCGTACCGTACGCTCGGCGCCGAGTTGGTCGTTCTCGCCGTGATCGCTGGCACTGGCCTGCACATTCTGGACCGGCGCGCGAAGGGCGAGAGGAGTAATCAGGCGATCGGGCCCGTACTCGAGGCTGTTACTCCGATCACGGTCACTTCATTGTTGCTGCTGGCTGCAGGCACCGTCCTGGTCCTCGGAGTGCACGCGGGACTCTACGTCCTGGTTGGGCCGGTAATCGTGGCTCTTGCTGGCGGCGTCACGAGCGCCTGGCTGCTCCTCACCAAGATCACGGAATAGCGCTGCTGCGGCACCACCGGAAGTAACGCAGACGTGCGGCTGCCGGATGAGAAAAATGCAGTTGAGCGGAGAAGTTCGCAGGGCGTCAGCCGGCCGGCGGCCCGGGCTCGTCGGGGTGTGCTGGAGGATCCTGATCGTGACCGCCGGTGTTCCGGGACTTGTACTGCTGCGCAGCGCGGGCCACGTATTCCAGGAGCGGCGGGTCGATGCGGCTGAGTCCCTTGCGGTCGTACCACCGCACGAGCGCCGTGCCCACAGCCAGCCAGATGACCAGCCCGGCCGCGGCGGCGACAACGGATCGGGTCAGCCCTGCGTTGGCCTGGGCGTCGAAGTACAGGATTGCCCGGGTGCCGTCGAGGATCTGCCGCAACCGGCAAGGCATCTCCCGGCGGTCGGGTACTCCCGGCTGGAGACGGGGAGTCGCTGCTCACGTGAGTTCGCCCTGCCGATCGACGCCGATCCCAGCACGGCGCACGCTGCCGGCTGGATACTCAGCAGTGATACCCGGCGGGAGTGCCATCAGGTAGCCCCCATCAGCGTCGGCGGCTTGGTCAGCCGGCCCGCAGATACTCGCCGAGGGCCCGGCGGATCAGCTCCGAGACGCTGACGTGCTCCTCAGCCGCGCGGATCAGCAGCGCACGTTTGAGTTCCGGGTCTAGCCGCACCGACTCGACACTGGCGGCCGCTGATCCCAGGGGCGGCCGCCCGCCCGGCCGACGGCGCAGGAATGTGTCCACGTCGTAGCCGCGCTCGGCCTCATCGGCCATTGCCTCGACGTCAACGTCGGTGACCGGCGTCCCGTCCTTGCGGCGTTCATGCTCATTCATGCCTATTCTCGCCTGCCCTTCGGGAGCAGCCGCCGGTATTGGGTTCGCATCGGCATGGCGTGGATAACCGCGGGCCCGGCTGGGCGATCCATCACCACCAGTTCCAGCAGGCTTCCGGCCCGGTCCGGGCCAAGTATCAGCCAGCGCCCGGGTCGTCACCCACCTCGTCGATAGTGATTGCGCGGTTGACGGTGTGGAGGATGTCCTCGCCCGCGATGCCATGACGCAACGCCGAGCGGAGAACCTCCACCCAAGGAATCGTACTACGAAACCAACGGGCATTCCGCCGGCAGACCGATGACTCTTGGCAGTACGCCCTGTACGCGGGCGTCGTCTACATCCGTGCCGCCGCCAGCCGGGCGGGCGTGCCGGTGCGCCGGGTATGCCAGGATCTGGCCGAACGTCCTGGCCACCCAGCGCCATAACGACCGGTTCGGGACGCAGCCGAAGCGGTCATAAACGGTGGGGCGGCCGATCATAACGGCGGCAGTGTGCGCGTTACTCCATACGAGGGCTGATTACCCAGCGCGACGAGGACCCGTCACGCATCAAGGAGCCGATCGCCGACCGCAGTCCATAGAGTCGTTGGCGAAGGTCCGTACCCGGATCATCCGGTTCTGGGCGTCCTTAGCAAGGCGGTCGGGTCGGGTTACCGGGCGGCACTCGGGTCGGAGTGCCGGGCGGCAGGTGCGGTGCCAGGTGCCGCGATCATTGAGCTGGCGATGTCGTTAAGGGCGCGGATGCGCGGGTTCTCCCGGCTGACGCACCAGACCAGGCCCAGCGGTAGCGGGGGCAGATCGTCGATGGGGATGAGGACTACGTCGTCGCGATTGAAGATGGGGACGGTGGAACTGGTGGGGTGGACGATGCTGCCACGGGCCACCAGCGAGAGGATCTCGTTGATCGTCTGGACGGGCTGGGTGCGGCGGATCGGGCGTCCTGATGGAGTGCGCGGGGGAACGAGCAGGTCGTAGACCGCCGGCGGGATGGACCGCGGAAGCAGGGCGACCTCCTCGTCGGCCAGGTCCTCGATGGAAACCGCCTGCTGCCCGGCAAGGCGGTGCGTAGCGGCAACGGCGAGCGCCCGCGGGTAGTGGGCGAGCGCGGTGCCGGCGGTGAGATCTGGCTCGTCGACGGCAAGCCAGTTGCACAAAACGTCGACATCACCCCGCCGTAGGCCCCGGTAGGCGTCGAAGGTCTCGACCTCCTGGAGCCGGACCTCGCAGCCTGGGTAACGGGCCTGGAACGCGGTGATGAGCCGGCTGAGCGCCGGACCCTCGGTGGTGAGAACGAAACCGACGCGCAGCAGCCCGCGGACGGCACCCGACAGCTCGCTGGTCTGGGCCAGGGCCCGGTCCACGGCAGTCAGCGCGGGCACGAGGCTGCGCCGCAGCGCCTCGCCCGCGGGCGTGAGGCGGACTCGGCGGCTGGTCCGGTCGAAGACCTTGACCCCGAGCCGGGACTCAAGGACCCGCACTGCCTCGCTCACTCCGGGCTGGGAGATGCTCAGGCGCTCGGCCGTCCGGCCGAAGTGCAGCTCGTCGGCAAGCACGAGGAAGATCCGCAGCTCCCGTAGTTCCACGTCGCATCACATTGATCAAAGATCCTAATCAATCCGATCAGCAATTGTCCCTTGATCGGCCCCGGGCGGCTACTACAGGTTGGGATGAGACAGCCAGCACGGGCTGGGAGCAGACAAACGCGAGCCACGAGGGGAGAAGGACAGTGATTCTTGTCATCGGGGGGCGCAGCAAGATCGGCGCCGCGCTGATCGGGGAGTTGCTGGGCCGGGGCCAGCAAGTCCGGGCACTGGTCCGGGCCGGTGAGCCCGCCGGCAGCCTGCCTGCGACGACCGAAGCGGTTACCGGCGACCTCGCCGACGAGGGCTCGCTGGTCACGGCGATGGCGGGGATCGAGAAGGTGTTCTTGCTCTCCAGCCCGCACCCCGACGCGGTCAGCTGGCACCGCAACGCCATCGACGCTGCCCGCCGGACACAGGTGCAACTGCTGGTGCGCAGCTCGATCCTTGGCGCTGACCGGGAGTCTCCGGCGGAATTTATCAGCGCTCACACCACCTGCGACCGCTACCTGGAGAAATCCGGGCTCCCCTACGTGATCGTGCGCCCCAACCTGTTCTTGGAGAACATCCCCGAATCGACGATCCCCTCCATCGACGCGTCGGGGACCTTCTACGCCGACGCTGGCGAGGCACGGATCAGCATGGTCGACACCCGCGACGTAGCCGCCGTGGCCGCCGTCGCCCTCACCGAGCCCGGGCAGGCCGGCGCCCATTACGACGTCACCGGACCGGAGCCGCTGTCCTACACAGATGTCGCCGCCAAGCTGACCAGCGCGATGGGCCGCCGCATCAGCTACGTCAGCGCATCCGACGACGCGGTCCGCCAAGCGCTTCTCGGTGCCGGGCTGACCGAGTGGTTCGCCAGCGCGCTCGTCGGTCTGTATCAGGACTACCGCCGCTCGGGAACCGGCGGCTACGCCGCCCAGGTCACCGGGACCGTCCGGCGGCTCACCGGCCGCCCGGCGCGGTCGCTGGATGACCTGCTTGGCGAGATCACGCCAACCTTTGCAGCCACTTAACGGAGGTGGTGACATGAGCGCCCAGGTGTGCCTGGACTACTGGTTCGAATGACCAGCCAGCCCGGACCGCCGCGGACCCGGCGCCTGTCACGGAGCCGGAGGCACTGGTCTACATGATGGTCACGCTCGGGAGAGGCCCGGCTGCCCCGTCAGTCCTGCCCGGCGTTGTCCCCCTCGTCCCCGGTCACCCAAGGGTTTTACCGCCCCCGAGCCGGTCCCGGCTCAGCGTTAGTAAACGCAGGGAATGCCGTACTTCGCGTTCGAGCCCACCGTCACCTGGCCGTTGTTCGACGCCGGCGTGGGACTGGCGGACGGGGAACTGGCCCGAGGAGCTGACGAGGCGGCTGAGCCGATGCCGGCGGGCACCGCGGTAGCGGCCGTGCCCAGCAGGACCTCTACGTGACCGGCTGCCACCGAACTACCCGCCGCAGCGGTCAGGCCGCCGAAATACCTGGCGATCTTCGCCCCGCTCGCCTCCGCTCCGGTGCCGTACAGCACCCGGGTGGACGACTGGCTGGCGATGTTGCCGACCTTGCCGGCCTTGAAGCCGGCCGACGTCAGCGCCTGGGACAGCCGACCGGCCAGCCCGGGTGTGCCGCCGCCGTTGTAGACATCCACGGTGGTCGCGCTGGCCGGCAGCGACGTCTCCGTCGATTTGCTCGCCGTCGGCTGAGGCGCGGGCGTCGCCGGGTAGAAGGTGCTCTGCACGTCCTTCTTGATCGCGGCCGGATCTATGAGGTTGACGGTCTGGCCATCCTCGTGACCGGCGGTGGTGATGACCGGCGCCGTCCGGAAGGTCAGGTTCTTCCCGGTCAGGCTCTTCATCTCGCTGGCGAAAGTGAGGATCTGCCAGCCAGAGTCGGTGATCACGTATTTCTTCGCCACATCGAGCAAGCCCGTGAGCTGGCCGAGGTCGCCGAATACCCCGTCGTGCTCGAGCTTCCAGACCACGTAGTCGATGACGGCCTGCTGCCGGTGGGTGCGGTCAATGTCACCGTTGGGGAGGTTGTCCCGCTCCCGCACGAACGCCAGCGCCTGCGCGGGTGCCAGGGACACGTAACCCGCGTGCGACTGGTTGAAGCCAGAGTTGGCGTCATGCAGGTTCTGGCCGCCGTTCCACGGCACCAGGCACGCCTCGATGCCGCCGAAGGTCTGCGCGAGCTCGTAGAACCCGGCCAGATTGACCTCGGCGAAATGGTCGACGTGCGCCCCGGTCAGTTGCTCGACGGTGGCGATCGTGGCCGCCTGGCCCGCCTCGTTGGCCACCAGGTAGCGCTGGTTGTGGCTCATGCCGGAGTTGACGGTCTGGCTCAGGCTCTGTGCCCAGGCCAGGCCGTAGGCCTGGTCGATCTTCCCCTGCGACTGGCCGTCGTACGTCTTGGGAAAGGTCACCCAGTCATCACGCGGGATCGAGAAGCCGACCGCCTTCTGCCCGCCCGCGAAGATGTGGATGAGGATCAGGGTGTTCGTGTCCTGGCCGCCCACGCCATTCTCGACGCCCTGCACACTGCCCGCGTGCAGGGCCTTGAGGAGATCGGCCGGCAGGATGTTCCCGTCATAGTCGGTGCGGCTTTCCAGGCCCATCAGCAGGATGTTCATGGCGCCGGTGTCCGGGCCCCCGCTGATGACATCCGAGCCGCCGATGAAGGCCACCTGGTCCTTCACGTAATAGGCGAACCCGCTCACCATCAGAACCACCGCGGACAGCGTGCAGGCCACCACGTAGCCGGCTTTGCCGGCGAAAGCCGTACCGCCGCGTGACCTGGGCACTCGGTTCCCTCCGGCCGGATCGTCGCCACTTGTTTGCAGGCTACGTCGCCACTTGTTTGCAGGCTACAAGGTCGGGCAGCAGCAACGCGGCACCGACAGGGGCGTGTTCCGCGGCCAGCGCGACCCGCAGACCAGCCAGAGGGTGCTACCCGCGTGAAGGTTGCTCATGCTCGCTGAGTCGTTGCTGAGAAAACCTCACTGAGCCTGGCCCGGTCGAGCATGGATATTTGCGATCGTATCGGCTGCCCTGTGCGCTAACTCACCTGATGGCTTTATCAGTATTTGTCCTGAAAGTGTCTATCTTACCGCAATTAGCTCCAGGGAGTGTGACACACTGAATCCAATGTGTCACGTTCCGTCAGCTAGGAAAGGTTTGCGCGCGTCACCTGGTTGAAGCGCACTCAAGCAAGAGGGGGATATGCCGGCATCAGGCGGCTGAATTGTCGCGCTTGGACCGGTTGGGCGAATCGTCCAGGTTAGGTCGCGCAACGGGGGGATCAGGCGTCATGGGCTGCAAATGGCATATATGCGCTGATAAACGGCCGGTTCCGGCCGACGGCCGAAACCAATCGAAGGGTATTGCGCGACCCGGCGCAGCCGGTGCAGACACGCCGCCGGGAAGGCGATAGTTCGACGCGGGAGCGGAGCAATGGCTGCGGGGAAAGGCACATTCACCTCCCGCGGTAGCGGTCGTTTCCGCACTGCTCGGAGCGGCAGTGGGCCTGAGTATTCCGGCTGCCGGGCCGGGCAACGGTCCGGGCGCGGGATCACTGGCCGACGGGCCCGGTACCGCTCGCCTGACCGCCATGACGCTGCCCGCCGCCCAGTCGCGGGCGTGCAGTAGCACCCCCGCGGTTGCGGCGCTGCGCGGGCTCACCGAGGCCGACCTGATGGTGGTCGCGCCGGCATCGCTCACGGCCAGGACGCTCACCGCCATCGGCAAGCTGCCCGGCGTCGCCGCTATCCAGTCCGTCGAGGCGGGCGAGCTGAAGGTCAATAACACGTCGGCCACCGTGCTGGGCGTCGACCCGTCAACGTTCCGCGGCTATACGGGGAAGACGGCGGCGGCCTCGAATCTGCTCTGGCAGAGCGTGGCGAACGGCGCGGCCGTCCTCTCCACCACGCTGGGTAAGCAGGAGGGGCTATCGCTGAGCAGCGTGATCTCCGTGACGGGAGCCAAGCGGCAGAATCTGCAGATCGGCGCGTTCGCCACCACCGGCATCGCGGGCGTTGATGCGGTGGTCTCCCACGCCGTCGCCCACTCGCTGGGTATGCCCGCGTCGAATGCCGTGGTGATCAGCGCTCCGCGCCCTAATCCAGCGCCGCTGATCATGATGGTGGCGGCGATCACCCCTGCTAACACAACGGTCGAGCCGCTCAACACTCAGACGACCGGGGGAGTCGTCAGCCACGCCCAGGCCACCAAAATGGTGAACGCCGCCGTCAGCCGGGTGGGCATGCCGTACGAATACGGAGCGGCCGGCCCGACCGCGTTTGACTGCTCAGGGCTGGTGAAATGGTCGTTCACGCGGGCCGGCGTGGCCATGCCGCGGGTGGCCGCCGACCAGGCGATGACCGGCCCGGCCGTGTCGGTCACCCAGCTCGAGCCCGGCGACCTGCTCTTCTACCGCACCGACCCAGCCGATCCCGCGTACATCTCGCACGTCGCGATCTATATCGGGAACGGCAAGATGGTCCATGCTCCCCGGAAGGGCGAAAAAGTCCAGGTTGTTGCGGCCGATACCACCGTGGATTTCGCAGGCGCGGTCCGCGTCGACCCAAAGATCGCCGCGGCGCTGGCTGGCTGACCGGCAACGGCCGCCGTCACGGGCGGAGCTCCGGACCTCGGGGATCCGATGATTGCCTGGCCGGGCAGTTCCAGCACCCCAGCTGGTCTGCGCGGTCAGGCCGCGCCCAGTGCCGCTCCGAGATGGTTGAAGAGGGCGGATAATTGCCGTGGCTGGTCAGCCCGTGATCGCCCTGAGCAGGTCCGGAAACTGGTCAGTATTCATGTCGCTCAAACAGAAATGCCCCATGTCGTCGTATGCGTGCTGGACAATGCCGGGATACACGTCCAGAAGGATGCCGACAGACCGGCGAATCGACTCCCCGTCGTCAGAAGAGTGGAACAGATGGAATTCCTCAATCCGCAGTGGCAGGGCTGGATCGAAGGTGAAATCGAAAAAGTCCGTTGGGATGCTGCGTTCCGGGTCGAGCCACGGCGCGACCAACACGAGTTTGCAGACTTGCACCAGTGGATGCTCGGAAAGCCACCGGACGAGAAACCCGCCCCCGCAGCTGTGGCCCACCAGGATCATCGGCTCGTCATCGAGATGCCGCTCGAATTCCGTCCGCCAGCCACCGTAATCGACCAGGTACGGGCGCACGACCTCGGGCGTCTGCACATCGTGGCCCTTGATGAGCAGTCGCTTCTGGAGCCAGGGAATCCAGTGACTGTTTGACGCCGACGGATATCGGTCGCTGAAGTACTCGTCGGCGCAGACGCGGCCATGGAGGATCACAACGCGGGCCACGGAGACGATCCTAGCGAATTGCCAAGCTTCGTCGCCGGTACGCACCGGGGGCATCACACCTCGGCACTGGCCGCATGGGCTCTGCCTAACTGCGCAAAGAGTCACGCGATCCGATAAGGCTGTCAGGACGCTGGGGCCGGAGGCCAGCCCGCAGCGCGAGGTCTGGCGCCTACTTCGCGGTCTTCGATGGCAAGATGGATCCGTGAGGGTCCTGATCACCAGCTCGCGCATGCCGTTCGCCCTCGGTATGGTGCGCAAGCTCGCCGCCGAGGGTCACGCGATCTACGCCGCCGACGACTCCTCGCTGTCGTCGGGGAACCACTCGAAGTACCTGGCGGCCCACTTCGTCTACCCCTCGCCGCGCCGCGACACGGCGGGCTTCCTCGTCGAGCTCGAGCGGATCGTCCGGGAGCACGAGATCGACGTGATCGTGCCGACCTTCGAAGAGACCTTCTACATCTCGACCCAGATCGAGCGGCTGAGCCGCTTCACCAAGGTCTTCGCATCGCCTTTCTCCGCGCTGGCCCGTCTCCACGATAAGGGTGCATTCGAGAGACTGGTCACCAAGCTGGGGCTTCCGGTCCCCGAGACGGCTCTGGTGACCTCCCACGACGAGATGCGCGAGGCCACCGGTCGCCTCGGAAAGTACTTCGCCCGCGCCGCCTTCTCGCGCGGCGGGATCAGCTGTCTGACCAACACTGGCCCGCTGGCCGGCTGGCTGGACATGGACGAGGTCCACCCCACGCCAGCATCACCCTGGCTGGTACAACCGTTCGTGGAGGGCGAGACGGCCTGCACCTACAGCACGGCCCACGGAGGGCGGGTGAGCTCCCACCTGATGTACCGCATCCCCCGGCAGCGGAAGCACAGCACTGGTATCCAGTTCGAGGCGATCGACGCCGCCAAGTCACTGAAGCTGATCGAGCCGATCGTGGCCGAGCTGGGCTACACGGGCCAGATCTCCTTCGACTTCCTGGTTACCGACGACGGCCTCACCTTCGTGGAGTGCAACCCGCGCGCCACCGATGGCCTGCTGCTGATGCCTCGGGAAGAGCTGGCGGCGGGGCTGCTCGCCCCGCGGGCCGAGACGTTCGTGCTCGAGCCCGGCGGCCACGTGCAGCTCGACCTCGCCGTGCTGGCCGACGGCTTCGCCGATCACCTGCACCGCCTGCCCGAGTCGATCGGCGACCTCGC